>PDWJ01000750.1_pt1 | contig 45107 bp, 27 predicted proteins | sample 1430881 | NCBI WGS metagenome assembly PDWJ01 (sample SAMN01162460, study PRJNA174530) | Oral metagenome, whole genome shotgun sequencing project. | biome: Marine environment; feature: Marine mammal; material: Swab sample of the gingival sulcus; isolation source: swab sample of gingival sulcus...
AGGGCCCTCCGAGGTGTCGCGCACGCCCGACGGTCAGGCCGTGATCCACCGTCGCCTGCCCGGCCGCGACGGCGCGTCGGGGCAGGGCCGAGCGCCCATCTTCGTCTACGACCCCGTGCGCGGCGGGGGGCTGCCGCAGGAGATGCACCGGGACGGGCAGACCCTGCCGCGGCCGCAGGCCGAGCCGCCGACCGAGGGCGAGGCGGTCTACGCGCCCGGCGGGGTGGCCCCCGCCGCGCCCCGGGGCTTCGGCGGCGACGGCGAGGCCGGGCCGGACGGCGCGAGCGCCCTCGAGCCCGCCGAGGGCCCGGGGCCCTTCGGCGCCGAGCCCGGACCCGGCGCCGAAGGGCCGCCGGTCCCGGACCCGCGCCTCGGGCTGGGCGACGTCGCGCGCCCGGACCTGGCGACCGAGCGTGAGGGCACCCTCGACTACCAGACGGTCTTCGATCCCTCGGTGGTGCCCTTCAAGCGCAACCGCGCCCTGGACACCGTGACCGCCGGCTACACCCTGACCGTGTCCCGGGGGCGCGTCGAGGTGCTCGCGCCCACGGGCAACACCCTCGCGGTGGGCCGCGAGGCCTTCTGGGGGTCGCTGTGGGTCGACGGCGAGGCTGGGCGGCGGGTGCCCTTGCCCAGCGTCAGCCCGGACAGCCACATCCTCTCCTACGAGGCGGTCCCCGACGTCGCCCTGACCTTCGAGCGCGATCGGGCCGGCAACTACTACGTCACCCCCGAGGCCTCGGGCCGCCTGCGCCTGGTCTTCGTGATGGACGCCCCCACGGGCTACTTCGGGCGCCCGATCCCCGCGAGGCTGCGGGTCTCCGACGTGCCGCGGGAGCTGCGGCCGCGGGTCCCGCCCGCCATCCGCCGCGAGGGCGAGGCGGTCGCGCGGACCTTGGGGCTGCGGCGCTCGGATCCTTACGGCGCCATCCTCAGGGGTCTGGTCCGCTGGTCTCGCGGCTTCGAGCCGGGCGAGCCCCCCGCCGCGTCGGTAGGCAGCGTCTACCGCGACCTGGCCCTGGCCCAAAGGGGCGTCTGCCGCCACCGCGGGTACGCCTTCGTGATCACCGCGCAGTCCCTCGGCATCCCCGCGCGCTACGTGTTCAACGAGGCCCACGTCTTCGTCGAGGTCTACGTGCCGGGGCGCGACGCCGGCTGGCTGCGGGTGGACCTGGGCGGCGGGGCCGAGCGGCTGGTGGTCCACGGCGGCCAGGACAAGACGCTGCACCGGCCGAGGCGGCGCGACCCCTTCGAGCGGCCCCGGGCCTACGCGCGCCAGGTGGCCGCTGGCGAGACGGCGGGGGCGAGCAGGGTCGAGGGCCTGCCCCCGCGGGCACGGCGCGGCGCTGGCGAGGCCGGCCCGCCGCGCGAGGCGACCGCCCCCCTGCCCGAGGCCGTCCGCGCCATGCTCAACCGGTCGGTCCCGAGGGCCGTGCCCGTGGCCGGCAAGATCGCCACGCGCACGACCATGGCGCTTGGCGAGGCCATCGTCTTCCGCGGCGACGCCGTGGCCGTCTGCGGCGCCGTGCGCGATGAGCGAGGCCGCCCGGTGGCGGGCGGCGACGTCCGGCTCCTGCTGCTGCGCGGCGAGGATCGGCGGGCCGTGGCGCTGCTGCAGACGGCGCTGCTCGACGCCGAGGGGCGCTTCTGCACCGTGGTGCGCATCCCCGAGCAGCAGCCGCCCGGCGACTACGAGATCGTCGCCGAGTTCGGGGGCTCGACGCGCTACGGCCCGTCGGTCAGCGAGTGACCGCCGCCGCCGCCGCCGCGGCCACGGGCCTGGGCGGCGCGCGGGCGTGTGGCTGGTTGGCCTGGGCGGCGCGCCCCGCGCACCCCTGGAGAGGATGGACGGTCAGAGCGTCAGGTGTTAAGCGATGCGCGCCACTTCTACGTGCTCAACCCCGCGCGGGAGCCAAAAAATGACCAAGCCCATCCGCGTCGCCGTCACCGGCGCTGCCGGCCAGATCGGCTACAGCCTCCTCTTCCGGATCGCCTCGGGCGAGATGCTCGGGCCGGACCAGCCCGTGATCCTTCAGCTCGTGGAGCTCCCCTTCGCGATGAACGCCCTCGAGGGCGTCGCGATGGAGCTGACGGACTGTGCCTTCCCCCTCCTCCACGGCATCGAGACCGCCGCTGACCCGCAGGTCGGCTTCAAGGACGCCGACGTCCTGATGCTCGTCGGCGCCAAGCCCCGCGGCGCCGGGCAGGAGCGCGCCGATCTCATCAAGGCGAACGGCCCGATCTTCACCGGCCAGGGCCAGGCCATCGACGACGTCGCCGCCGACGACGCCAAGATCATCCTCGTCGGCAACCCCTGCAACACCAACGCGCTCATCACGGCCTCGCGCGCCAAGCGGATCCCGCTGGCCAACTACACGGCGATGACCCGCCTGGACCAAAACCGCGCCATCGGCCAGATCGCCAACGCGGCCAAGGTCACCCCCGGCGACGTCAAGGACGTCTTCATCTGGGGCAACCACAGCCCGACGATGGTCCCCGACTACAGCCTGGCGACGATCCACGGCCAGGCCGTCACCGACGTCGTCGACAGCGCCTGGCTGGCCGAGTCCTTCGACAAGACGGTCCGGACCCGCGGCAAGGCGATCATCAACGCCCGCGGCAAGTCCAGCGCCGCCAGCGCCGCCAACGCCGCCATCGACCACATCCACGACTGGTTCCTCGGCACCGGCGACAACGACTTCGTGTCGATGGCCGTGCCCTCCGACGGCGCCTACGGGATCCCCGAGGGCCTCATCTACAGCTTCCCGGTCCGCATCACCGCGCCCTGGAAGTACGAGATCGTCCGCGACCTCGAGGTCAGCGACGAGATCAAGGCCCGCATGATGAAGTCCGCCGACGAGCTCGTCGCCGAGCGCGCGGCGGTCGCCGACCTGCTGTAGCTCAGCCGACGGTCGCGACACCGAACGAGGGGCGCGGGCCGGCGGGTCCGCGCCCCTTCCGTCTTCGCGGATCTTGCCCCGAGCGCAGCCCCCGGGGATACTACCCACCCGCTCCCACCCAGCCTGCCCTCGCCCAAGGACCTGTCATGCAGCGCTCGCTCTTGCCCCTCATCGCTGGCTCCTGCCTGTCCCTGGCCCTGGTCGCCTGCGGAAACGACGCGACGGGCACCCTCAGCTGCGGCGCCGGCACCATCGAGCAAGACGGCCGTTGCGTCGCGGTGACCGGGGACACGGCCGCCGCCACCGACACGGCCACCGACACCTTCACGGGCGCCCCGCAGGACTCGGGCTCCTCCAGCGACACGGCGGTGGCCGACACCGCAGGCCCCAACGCCTGCACCCCCGACGAGGCTGAAACACGGCCACTTGGCGCACCTTGCACAAAGGACTGCCAGTGCGACCAGACCGAGGGAGGCGACGGAAAGAACTTCTGCTATGACGGCATCTTCCTTCAGGGCTTCCACTTCTGCGGTCGAAAAGAAGAAGGGAACCTCCGCTCCGGGGAGTACGAGCTCATCGGCCTGCCTCCAGACTGCTTCGAGCAGTTCTCGAGCTACCCGTAGACCGACCCTTACCGCACGTGGCTGCCGGTTTGTTCAAGCATGGCCGACTGTGACGCATTGGCACCTGGGGTCTACACCCACTGTGGCACAGGGGATTTGGCGTACGCGACGCCCACTGGAACCGAATGCTACCGACTCGGCGGTAGCAGCACGGTCACAATGAGTTCGAAGAGGCACTGCATCATCGACACGACGTCGCCGTTCAAGGAGTCCATTGAGAGGTTCGGTCAGTGAAGGGGCGTGGCTCAACGGCTGACCTACCGGAACTGCGCCTCGGCAGGCGCCCATGCCTTGGATACCTCGACCGGCTGCCCGCGTGGGTCATGGGCGTCTCAGACCCAGCACACCACGGCGCCCTCGCGCATGCTGTAGGCATGCGCTGAGCCGGATCCGACGTTTGAGGTCTCGACGATCCCGACCACCGACCTGACCAGCCTCCGCGGCTGATTGAGGCTCCAAGCTCCCTTCGCGCGAGGCCAACGACCCCACGCGGCGGGCGGCCGTCGCCGTCGAAGGATCCATGCCGCCGGCGACATCGGGGCCAGCGCCAAGGCACCCGTCGCGGCCGCTGCCCCAGCATCCAACGCTGCCGCCTGCGGTGAGACCACAGCGCCACCCTGCCCGGCCGCTCGTTGTCCGCTCCCGACCAGCAGCGCTCAGGCCGCCAGGTGCTCGAGGAGCTGCTGGGGTGAGGGGTTGCGGGCGGTCCACCAGTCGAGGATCTCGTCCGCCGGGCTCTTGCCGACCACGGTCAGCCGCGCCAAGCGGTCGAGGTAGATGGACTCGTCGCGCAGCCCCGCGTCCTCGGCCTGCCGCGCCAGGCCATGGCGGGCGATGCTCATCAGCTCGCGGGCGAGCTCGGTGGTGGCGTAGCCCTCGGGGGTGCGGGCCGCCAGGGCGTCCTTGGCCACGTCCGCCCGGTGCTGGACGCGCTGGGCGAAGGTCCAGCGCTTGACCAGATCCCAGCAGGCGTCCAGGGCGCCGTCCTCGTAAAGGATCCCCTTCCACAGCGCAGGCAGCGCCGAGATGTACTGCGGGGGCACGACGTCCGCGCTGCGCGCCTCGATGTACCTCTTGAGGCGCGCCTCGAAAAAGAGCGTCGACAGGTGCAGCTCCCAGTCCTCCATCGTCGCGCGATGACCCTCAAAGCCGCGCTCGAGGAACTGCCGAAAGGGCAGCCCCGCGCAGTTGACGTAGCCTTGGTCGCGCACGATGAAGAACAGCGGCACGTCCAGCGCGTACTCGACGTAGCGCTCGTAGGTCGGGGGCTCGCCGTCGAAGACAAAGGGGAGCAGCCCCGCCCGGTCGTCGTCGGTGTCCTGCCAGATGCGCGCGCGGAAGCTCTTGTAGCCGCTGGGCGCGTTGTCGCGCAGCGGCGAGTTGGCGAACATCGCGGTGACGATGGAGGCGACCCCGTTGGCCACCCGGAGCTTGCGCCCCATGTCCGCCTCGTCCGAGTAGTCGAGGTTGGCCTGAACCGTGCATGTGGCCTTCATCATGTGATGGGCCATGGCGCCGCGGGTCGGCAGGTAGTCGCGCATCACACGGTAGCGGCGCTTGGGCATCCAGCCGATCTGGTCGAGCCCGTGCACTGGCTGGTAGCCGAGCCACACCCAGCGGACGCCGAGCTCGTCGGTCAACAGCTGCAAGCGCCGGACGTGGCGCGACAGCTCAGCCTCAGTCTCGTGGATCGTCGCCACCGGCGCGCCGCTCATCTCGAGCTGCCCGCCGGGCTCCAGGGTGATGGAGCCGTCGTCGCTCATGAGCGCGACCACCTCGACGTGGTCGACATGAGGCTCCCAAAGGTAGCGCTCCGAGAGCAGGTCGAGGACGGCGCGGATGCCCGGCCCCCCATCCGCCGCGCGGTAGCGCAGCGGGGACCAGCCGGGGACCCGGTAGCCGAACTTCTCGTGCTCGGTCCCGACCTTCCAGTCACAGCGAGGCCGCTCGCCCACCACATGGTGGGCGACGAGCTGGGCGACACGCTCGATGGGCGCGGCGCCCTCCACAGGCATCACGAGGGCTTCTTCTTGCTCTTGGTCGACTTGCGCCGCGAGCGCCGCGAGCGCCGCGTGGGACGATCGGGCTGGGCCGCGGCAGCCTCCGTCGGCGCGGCCTCGGGCTCCTTCGCGGCGGCCTCAGCCTCGGCCGCCTCCGCCGCCTCCGCAGCCTCGACGGGCGCCACCGCCTCGCCCTCGGCGGGCGGCTCGAGCGCCTGCATCATCGCCGCAGCCTCTTCGTCGTCGGCCCCTGTGGGCGTAGCCTCAGCGCCCCCTTCAGCGGCCGCGGGCGTAGCCTCAGCGCCCCCTTCAGCCTCCGCGGGCGCGGCCTCGGCCTGCTCCGCGGGCACGGCCTCGACGCCCTCCCGCCCCGGGGGCACCTCGTCATCCTCGGGCAGCTCGAGCGCCTGCATCATCGCCGTCGGCTCGTCCAGGTCGTCCTCGGCCTCGTCCGCCACCTCGGCGGTGAGCTCGACCGAGGGCTCCTCGGTCCCGAAGGCGCTCGCGGCGACCTCGGGCTCGTTCGCGACGCCGACATCCGCGGACACCACCGCGTCACCGTCCAGCTCGGCGCCAGCGGCGGCCTCGCGGGCCTCGTCGAGGAACGCGAAGGGATCATCGCCCAGATCGACCTGCTCGGAGAACAGCCCCTCAGCAGAGGCAAAGGGGTCCTCGCTCGCCGCGGCCGAGGCCGAGGCGCGCTCCGGCGCGAGCCCGTCGGTCTCCATGATCCCGCTCTCCACCGCCGCCGCCGCCAGCTCCTCGAAGTCGGCGATGTCGTCGGTGAAGGTCTCGGCCGGGGGCGCGCTCTCGGCGACGGCGACCAGCTCGCGGGCGCGCTCGAGGCTGCCGCGGTAGTGGTCGGCGAACAGGCGCAGGACCGCGCTGCGCGCGGGCAGCACGGCGTTGTCGTTGAGGAGTGCGATCTCGACCGGCTCGATTGTGGTGCTCATCGTCACGTCGTCCTGCTTGTGGTGTCTACACGGTCACCGGCACGTGCTCGCTGACCCAGATGTCGACCAGCTCCCGCTCGTCGTCCCCCAGGTTCAACAGCTCGATCCCCATCCCCGGCGGCCCACCGGTCTCTCCGCGCTGCCGCCGCCAGGCCACCACCCCCGTCGCCGCCAGGGTCGCGCCGGCGAGCGTCGCGCTCACACGCACCTCGCGGCCGACCTTGAGCAGGTTCGGCGTCGCGATGAAGAGCCCCGGAATGTCATCGGGGGTGTCGTTCCTGTAGGCGAAGAAGTGATGCGGCTCGCCGGCGTCCAGGTTCGCCTCGAGGGTGATCCGGAACTGGTTGGTCCGAGCCCGGGCGCGCCCCTTTCGGCGCCGAGTCACCTGGTCCTCGGTCTTGGAGTTCGCGCCCTCGCTGCGAGCCCGATCCTTGGCGTCGATCTCGCCGCCGACCACCCGCAGGGGCTCACGCCCCGAGCCGCGCTCGGTCACGTGCTGGGTGCCGCTCGCCCTGGGGGGCGACCCGGAGCCCGCGGCCTCGGCGGCACCTTCCTCGTCCGAGTCTTCCTCGTCGTCATCGTCCTCATCCTCGTCGCCCATCAGCGACGAGGAGGCTGCGATCAGCTCGCGCAGGGCCTCCGAGATCTCGCGCTCGCGCTTGAGGAGCCTCCGCTCGACGTCCGCGATGGCGCTCTCCGCGGTCTCGATGGCCTCGTAGCGTCCGGCGTACAGGACCTCGCGCTCCTCGACCAGCTCCATCCGCGCCGCGAGCAGCTCGTGGCGCTGCTCGACGAGCTTGGCGCGCTCATCGGGCAAGCCCACGCCCGCCGCGCCGCTGATCGCGGTGCTGTCCTCGGAGCCGCCGAGCATCTCCCGCACCAGGTGCTCGGCCTTCGGCCCGATGGCCTCGGCGCGCTTGAGCAGGTTGGCCTCCTGCTCAAAGACGTAGCTGACCAGGTTGAGCAGGGCCTTGTTGCGCTTGGTGAAGGCGCGCTCCATCTGCGCTACCCCCTGCTCCTGCGCGTGCAGCTGCTCCTCCATCTCGATGAGCCCCTGCTCCTGCTCGTGCAGGGCCTGCTCCTCGATCAGCACGTTCCGATTGTCCGCCATGTCTGCCTCTCACCATGCCTTCGCGCCGACCGGCGCCGCGCTTCACTTGAGCTCCGCAAGCTGCTGCCCGCGCCGCTCCAGCAGGGGGTGCTGGCCGTGACGCCCGATGAGCTCCTGCAGGAGCGCCTCGGCCTCTTCGACCAGCCCGTTGTTGATGTAGAAGTCGAGCTCACGGATATCTTCCTGCAGGGCCACGCTGGCGCCGTCGCCCTGCTTGTCCTTCGACGCGCCGGGCAACGTCAGCGACAGCCCGCTGTCGCCGTCGAAGTGTTCGCGCACCCCCTCGGGGATGAAGGCGTCGTCCACGATGGTGTTCTCCGCGCCGCCGCCGAAGCCGATCTCGTCGTCGTCGTCGAAGTCGAAGTCGAAGTCGTCGAGGTCGTCGCCGGCCACCCCCTCGCGCCCAGCGCCCGACGAAGGCCCGACCAGCTGCGGGTAGAACTCGAGGGTCTGCCCCTCGGCCTCGGTCTCGGAGTCACCGAGGGCTTCGCGCGCCGACCGATCGGTGGGGTCGAGCATCAGGACCTTGGTGTGGCATTCGTCGCGCTCGTGGATGAGCCCGTTGTCGTCGTACAGCCGCGCCATCTCCTTGAGGACGGCGACCGCCTTGTGCACCTGGCCGAGCTGGTTGAAGGACTCGGCGACCAGGCCCAACACGTCGACGTCTTGGGGCGTCGCCTCGAAGGCCACCTTGAGCTTGGCGAGCGCCCGCTGCGGCTCCTCCTGGGCGACGTAGGAGGCGGCGAGGGTCTTGGCCACCCGCGGGTCGTTGTCGTGGTACAGGAGCCGCTCGGCCACGAGCTGATAGTCGGCCTCGGCGGCGCGCTCATCGAGGGCCGCCGCGACGGCGCGGAACTCACGCACCGCCTCCTTCAGCAGGCCCTGGCCGCTGTACGCCTCGGCGAGGAGCAGCCGGTCGCCAAGGTTGTCCGGATCCATCTCGAGCAGCGGCTTGACCACCTCGAGGCGCCCCCGCTCCCCCGCGCTCTGCGGCACGCTGGCCAGCGCCTTCGAGACCTGCGCGGCCGCGTCGGCCAACAGGCCATGATCGGCGTAGTGCTTGCCGAGGGCCGCCCGGGCCTCGCGGTTGTCCGGGTCGAGGCGGACGACCTGCAGGTAGACGCCGAGGGCCTTGAGCCCAAAGCCGTCGAGATCGTAGCGGCGGGCGCTGTCCATGTAGAGCTCAACCGCCCGCGCCTGCTCCTGGCTGCGGTGGAGCAGATCCGCCAACTCCAGCCGAGCGCGCATGTCCGAAGGATCGTTGACGACGATCTTCTCCATCTCCACGACGGCCCGCTTGTATTGCCCCTTGCGGAGGTAGCGTTGCGCCGACGCGACCAGCTTGTCTTTGTCCATCGCCGTGATGGCTCACCTCTGACCGTCGAGGGCGCAGCGGGCCCTATCAGCTCGTGCGCGCCACCTTAGCAGGAGGTCCCAAGGCGCGCCACCGCTCCAGCGCGGACCCCTCAATCTGCCGACCCTCGGAGGTGACCGATCAGCGCGCGCAGACCCAGCGCGTAGCTGTCCGCGCCGAAGCCCATGATGCGGCCCACGACGAGGTCGGCCACCAGGGACTTGTGTCGAAATGACTCGCGTTTGTAGACGTTCGACAGGTGCACCTCGACCGCGGGGAGCCCCACCGCGGACAGCGCATCGCGCACCGCGACCGAGGTGTGGGTGTAGGCGGCCGGGTTGATCACGATGCCGTCGCTGCCGTCGGTGGCGGCCCGCTGGATCGCGTGGACCAGATCGCCCTCACCGTTGTGCTGGGAGGCGGTCAGCTCGCAGCCGAGCTCGATCGCGAGCCGCTCCAGGCGGCGGTCGATCTGGCCGAGGGTGACCATGCCGTAGACGCCGGGCTCCCGGGTGCCGAGGAGGTTGAGGTTCGGCCCGTGGAGCACGGTGACGCGGAGCGCGCGGCCCCGCTTGCCCTGGGTGTCGTCGATCACGAGCTTCGCCTCCGCGCTTGGATCTTCCTCAGCAGCGCGCGGAGCCGATCGACGCGGGCGCCCCCACGGGTCGCGCTCAGCTCGGCCCCCGCCTGGCCCCGCAGCTCCGCCAGGCGCGCGGCCAGCGCCTGATCGTCGGGCGCCGCGGCCACCAGCCTGCGGTAGATGTCGACGGCCTGCTTTAGGTGACCCTGACCGACATAGATCTCTGCGAGCGTGCGCGTGTTGATGGCTTGAACCTCAGTCGTCGGCCGCGCCTAGCAGGGCGCGGACCCGGTCCCAGGATAGCCGGCGCGTGACGCCACGACCAACCCCCTCGAGGAGGACGAAGCGGACGCCCCCAGCGTCGGCCTTCTTGTCGGTGAGGGCCGCCTCGATCAGCGCGTCGACGCCTGGGAGATCGGGCGCGGCCACGTCGTGGGGCAGGCCAAAGGCAGCCAGGGCGCCGGCCACCTCCGCCTCGAGGCCGGCCGCGGCCAGCCCCTCACGCTCCGACAGGCGGGCAGCCCACACCATCCCGAGGGCGACCGCCTCGCCGTGGGTCAAGGCCCCGTACCCGACGAGCCGCTCATAGGCGTGCCCAAAGGTGTGTCCCAGGTTCAACAGGACCCGCTGGCCATGATCGCGCTCGTCGGCCGCGACCACCGCCGCCTTGATGCGGCAGCAGTCCGCCACCAGCTCGGCGACGGGCTCGGCCTCGAGGCGCCGCAGGGCGTCGACCCGCGCCAGCGAGCGCGCCACGAGCGCCGCGTCGGCCAGGTAGCCGTGCTTGAGCGCCTCGGCGAGGCCACAGCGGACCTCCCGCGCAGGCAAGGTCTGCAGGACCTCGGCGCTCGAGATGACCGCCCGCGGCTGCCAGAAGGCGCCGATGAGGTTCTTGCCCGCGGCGTGGTTCACCCCCGTCTTCCCGCCCACCGCGCTGTCCACCTGGGCGAGCAGGCTCGTGGGCGCCTGGATGAAGGCCACGCCCCGGTGCAGGATGGCCGCCGAGAAGCCCGCGATGTCCCCGACGACGCCGCCGCCGAGGGCCACGACCAGGTCGCCGCGCAGCAGACGCGCCGACAGGGCCCGGTCGACCGCGGCGCCGATGGTGGTCAGGCTCTTGGAGGCCTCGCCGGCCGCCAGCTCGAAGACCTCGGTCGCAAGGCTCGCGCCCTGCAGGGACGCGACGACCCCGGCCGCATACAGGGGGCCGACGTTCGAGTCGGTGACCAGGAGCGCCCGGCGCGCCCCCGGGACACGCTCGCGGGCGGCCGCCGCGACCGCCGGTCCCGGCAGGCCGGGCACGAAGCGGATGGGGTAGCCGCGGCCCGCGCCCAGGGCGACCTGGATCTCGCTCACCGTCATCGGGCTTGCTGGGGGAGCAGGGCCTCGATGGCGTCGGCGACGGCCTCGGGCGCCGGGGTCGCGTCGACCACGTGGGTCGCCTGCTCGTAGCAGGGCCGGCGCGCCTGGAGCTGCCCCTCGAGGAAGGCGACGGCCTCGTCGACCCCGAGCTCGGCGAGCAGCGGGCGCCCGCCGGCCGCCAGGGCGCGCTGGGCCAACACCTCGGCGGGCGCGTGGAGCCAGACGCAGGGCCCGGCGGCCAGGATGCGCCCCATCGCCGCCGGCTGACACGGGGCCCCACCCCCGGTGGCGATCACCAGCCGGTCGCCGGCGAGGGCCGCCGCGAGCGCCTCGGCCTCGAGGCGACGGAAGGCCCGCTCGCCCAGCTCGGCGAAGATCTCGCTGACGGAGCCGGCCCCCGCCTGCAGGACGATGACCTCATCGAGGTCCACGGCGTCCCAGCCGCGGGCCGCCCAGCGCCCCGCGAGCCGCTGGGCGACGGTGCTCTTGCCGGCGCCCATCTGTCCGATGAGCGTGAGGACTGTCTTGTGTGCCATCGTCAGCCGCCTCCGATGAGGGCGCGGATCTCGTCGCGGAAGAGCAGGAACTCTACCGCCGACAGCGCGAGGAAGGGACCGTAGGGGACCGCCAGGTGGCGGAAGCTGGCCGGCGCGGCCTCCTCGGCGGGGGGTGGGGCCGCGGGCGCGCCGTGGCCTGCCTCGCCGGCGGCGATCAGATCTCGGGGGTCGGGGGGCAGCGCCGCGAGGGCGAAGCTGCGCCGAAACAGCAGCGCCAGGACCAGGCCCTGGGCGGAGGCCGCCGCGATCACCAGCGGGATCGCGGGCCAACCGAGCCAGGCGCCGATGGCGCCGAGGAGCTTCCAGTCGCCGCCGCCCATGCCCGCCCGGCCCGTGAGCGCCCCATAGGCGTAGATGGCCACGAGGATCACGCCCGCGCCAAGGGCCGCGCCGAGGGCCGCCTGCTGCCAGGAGACGCCGATGTGGCGCCCCGCCGCGTAGCTGGCCGCGAGCCCAAGGGGGACGCCGCCGAGGGTGAGACCGTCGGGGAGCACGAACCAGTCGAGATCGATGAAGGCAACGGCCACCAGGCCGCCGACAAAGGTGAGGTAGAGGACGAAGGGGACCAGGACGTCGATGGCGAAGCGCGGGTCGGCCAGGACCGCAGCCGTGGGCGGTCCGCCCGCGAAGTCGGCGAAGAGCGCCAGCGCGAGCAGGCCGCCGGCGAGCTCGACCAGGGGGTAGCGCAGGGACAGCGGCGCGGCACAGCACGCGCAGCGCCCGCGGACCAGGAGGTAGCCGAGGATCGGGGTGTTCTGCCACCAGACGAGGGGCGTCTCGCAGGCGGGGCAGCGGCTCGCGGGGCGCGCGACCGAGCGCTCGAGGGGCACCCGGTAGATCACCACGTTGAGGAAGCTGCCGACGCAGGCCCCCAGGGCGAAGACGAGCAGGCCGAAGACGACGGCGATCATCGCGGGTCGCGCATCAGCGCACGCGGAAGGTCCCCACGCCCAGCCGGTTGTCGCCGGTGTGGCGGGCGCGGCCCTGCTCGAAGCGCGTCACCTTCAAGCGCTTGTCCGGGCCCGGCTCGAACAAGCCCACCCAGATGTTGTAGTCGCCCGAGGCGACGGTGGTCGGGACCTCGCAGCTGTAGGTCTCCGCGACGATGTCGCCGGGCATCCAGTGGTCGGTGCGGAAGCAGCCCGTGCAGCTCTTGTTGTCCTCGGAGTGGCGGGTCGGGTTGAGGGGCCAGTGATCGCAGTGGATCCGCTCGCCGCCGCCCTCGAGGTCGAGGTGCATGAAGATCTTGTAGGACTTCCGCAAGGGGGCCAGCGACTTGTAGTAGACGGTGACGGTGTAGTCGTCGCCCTTGGTGGCGACGGGCTGCTCCAGGCGGTAGCCCACGACGCGGACCTTGCCGTCGAAGTCACCCCAGACCCGCTTGACCTTGGCGTCGGTGAGGGCGTCGAAGCTCGCCTGGGTGTAGACGGCGTTGGCGATTCGATTCTGCTGGGTCTCGCCCTCGTCGAGCCAGGCGGTGGCGAGGAGCACGCGATAGCTGCGCCCATCGAGGATCGGCAGGTGGCGGCCGCCCGACAGGCGCCGGAAGGCGTGGTTGATGTCCGACAGGGAGCCGGCGGGGATGAGCATCGCGCGGCGCGCGCGGCGCGCGGCGGTGGCGCGGTGGTCGGCGACGGCGGCGCTGTCGATGGCGTAGAAGGCGCGCGACGGCGAGGTGGTCGACAAGGTCAGCGGGGCGCGGCGGTCGACGGTGAGACGCTGGGCGTCGTTGGCGACGATCTCCCAGGTGCGGCCGTTGATGTCGACGAGGGTGCGGCCGACCAGCGCGTTAGGGGTCCAGCGCGCGGTGGCATCGGTCACCGTCGCGCCGCTGACGGCGGTCGCGAAGCCCCGGATGGCCTCGAAGTCGCGGCGCCCGTCGCGGTTGGTGTCGTTGGCCGGGCTCCAGCCGGGGAGCACGCGGGTGTCGGTGCCCGCGCTGCCCTCGACGGTGGCGACCTGGTCCTGAGCACCGAGCAGGACCGAGAGCGCCGACTGCCGATCGCGGATCTCCGGGATGCCGGCGGTGTAGAAGTTGCCGTCCTTGCGGTCCTGGGCGGCGAAGGCGCCGTGCTTGAAGATGCGGGAGTGGGCGTCGGGGTCGCCCTCGGCCTCGAGGTAGGCGTCGATGACGTGCTTCTGGCTGACGTTCTCGGCCAGGGCCGGGTGGAGCCCCCACAGGCCGCCGGCGGCGACCAGGAGCCCTACCGCGACGACCGCGGCGACGACGATGGGCCCGCGCTCGACGACGCGCGCACGGCGCACCCAGGGCGCGAGCTGGTCGTGGAAGCGGCGGTTGACGTACAGGGCCGCGACGGCGAGGTAGAGGACCGAGACCTTTGAGAAGATCAGCAGGCGCTGGGTCATGAACGGGGTCTCGGCCGGGTAGATGGCCTGCTCGATCCAGGCGTAGCGGTCGAGCAGCGGGACCACGACGCCCATCAGCGCGACCCCCATGATGGCGCCAGCGCCGATGGCGAAGCGCTCGGGCCGCTCGAGCAGCTGCGGCAGCGCGCCCAGGGCGAGCAGCCCCCAGCCGAGGACCATGGGCCCGATCACACCGGGCACCCGCCAGCCCGCGTCGCGGGACAGGCGCACGACCACGCAGAGGGCGACGAGCGCCAGCACGACGGCGACGACCTGGACGAGGTCGCCGCCCGAGGAGCGCCAGACCAGCCAGCCCCCGAGGGCCACCATGAGGTAGACGGCCAGGGACGGCACGCTCAAAAAGAGCTCGCCCCAGTAGTCGTCGGGGAACACCACGCTGAAGGCCAGCACCACGGCGACGGTGAGCAGGATAGCTGCCGCCAGCCCGAAGCTGAGGCGGGGACCCGGACGCAGCAGGACCTCGAAGACCTTGCCGAAGGCGCGGCCTAGCTGCGGGATCACCCAGACCGACACGATCGTCAGGGCGAGGACCCCCGCGGTGAGGGCGGCGATGAGCACCGCGGGCTCGTCGCCCCTGACGAAGTCGGCGAAGAAGCGGCGCTGGGTGTCGCCGAGGACGGCGGCGTGAACGCGCCCGCCGGCGATGCGGTGGGCGTCGCCGATGCGGATGAGCCAGATGGTCGGCATCAGGGTGAAGACCAGGCCGAGGGCGATCGCGTAGGGCCGCCCGCGGCGGAAGTAGACCAGGGCGTCGCGGGCGAAACTCACGAGGCGCCCGAAGTGGGCGACGACGAGGAGCCCCGCGAGCATCACGAGCAGCGACAGGGAGGAGGGAAACGCCAGGGCCTCCGGAAAGCGGAGGGTGCCCTTGTCAGCGAACGGCGGGTCGAAGGTGAGGAAGCCCACCAGGGGCTCGGGGTCGCTGCCGATCTCCTTGACCATGATGTAGAACATCAGCAACAGGGCGAAGGCCACGTAGAAGCTCTTGGCGCCGCGGGCCAGGATCTGCTCGAGGAGCAGGGCCGTGGCGACGGCGACGGCGGGGACGGCGGGCCAGATGAGCTGGTTGAGGTCCTTCTGGCCGAACATCAGCGCCGTGAGCGGCAGCGCGAACCACAGGACGATGACGAGGCCGGAGCGGTCCTGCTGGCTCACCGCCTGGAAGATGAGGCCGCCGACGCCGATGACGGCCAAGGGCGACCAAGGGTACAGACCGAAGCCGAGCTGTCGGATCATCAGGTCGAAGTTGCGAGCGTGCTCGCCGGGGCCCGCCGAGAACAGCGGCTGGGTGAAGCGGAACTGCCCCGCGAAGCCGTCCGAGGGCTGCCCCAGCACCCACAGGGCGAGGAGCCCCGTCGCGGCCAGCATGGCCAACCCCGGCAGCCAGCGTCGCGGCTCCCGCGTGCCGGTCACCAGCGGCACCGACACCGCCAGGGCCGACGCGACCGAGGCGCCGAAGAGCCCCTTGGAGAGGAACGCGAGGAGGAAGCCGACGATGAGGTAGGCGCAGACCATACGCTTGGAGGCGGCGCGCTCGCGCAAGAGCAGCCCAGCGGCGATCAACGTCAAGGCCAGGATGACCGAGGGCTCGCCCGAGGCCAGGCGAGCTTGGGCGTAGAAGAGCGGCGTGGTGATGAGGACCAGCCCCGCGAGGGTCGCCACCCGCGCGCCCCAGACGGCGCGCGCCGTCAGCATCAGGAGCCACAGGGTGAGCAGCCCCAGCAACGCGCCGGGCAGGCGGGTGGCCAGCTCTGTGACGCCGAGGGCCCGGTAGCAGGCGGTGCGGAGCCACACGTCCAGGGGCGGCCCGGTGATCGTGGCGCCACGATCCTTGAAAGAGACGAGGGCCACGGACTCCGCCAGGGCCTCGGACAAGGCGTCGGACAGGGCGCGGGCGTCGGGATCGATGAGGATCACCAGGCGTGAGTGGGCCTGGAGCTCGGCGGCCGCGGCCTGGACGGCGCGGTCGACCTCGGCCGCTGAGCCGATCCCGTCGAGCTCGTACTCGCGGGCGGCGGTCTTCCAGATCGCGCGCATGCGCTCGACGGCCAGGCGCGCGCTGAGCTCGTCGAGGGTGAGCCCTTCGCGGGTCTCGATAAGGATGACCCGGCCATTGGGGACGTAGGACAGCGCCTCGTTGACCTTGGCGGCGGCGGCGGCCCAGTCGGTGGGTTCGTCCGGATCGAGCAGGAGGACGCTGGCGTCGAGGACGACGGCGGCGACGACGCGGGTGCGCGCCATCTCGAGGGCGCTCCGCAGCGCCCCGGTCGCGTCGCGGCGGGCACCGCGGCCTCGGGTGGGCCCGGGGTGGTCGCTGTGGTGACGCGCGATCGCGCCCGCCTGGCGGGCCCCGGCGTCCACGACCCGGCGCAGGGCGTCGTCGCCCTCGGTCAGGGCGACGGCCACCTCGGGAGGCTCGGCCAGCGTCCGGGCGAGGTCCGCGCGGTCCATCTCCCACGGCTCCCACAGCCCCATCGAGCCGAGGCCGAGCAGGACGATGAGGGCGCCGAGGAGGCTCACCGCCGTGATCCCCCAGCGTTCGATGAGCGCGTCGAGTCGCGCCATGGTGCTCCCGTCGGTGGTACCGTCCGCGCGGATGCGCGCGCCATAGTGGTGCTCTCCGCGCGGATCCGCGCGGAGCCCGGGAGTTTTAGGCGCTCGTCCGCCCGGGCGCAAGCCTCATGCCGCTTGCGCTGCGGGACGCTGATGCGTAGGACTGCGCGCATGTCCGAAGACACCCCGACGCGCCAAGGCGCCGCGAGTGGCGATCTCGCAGACCTCCTGGGCCGCGGCGGCCTGCCGGCCGAGCTTCGCCACGCCAGCGGGATGAAGAAGCTCAGCTACATCACGAGCCTGCCGGCGCCGGCGGCCTTCGTGGAGCAGCTGGCCTCCGAGGAGCTGTACCTGCTGCTCCGGGACATCGGAAAGCGCGACGCCTATCCGCTGCTCGCTTACGCGACGGCCGACCAGCTTCAGGCCATCGTCGACCTCGACGCCTGGCACAAGCACGAGCTGCAGCTCCCGCGGTGGCTCGAGTGGCTGGATCTGTCGCTGGCCGCGGACATCGACACGGGCCTGCGCTTCTTGGCCGCCAGCGACGACGAGCTGCTCGAGTGGCTCTTCGTCGGCCAGGGCGGCGTCCGGATCCTCGGCAACGACGTGGAGCTGTCGGACATCCCCGACGAGCTGGCCGCCTTCGACACCCCCGACGGCATGTACCGCGTGACCCTGCCCCGCGACCACGCGCTCGCCGACCGCATGCCGCAGCTCCTCAAGCTCCTGTGGGCCATGGACGTGGACCGGATGCGCGTCATCTTCCAGCAGGCCCGCTTCGACCTTGCCTCCTCCGTCGAGGAGTACATGGAGCGCTTCCGAGGGGGCCGCCTGCAGGACCTGGGCTTCGAGGCGCCGAGCGAAGCGGCCAGGGTCTTCTCCTCAGGGGACCCCGCGGGGCTGCGCGCCCGCGTCCGGGCCGGGCTCGACCAGCTCGCCCCCCTGAGCCGGATCTGCTCGGACGCGACCGCCGGCGGCCTGGTCCTGCGCGGCGTCACCCCGCCACGGCTGCTCGGGGCCGCCCTGGCCCGGCTCGACGACGAGCCCCGCGCCCGCTTCGCCGAAGCGATGACCGCCTTGGTCAACCGGGTCTTCATGGCGCTGACCGGCGACCTCTCCCGCACCGAGGACCTGCCGACCGCCGGCCGCCACGCCGCGGCGCTCGTGAACCTCGGGCTCCAGCACGTCGCCGACGGTGACGTCGCGACCGCCGCCCGCGCCCTCGAGCGGATCTGGCCCGTCGAGCTCTTCCAAGCGGGCCACGCGCTGACCCTGGACGTCGCCCGGGCCGCGCGTCAGATCGCGCGCCGCAGCGGCGCCAACGCGGGCCTGTCTCCCTTCGGCTCGCCCACCGACGAGGCCCTGCACGGCGTGGCCCTGCCCCGCCCTCTGCTCTTCGAGGGCGTGATCGACCGGGCACGCGTCAGCTACCGCCCCTTCGCCGACCTGCGCGAGCTCGCGCGGGTGGCCGCCCTGGTCGAGGACGCCGACGCTGTCCTGGGCTTGTTCGAGACGCAGCTCGGCCACAGCCCCGAGGCCCTCGACAGCCTGAACATCGACGACGACGCGCGCCGGCGCCTGAGCCTGGCGACGCTCTTGCGCACGGCGCTCGCCCAGCTCATCGTCCGCGACGCCTTCAGCTTCGCGCCGCTGAGCGCGGGCGACGTCGCCGCCTTCGCGCGGGCGGCCTTCACCCCCCAGGGCGCGCTGTCCGAGCCGCTCAAGGCCGCGCTGTCCCGGATCACCGGGACCGCCCCCGAGGCGGTCGGCGCCTTCGCCGAGCGCGCCGTGGCCGAGCTCGTCGAGGCCATCGGCGGCGTGCGCCCGGAGGCCATCGACCCGCGCTATGCCGGCGACCTCTTCCTGATCGCGCCTGGCTGATCACCGGGCCGGCCGGCGCCCGCGGGCCGACGAGACGAGGGCCGACGGGTGGACGAGACGACAGAGGGCGCGGACCATGGTCCGCGCCCTCTGTCGTCTCTCTAAGCTGACGTGTTCTTACGAAGCGAAGCTGCCGCTGAACACGAAGGCGATGACGAGCGCGTAGATGACGAGCGACTCGATCAGCGCCAGGCCGAGGATCATCGGGGTGAAGATCTTGTCCGAGGCGCCGGGGTTGCGGGCGATACCCTCGAGCGCGGCGGCAGCGGTGCGACCCTGGCCGAGCGCACCACCGAAGGCGGCGATGCCCAGGCCGAGGCCGGCGGCCAACGCGATCCACCCGCCCTGGGTGTAGGCGTTGTCGGCGGCGCCGTCGGCGGCCATCGCGACGGGCGCGAGGACGCACAAGGTGAGCAGGGTCAGGAACGCAGTGGTGAGCGCCTTCCTCATCGTCGAAATCCCTCCTAAGGACATTGTCGGGCGGGGCCCGATGGCAAGGGCGGCGCTAGGGCCGCGTCGAAGCTGCAACAAGCAGATAAAACTACAGAGACAACAAAACTCAAAAAGGGTCGATCGGGGCTCAATGAGCCGCCGCGTGGGCGTGGTCGCCCGCGTGGTCGTGGTCGTGCTCCTCGACCGCCAGGGCCAGATACACGATGGTCAGCAGCGTGAAGACCAGCGTCTGGACGATGCAGACGAGCAGACCCAGGGCCATGAGCGGCAGCGGGATGAGCGGGATCGAGAAGCTCATGAAGATGAAGAGCACCTGGTGGTCGCCGAACATATTGCCCATCAGCCGCAGCGCGAGGCTGGCCGGGCGGGCGAAGTGGCTGATGAGCTCGATGACGAAGATGAGCGGCGCCAGCGGCAAGAAGGGGCCCATGAAGTGCTTGATGTAGTTGGCCACGCCGTGGGTCCGGATGCCCTGGTAGTTGTAGTACAGGAACGACACCAGGCCGAGGGCCAGGGTGGTGTTGAGGCTCTGGGTCGGCGGGACCAGGCCCGGCACCAAACCGAGCACATTCGAGATGAGGATGAAGACCGCGAACGAGGTCACCAGCGGCAGAAACCGCAGGGCCTTTTCACGCGGCATCATGCTCTCCATCAGGGAGAGCAGCGCCTCGATGAGGACGTCGAAGAAGGCCCAGGCGCTCCACGTCTTCGGGGGCAGCACCTGGCCGCGGAGCTTGCGCGTCGCGGCGAAGATGAGGCCGAGGGCGATGATGAAGGCCAAGATCCCGATGAAGATGTGGCCGACGTTGAGGGTCGAGCCAGGATCGCCATTGATCCACGAGGGGCCGATGAGGTCGCCCGCCTTGTCGCGGAGGCTGACCGGGATGAGCTCCTGGCCGAGCCACCAGTGATGGTCCTCGGCGGCGGCGCGCACCTTGGAGGAGACGTGGTGGCCGCCGGGAGCGGCCTCGGCCTGGACCTCGCCGTGGGCGGCGCCCGCAGCCAACGCGGCGGCCGGCGGAGCGAGGACGAGGCAGGCGGCGAGCAGGGGCGCGACGGCCCGTCGAGCTGTGGCGATCAAAGCTTGGACTCCCCGTTCTGCGTGGCCTCGACGGGCTCGAGGCTCTTTTTCACCGTCATGGCCAAGACGGCGGGTAGGAGCCCGGAGAACCCGATGAGGAACCCGAGCGGCGCTATCGGAAGGTAGGACAGGGCGAGCCAGATGACGGTCATCAGGACCACCAGCTTGCTCGCGAAGAGGACGCCGTAGAAGGCCCGCGACCTCTTGGGACCGCGCAGGACCTTGCCACCGAGCCAGATCATCGCGCGCAGGTTGAGCACGCCGATGAGGCCGCCGGCGAGCACACCCGACAGGACCATGCCCGCACCCACGGCCAAGTGGGTGACCGCGACCGCCACCATCACGATGATGACGTTGGCCAGCTCGAGCTGGTGGAGGAAGCGGATCGCGTCCGACGCGCGCTTGTCCGCGAGCGCGCTCATCGGGTCAGCTCCCGTGTGGTTAGCTCCCGGGCGTCGGGAGACGGCTGCTGCATGACGCGGCGGGCGCGACGGTAGACGCGTAGCAGCGCCTTACCCGCGGCGCCGACACCCGCGACGAGCCCGAAGACCAGGCCCCAGGGGGCGGAGTCCAGCTGGCCGTCGATCCAGATGCCGATCAGGTAGCCGAGGACCATAGAGAGGCCCATCTCGATGCCAATCGATGCGACATCAAGCCCGTCTTTCAGGTTCTTGCCGTCTTTCAGCAAAGCCAACGGGTCCTCTTTCCCTACGCTGCGGGGCGACGGGTTAGCATGGGACCCTGCCCAGCGCAAGCCCTTTCGCCGGCTCGAGTTTCCACCCCGCGGGGGCGGCGAACAGGCCCCCGCGGCGAGCGCTTCGGGCTACACCTGCACCCGCGGGATCGCCGGGTGGATCCGAGCGATCGCCTCGTAGCTGATGGTGCCCATCCACCCCGCGAGATCCTCGGCGCTGATCCGCTCTTCACCGTCGGGCCCGAGCAGGGTCGCGACGCCGCCGGCGCGGGCGCCGGGGATGTGGGTGACGTCGATCATCGTCATGTTCATGCAGACCCGGCCGCGGATGGGCGCCCGGACGCCGTCCACGAGGGCGTGGCCGAGGTTGGACAGGCGCCGATCGTAGCCCTCGTAGTAGCCGACGGGGAGGACGGCGACGCGCATGTCGTGGGTCGCGCGGAAGGTGCGCCCGTAGCCCACGTAGCCGCCGGTGGGGACCGGCTTGATCTGGGCGATACGCGCGCGCCAGGCCAGCGCGGGGCGCAGCGCCGGGATGTACCGCCCCCTGCCCTCGCGATCACAGCGCTTGAGGGCGAGGGCGGCAGCGTAGGTCTCCGTCGAAGGCCACAGGCCGTAGGCGCTGATCCCGACGCGCACCAGGGCGCCGTGGGTCTTGCCCCACAGGATCGTCGCGGCGGAGTTGGCCGAGTGGGTGATCGGCGCCGCGAGGCCCGCCTCGCGCAAGGCCGCGGCCGCCTGGTCGAAGCGGGCGAGCTGGACGAGGGCGAAGCGATGGTTCGTGGTGTCCTCGATGTCGGCATAGTGGGTGGCCAGGCCCTCCAGGGTCACCCCCTCGGTCGCGGCGATCCGGGTGGCCAGGGCCACGGCCCCGGCGAGATCGAGGCCCTGCCGGTGGTTGCCGGTCTCGACCTTGACGTGCAGGGGGACGGCGCGGCCCGCGGCCCGCGCCGCGGCGCCCAGCGCGTCGACGACGACGGGGTCGTAGACGACCAGGCGGACGTCGGCGGCCACCGCGGCGGCGGCGCGCTCGGGGGGCAGGTAGCCGCAGACGTAGATCGGCCCGGTGACGCCTGCCGCGCGGAGCCGCTCGGCCTCGGACAGGGCGTTGACGACGAGCCAGTCGGCCCCCGCCCCCTTGAAGGCCTCGGCCGCGCCGACCAGCCCGTGCCCATAGGCGTCGGACTTGACGACCACGCCGAGGCGCACCCCGGGGTCGAGGCAGCGCCGCAGCTCGCGGACGTTGTGGGCGAGCGCCGAGCGGGAGACCTCGCACCAAGTGAGCGCGCCCTCGGGGACGCCGCAGGGCGTCACCCCGCGCTCCCGTGGCGGCGGTGACGGTTGACGAGGTGGCGCGGGAGGTTGTTCGACAGCAGGAAGATCACGGTGAACATGCGGCGGGCGAGCGGGTGCTCGACCACCACATGGTCGTCGAGCTTGGCCTTGATGATGTCCCCCGCCTCGTCGTGGACGAGCTTCTTGGCGTAGTCGAGCGCGTCGAAGTCCCGGCTGCCGGCCCAGCCGCCGTCCGCACGGGCCATCTTGCCGATGACGTCGCGGTACTCGCGCAGCTGGCTGCGCAGGCGAGCGTAAGGGAAGCTCACCCGGGCGGGGGCGGCGCCGGCGGGTCCCGCGACGACGATGTCCGCGCCGCCGTCGCGGCGCCGCTCGAAGGTCAGCGTCGGCAGGCCCCCGTCGCAGTCGGCGTTCAGGTCCGCCAGGGCGAGCTCCCACTCCCGCTCCCGGGCCTCGTTGGAGCCGTCGTAGTGAGCCGGTGCGATGCGAAACCTCACGATGGGTCCTCCTTGGGGCCGGGGCCGGCAGGCGCGCGGTGGGCGATCCGGGCCGCGGCCCCGGGCAGCGCGGAGTCGCCCTGACCAGCCGCTCGGGCACCCGGCTCTCTATCCGACGAAGCCGTGGGCGCATGAGCCCCGACCACGCGACCTGCGCCAGGGGCGGGCACCACCGGGGGCCGGGCGGCCTCCGAGATCTCCGCAGCGCTCACGGCCGGAGCGTGGCACGAGCCCGGCGACCCCGTAAAGAGCTGGCTCGACCGCGGGCCCCAATAGTAAGGAGTGGGGCTGATGCGCGCGACCCTCCCGCTGGGCCTCGCCGCGGCCGCGCTGGTGAGCGCGGGCTGCGGCAGAGCTTCCCCCGACACGGTGACCGTCTTCGCGGCGGCCAGCCTCCGGCCGGTGGTCGAGGAGGCCGTCGCGGCCCTGGCGGACGGCGGCGAGGGCCCCTTTCGGGTCAGCTACGCCGGGTCGTCGACCCTGGCGCGCCAGATCGAGGCCGGCGCGCCTGCGGACCTCTTCCTGAGCGCCAGCGCCGAGTGGATCGCGTGGCTGGCCGAGCGGGATCGCCTCGTGGGCGCGCCCGTCGAGCTCGCCTCGAACGCCCTGGTCGTCGTCGCGCCGGCGGGGGCGCCGCTGTCTTGGGCGCCCGGCGAGCCCCTGGCCGCCGTGCTCGGGGGCCCCCTCGCCCTGGCCGAGCCGAGCCACGTGCCGGCGGGGATCTACGCCCGCACCGCGCTGACGGCGCTGGGGCAATGGGAGGCGGTGGCCCCGCGGGTCGTCGGCGCCGGCGATGTGCGGGCGGCCCTGCGCTTCGTCGGGCGCGGGGGGGCGGCCGCCGGCGTCGTCTACGCGACCGATGCCCGCGACAGCCCCGACGTCGTGGTGGTGGCGCGGCTGGACGCCGCCCTGCACCCGCCCATCCGCTACCTGGGCGCGAGCGTGGGCGGCCGGGATGCCGGCGGGGCCGAGGCGCTGCTGGCCTACCTGAGCGGCGACGCCGGGCGCGCCGCCTTCGACCGCCACGGGTTCGCGCCGCCGCATGCCCACAGCCCCCCATGATCGAGGTCGTGCTGCTGTCGCTGCGGGTGGCCGCGGTCGCGGTCGTGGCGAGCCTGCCCCTGGCGGTGGGCGTCGCCTGGCTGCTGGCGCGGGCGCGCTTCCGCGGGCGCGTCGTCGTCGACGCGATCGTGCACCTGCCGCTGGTCCTGCCGCCGGTGGTCACGGGCTACCTCCTGTTGACGCTCTTTTCGCCCCGCGGGCCCTGGGGCGGCCTGGGGCTGGGGTTCACCACCGCGGGCGCCGCCCTCGCCTCGGCGGCGGTGGCCTTTCCGCTGATGGTGCGCCCCATCCGCCTGGCCTTCGAGGCGACGGACCCGGGGCTGCTCGACGCGGCCAAGAGCCTGGGCGCCAACCCCTGGCGGGCCTTTTGGACCATCGCTCTGCCGCTGGCGCGGCCAGGGATTTTGGCCGGGGCGCTGTTGGCCTTCGGGCGCAGCCTCGGCGAGTTCGGCGCCACCATCACCTTCGTGGGCAACATCGCCGGCGAGACGCGGACCCTGCCCCTGGCTCTGTACAACGCGCTGCAGATCCCGGGCGGCGAGGGCGAGGCGACGACGCTGGCGCTGGTGTCGACGGCCTTGGCCTTCGGGGCGCTGATCGCGGGAGAGCTCCTCGCGAGGACGGGGCGATGGACGTACTCGCGCTGACGGGCCTGCAGGTCGACCGCGGCGGCTTCTCCCTCATGGTGCCGGCGGCACGCTTCGACACGCCCATGACCGCCGTCCTGGGGCCAAGCGGCTCGGGGAAGTCCACGCTGCTCTCGGCGATCGCGGGGCTCGCCCGCCCCGAGGCCGGCCGCGTCACCCTCGGCGACGAGGTGCTCTCCGACGCGGGCGACGGCACCTGGGTCCCGCCGTGGCGGCGGCGGGTGGGGGTCGTCTTCCAGGAGCCGCGCCTGTGGCCCCACAAGCGCGTCGGCCCGACGATCCGTTACGGCGGCCGCTTCCGCGAGGCCGACATCGTCGCGTGGTGCGGCCTCGAGGACCTGCTGGACCGCTACCCCCGCGAGCTGTCCGGGGGGCAGGCCCAGCGGGTCTCGATCGCCCGCGCGCTGATGGCGGGGCCGCGGCTGCTGCTGCTCGACGAGCCCTTCACCGGCGTCGACCCGCCGCGCCGCCGGCGGCTGCGGGAGCTGCTGCGCCGGGTCCAGGCGGAGCTCGACGTGGCGGTCCTCACCGTCACCCACCACGTCTACGAGGCCCTGGAGCTGACCGACCAGCTCCTGCTCCTCGACCAGGGGCGCCTGGTGGCCAAGGGCGACGTCGCCGAGGTCCTCGCCACGCCAGGCGCCTTGGCGCTCGCCGACGGGATGGGCCTCGAGAACCTGCTGAGCGTCGAGATCACCGGGCACGCGGGCTCGGTGACCGAGGCGGCGCTGGGTCCCCACACCCTGACGCTGCCGCGGACCAGCCTGCCCGTGGGCGCGGCCGGGCGGGTGGCGATCCGGCCCGAGGAGGTGCTGCTGTCGAGGGGCCGCCTCGAGCGGGTGAGCGCCCGCAACGGGCTGCCCGGGCGCGTCGCCGCCATCACGGAGGTCGACGATCGCCTGTTGATCCACGTCGACGTGGGCCAGCCCCTGCGGGTGGAGGTGACCCGGGGCGCCGCCCGCGCGCTGGAGCTGGCGGCGGGCGTCTCCGTATGGGCCTACGCCAAGGCGCGGGCCTTCCGGTGGCGGGCCTGAGGGCCGGCGCAGGCGTGGCTTGAACAATCACGGGGTTGCGGCCAGAGTGCGGTGATGGCCTTGCAAGACCGAAATCTCGCCACCCTCATCGAAGGCGTGGCCGCCGTCGCCGGGCTCCTCGCCGGCGACCTCAAGGGCCCCGGGCGCCAGGAGGCCGAGGCCACCTGGCAGCGCTTCGAGCTCGAGCTCCGGGCCGCGCCCGACAGCCTGCCGCTGGCGGACCTCACCCGTCGCTTTCGCCTCAACAGCTTCGAGCTGCGCACCGTGGTCCTGGCGCTGGCCAGCCACATCGAGCCGCGGATGTCGCAGCTGGTGGCCAAGTCGAGCCGCGAGGTCTTCGCGCGCGGCGTCACCATCCGCCTGGCCGTCGAGCGCTTCTGCACCGATCCGGCCGAGCGCGTCACGGCCCGGCGGTCGTTTCTGCCCTCGTCGCCGCTGGTGCGAAACCGCATCCTGACCCTGGGCGCCACCGAGGTCGGCGCCAGCGAGGGGCTGCTGTCGCGGCGGATCACGCTGACGACGCCGACCCTGCGCTTCGTCCTGCGCGAGAACGAGCTGTCGGAGTCCCTGGCGAAGCTCGCGCGGCTCGAGTTCCCCGAGGTGTCGCTCTTCAACGTCATCCTCGACACCGAGCACCTCGAGCAGGTGCGCCAGCTCGTCGAGAACCACCGGGACTACCGGCGCATCATCAGCGACTGGGGCTTCGACAAGGTCCTGCCCTACGGCCGCGGCCTGACCTTCCTGTTCGCCGGCCCGCCCGGCACCGGCAAGACGCTGCTGGCCCACGCGCTGGCCGCCCACGTCAAGCGGCCCATCCTGTCGCTCAGCGCCGCCGACATCCCCGAAAAGGAGGGCGTCGAGAAGATCCTCGGCGATCTGCTGACCGAGGCGACGATGCGCGACGGCATCCTGCTCATCGACGAGTGCGAGGCCCTGCTCGGCAGGGCCGACAAGCGCAAGGCCACGGCCTTCAAGGCGGTCGAGGAGTTCGAGGGGATCATGGTGCTGGTCACCAACCACCCCGAGGCCCTCGACGAGGGCGTCGAGCGGCGGATCATGTACCACCTCCCCTTCGAGGTGCCGGACAACGAGCTTCGGCGCCAGATCTGGGAGGTGCACCTGCCGCCCGAGGTGCCCCTCGAGGGCGACATCGAGCTCGACATCCTGGCGAACACCTACGACTTCTCCGGCGGCACCATCAAGAACGCCATCCTCTTCGCGGTGAACCTGGCCATCGCCAAGAACCCGAAGGCGCCGCACCTGACCATGGAGCTGCTCGAGGAGGGCTGCACGGCCCAGCTCCGCTACGCCCTCGAGGAGCTGACGGTGCGCACCGCCACGAAGCTGCGCCTCAAGGACATCATCCTGCCGGACAAGCCACGCAAGAAGGTCAAAGAGATCATCGCCGCGGGACGCAACCAGGCGACGGTGCTGAACACCTGGGGCTTCGGCAAGAAGCTCGTGACCGGCAAGGGGATCACCTGCCTATTCGACGGGCCGCCCGGCACCGGCAAGACGCTCTGCGCCGAGATCATCGCGGGCGAGTTCAGCCGGCCCCTGTACCGGATCAACCTGCCGGAGGTGGTCTCGAAGTACGTCGGCGAGACCGAGAAGAACATCAAGGCCATCTTCCAGCAGGCCAAGATCAGCCACGCGATGCTGCTGTTCGACGAGGCCGACTCCCTGTTCGCCGCGCGGATGGCCGAGACCAAGTCGTCGACGGACCGCTACGCCAACATGGAGGTCAACCTGCTGCTGCAGGAGATCGAGCGCTTCCCGGGGGTGGTCATCCTGACGACCAACTTCTACGGCAGCCTCGACAAGGCCCTCATCCGCCGCATCCAGTTCCGCGTCACCTTCGAGGAGCCGGACGAGGAGGGCCGCCACAAGATCTGGCAGGTCCTGTGCCCGCCGGAGACGCCCCTGGCCGAGGACGTCAGCTTCGAGTCCCTCGCCAAGCACTTCGAGATGACGGGCGGCATGATCAAGAACGCCCTCATCCGCGCGGCCTACATGGCGTGCGAGGCGGGCACCTCGCTGACCCAGGCGCACCTCGAGGAGTCCTGCCTCGACGAGTACCAGGCCGCCGGCAAGCTCGCCCGCGACCCCTCCAAGATCCCCGCGGCCAAGCTGGTCATCCCCGACGACGCCGTGGTGCTGCCGGCCGACTGGCAGGACAAGGGCATCCCGCCCGAGCTCATGATGGCGGCGCGCCGGGCCGCGGTCCGCAGCAGCGGCGACGGCGACGCCGATGAGGACGACGGCGACGGCCACGGCCGCTGAGCCGCGTCCCCCCTAGTCGCGCGGCCGCAGCGCCTCGCGCTCGGCCAGGACCGCGACCACGACCGCCTTGACGCCACGCGCCTCGACGCCCCGCAGCACGCCCAGCAGCGGCTCGGCGTAATCCTGCAGGCCGTGGCGGGCGAGCTCCACCGCCGTCAGGGGCGCCGCGAGGCTGCCGCGGTGCAGGCCCCGTAGCAGGGCCTTGAGGCGGTCGTCAGGGACTTTGGACAGGCCTTCGTTCATCACGCGGCGCAGGTTGCTCCGAGGGGCCAGGGTTTTGCAAGGAGATCGTCGGCCGGCCCTTCGGTTGGTACGGGCTTTGCCTTATCCTCGGCGTTCGCGGGAACAGTGGCTCCCGCGCTCGCCCCTTGAGGGCGCCAACTTGGGAAAAAATCCGTGACAACCCTGCGACATCAAAGAGCAATGGCCATCTGGGGACAAATGTCCCAGGTGGGGTCGCATGTCCCCAGAACAGGATTCCCCGCCGCCCGCCCCAACTCCACGCGTTCGTCGGCGCTCGTCCCGCCGACCGGCGCTCTTCGCTGAGGTGACATCATGGTCGCGCAGTTCGACAGAGACCGAGACGGCTCGTACCCGGGCAAGCTTCGGGAGCGCCGCGAGCGCGCCCTGAACCTGGAGCGTCAGCGCGAGATCCAGCGCGAGTTTTTGCTCGAGCAGGTGGACGAGCTGGCCGCCGACTTCGTCGACCACCCCGAGCAGATCGGCAACTACATCGCCGACCTCGAGGCGGCGGGGATGCTCGGCGTCGCCGATCGCGGCATGCTGTTCTCGCGCCTGTGGGAGACGATGGGTCCGGCCTTCGCCGACCGGGCCTTCCGCATGAGCGAGCGCGCCGTCGACGCCTCCGACGTCGAGCTGGCCCGCGACATCGCGGCCGACGCCGAGCCCAAGCGCGGCCTCTTCGCCCCCGCCAAGGCCGGGGTGCAGGCGGACCGGGGCGTCGCTCCCGACGAGCGCCGCGACCTCGACCAGGCCTCGCGCCTGCTCGGCGCGCTCGCCAAGGCCCTCGGCCTGGACCTGGACATCGGGCCGACGCCGGCCGCCTCTGTCGCCCAGCAGGCGCCCCAGGACGACCGGATCAGTGACGAGGATCCGGAGCGCGCCGCCAAGACCCGCGAGCTGCTCGACGTGCTCGGCCCGCAGCTGGGCGTCGACCAGCGCGCCGTCGAGGTCAAGGTCGACGAGCAGGCGCGCTACGAGACCGAGTCTCAGCGCATCTACGGCCTGATGAGCGACGGCACGGTCTTCCTCAACCCCGAGATCTACGACCCGGAGACGCCCCAGGGCCGGGGGCTGCTGGCCCACGAGGTCGCCCACATCGCGCAGCGCGAGAACACCCTGCGCGGCGCCGCCCACGTCGAGCCTTCGATCGTAGCGGCCGAGCGCGAGGCTCACGGCATCATGCACCAGTTCGCCCAGGGGGGGACGGTGCAGGCGCCCCTGGCGTCGCTGGACAGGTACGACAAGGCGGCCTGCGAGCCCCAGGCGGAGCCGGACAAAGAGGGCTCGACCACGGTCGACAAGATCCCGCCCGTCTACGAGATCGTCGAGGACAAGATCCAGGTCCCCACGATCCACTTCCCCTTCGACGAGCCCGGCCGCGCGATACAGGGCAAGGACGCCATCGACGCGCCGGACTACGCCGCGGCGAACCAGCGCGCGCTGCGCGGCCTCATCGAGACCATCGCGGCCTACCCGGAGATCACGGGCATCCGCATCGAGTCCCACACCGACAGCCGCGGCAAGAACGACTACAACCTGGCGCTGTCCGAGCGGCGCGCGGCGGCCACCCTCGAGTGGCTCAAGGCCCCCTCGGACGGCAACAGCCCGCTGACGATCTCCAACGTCGCCTCGGTCGGCAAGGTTGAGGAGGAGCCGCTCATCGAGGGCAACGATCTCACCGAGGCCCAGCACACCCAAAACCGCCGCAGCGAGTTCGTCATCACGGAGGTGAACGGCCAGGCCCACAGCGGCCCCTTCAAGCCGAAGAAGCGGCGTATGGTCGAGCCCGGCAAGACCATCATCACGCACCTCGACGCTGACGGGAACGTCATCGAGCAGGAGGTGATCCCCGACGGCGAGCAGCCCGAGGCCGCCGCCTCGGCGGACCCGCAACAGACCAGCTCGGCGGCGACCTCGGGCGGCCAGCAGCCGCTGCAGTCGAGCTCTGCGTCGGCGGCGCCCTCGGCCGGCGGCTCCAGCGCGGCGAAGCCGACGACCGGCGGCAAGCGGAAGGCCAGGGGCGAGCGGGTCCAGTACCGGTGGGCCGGCCCGGCCCTGCGCTCCGTCGACCAGCCGCGCCTCGGCGAGCGCGAGGGGCTGATGCAGCTCAAGGCGGCGCCCGGCGGCGTCCGCTCGGCGGCCGTCGGCGCCATGACCCGCGCCCAGGGGGCCGGCGAGGCCATCCCGGGTGGCGTCCGCGAGCGCTTCGAGTCGGCCTTCGGGCACGACTTCGGCGACATCCGCATCCACCGGGGCTCGAGCCAGGCCATGGCCGTGGGCGCCACCGCCTTCGCTCGCGGCAACGACATCCACTTCGCGCCGGGCCGCTTCGACGCCGGATCCCAGTCGGGCCTCGACGTCCTGGGCCACGAGCTGACCCACATCGTCCAGCAGCGCGCCGGGCGCGTGCCGATCCCCCAGGGCAAGGGCACGACCATCAACGTCGACCGGGCCCTCGAGGCCGAGGCCGATCTCCTCGGCGCCCGCGCCGCCCGCGGCCAGCGCGTCAACGTCACCGGCTCCAGCGCCGGCCTCATCCGGCGCCCCGACGCCATCCAATTCGAGGGGGCCCGCGCCGAGGCGCCAGGGGGTGCCGAAGAGCCCGCGGCCGAGGCGCCCAATCAGGTCGAGCTCTACCTGGCCGGCCAGAAGATCTCGGCGCGCATGCCCGAGGGCGCCTCGCCCGGCCAGGTGCGCGTGGATTTCGCGCAGATCGAGGTCCTCGGCGTCAACATCGGGGCGGCCCAGGTCCGCTTCAACGACGACTGGGAGATCACCGGCGGCACGGTCGAGGCCGGCGTCTCCATCGGCAGCTTCGTGCAGGCCGAGAACATCACCCTGCAGATCGAGCAGCGCGAGGTGCGCGGCAAGAAGCAGGGCCACATCGAGGCGCAGATCAGCGGCGCTCAGCTCAAGATCAGCGATCTCTTCGACACCACCATCGACCTGACGGTGGGCTCGGGCGGGGTGCAGGGCACGGCGACCATCGAGGCGTCGGCGCCCATCACCGTCGGCGGCGGCATCACCCTCGACAGCGGCAGCATCGTCGTGTCGGTGGACTCCTCCAGCGAGGAGGGCCCGGTCAGCGTATCCGGCGAGGTCGTAGGCACCATCGAGGGGGTCGGCCGGGTGACCCTGACCGCCAACGCCATCAGCGACGGCCACCTCCGGGCGGGCATCACGCTGGCGCTCGACCAGCCCCTGACCCTGGTCGAGGGCGTCACGCTGCAGACCGTCGGCATCAGCGGCGAGTACGTCCACGGCCAGAGCTGGTCGGTGACCGGCAGCGTCACCGTCAACGTCCGCGACTGGATCGGCGCCGACATCGACGTCACCTACAACCACAGCGAGGCCGAGGGGGCCACGCGCTGGGACTTCCGCGGCACGCTCCGGCAGCTCCAGCCGTACACCATCGGCGAGGAGGGCGGCGAGCAGCTGACCCTGTCCAACGGCGAGCTGACCGTCGACTTCCAAAGCGGCGCCTTCGTCAGCGTCGAGGCGATCGTCGACTACGAGACGACCAACTGGCACGGGCGGGTGACCGCTGACTACGACGTCCAGAACCAGCAGCTGAGCGGGTCGGGGACCATCGATCTCCGGGTCCCGGAGCTGCCGCTGGGCGCCAGCGGGGGCCGGCTCACGGCCGCCTCGGCGGCGCTGACGTTGACCGAGAACAGGCTCGACACCCTCAGCGGGTCGGCGACGGCGATCTTCCCCTACGAGGACGAAGACACCTTCGAGATCGTCGGAGACAACCTCACCCTCACCTTCGCGGAGCTGCTGGTGACGGGCGAGGCGACCGTCACGACGCTGCGTCAGCTCGACTTCGGTGACAAGGCGGCCTACAACGCGTCGGTCAACCAGGGCGCCACGGCCACCCTATCCGTCGCCGACAACCAGCTCCTCGGGATCAGCGGCGGCCTCGAGTTCGTCGTCAAGCACGCCGAGGAGCAGGTCGGCGTCGGCACCATCGACGTGACCTTCAGCGGCGACACCAACGCGCTGAACGCGACGGCGACCTTCACGCTGTCGAGCGCCTTCGGCGTGCCTGACCGCGAGGCTGGCCCGGTCATGCTGCAGCCCGAGGGCACCTTCGTGCTGTCCGTCGAGGGCAGCCAGCTCGCCGTGGCCGAGATGCGAGGCGTGGGCTACGAGATCTCCCAGGTGGGCGAAGGCGCCACCGGTGTCTTCGCCGGCACCATCAACGGCACTTACGACTTCCGCAGCGGGATGCTCAACGGCGCCGGCGACGGCGCGCTCAAGGGCGACTGGCCGCTGACGCCCGCCGACGGCGTGACGCTCGTCTTCAAGGAGGGCGGCCACATCACGGCCGTCGTCAGCGAGAGCACGCTGACGAGCGTCGACGGGGCCTTCCCCTACGAGGCCACGATCGCGGCCCAGGGCAAGGTGCCCCAGCTCGCCCTGCAGGGTGAGCTCAAGGGCAGCTACAACGGCGACACCAAGATGTTCGGGGGCGAGCTCACCGGCGAGCTCACCCAGCCCGTCGACGTGCCGATGGGCGAAGCGGGCGGCGATCTCCTCAAGATCCTCACCGGCGCCAAGGCCAAGGCCACCGTCGACAACAACGCCCCGGGCGCCCTCGAGGTGTCCTTCGACGCCGAGTATTACCGCGCGGGCGACAAGTTCCTGTCGGGGCAGGTGGCCAACGCCAGCTACGACTTCAGGACCGGGGACTTCGGGCTCAACGCCGAGCTCACCCTCGAAAAGGACGTCGCCAAGAGCACCGAGAACGGCAAGTGGACGTTCGTCGTCAAGAACGGCAGCAAGGTCGGCGTCGAGGTCGAGGCGTCCGCGCTGAAGGCCCTGACCGGCCGGCTGCCCTTCGAGGTCCACGACACCGAGGGGTGCCTCCTCAAGGGCAACCTCACCGACGCTCGCCTCGACGTGGACAAGCTCGAGTTCACCGGCGGCCTCGACCTCGCCCTCGGGCGCGACATCGAGTACCCGCGCAGCGACGACGGCGGCCAGGCCGCGGCCGAGGGTAGCCCGCCGGTGTCCGCGGTGGCCAAGAAGGACGTCTCCCGCGTGTTCGGGCGCATCGACAAGAACACCTTCACCGAGGTCGGCGGCGAGCTGCAGTTCGACGTCAAGGTCGGCGGCGTCAAGTATGGCGAGGGCAACCTCGGCGCCACCTGGGACCTCGAGCAGATGAAGCTGTCGGGCGGCGGCGCGCTGACCCTGACGCAGGACTTCATCCTCGGCGGCACCGAGGCCCGCACCTCCAGCGACGATCCGGTCACCTCCTGGGCGCTGGTCTTCGTGGCGGGATCCCAGCTCGACTTCAGCATCGCCAACAACCTCCTGGACACCGCCAACATCAACCTGAACGCCAGCTTCCAGCGCAACGGCGAGGTGATGGCGCGGGGCTCGGTGGTCGGCCAGTACAAGCTCGGCTCCACCGAGACCTTCGTGGGTGAGGCGACGGTCACCGTCGTCAAGGCCATCGAGCTCGCCGCCGGCGACCGCTTCGCCTACCACCTGTGGCAGGGCAGCGACCTCAACGTGTCGATGACCGGCACCGATCTCAATCACATCAACGGCTCCCTCGTGTTGATGGCGACCGAGGGTGGCCAGGAGGCGGTCGAGCTCAAGGTCACCGCGGACTACACGCCCGGCTCGGGCGTCACGGCCGACGGCACGATCGGCGTCAAGAAGGACATCCTCATCAAGGAGGCCGGGACCAGCGGCTACAGCCTGTGGCTGTCCCAGGAGTCCAACGGCACCTGCTCGGTCAAGCAGAGCGAGCTCCAAGAGGTCGGCGGCACCCTGACGCTGAGGGTCAAGAAGAACGAGGAGGACTTCGCGCGCGGCGAGTTCACCGCCAGCTACAAGGTCAGCGAGGGCACGGGCTCGGAGATGAGCGCCGAGGGTCGCCTGACCCTCGAGGGCCGCGCCGAGATCACCCCCGAGGGCAGCGCCGTCAAGGTGGCGCTCACCGGCGGTCACGTCGGCGGCAAGATCGACAAGGGTGAGCTGGCGTCCATCGACGGCGAGGTCCAAGGCGAGATCGCCTACGCCGAGGCGAGCCCGCTGGCGACCTTCAGCCTCAACGGCCGCTACACGACGCAGCCCGCCGACTTCACCGCCTCGGGCACCCTGACGACGGTCAACCGGCTGCGCATCGTGGCGTTCGAGGGCTACACCCTGTTCTTGGGTGTCGGCGCCAGCATCGAGGGCAGCGTCACCGCCTTCGAGCTCGACACGCTCACGGCGAACATCCCCCTCGAGCTCGACAAGCCCGAGGGCAGCCAGGTCGTCAAGGCCACACTCTCCGGCACGTACACGCACGCCGACAAGAACTTCAACGGCTCGGGCAACGCCACCGTGGTCGCGCCCATCACCGTGGCCGAGAACGTCGGCGACAAGGGCTACTCGTTCTACGTCGGCCCAAGCGCGGCCCACGCCATCATCGAGAACAACGGCCTCAAGGAGGTCGGCGGGACGCTGACGGTCTTCGTCTGCGACTCGGCCGACCCCGGCGCCCACTTCCTCAAGGCGACGGCCCAGGCGACCTACACCTCCGCCGAGGGCGGCAAGGTCACGGCCAGCGGCAACCTCGAGGTCACGCGCCGCAAGAAGATGCTCGACACGGCGGCGGGCTACGCGGCCATCCTCGACACCGGGACGGGCGCCCAGGTCGCCGTGACCGACAACCAGCTCGACAGCATCAGCGGCACCGTCAACGTCGCCATCGAAAAGCCAGAAGGCACGCCCTTTGCCAAGATCTCGCTCGGCGGCGAGTACACCGAGGCCACGGGCTTCAAGGGCACCGGCGAGGCGGAGCTGCAGGCCGAGGTCGAGATCGTCAGCGTCAACATCGGCAGCGACCCTTACACGCTCTTTGCGATGCCGGGCACCGGCGCCTCGATCACCCTCGACAACAGCGACGTGACCACCATCAGCGGTCAGGTCATCGCGATGATCCGCGACGGCGCCAACGACTTCATCGAGGTCACGGCCACGGGGGTCAACTACGACTTCCCGGGCAAGGTCTTCTCGGGCGCGGGCTCGGCGACCGTCCTGATGGACAAGCAGCTGGCCACCTTTGGCCAGGACGGCGAGACCCTGTGGCTGCTGCCGGGCTCGGGCGCCACCGCAAGCGTCATCGACAACCAGCTCCAACAGGTCGGCGGCAACATCCAGCTGCGCCTCGACGACAACGAGGGCGAGTACGTCCAGGTGGCGCTCCAGGGCAGCTTTGACGCCGCCGGTGGCTCCGGGTTCTCCGGCGCCGGCAACGTCACGGTGACACGCCTCAAGCGGCTCGCCAGCATCGGGGATTACAGCTTCTGGCTCGCCCCGGGCGCCGGCGCAGGCGGGATCATCGATCAGAACGAGCTGACCGAGGTCAACGGCAACGTGCCCTTCGAGGTGCACGACGCCGAGGGGATCCTGCTCGAGGGCCAGGCCCAGGGCGCCTACACGACGAAGGACAAGAAGTTCTCCGGCTCCGGCGGAGTCTACCTCGGCCGCGACGTCGAGTACGAGATCGGCGACATCAAGCTGGTCTTCAAGCGGGGCTCGGGCGGCGACGGCACCGTCGAGGACAACGAGCTCCGCACCCTCGGAGGCACCCTCAACGTCGACATCCACGACGGCCAGGGGCCGATGGTGAACGTCAACGCGGCGGGCGAGTTCGACGCGGTCGACAAGAAGATCAAGTGGGTCGAGGGGAGCGCGAGCCTGCTGCGGCCGATCGACGTCGGCGGCGAGGGCGACAACGCCATCCTGTCGATCACCACCCTCGACGGCTCGGCGCGCGTCGAGAACAACGAGCTCAAGTTCATCCGCGGCAAGCTTGGCTTCAGGGCCCCGCGGCTGCTCGACATGGAGGGCTGGGTCGAGGGCGGCTGGGAGGCCACCGGCGGCCAGGACGTCTTCTACGGTACGGGCAAGGTCAACTTCACCCTCTTCGAGGAGCCGGCCAAGCACCGCTGGATGAAGGGCGAGGCGGACTTCACCTACAACCGCGACGAGACCTGGAACATCGGCGGCGAGGTCGACTACCAGCTCAACGAGATGATCGGCGGCAAGGTCCGGGTCGACGTCGACCAGACCCTCGACCCGGTCATCGGAGGCGAGCTCCGGGTCGAAAACGTCACGCTGGTCGAGGGGCGGGACCTGTTCAAGTGGAACAAGGACTTCCCGCTCATCCGGACGACCATCGCGGCGGGCCCTGTGCCCATCGATCTCGGCGGCGGCGTCGGCGTCGGCATCGCGCTCAGCATGTTGCCGCTGACCTTCGGGACGACGATCGCCTTCCAGGGCTGGCGGCCGCTGTCGGCGGCCACCAAGGTCCCGGACTTCCAGGCGCGGGCGGACCTCAACACCGGCCTGAAGCTGGCGGCGGCGTTGAAGCCGTGGTTCAGCGTGGGGGTGGGCGTCACGGGCGCCTCGGCCGGCCTGCGGCTGCAGGGTGAGGTCGGGCTCAACGTCGACGTCAACGTCAACCCCTACGCCGAGCTCGAGGGCAAGGACGGCGAGTACTTCGGCAAGCTCGGCGTCGGCGTCGGCGTCGTCGGTTCGGGCTCTTTGGGCCTGACACCGCAGCTGTACGCGACGCTTGGCAAAACGTGGACCTACGACCTGACGAACCTCACCCACGACCTGGGGCAGCTCTTCAGCGTCGACTTCGACTTCGCCTTCCCCTTCGGCGACAACCCCGGCGCGCCCGAGCAGGGCAGCGGCCAGAAGGAGACGACGCCAGCGCCCGCGACGACCCAACAGATCTCGGGGCACGAGGAGCAGCCGGCGATGCCCGCCGAGGTGCAGGGTGCGGCCAACAAGCCCGGGCCCGTGGCGGGCGGCCCGGACCTCAACGAGGCCAACAACGAGTCGGAGCAGGAGGGCGAGAGGGAAGGCCCGATGGCCGAGCTCATGCAGAAGATCGACTCGATCTCCGAGTGGGGCGCCAAGATCGGCGCGCTGGCCAAGGTGGCCGGCGAGCTGGTCACCATGCTGACCTTCATGGCCACGATCCCGCCGCCCTTCGGCCTCGCGGTGGCTGGCGCCTACCTCGCCTACAAGTTGATCTCTGGAGGGTTGACCTTCGAAGAGATCGGGCTGGCGTTCCGAACCCTGTGGGAGATCATCGGGATGATCGGCGACTCCGTCAAAGAGCTGCTGCCCGATTGGCTCACCAACCTGTGGGACAAGATCCAGGGAAAGACTTGGGATCAGCTGCTTGGCGACCTCATCGACAACATGGCGAACTGGCTCAGCGACCGGTTCCCCAGCGCCAGCGGCATCATCCGCGCGCTGGCGGACATGGCCAAGGACGTCCTGACCACCATCGCCAACGTCATCCGCAACATCATCTCCGGCAACTTCTCGCTGGATGACTTCCTCGACATCTGCAAGGCGCTGGGCGGCAGCATCGCGACGCTGGTCCTCGAGATGGTCGGCGAGGCGGTGGTCGACGCGGTGGGCGACGCGGCCGACGCGGTGGTGGACTTCATCACCGACCCGCCGTGGTAGGAAAGCCGACGGGGGGCTGATACGGTCGCCGCATGACCGCCTCAGCCTCCCCGTCCCCCCTCGCGACGGTCGGTGTCTTCGGCGCCGGGGTCGTCGGACAGCTCGCCGCCCTGGCCCTCGCCGAGGCGCGCCCCGACCTTGAGGTCACCCTTGTCGGGGACGCCCCCGCGGCGCCGACAGGCGCGTGGGTCACGACACCCGACGCCCTGCCCTTGTTGCACCGGACCCTTGGCCTGGACGTGCACCGCTTCGTGGCCGCCGTGGCGCCGGGGGTCAACCTGGGGACGCGCTTCGTCGTGGGCGGGGTGGTCCGGCACGCGGCCTTTGCGCCGGCGGACCTGGCGACCGCCCTGGCCCACGACGGCGGCAGCGACCGGGCGAGCCTGGCCGCGCAGCTGCTCGCGGCGGGGCGGGCGCCGACGACCGCCCTCGGCGGCCGCGAATACCCGCTGCTGACCGCCACGCCTTTTGGCTGGGTGATGGATGAGGCTCGGCTGGCCGCGGCGCTCGGCGCGCGGCTCACAACCGTGGGCGTGACCCGGCGCGGCGGCGACGTCGCCGAGGTCCTTGCGGCGGGCGGCCGCGTCGAGGCCGTGATCACCGACGCCGGCGAGCGCCTGAGCTTCGATCTGTACGTCGACAGCGCGGGCGGCGAGGCGTCGCTTCTCGGGGCCGTCGGCGTCGGCTGGCGGGGCGCGGAGGCGACGGCCGCGACGGTGAGGGCGCGGACCGACGCGGCGGGCGACGTGCTGGCGGGCGTCTTCGCCACCCGGCTCGAGCGCGGCTGGTGCCACGCGGTGACGGTGAACGGCGCGCGCTGGCTCGCCTACGACATCGGCGCGGGCGAGGGCACCGATCAGGCCGTCGCCGAGCTGCGGCGGGCCTTCGGCGACCTCGGCGAGGTCTGGTTCGACGAGGGGCGTCGTGGCCGCCGCGAGGCCCTGGCCTGCGGCAACGCCTTCGGCGTCGGGGGCGGCTATGGGTGGGCGCCGCCGCTGACGGGCGCCCGGCTCGAGGCGGCCACGGCGCACCTGCTGCGCCTCGTCGCGCGGGTGAGCCGGACGGAGGTGGACGTGGACGCGCCCGCCGCCGGCTACGGGGCGCTCGACCCCGAGGGCGTGCAGGCGGCCGAGGAGCGCGCGCGCGCGGTGGCGCCGAGCGTGACCGCCGCGCAGTGGGCGCAGCTGGTGGCGATGCGCGAGCGGGTGGTCGCCGGGGCGCTGACGCCGCGGGCGCTGCTCGAGCGGGCGAGCGCCGACCGCGGGCTCCTCGACGACCTGATCTGGAGCGACGACAGCTGGGTCGCGCCCCTGGCCGCCCGGCTGCGCGCGGCGGCACCGACGGCGGGGCGTAGCCGCGACGCGCTGACGCGCTGGGCGGCCGGCGCCGGCGTGCAGGTGCGCTGGCCCACCGAGTACGCGCGGACGCCGCCCGCGCCGCTGGGCTCGCCGGTTTTGGACTTCGGCAAGTTCATCCAGCGCATCCCGGACGCAGTCCTGCAACCGGCCAACCAAGACCAGCTCGCGGCGTGCCTGCGCGCGCTGTCCGCGCGCCGGATCCCTTTCAAGGTGCGGGGCAACGGCCACTCGAGCGGCGGTCAGGTCCTGATCGAGGACGGCGTGGTCGTCGACCTGCGGCGCTTGCGCCGGATCGTGCGCGACGACCCGGCCGCCCAAGAGATCACCGTCGAGGCCGGCTGCTTCTTCGAGGAGATCGCCAACGTCCTCGTCTCCCAGGGGCGGTGGCTCCCCAACCTCCTGATGGACTGGCGGACGACCGTCGGCGGCAGCCTCGTCGTCGGCGGCTTCGGCGACACGACCCACCTCGAAGGGACGCTGCTGCGGATGGTGCGCGGGCTGACGGTGATGACCCTCGACGGCGAGCGCCACGAGGTGGGCCCCGGCGACGCGTTGTTCGACTACACCCTCGGCGGGCGGGGCCAGCTGGCGGTGATCACCGAGGCGACCCTGGCCACGGTGACGCGCCCTCGTACCGTCTACGCGCGGATCATGCGCTGGGAGGACGCCGACGCCTTCATCAGGGACGCCCTGATCGTCAGCCAGGACCGCCGCTACGCGATCTTCCGCGGTCGCATCTTCTGGGACAGCGGGATGGTCATGGGCGGCGTGGGCAACTTCGTCGACAGCCCGGCGGGCGAGGATGCGCACCTCGAGGGGCTCGCCGGCAAGGGCTGGCACCGGGTGGACAAGGTCGACTACTACGTCCAGAACCTGCGGCCGCCCGACGCTCACTGGCTGCCGGCGGTCCCGGCCGTCGAGGTGCAGCTGCCCTATGATCCGGCCGATCACGCGGCCGGCGTAGCGCTGGTGGCCGAGATGCGCGCGCAGGTCGTCGCGACGGGGCTGGCCAAGCGCACGCCGCTGGGCAACTCCATCATGCTGCTCCCGAACGCCGACCACCCTCCCCTGGCGCCGCTGCCGGACGCGCCGATGACGCTCATGCTGGCGCTGCGGCCTGAGATGCCGCCCAAGGCGGTGCCCGAGTACCTCGAGGCGATCAAGGGGGTCGCGCGCTGGGCGATGGAGCGCGGCGGCCGCCTGTATCTGATGTGCGTCCAACCCGAGATGGGCGACTTCCTGGAGCGACAGTTCGGCTCGGCGCTGCCGCGCTTTCGGGCGCTCAAGGCGCGCTACGATCCCCTGGGGATCCTCAACCCGGGCCTGTTCTGACCCGCGCTTGAGTCGACGCCGCCGGACGTGGGAAGCTCCGGCTCACGGAGGCGACCATGAGCGAAGACAACGGCCAAGATCCAGGCAAGACCGAGCGCGAGGGCACGGCCAGCGAGGCCCAGGCGGAGGGGCTGGCCGCCGGCACGGCGGCGCGCGGCACCGACGCCGGCGACCGGGGGCCCATCGGAGTCCTCGAGGACGCCATCAACAAAGCCGGCTCCCGCTGGCTCAAGGATCGCTTCCAGCTCGTGGAGGACGAGGACGGCACCCTCCACATCCCCGGCGCCGACAAGATGCAGGGCCTCGGCGAGCGCGCCCAGAGCTTCGTCCACGGCTTCCTGCGCGGGTTCTTCAACAAGACCCCCGAGCAGCTCGAGGCCGAGGCCGGCCTGCGGGATCCCGAGGACGTGCCCCGGTCGAGCGAGGTGGTCGCGGCGCTCTTCGCCAAGCTCAGCCACACCGTCACCGACACCTGGAAGGGCTACGTCCACGAGCACGCCGAGCAGCGCGAGGGCGACCAGGTCGTCGTGGACGGCGACTTCATCGTCCACCACGGCGCCGGCTTCATCGGCACCATGATCCACGCGCTGGGCGAGGCCTTCAAAGACCAGGGCCGGGCGCCCGACCCCGGCGTCGTCGTCGAGTCGGGTCCGGTCGCGGGGCCCGATCCCACCTCGCTGAACGGGCAGACCGACGCCCAGCTCGCCGAGGGCGAGGAGGCGACCGCGCAGGCCGCCTCCGACGCGCCCAAGATCGACATCAAGGTCGACGTCGCGTCGATCTTCCGCTCGCTGTTCACACCGCGCTCGTAAGGGAGAGGGATCATGGGTCACGACGACGACGACGCGAAGACGCCCAAGGCCACCGGCAGCGAAGGCGAGGCGAACGACGGCGCCGAGGTCATCACCCTCGCGCCAAAGGAGGCTTCCGCGACGACCGGCGAGCAGCTGTCGCCGTCCGGCGACGAGGATATGACCCTCGACGCCTTCGAGCGCGCGGTCCAGCGGGCCGTCCACGACAAGCTCGGCGACGGTGAGCCCAGCCCCGCCCCCAAGGGCAAACCCCAGGGGGCCGACGAGCTCGTCGCCTCGGTGCTGAGCGCGCTGTCCGGCGCCGACGCCAAGAGCGCCCTCGACGAGGTCCGGCGGGAGCTGACCAACCAGCGCGTCGGCGGCGCGGCCGACAACGTCATCGACCTCGAGGCCGCGCGCCAGGCCCGCAAGGAGCGCGCGCCGTCGGATGTCGCGTCGCAGCTGGGGACGCTGCTCAAGGACAGCCTTGGGGCCTTCCTCCTCGACAAGGCCGGAACGGGCCGCCGCGGCGAGGTCGTCCTCGACGCCGCCTTCTTCAAGCGGCACGGCGTCGAGCTCCTCGGCAGCCTCTTCCAGACCCTGGCGGGCTCGCTCATCCCGACCGCAAAGCCGCTAGCGACGCCGGGGACGAAGCCGCCGCCGGAGCCGGCGGCGACCGACGCTGGGAGCAAGGCCGAGGAGGCGCCGGAACGCGCGGCTGACGCGACGACCGAGCGCGGAGCTGACGCGACGACCGAGCGCGCGGCCGACGCGACGACCGAGCGCGGAGCTGACGCGACGACCGAGCGCGCGGTCGACGCGACGACCGAGCGCGGAGCCAAAACCGATGCCGGCGCGGCGGCCGCGCCGGGGGCGCCGGACCTCCGGATCAAGGTCGATCTGGGGAGCATCCTGTCGGGGATCTTCCGGCACCTGTCCAACAAGCCCAAACCGTAAGCTGCCCCCGAGATCTGCCAGGCGGCGACGCCCTGCTCGGCGCAGCGACCAAGCCCGGCGTCGATCGCTGCCGACGCCTGGCGGGCTGCCGCTGGCCACCGTCCGGCCAGCACCTCGGCGTGGCGCCCCCGGCGCGGGGCGCGGCCGCCAGCGGTCGCTGTCCGCAACTGGCAGGCGCTCGGCGCCCTACTCCAAGGTGACGCTGACGGGTTCCGAGCGCCCGACGGCGACGCGACCCTCGGCGTAGGCTCGCGCCTCAGCGGCGGGCCACGAGTACCGCCCCGGCCAGGCGACGCGCGCCAGGACCACGATCTCGTGGACCCCCGCGGGGACTGCCTCGGCAAAGGCCTCCGCCGCCTGGCCGCGGATCGCCCGGTGAGTGAAGACCGCATCGCTGGTCTCGACATCGACCGCCAGCGGCACAAGGCCCGCCGGTAGCGGCGCGTGCAGCGCCAGCCGCGACCACGGCGCCGCGGTCGTCGCGGTCACCCGCAGGCGCACCCTCGACCCCAGCCTGCGATCCCCCTCAAGGGCCTGCGCGACCATGACCTCCGCGGGCGCCGCGGTGGAGGCCGGCGCCACGGGCGACACGCGGAAGTAAGCGGTGCCACCCGGATCACCAGCCAGTGTCACCGCGTCGGCGGCCGGCCCCGCCTTCAACGTCAGCCTCCGAGGCGACCCGGGCGCGCCCTCGAGCTCGTGGCGATCGACGGCGACCTCGCCGAGCCAGGTGGTGACGGTGGCCCCGGGCCGGCGAGAGACGTCGAGCCAGGCGGCGAGCGCCTGGACCCGCCGCGCCCCGGTCTCCGGCGGCGTGATCGCGCCCCTCGAGGCCGCGTCGAGCACCCGCTGAGCCAGGGCCGCGACGACGTCCCCATCGCCGCGCGGCGACAGGGCGGCGAGCGCGACGACCTGGACCTCCTCGGCCCCCTCCCCCGCCGCCGCCCAGGCCTCCAGGCGCGCCCGCGCGGCGCGCGCCGCGCGGCGCGTGCCGCGCTCCCCCTCGAGGATGGGCAGCGCCCACGCGAGCGCCGCCGCGTCGACCCCCGCTGCGCCGACGATCCGCCCGGCCTCCTCGGCGACGTCATCGCCCATCAAGTCCCGAACATAGAGGGCGCGGGCCGCCAAGGTCCGCCGAGGCCCGTCTGCCTCGGACCCCAGCACCCAGGGCGAGCGCTGGAGCAGGTAGCGGCGGGCGCGGGCGATCGCCTCCTCGGCGACGGGCAGCCCTGCCTGCGCCGCGCGCACCAAGGCCTCGGCCACCGCGACGCTCAGGGCGGGCCGCGACGGCTCGCCGCGGGCGTGTCGCCCAAAGCCGCCGTCATCGTTCTGGGCGGCCTGGAGCGCGACCAGATCGCTGAGCACGCGCGCCTCGAGGGCCTGCGACGGCGGGATCACCTGGTCGACGTCACCGCCCAGGGCCGCCCAGGCGAGGACCCGCGCCGCCCTCACCTCGCTGTCGTCGAAGCGCGGATCGAGCAGCGCCTCGAGGTCGCCTGCGAGCAGCAGCAGCGGCGAGGACGACAGCGCGACGTCGACCGCGTCGCCCGCCTCCAGGTCGACAGGCACACGGGCGGCACGCTCCCCCAGGGTCCCTACCACCACGCGACCGCGGCGGGGCGCCTCGACGGCAACGACGTGGCGCGCCTGGGCCCGCGCGCCCGGGGCGCGGGCGGCCACCTCCAAGACCGCGTCGCCAGCGGCCTCGGCCACCACGGGCAGGGCGACGACGGCCTCGCCCCGAGCCGGCAGCGTCACCGCGCGACCCGCCCCCTCAAGAAACGCGAGCCCGCGGCCGCGCGCCGCCAACGCGACCTCGACCTCGGCGTCGAGGCCGCTGATGAGGGTCACCCTTGCCTGCCCACGGTCGCCGACGCGCCACAGGTCCGGCGCGGCGACGCGGACCTCCACAGGCCGCGTGAGGGTGACGGTGGCGTCGGCGACGCCGAAGCGCGCCCGGTCGCCCACGGCGACCGCGGCGAGGCGCAGCGGGCCCGGCGCGTCGGGGGCCGCGACCTGAGCCACGAGGCGGCCGCGCTCATCGGTGCGGCTGGGCTCGCCGAGGCGACGCCAGCCGGAGGCGCCGTTCTCCTCGGCCACCGCGCGCGCGTGGCTCCCCGCGGCCCTGACCGCGGGGAGCCACGCAGCGATGGGGCCCTGACGGCTTCCGCGCCAGCGCACACCCGGGCGACGCCAAGGCGCCAGCGCCGGGCGAGGATCGAGGGCTTCGAGGCGGGCCCGCGGCGACGTGGCCTGCCAGAGCAGCACCTCGGCCGCCGCCAGCGGACGGCCCTGGTCGTCGCCGACGGCCACGGCGACGTCGACCGCCGCGCCGACGCCGGCCTCCGCGGGCGCGTCCAGGGAGACCGCCAGCGCGGGCCCTGCCACCGGAAGCTCGAGGGCGGCCGCGCCCACGGAGGGCTCGAGGAGCGCGACCCGCGCCGCGACGCCGGGCGCGTGGGAGGCGCGCAGCCCGACCGTCAGGATCGCGGCGGCGCCGGCGATCTCAAAGGGCTCCACGGCGACGATCCCGTCACGCTCCAGCGTCAGGACGCCCCGCGCCGCGGCGTCGGGAGACACCACCAATAGACGCGCGTCCTCACCCGGCCGGTAGGCGTCCTTGTCGGGCACCAGGCGGAGGTGCGGCGACGCGCCCCCGACGGCCGAGCCCGCCGCGCCGACGGCCCAGATCTCTCGGACCGCGCGGCTGCGGCGACCCTCGAGATCGCTGGCCGCGGCGACGAGCCGGTGCGGACCGGGGACCGCCGGGCGCAGCTCGCAGGTGACCGGGGCGGCCCCGCTCGTCAGAGCGCAAGCCCGCACGGCACCCTCCGCGCCGCCGGTCAGCGGCAGGAGGTTCACCGCCACGGGCCGCCCGGCCACCGGAGCGCCGCCCGCGTCGACGACGACGACGGAGACCCCAAGGGGCTCACCGACGGTGACGAAGTTGCTCGCCGGGCGGACGCCGACCTGCACCTGCGCGCCCGGCAGCTGCACCTCCACGCGCGACGCAGCGCCGCCGATCTCCGCCGAGACGCTGGCGGCGCGCCAGCCAGGCGCACCAACGCCCTCGAGGGCCACCGAGGCCGTGCGGTCCGCAGACAGGGGGGTCGTGGCGCGACGGGGCGGCGGATCGCTCGGCGCCGCCTGGCTGCTCCACCAGGCCGGGCGCGCGCCGAAGTGGAAGGTCGGGTAGCCCGGCGGGCGGACGGCGGCCCCACGCGCCTCGGCCCGCCACCTGACGAGGGCGCCCGCTCCACCGAGCTCGGCCGGCGCCTCAGCGGTGATGAGCGGCGGCGCGCCGGGCTTGGCCTCGGTGGCGGTGAGGCGCAGGGTGGACTCGGACCCCTCGCCTCGCCCGATAAGCACGGGGTGCTCGTAGCGGACGCCCTCGAGCCCGCCCACGTCGCGGGCGTCGAGCCGCAAGATCGCCGGCCCGGACGGCGCCCGTTGCGGAACATCGAGGGCGACGGTGAAGGCTCCGCCGCGGTCGACGGCGACGGCGCCGGCGGCGACGCGGCGCCCGGCGGCAGGCGTCAGCCGCCACCGCAGAGACTCGAGGCGCGCGGGGGGGCCGCCGGCGGCCTGCCCGAGCGTGGCGACGCGCCCGCGGACGACC
>PDWJ01002029.1_pt1 | contig 45105 bp, 43 predicted proteins | sample 1430881 | NCBI WGS metagenome assembly PDWJ01 (sample SAMN01162460, study PRJNA174530) | Oral metagenome, whole genome shotgun sequencing project. | biome: Marine environment; feature: Marine mammal; material: Swab sample of the gingival sulcus; isolation source: swab sample of gingival sulcus...
TCTGATTGGAGAGGTTATGGAACGCAACATACCGGAAATTAATATAGCCAATTCTGAACTGCCCATTATGAAGGTGTTATGGGAACACGGCGAGCTCAGCTCACCGCAAATCTTTGCACATTTAGAGGGCAATGTCAGCACTTTAAAAACGCTCTTAAAGCGCCTGGTCGAAAAGGGCGCGGTGGGCACGAATCAACTGACGGCGCGCACCTATTCGTATTATCCGTTAGTCAGTCGCGCCAACTATATCAACTATGAACGACGCGGCTTTTTAAAGCGCGCATTTGATGGTTCAAAGCGCAAAATGTTGCTCAATTTTGTCAAAGAAGAAAAAATTAGTCGCGGTGATATCGAAGAATTGCTCAATTTAATCGAGGAGGAATAGCTATGTTTACGCTCGTTGACAAGCTGTCGGTTTTAATCGCACCGATATTTTATAAGCTGCTTTTTATGTCTGTGTCCGCTTTAATTGTGGCGTTAATCGTCATCGCGATTCGCAAGGCATTTGATGCGCGCATCTCGCCATTTTGGAAGTATGCCATGTGGTTTTTAGTGCTAGTCGCGTTGGTCGTACCCTATCGACCAACTAGCGATATTGCACTTACCAAAAATGTGCAGCAGATTGAAGATGTATCGTTTCGTGCGCAGTACGATCAAGTCAGCATAGCCGTTAAAAGTGCAAGACAAGCGCTTGCCGAAGATGTCAATATTAATAGTGTTAACGCTTCTGGCGCGGTTGCAGATTTGCTTGAAAAACAAGAGACGCTGCGTCAAAAGTCGCTCGTCTTCGACGTAGTATTGCCACTCGTTTGGCTTGTCGGCATCATCGTTGCAACCATTTATTTAACACTACAGCGCAGCCGCTTAATAAACAGTTTACGCGCTGGAGCGGACAGTAAAAGCAATCGCTTTCAGCAGATATTGGCAGATTGTAAAAGGCGGTTTGAGGTAAGGCGCAAAATTGACTTGCGCCTAAGTGGTGAATTGTCGTCGCCGGCGATTATTGGCGCCTTTAAGCCGACGATTATCTTGCCGAACTATGCGCAACAAATGTCCAATCAAAGCCTACAATATGTCATTAGCCACGAGCTGGGTCACTTTAAAAGGCGCGATTTGCTATTAAGTGACTTAATGTTGGCAATTGGCGTCATCTATTGGTTTAATCCGCTATTGTGGTTTGTCTTTAAACTGATTCGCGACGATATGGAAGTGTTAAATGACCAATATGTCATTGCAAAAATTGGCGTAGAAAATAGCAATTACTATGCGCAGTCGCTAGTTGAAGTGCTGGCGCACGCCAACGGCATCGCGCTGTTGCCGCGCCTAATGAGCATGGCAGATGGCAAGAAAAATATCGCGCGGCGCATCAATATGATAAAACTGGGCGAAAAGTTTAAAAAGCACAAAATTACTATTGCGACGATTAGCTTAGTGCTAATGGCAGTTATTGCGTCGCTGTTTTTAACCAGTGCAAAAGCAGAACACAGCATTGCCATTTACGTTATGCCGGGCATCGAAATACCTGGTGATGAAAATACAATTGAAGATTACAGTCAGTACATCGCCGATAATGAGCCAGTGCTGACAGAGGCGGATATTACCGGCTACAATGCAGAACTCAGAATGTTCTTTTTAAGGGAAGAAATATTAAAAGCCTATCGCCAGAAAAAGGCGGCGTTAAGCGATAAAGAAAAGCTTAGTTTAAGCGGTTCGTTGATATTGGGCGCAGATGGACCGGCGGCGTTTATCGTCGCGCTGGACGGCGAGGTCGTCTACGGCGGCAATACAGAAGTGTCGTTGGTATCCAGTTATGCGCCGAGAGGACCAATTATTAGAGATTGCGACTTTGGTCTAAGAATTACGCGGGACATATTTTTAAGGGAGAATCCGCAAATTGCCGACGAGGCGCTAGTCGAGGCATTTAAAGATATGGGACTTTTGACAGAAAATATATTTGATGTGTCGGCGCCCGCCAGCAGTGCTTATTACGATGTCAAAAAATTGTTTAACCATCGCACTGAGTACGTAGGCGACAGCTCAAAAGTCGTCAATATCGCCAGTTCGCTGGCATATCCGGACGGTTCGACATACGATTCGGTGGTCTTACACACTGATGCGCGTCCCTATGGCATTGAGGTTCACTTAAATGTCGACGCCGCCGGCAAAGAAGACGAATTCTATCAAGCGCGCTTTATTGCATTTAGAGAACGCGCCGAATTGCTGTTTGCGCTGATTGGCAATCTCGACCGGGTCGACTTTGTACTCAACGGCAAGCGCGATATTAAAAGAACTTGTTTTGTCGAAGAGGCCGCGCACTTTAGATATTCACTGAAGTGGCGCGACGCATTGCCAGCCGATTATGGGTTGATTGCCGATCCATACGATAGCACGGCGACGCTCATTGACGCCTACGATTTCATAGAAGATAGCAGCAGTTATTATTTTGAGTACGATCCGGATGAAGCTAATCAGCCAAAAGATGAAGATGACAAACCAATCGAAGTGGACGAGTAGGTATAAGCTATAAAAATTGAGCCATGTAAAAAGGCAAGTAATGAATCCCGCTTTGTTTTTTGAAATCTTTTATATGAATGACATATTTGGCATTAATCCTATTCGAGTACTTTATAGAGAATTTATTTAAAGAGCGGTGCTTTCTATAATTAGATGATTTAACTTCAATAGGACTAACTTTATTGCCATTGCTTAATATAAAATCAATTTCAAAGTTTCTTTTTTCGAGCTCATCATAATAGCTATAGTAATACAATTTGTGTGATTTAGAAACTAATGTTTGAGCAATAATATTTTCATATAGCATGCCTAAATTTTTGGCGAGTTTATTACTTAATAACTGTTGATATATTTTGTTTTCCATAAAGGCGTTGTCTTTAAACATCAGTGTAACCATTAAGCCAGTATCGGCTAAATATAATTTGAATTTATCTAAATTTAGATTGCTTGCCAATCCTACGTTTGGGTCACTAGAATGGTGGGCAATTAAAACAGTTTTTGAAGCAACCAGTTCAGAGATTTCTTGTAAAAGTGTCGAAGCGCGCGCATTTTTTAAAACACTAGATACTTGATATCTGGATGAGTTCCTGGATAGTTCTGCTGGAATAGCATCAAAGAGCATGGAAATTTTTCCACTGGGGTCAATTTTATAAAAATCTTCTTTGTATAAATTGATGATATCTCTTTTAACTTGATCTACCATTTTAAAATTGTTTGTTTCTATATAGGCTTGTATAGCCTGAGGCATTCCACCTATAAGCATGTACAATCTAAATTTTCGTAGAATATTTCGATTTTGTTCTTCCCTTAATGGTAATTCTTTTTTAAAAGCTTTCCTTAACAAATTATTTGTTACTGTATCTCCGGTTGCCCATAGAAATTCTTCGAAATCCATAGGGCACATCGCTAGCTTTCTTTCCTCGCTAGGGATTAGTATTTTATCGACGTTTTTCTTGATTGAGATTAGAGACCCGGTTTCGATGTAGTCGTATCTGCCGTCTGCCACTAGTTTTTTAATTGATTGTCTAGCCAAAGGATTAAATTGAACTTCGTCAAACACAATTAATGAGTCTCTTTTATGTAAATCTACACCGTACTGCAATTGAAGCTGAAGGAAAAAATAATCTAAATCGTTCATATCTTCAAATAGCATTTGTATATTTTTAGGTGCAAAAGCAAAATCGATAAGAATATAAGATTTATATTCATTTTGAGCAAAAGTTTCTACAATCGTCGATTTACCAACACGTCTTGCGCCTTCGATTAGTAAGGCAGTTTTTCCCGAACTTGTTTTTTTCCAATCTAACAGCTTTTCGTATATTTTTCTTTTAAACATATAAAGCCTCTTTTCTCAAATACGCATTTTATATATAAGCATTATATCACAAATACGCACTTAAATAAATGGTGATAACTACAAATACGCACTTTAACAGGAGAGAGAGTTGATTTCTACTAATCCATTAATGGCATTACTAAAGCGGTACTTTACAATTATGCAGGAGAGGTTGAATTGACTATTGGCGAATAGTAAGTGAATACTGTATAATAATATTGATGTTGTGCAATAATATTGATGTTGTGCGGTCAGTTTTATAGGGGGAGGAATATGATACAAAGAGAAACGATTAGCATTCAGTCGTATCAAGACACCACGACGGAGCACGAATGGCTCAGACAGCAGTCTGAGGTGCTGTTTGTCCTGTTGCCGGGTCTCGCGTCGACTACAAATTCGCCGCCACTTTTTTATTCTGCTCGTTTAGCCGAAGATTTAAAATGTGATTATGTGGCAATAAATTACAGCTTCCACGCCGCCGGAATGCCCTATCGAGAGGAAGATGCCTGGTCGCTAGTCGGCGACATCAAAAAGGTCGTGGACATCTGTTTGTCAAAAAACGACTATCGCCAAATAGTCTTTATCGGCAAGAGCTTGGGCAGCATCGCTACGATGGCAATTGTAGACGACTACAGCGCCAATTATAAAACGCACATTGTCTTATTGACACCAATACCGGAGTATACCAATAAAATTATCGAAAGAGAACAGTTTATTGCATTTGGCACCGCCGATCACTTTATCGATCAATCTGTAATCGATAATTATCGCAAGTATAAGAACATTACACTACACATCGTCGAAAACGGTTCTCATAGCCTAGCGGTCGATAATGTGGTAGATTCTATCGAAGTCATGAAGCGACTTATCATAGAGCTTCGCAACTATCTTGAGCGCAGATTATTTTAATACCCAGAACATTCACAATTGTTAGAATAAATGATATAATTTTTACGAGAGGAGGTCTGCATGAGTGAAAATGAAAAATATAACTGGATTGATTCTTTTTGTTTAGGGTTTGAAAGTGCAAAATATGATTATAAGGAAGAGTGGTCTGCCGGCAGATATACGATTGCAGATAAGATGTTTGTTATGCGTTGTAGCGATAAAACGGGCAGACCGATTATAACGCTAAAATTGCAACCGAATAATGGCGAATTCTACAGGAGCCAGTATGAAGATGTCATACCTGGATACTATATGAATAAAACGCATTGGAATTCAATATATCTCGACAAGTCCTTTCCGGATGATATATTAAAAGACATGATAGCTGAATCCTATCAGTTAGTGCTGTCATCGTTTAGCAAAAAGCGACAGCGGGAAATATTGAATAATGAGTGATTGAGAAGAGATATAAATGGCTACATCCTTTGCTTTGCAGAAAAAGCGGAGTGAAAATTTTTGTAAAAAATAGTGGTTTTAAAAACCAACCTAAGCAAAAAAAGGCGTGTGAAAGCACGCTTTTTTTGATATAATATTTATTGTTAAGTAAATCATATTACATAATAAAATAAAGTCTGTGATTAATATACTTGTTAAAACAACATTCGGAGAAAAAATGAATAAAGATCCATTTGAAAAGTATTTAAAATGCAAAGAGCCCAGCAAACGCGAAAAATTATATGTTTGGCGAACGGCAATTGGACTTCAAGATGTCGATGGGATAAAGCCTTCGACTTATTTAATTGAAACTGCTTCAAAAAATATAGAGGGGGATATATCATTTGAAGATGTAGAGCAATTAATCCAGAGCTATTATCAAGAATGTCCAAATAATGAGAGTCGTACAGAAGAAGCTGACATTGTTTCTACGCGGATTGCAAAACTAATTTCAGAACCGGCATTTTCTTTTACGCCCAATCAATACCTTTCTATTCACAAATATTAAGATTTATTGCAAATTTATGGCAAATACATGTATTTGAAGAAGGTAATACAAGAACGACTGCTACATTTTTTATTAAGTACTTAAAAACACTTGGTTTTGATGTAACAAACGATATTTTCGCAGAACATTCTTGGTATTTCAGAAATGCTCTCGTTAGAGCCAATTATAGCGATTTAAGGGCAGAAATTTACGAAACCACAATATATTTAGAACGATTTTTGGAAAACTTGCTCTTTGAAAAGAAAAATGCATTAAAAAATCGTGCGTTACACATTAAACAGGACATCGCCGGTCAAAAACAGGATATTGAAAATTCAAAACAGGACATTGAGAGCTCAAAACAGGACATTGTAATGATGGCATCGTTCACCGCAAAAACTAGACATCATATTACAATTCTTAGAGAAAAATATACCGACTCTATTTTTGGAAGAACTGAAGTTATCGAAACATTGAAAATAACCGCTTCCCCAGCATCTGAATTGATAAAAAAAATGTTGAAATTTGATATAATTGAACCAGTTAAAGGAAGGGGAAAAGGAAAATATAAATTTATCCATTAATTATCAATAATAGCAATTATTTCAATTCATAAACTATAAAGGGGACACAATTGAACAGCAAAAACATTTATTCGCCGTCATATGAGCACGAGGCAAAGACGAAATTTTTTAAGTACGATTATTGGGGTATCGCAGCGCTAATCAGTACACTTATTGGCATTTTGGGATCGATCATCTTTATGATTACCACCAGTATTAACAATGACCTAAATCTGGGGAGCGTGCTGTTTGCCAATGAGTATTTGGGGGCGGGCATCCTCCTCGTCCTAACTTTTTGGGGCGCAATCAGCTTGGGTAGAGTTATGGCATTTATGCTCTTCTCCTATAAAATTGATAGCCATCAAATTGTTATGGCGCAGATAAATCGCGATGTCGATTTTGATGCGCTCGACTTTCCAGAAGTAGACGATAGCGTAGCAATAAAGAGTTCATTCGTCCTTAGACTTATATTGATGTTGGGGCGTTCGAGGGGCAATGGCGGCTACGTCGAGTTCAATGATATGTCGCGCTTTATCAGAGCAATACAGCGCAACACTATTCCGCAGTTTGTCGAAAGGTTTTTTGATGACGACGCCGTTTACAAAAAAGTACAAGTGTATCATAATCCCGTCTTTGTGCGCGAGACGGCTAGACACGTCATCTATCAAACCGATGAAAAGAAAATTAAAATTCGCAAATTATATGCCGGACTGGGCGATACGCGCTATGATGGCAAACAGCCCATACGCACGCGCATCGTCAATAAGGTGTTTATCATCTGTGCAATTTTTGTGCTCATCACGGCAGTCGACATTGCAATTGGAACGCATTTAAACAACGAAAGAATTGAAATTTCGCACGTCCAAGGCGAACAGATCGGACAGCAGTTTATGGAATACGGTTACAGCGGCACGCAAAACGACGTCAGTCACAATTTTTATCTGGAAAAAGAGTGCCCGTTTAACAGAACGTCGCAAATTGAGCTGTTTTGGGGGCGCGATGGCAGTGTAGAAAGCGTCGACGCCGAATTGTTTTTTGCCTATGGCGATCAAGCTGCAATCGATGAACTAAAGTGCTTTGTCGAATCGATACCGCAGTCGTTTGATAGTGCAGAGCTAGCCGAATTCTACAGGCAATTTGAATCTAAAATCGAAGGCGATGACAATTTCTTTAAGTTGTATACTAAAGATGGCAATTATAAATTGGTACTCATTCCGGAAAACAAAGAATTTTTTCGCGTCTACTTTCGCGAGGACTAATCGGGCTTAAGCAGTCATCACTTTATCCAGTATGCGCTGCCGTCATTATTGCGGTCTAAGAAGCCGTATTCAATTAAATAGCGTCGTAAGGTTACGTGGTCGTCGAAAATGCGCTTTAGTATTCGGTCGACCTCTTTTTCTGTGTAACTCTGATTGCTCTTGAAGTTTTTGGCAATTTCAGTTAAGACTATAATTTTCCTCTTTTCCTTACGCGGCAACACTTTTAAGTTGCCATCTTCAGTAAAGGTATTTTGCAGAACTCTTTGGCGTTCTGCTTCAGTTATAACGTAGCGTTCGTCTATTGTTGTAGCGCTGTTATGTGGCGCAATCAGCTTGGCGTTACTATTGCGTTGTCGATTTTTTAGTAGCTGCATCAGCGCAATGTATATTTTGGCTTGGCGCTCCTTTTCTTTAAATCTAAAGCGATAATTTCTAATTGTCGAGATTGAAATCTTTAAGGCTTTGGCGATCTCGTCGTCGCTGTGCCCGCGATACATAAGAGATAAAACCTCTTTTTGATTCGGGCTGACGCCACTAAACTGTTTGTCGAGTGCAATTAAATAATCGAAAGTGCCGTTGTGCGCATCGCAAATGTGCTGCTTTATCATTTTTTCGGCATCATAATATTGATCGGCATAGGGGTAGATGACGCCCTGTTCGTAAGTGGCGTCGCAGAGGGCGCATTTGTAAATGTCATCGCTATTATCAAAAGAATAACCTTGCGCAATTTCTTGAGTGCTTAAATTCCAAAGTGAATTATTGTTAGACATAAAATCTCCTTTCGCTTTTGAGTATAGCACAACCGGAAGACATTTGCAAATATTATTAATTTTATTTGCGTATTAATAGATTTATGTATTATATATTTTAAAAATAATAAAGATGTCATTTCGAGCGAATGAGAAATTTCAGTTTTCACTGGAATTGAAACGCGACTTAAATACCCTAAGGTACGGGTGGAAGCCGTAATTGCGCAGCAATTATTGTGAGTAGCTGATGTTGTTCCGCATTATTCGTTTCACTAGGAATACGTTAAAAGCGATGACTGTGCATAGAATTGAAACGAAAGCACTGCGCTTATATCGACGGCAGGTATTATTCTTCTAGGAGGCAGCGCTACGCTACAAACTGCCTCTACGAAGAACAATACCTCCCGCCGCGCTTAGCACTTTCTGACAATCTATGCGGATTGCTTGCAATCTGCAGCGACGCAAGTTTTTTATTTATCGCATTGGTTTATTTAATTATGATAAATTATTAACGAAAGACTAGTCGTTATGTACTATGCGATGTTTGTTGTATGTCAATTGAAATGGAAGCACTGCGCTCATATCGATGGCAGGTATTATCCTTCTAGGACCATACAAACTGTAAGTAAACGTACTTTATAATAGCCTTTTTGAAGAAAAAATACAATTATGCTATAATTTTGAGGGGGAAAGGATACATATATTGTATATAGTGCAAATAAAAGATTTAACAAAAACAAATGAGATTTCGAAATTACGTCACGTAAAATGAAAGCCTATATTTGTTACCCAGAACGGCTAGGGGGATGTGGTTGTTATGAGTGTAGAAACTTACGAAAGTATAATAGATATTGATAATTCCATTGAAGATTCAGAAGCAGAAAATAATGTAGGGGGAGAACTCTTAGATGCAAAATTGGCTTTAAAAGCGCTAAGGGAGAAACACTTTTCATAAATGTAAAGTTTTAACATCACCTAAAGCTTAGAGAACTTGATAGCATATGTACTCAAGGAGAATACGATGGACAATAAAAAAATAATTGTAAGCGGACAGGCAATCTTGGGCATCGAACTCGGTACCACGCGAATAAAAGCCGTCATCATAGATGAACGAGGCAAGTCGCTCGCCGGCGGAGAATACGCCTGGCAAAATGACTATATTGACGGCGTTTGGACGTATAGTTTAGAAAAGGTCAAAGCGGGCTTAGCGGCTGCATATCGTGACTTAAAGCAAAATGTATTAAGCCAATACGGCGTAAAGCCAGTATCGTTTAAGGCGATTGGCGTCAGCGCGATGATGCACGGTTACTTGGTCTTTGACGAAGTCGGCAAGCAACTGGCGCCCTTTAAGACCTGGCGCAATAATTTTACCGAAGCGGCATCCAGTCAGCTGGTAGAACTGTTCAACTACCCAATTCCACAGCGCTGGAGCGTTGCCCATTTTTACCACTGCGTCTTAAATGGCGCTGAGCACGTCTCTAAAATCGCCTATATGACGACGCTCGCCGGCTATGTACACGAACTCTTAACGGGTCAAAAAGTGCTCGGCATTTGCGATGCGTCGGGCATGTTCCCGATTGATATCAATACTAAAGATTACAATCAAGCGATGATTGATGCCTTAGAGGCAAAGCTTGCCGCCAATGGAATACCACTAAAAATGCGCACTGTTTTACCCAAAGTTTTAGTTGCCGGCAGTCGCGCCGGAACGCTGACGGCTAGTGGTGCAAAACTACTCGATGGCGCCGGCGATTTACAGGCTGGCATTGCACTTTGCCCACCGGAAGGCGATGCCGGCACCGGTATGGTTGCGACCAATAGCGTCAAAAAACGCACCGGCAATGTATCTGCTGGGACATCGCTGTTTGCAATGCTGGTGCTCGAAAGAGAACTCTCTAAGACCTATCGCGAGATCGATTTAATTACGACGCCGGCGGGCGATTTAGTCGCCATGGCGCACGCCAATAATTGCACCGGCAATTTAGACACTTGGATGAATCTCTTCAACGAGCTGTTGACCAGTTTTAAAGTCGAAGTCGGCAAGGATGAACTGTATAAAACGCTTTATGGCAAGGCGCTCGAAGTAACTGGCGACGTCGATTCAGTTATGGCATATGGCTATATTTCGGGCGAACACATGACCGGCTTTAGCGAGGGTAGACCGCTCCTGGTCAGAAAGCCCGACGCCCCATTTGATTTGGCGAGGTTTATGCGTGCAAATTTATTTTCGACCTTGGGTGCGCTGAAAATAGGGCTCGATATTTTGTTTAAAGACGAGGGCGTTAAGCTAGATAAACTATACGGGCACGGCGGCTTTTTTAAAACGCCAGATATCGGGCAAATCATGATGTCTTGTGCAACTGGCGGCGATGTCGCCATTAGCGAAAACGCCGCAGAGGGCGGTGCGTGGGGCATTGCCTTATTGGCAGCCTTTATGGCAAATGCTCAGTACGATAAATTAGACGTTTTTTTAGAACGCGAAATATTTGTCGATTCTAACGAAAAAGTGCTCAGGGCGAGTGATAGCCAAATGCAAGACTTTGCAGCCTTTATGAAAGTGTACAAAGCGTGCTTGCCAATTGAAAGGGCGGCGGTTGAGCGCTTTTAGTATATGAAGTGGAGACTAAAATGAAAACAGTTGTGATATTATTTAATACGAGTTGTATTTTTGAAATTGTTATCCTAAATTACTTTTTAAAGTATAGAGATAAAGAGGTTTTATTCGTTTCAAAAGATGGTGAGTCAATAAATGCAACTGAAGGGTATTCGATAAACGTAGATAGTGCATTATCTGATGTCGATGTTTCTGATGTTGAGCTCGTTATTATTCCAGGTGGTGACATTCGAGAAATAGTCACATCTGAGGTTTGTAGTTTTCTAAATGAAATAAATAAACAAGGTAGTATGATTGCTGCAATTTGTGCAGGCGTAGATGTGCTAGAAAGTGCCGGGTTATTGGATAATACAGATTCAACAAAGAAATCCAATTCTGATGTAGTCCTCGACAAAAACATTATTACTTCAAGAGCCAATGGTTATGTAGATTTTGCCATTGAAGTTGCTAAAAAAATGAGTTTGTTTGAAAATGAAGATGATCTACAAGAGACAATAGCATTTTGGAAAGAATATAAAAGCCAATAATCATTTAACGTTCTATTTCTTGTCGGAGATAATAGCGATTTTGTCGATTATAAAACGTTTACATTTTAAAACATGTATATTCGTGATAAGGTGATACACATATATGGCAATGTTTTAATAAGCGTTGTGAAGTTCCATAAAAATAACGATATTGTGATAGATATAATGAGATGTATTGCAAATTGAATCACAATAGCGTATAATATTAGTACGTGAAAGGCGGTGTTTGTTATGTCAGGAACAAAAACAGCAAATGTAAATTGTAGAATATCAGAAGATGTTAAGTCTAAGGCAGAAGATATCTTAAAGAGAATGGGTCTACCTTGTTCGGTTGCAATAGATATGTTTTATAGGCAAATTATCATGAATAATGGATTGCCTTTTGCAGTGACAATTCCCAGTAAACCGCTTATAAGAGAAAATATGACAGAAGAAGCGTTTAATGCTATGATGTCCAGAGGAGTTAAAGAGGCAAATAACGCAGAACTTTACGATATTGATGAGGTTTTTGATGACCTTGCTAGAGGTCTTTAATGAAAGTGTATAAGGTACAATTAACCCCTCAAGCGAAGCTGCATTTAAATCAAATAAGAGATTATTAAGTTTAAGCATCTACTTTTTAGGTGCTTTTCATACTTTAGTTGGGTTTAAGAGTAGTGAATAATATGTTTGTAGGGAAACTATGCAGCGAATAATCGAATGTTTTATTGAGCACAATCATCTGGAAAAGCTCGAACGGTATTACCGGCAAATTCCCGGCGGCAGTTGTAGCGCTTGTCCCAAGTGCTGTTACGACAACGTGCCGCTATCGGCTGCTGAATTTGCTCATATTTGCCATGCGCTTGGCGATGGATTAAGTGATTATCGTCAAAAGGTCAGGACGTGGTATTTAAATCAGTACCGCGTCGTTCAGTCCTGCATATTTTTAGAGGATGGTTTATGCCAAATCTATCGCGCCAGACCGCTCACTTGTCGCCTATTTGGACATCAGTCCAAAGCGGAACAGTTAAGGCGCATTGAGACGGTGCGCGCCGAAAAGCGTAAAGCCGCGCAGTGGCTCTACGAAGAATATAGAATAAAAGTGGCGCCAGAAGTCGTCGATCACGCGATAGAGCCTTGTGATTTTGTAGCCGAGAAACGCTTTACAAAAAATCAGGCAAATCAGCTGTTTGATGCAATAACAATGCTCAGTAGCGTCTATTATCAGCAGGGCTTAGTCTACGATTCGCTGATAAATCTAACATTAATCGAGTGGTTGCTGTACTATTTTGACGATGAACAGCGCTTGTTTGACGAATTGCTGAGTGGTTGTTGAGGAAATAAAGCGGTAAGCGGTTTAAACACCGCTTTTTTTATTTGACAGTTTGCTGACACTTTTTTGACAGGGTTACGGTAACTTTTATTGATAATAAATGCTAAACTAGTATTGACAATAAGGTAAATTTAAAGGAGCGTGTTATGAAAAAGTTAATCACATTACTGTTGGCGGGAACCCTACTATTCGGCGGCGTCGTTGCCAATGCCGATAATCAAGCAGTTAAACCAAACGACGCCATTGAGCCAAATTACCAAACCGTAGAACAAGCTGAAACTGTACACCTCACATTTTATAATGTGGAATCTGTCGCAGATTTATTAAATGAAATATTAGATGAAAAAGTTGCTAATTATTTCTACGATATTTGGACAGAAGATGGCAGCTGGATAGAAGGCGATAACTGGACAGAGGACGGTAACTGGACGGAGGATGGTAACTGGACAGAAGATGGCAATTGGTCTGAAGATGACAACTGGACAGAAGATGGCAATTGGTCTGAAGATGACAACTGGACAGACGAAGACGATTGGGTAAGTGAAGATATATTGGCAACTTATAAAGTTGTAGATGGAAACATTATTAGTGAGCGTGTAGATGGTCATAAAATATCAGCAGAGCATCAATTGATTTGGAATAAAGTGGCTCAGATAGTACCGGCTAAGTACATGGCGATGCTCAATAGATTCGTTGTTAGTACAGACGGCTACGGTGAAATTGCCGCCTATGTCGACAGCGAAGAAGGCAAATCTTGGCAAATTGCGATTGATCCAAAAGATGTTTTAGATGAAAGTGGCGAGGTTACATCTGAAGGCGTCTACACAATAATTCACGAATTGGCACATATTATCTCTTTAAATGATGAACAGATGACTGACGATACCAGCAATCAAAACTTATATACAGTAGAAGAGGGCACGCTAAAAAAAGACGCCTATCTCAATCAGTACTATCATGAGTTTTGGGCGCCATTAATGGATGAGTTCAACGCCGTCTATAGTGAAGATGATGCGATTCGGTTTTACGAAAACCATAGAGATGAATTCGTCACAGAATATGCGGCGTCTAATCCGGGCGAAGACTTTGCCGAAAGTTTTGCCTACTTTATAAGTGATGATAAGCCGGCAGATGGTAGCGTGAAAGCGAAAAAGATATTGTTCTTCTATCAATATCCGGAATTGGTGGCGATGCGCGATCAAATTAGGGCGACGCTGAACAAATAAAACAATAGCAACATGCCCCCTATCACTTGAAATCTAGATTTACTAGTGGTACTATAAATATAAATATATATGTATAAATCGCCGTTGCTAAACAATGGCGATTTGGGGTTTACAAATGTGGAAGCGCGTAAGGGGGGGTGCTATGAAAAACACGAACCAAGCATTAATTGTCGCCGACAGTGAATGTATCGCCATGTGTACCAGAGCACCTTATTTTCCGATAGTAGCCGACAGAGCAAAAGGTGTTATCGTAACGGATGTCGAAGGCAAGGACTACATTGACATGATTAGTTCGGCTTGCGTATTAAATACCGGTTATAATCACGACTCGGTCTTGCGGGCGGTAAAAGCGCAAATCGATAGTTATATTCACTTTTCTAATGATTACTTTTATACCGGTCCACAAATAACTTTGGCAAAAGAATTAATAAAGATCACGCCGGGCGACTTTGCCAAAAAGGTCATCTTTGGCTTTTCCGGTTCCGATGCTTTCAGATATTAAAGACGATGAAACAGAAGCGGCGTTCTCACACAGAAAGTTTGCCGATTTTAAAAGGGCGTTTGACAGTTACCTACCACCCGAAGAAGTAGCGGCGATTTTTATAGAGCCAATTGCCGGCGATTTGGGCTTAATAACCTTCCCGCAAACGTATCTAAATTTACTGCGCGAATTTTGCGACAGTCACGGCATTTTGTTGGTCGTCGACGAAATTCAGCAGGGTTTTGGCAGAACTGGCAAATGGTTTAGCATTGAACACTTTGACATCGTTCCCGATTTAGTGGTGATGGGCAAGGCGATGGCTTCGGGCTTTCCGATGAGTGCCGTGGTCGGCAAAAGTGAGTATTTAGACGCAATTGGCATGCCCGGGCAGTTGTTTACCTTACAGGGTAATGCGGTTTGTGCCAGCGCCGCACTCGCCACCATCGAAATTATAAGACAAGAGCGTTTGCTCGCCAGAGCAATAGAGGTCGGCGGCTATATTCAAGCGCGCTTTAAGGCGATTGCCCAAAGCGTTAAGTCAATCAGAAAAATTAGGGGGCTCGGTCTCAGCATTGGCGTTGAAGTGTGGGATGAAATGGGCGTTGTAAAGGCTTCCGATATCGCTAAAAAAATTTGTTATCGCTGTTATCAAAAGGGCTTGATACTGATTTATATTGGCGGCAATACGCTGAGAGTTCAGCCGCCGCTAATCATTGGCGATGACGAAATTAAAAGCGCCATGGATATTATTGAATCGGTCTTTATCGAATACGAGCAAGGCGAGATTGCAGATTCGATATTGGAAAAAATAAAGGGGTGGTAAATTACTGCTCAGAGCACTTAAATATTAGGAGGAAAGACAAAATGATTTTAGTCAACACCGATTATATTTCTGGTAAAGAACTTGAAACATTACAAATTGTAAAGGGCTCGACGATTCAGACTAAGCCCTTTGGCGAAGATATTATGAGCGGCTTTAAAACGATGGTTGGTGGCGAGCTGACCGCCTATAATGAAATGATGAACGAAGCGCGCGCCCTCGCCACAAAGCGGATGGTCGAAGAGGCGAGTAGTCTGGGAGCAGACGCCATCGTCAATATTCGCTATGCGTCGAGTGCGATTATGCAGGGCGCGGCAGAAGTTATCGTCTACGGCACGGCGGTAAAATTTGTCTAGCAGTGTTTGTAATATGAATAAAATTCTAAGCTATTTAACAGGCGGCGATTTGCGGTCGACTGGCAAAGTCGATCAACTCGTCGATTTAATTACGGAACAAGACGATTTTGACATATTATTTCGTTATCTACAGTCGTCAGACCGCTTAATTGTGATGCGCGCCGCCGATGCGGTCGAAAAGTTGACGCGGCAAACGCCACAATTTTTAATTGCCCACAAGGCGGCGTATATCGATTTACTTAGGGTTGCCGAGAACAAGGAATTAAAGTGGCATTTGGCACAGCTCGCCAACAGGTTTGACTATGACGACGCCGAATTGGCTGGCGTTTGGCAGTGCTTAAAAAGCTGGACAGAAGATAAAACGTGCAGTAAAATCGTCAGGGTCAATGCGCTACAAGCGCTCTATGATTTGGCAAAGGACAACGCATACTTTAAAGCGCAATTTAAAATAATAGTCGATCGACTTAAAAGTGAAAATGTGCCATCAATCAATGCCAGGATCAGAAAATTGTATAAGGCGGGTATAGAGTAAATGAGCGCTTTCACATTATTTGTACGGCTCATAAAAGGTATTAGAACAGAATATCATATAGTATAAAGGTGTGGAGGAAAACATGAACCAAATATCAGCTTTTAACAAAACACTTGAATATCTGGAATCTTGCTTAGATGGCGCGGTCGACAAAAAACAGGTGCTGCACATATCGGGGTATTCTTACGCCCTGTTTGCGCGCGTCTTTTCGATTATTGCAAATGTTACTTTAAGCGATTATTTGCGCTTTAGAAAGCTAACGCGGGCGGCGATTGATCTGGCGACTTCAAATGATAAAATTATCGACATTGCCGTTAAATACGGTTACGAGTCGCATAATTCATTTGCCACTGCATTTAAGAGTTTTCACGAAATTACGCCAAGTGATGTCAGAAGAGGTCAGCAGTATAAAATTTTTTCTCCACTGCACTTTTCGTTAAGCATTGAAGGAGGAGATAAAATGGATATTAAAATCGTAAAAAAAGAAGCATTTGAAATCGCCGGTATGATGCGAGTCGAAGCCAAGTCGACGATGGATTTTGGTCAACTTTGGCAAGAACTGATCGATAGCAAAGGCATCGAATTATTGACGCGCATCGGCAGCGGTCAAGACTATGGCGCCTGCTTTAACATGAAATCTGAAAGCGAATTTTCATATATGGCGGGATTTGACGTAAAAGACAAGGCGCTCGCCGTATCAGAGGGTTTGCAGATATTGACAATTCCGGCAGGCAATTATGCCATTATTCCGATTAAGGGCAAAGTGCCGGATTGTATAAAAGACGGTTGGCAGTATGTCGTGTCGACCTTTTTACCAGAAAACGGTCTAAAGCACGCCGGCACGCCGGATTTAGAGGTTTATGGCGAGGGCGATATCAACAGCGACGATTATGAGATGCAGCTTTGGGTACCGGTTGAAAAAGCCAAAAAATTATAAGATAAACACACTGGAGACGGCACGAAAAAAATAAATCGCAATGTGAGCCAACTGCTTGTCAGTTGGCTATTATTGTGATAAAATTAGGATGTAATCCTATAAAATATAGGATTACATCCTAATTTTATCGCAAGGAGTCATCATGTATTATCGTAGACAAGTTGAGACTTTGGTTAGCCAAGGCTCGTCAAATTATCCCGTGGTCATGCTAACTGGCCCTCGTCAAGTCGGCAAGACAACACTTTTAAAACATCTGTGTGAAGCGGGTAGAACATTTGTCACTTTAGACGATCCAGAAACGCGTAGTTTGGCAAAACTGCAGCCAAAACTATTCTTTGAGCGCTATAAACCACCTTTGCTAATCGATGAAATACAGTATGCACCCGAATTATTTCCCTATATAAAAATGATTGTCGATAGTAATAATCAAAATGGTTTGTTTTGGATTACCGGTTCACAAATATTTCCGCTGATGCAAGGCGTTAGCGAATCATTGGCGGGGCGCGTACTTTTATTGCGACTTTACGGTTTGTCGCTGAGTGAGATTGGCGCAGTGAAATCTCGTGAATTCCCGCGCGATATATCGCATTATTTAAGTGAACCGAAGTCTGTTGATATCGATCGGCGCATCGTCGAAGGTAGCTATCCGCGAATAATTGTCGAGCGCGACATTGTAGCCGAGGGCTTTTACAGTTCATATTTTCAAACTTATCTGGAGCGCGACGTGCGCACAATTGCCAATATAGAAGATATGATGCAGTTTACCAGCTTTATAAAACTAGCGGCGACGCGCACGGGGCAAGAACTCAACATGGCTTCTTTAGCTAAAGCGGTGGGCGTAGATAATACGACGATTAAGCGTTGGTTAAAGATATTGGAAATATCCGGTATTATTACATTTTTAAACCCTTATTCGGCGAATTTGGGCAAGCGCATTGTCAAGCGTCCCAAACTTTACTTTATGGATACTGGTTTGGTGTGTTATCTCTGTGCGGTGGACTCAGTGCAAACTTATCAAAACAGTCCCTTAAAAGGCGGGATATTTGAAACATTTGTAGTAACTGAAATACTGAAGAGTTGGTGGTATGCCGGAAAGACGCCAAACGTCTATTATTACCGCGATAGCGCTCAAAAAGAAATCGACATTATCGTCGAACGCGGCAACCATTTATATCCGTTTGAAATAAAAGCCAGCGCTCAACCCAAACAATCAATTCGCCAATTCAATGTACTGGCGAATAGCACTAAAATCATTAACTTTGGTGGCATAATATACTCTGGGAATCGGGCGCTGCCGATCGACGATAAGTATTGGTTATTGCCGGTTGGCAAGCTGTAATGGACGCGCGTTGTAAAATAGAAAAAGCGAGGTGATGACATGAATCCACTATTAGCTGAAACGAAACTATTAGACTATAATCACGATGCCATTCAAACATTAATTGCGCGGCAAAAATGGCGTGTCTTAGAAGACGTCGAAAAAGTAAAAGCAATTTATAATTATGTGCGCGATGAAATACTATTTGGCTACAATGAAGATGATGAAATTGCGGCGTCGCAGGTTTTGGCAGATGGCTACGGTCAGTGCAATACCAAGGCGACGCTACTGATGGCATTACTGCGCGCAGTTGGCGTTGAAAACCGACTGCACGGTTTTATTATCGACAAGTCGTTACAAAGAGGTGCAATTAGCGGCATCGCCTATGCGTTTTCACCCGCTACCATTTTGCACAGTTGGGTTGAGGTTAAGCTGGCAGACAGCTGGTATGATTTAGAGGGCGTTATCATCGACAGCGCTTATTTGGCGGGATTACAAAGAAAGTTTTCTCATGAAAAAGGCGTGTTTTGTGGTTATGGTGTTTACATCGATGATTTTAGTAATCCGCCAATAGATTGGAATTTAAACAATACCTATATTCAAAATAAGGGAATTGTTGACGACTTCGGTACATTTGATACGCCTGATCAATTTTATGCTGAGCATCGTCAAAAACTGAGTGCGTTTAAGCGGTTTTTATATGCGAAAGTGGTAAGACGTCGCATTAATAATAGAGTAGATAAAATTAGACATGGCAAGTGATTATCGACTTTGTCGACACTCTCCCACCGGGATAACCGGTGTTTTTTTGTTTAATCGCCTTGACAGATTTTAAAAAAAGGCGTATATTGATAATGATTACCGATAATCTAGTTATCGGTAATTCAGTTATCAAAAATGTTTGAGGAGGATTAATGTCGACGCGAGATACCAGTTTAGATCCCAAGATATTGGCAAGTGCAAAGCGGGAATTCTTGGCAAAGGGCTTTTTAGAGGCTTCTCTTAAAAAAATTTGCGACGACGCCGGCGTCACAACCGGTGCGATATACAGGCGCTATAAGGGAAAAGAAGAACTCTTTAGCGAGGTTGTAAAGCCGGTAGTAGAACTGTTTAAAACGTTAATGCAACAAGGGCTGGCGGCAAATCAGCAAAGAGTAGCTGAAGACAGGCTGCAAGATAACTGGCTGGAGATGCCCGAAATACTCAACAACTGGATTCACAAGCTCTATGACCAGCGCGATACCGTTAAAATTTTATTGGCGAAGTCCGACGGAACGGTTTACTCTGATTTTATTCACGATTTTATAGAGGAAAACTTCGCGCTGTCTTATCACTTTATGGAGGATTTGGCAAAGGCGGGCAAGTGTCAATTAAAGCTTACTTATTGGGAATACCACATTCTTTTGACATCGTATTGGACGGTGTTATTTGAAATGATCGTACACGATTTTAGTTTGCAAGAGGCACTCAATTTTGCGCCAAAGGTCATTCAATTTTTTGCCTGGGACAAATTTATTATCTTTGACGAACAATAATTCGGGAGGCGTTTTTAAAATGAATAAAATATATCCGCAAAATTTTGGCGATTTAATCAGACCGATTAAAAAAGAAGTGATCATTACGGTTTTGCTGGCGGGCTTGGGCGCTTTGGCACTGTTGATTGCGCCAGTCGCGCTTACCATTTCGATACATAACTATTTAATCGGACAAACAGATAGCTTTTTTATTTGGGTCGTCATCGCCGGCGTCGGACTGGTGCTAAAACAAATACTACACATTTTTAGCTTGGGCTATGCTCATATCGTCGAAGCTAAATTTAGATATCGGCTCAGAAAGGACTTTTCCGACAAGTTGTCGCGGTTGCCGTTGGGCTTTTTCAGCGAGACGTCATCGGGAGCGGTGCGCAAGTTTATTTCGCAAGATACCATTAAGATTCACACAATTGTAGCACACGGCTTTAGCGAATTTAGCGCCGGTGTCGCCTTGCCGCTCGGTTGCATTGTAATCATGCTCATCGTAGAGTGGCGCACGGCGCTGATGATTTTGTTGGCAATTGTGTTAATATTCGTCATCGCCATGCTCTGGATAAGCCTAACCAGTAAGGGCATCGAGGAGATTAATAGTCGCTATGAGTGCGCCCAAAGAGAAATGTCGCACTCGGTCATAGAAATGGTCGACGGCATTAAGGAAATAAAGAATTTTGGCATCGCGGGATCGCTCTTTAAGCGCTTTGACGACGCACTGCAGCGCTTTTCGACAGTGTCTTTTGAATGGCTCAATACGTCTTCTAGGGCATACTCTTTTGTAATGGCGGCAATTCAGCCGACTGTTATGTTGTTCTTATCGCTGGCGATTTGCCTATTTGCAATTCACATGCAATGGTTGGCGCCGGAGTATTCAATTCTCTTTATGCTGCTTGCAATCAGTTTGCCATCTTCGCTGATGACCTTAATGCAACTCGGCAATTTCATCAGGGAGGGGCGCCTCGCCATCGACAACCTGCTCTCGCTATACGCTCGACCCGATCAAGTCTATCGCTCCGATTCTTTGGCGTTTAAACCCGGCGACATCGTCTTTAAAGATGTCAACTTTTCGTACGACGGCGATAATGCCGTGCTCAAAAATATAAATTGTACAATAAAACAGGGTGAGCTGACGGCTTTAGTTGGACCTTCCGGCTCCGGTAAGACGACCATGGCGCGCCTAATCGCCCGCTTTTGGGATGTCGGCAGTGGCGCGCTGAGCATTGCCGGCTCCGATATAAGGGCGCTATCAGAAACTGCTATACTGTCCAATATAGCATTGGTCTTTCAAGACGTTGCACTGATGAATGCCAGCATTGCAGATAACATTGCACTGGCTAGGCAAGACGCCAGCAGAGAAGAAATCATTGCGGCGGCAAAGGCGGCTCAAATTCACGACAGAATTAGCCAGCTGCCAAATGGTTACGACAGCGTATACGGCTCACAAAACGTCGTCTTATCGGGCGGCGAAAGACAGCGCATTACCATTGCCCGCGCATTTTTAGCGGATGCGCCAATCGTGTTGTTAGACGAGGCGACCGCACAGGCGGACGCCGAATCAGAAGTCGCCATTCAGCGGGCGATTAGTAGCCTGTGTAAGGGCAAGACAGTCGTTGTGATTGCACATAGACTTTCCAGTATTGTGGCAGCCGATAAAATCATTGTGCTCGACGGTGGCGAAATCATTCAAAGCGGCAGGCACGAGCAATTGGTTAAAACAGACGGTGCCTACAGAGCAATGTGGTTAGCTCAGAATGACGTATCGGAGGTGCAGTAATGACTATTTTTAAGCGCGATTCAAGTGCCAAAAGAAGATTTTTATCACTTAAAGTATTGTTTATTGCCAGTGGAGTGTTTCAAGGCGTTTCAGTTGCGCTGACGATTCCACTGTTTAAAGATTTGTTTAGCGGCAATTTTGGCTTGGCGCTAAAGGGGCTGATTTACATAGCGATAACGTCGTTGGCATGTTTTTTATTTCACTACATTGGCGCCAACGTCGGCAATCACATGTCGGTTTGGGAAGTCTGTGACAGCAAGACGCGCCAAGTGGGCAGTTCGATTATTCAGCTGCCGCTCGGTTGGTTCGACGCCTCTTCTAAGGGCAAGGTGTCAAAGGCAATTTCGACCGATATCAATACGGTTTCGCACTACCCGCCGATTGTCTTGCCAGAGATTCTGACCGTTTTGACTTCGGCTGCGGTCGTCGCCATTGCACTACTATTTATTTCATTCAAATACGCCCTAATCATCGTAGTAATGCTGCCGCTGATGTACTATTTTTGGCAGCGCAACTACAAAGCGCTACAACTAGTCGATAGTGAAAACGTCCGTGCCAATCAAAAAATGGAATCGACCATTGTCGAATTCGCACAATTGCAGCCGGTTCTGCGCGCCTCGGGTGCGCTGGTAAATGGTTGGGATAGATTGCAGGAAGCCTTAAACGACGATAAAAACGCCGCGCTGAAGACGCTTCAAAAGAAAGCCGAGAACGCCTTTAAATACATGTTTGTGGTCAATGTCGGCACGATTATAATATTAATTCTAGCGGCGCTTGAATTAAAGAGCGGTGCGATTGAACTGTATACCTTCGTCGGCATCGCTGTCGCGATGATGCGCTTTGCCAATCCGCTGGCGGGGATGTTGGGCTATTTGTCCGAACTGTTCAATATCGAATCGGCGTTAAACAGAGTCAATTCTATCGTCGAAGCCGAGCGCCTAGCTGAACCGGCGGAGGGCGCAGAATTTAACGATAAAGCGAAGGGTGGTTTTGAAATCGCCTTTAAAGATGTCGACTTTAGCTATGTCGCCGGTACAAAGGTACTAAAAAATGTCAACTTGACGATTCCCGCCGGCAGCGTTACGGCATTGGTAGGTGCGTCGGGCGGTGGCAAGTCCACTATAAACAAATTAATTGCACGCTTTTGGGATGTCGACAGCGGTTCGATAACGATTGATGGCGTGAATATTAAGCGCATTAAGACGGTCGACCTAATGAGCGCGATTTCAATGGTCTTTCAAGAGGTTTATCTGTTCAATACGACGATTCGAGAAAATCTCGCGATTGCCAAACCGGACGCGACTGATAGCGAGCTTCTCGCGGCGGCAAAAAAAGCGAGGCTGGACGAAGTTATCGATCGCCTGCCAAAGGGGTGGGATACGGTCGTCGGCGAGGGTGGCAGTTCGCTTTCCGGCGGCGAAAAGCAACGCGTTAGCATTGCCCGAGCGTTTTTAAAAGATGCGCCAATTCTCTTGCTAGATGAGATAACATCGGCTTTAGACGGCGTCAATGAGGCGATTATTACCAAGTCCATCGAAGAACTCTCTAAGAATAGAACAGTTGTCGTGATTGCACACCGCCTTTCGTCTATAAAGAACGCCGATGTCATCGCCGTCGTCGAAAGCGGTACCATCGTCGGCTGTGGCAACCATCGACAATTGAACGCGAGCAATCCCAAATATCAAAAATTATGGCAGGCATTACAAAGTAGTGAATTGTGGCAAGTTTAGTCAATCCAAAAATTGACCTGGTTGCTTGGGAGCAGTAATGTTTGCATTTACGATCAGGCGCATGAATTTCGGGTAGTGGTGTGAATATTCTGGGTTTCAGTGTTGTTGAATACAGAGTGTATCAAAATAAACAAATTAGTCCCCTATAAAAAATTTTTTCTGTTTATCCGCTTAATATAATGGTTAATCTTTTGTAATTATGGTATAATTACAGAAGGGCTATAATATTGAGGAGAGTAGCTATGGCGGACGGTTATGTAGGGTATTACCAGAATAACGAAAAGCAATTTATGAAGCTATTCGAGAAATATCGCAAAACTATGTTATCTGTATTGAGGCGTCACTTTGAGCAAAATGATGTAGAGGAAATCTATTTAAAGAGCAAGGCTGAATACCAAAGACTACTGCCGGAAATTCCGTATATTGGTGGCAGTAAAAATAGCGGTACGAACAATCTGGTGGGCAGCGCAATTCTAATGGCTTACATTCGCGTTTTGGAGGCGCACGGTTTAGAGGAAAGGGAAATCGGCAAGATGATCTTCGAGTCGTTTGAGGAAATGTACAAAGAAAAGCCGCTGTTTGTACAAAGAATAGTTAAGTTTTTCCTCTCTAAAAAACTTGTCAAAAAAATACTGATGAGGGTTTATGACAACAAGAGACAATACGAAAAGTACGACGCCTCTTGGCAGAGCAGAATGGTCGATGTCGAAGGCGAATTCGACCTCGGTATAAGCATTAAAAAATGTGGCATTTGCAAGTTTTATAATGAACAGCATATGGCTAGATACATAAAGTATCTCTGTTTGGGCGACTATCCGCTAATCCAGTCATATGGCATTGTCTTACATAGAGAGGCGACAATTGCCGGCGGCGCCGAAACCTGCGATTATCGCATAGAATTAGACGGCGAAAGAAAAAAAGCTTGGCCGCCGGACGACCTCGACGAGTGGTTTTAATCGCTTGTCGTCGTCGCTATCTTTTAATCGAAAGAGGCGATTGTTTGACGAATGCGCCATTATGTGGTAGACTTACAAAAGTCAAACGATTTGAGGTTTTACATGTTGAGTACATTATTTATTATTAGTACAATTGTGATTATTGGCATTATTCGTCTCGATAGTGCCGTTTTGTGTTGTACTGATATGTAAGCTTAGCAGAGGATACATCGCTTATTACCTATCGGCACAACGCTGGTAGGTTTTTTTATTAGAATGTAAATTATGCGAGATAGCGTCTTTAAAATGGATGTATGCAAAATGAACAAGGAGAAGATTATGACTAAAATGTATTATGAAGCAGATTGTAATTTTGAACACTTAAAGGGCAAGACAATTGCCATTATCGGCTACGGTAGTCAAGGTCACGCCCATGCGCTCAATTTAAAAGAGAGCGGTTGCGATGTTGTGGTGGGCTTATACGAGGGCTCCAAAAGCGCCCAACGCGCCAGTCAAAGTGGACTTGAAGTCGCCTTGACGGCAGATGCCGTAAAGCGCGCCGACGTCGTATTCATGCTCGTAAACGACGAAAAAATGGTCGACATCTACAACAAAGACGTCGCGCCAAACTTAACTGAAAACATGACGATAGGCTTTGCGCACGGCTTTAATATACACTTTAATCAAATTGTGTCGCCCGCATTCGTCGATGTCGTGATGGTTGCGCCGAAGGGACCGGGGCACACGGTGCGAAGTCAATATCAAGAGGGCAAGGGTGTACCATGTCTTTTTGCGGTCTATCAGGATCACAGCGGCCAGGCGCGCGAAACGGCACTGGCTTATGCCATGGGCATCGGCGGCGCCAGAGCGGGCATTTTAGAGACGACCTTTAAAGAAGAAACTGAAACCGATTTGTTCGGCGAACAATGCGTACTCTGCGGCGGCGTCGTCGCGCTGATGAAGGCGGGTTTCGACACGCTCGTAGAAGCCGGTTATCAACCGGAGAGTGCCTATTTTGAATGCGTTCACGAAATGAAATTAATCATCGACTTAGTCGTTCAAAGGGGCTTTTCTGGGATGCGCGATTCGATAAGCGACACGGCAGAGTTCGGCGACTATTCGGTTGGCAAGCGCATGATTACCGACCAGACAAAGGCAGAAATGAAAAAAGTCTTGTCGGAAATTCAAGATGGCAGTTTTGCAAAAACTTGGATTCTCGAAAACAAGGCGGGGCGCGCTTCGTTCTTGGCAAAGCGACGCATTGAACAATCGCATCTCGTCGAAGAAGTGGGCGAAAAACTGCGTCAAAAAATGAGTTGGTCTAATAAATAATAGCGAGGGGGAGTGGCATGAACAGTCATTTGGTCACAAAAGGTGCGCACAATGCGCCAAAGCGGGCGTTGTTTAAGGCGATGGGGTATTCCGACGCACAACTGCGCAAGCCGTTAATCGGCATCGTCAATTCCTTTAATGAAGTCGTACCGGGTCACATTCACTTAGACGCGTTTGCAAGATCGGTTAAAGAGGGCGTTTTAATGAGCGGCGGCACGCCGATGGAATTCAACACCATTGCCGTCTGCGACGGACTGGCGATGGGACACGACGGCATGCGCTATTCGCTGAGCAGTCGCGAGTTGATTGCAGACACCGTCGAGGCGATGGTGCGCGCTCACAAATTTGACGCCTTGGTCTTTATCCCCAACTGCGATAAAGTCGTACCGGGCATGTTGATGGCATGCGCTAGGTTAAATATTCCCAGCATATTCGTCTCGGGTGGACCGATGCTCTCGGATGGCAGCGATTTAAACTCGGTATTTGAGGCGGTCGGTGCATTTAAAATAAATAAAATCAGCGAACAGCAACTCTTGACAATAGAGGAAAAGGCCTGTCCGTCATGCGGTTCTTGCTCCGGTATGTTTACCGCGAACTCGATGAATTGCCTGTCTGAGGCACTGGGCATTGCCCTGCCCGGCAACGGCACGATACCGGCAGTACACGCCAGTCGCTTAAGACTCGCCAAGTACGCTGGCATGCAAATTATGAAATTGTTAGAAATGGACTTAAGACCGCGCGACATCATGACCGAAGCGGCGCTGAATAACGCCTTAACCGTCGATATGGCGCTCGGCTGTTCGACCAATTCAGTATTGCATTTGTTGGCAATTGCACACGAACTGGAAATCGATTTAAAGATCGATCGCGTCAATACGATAAGTGCCAAGACGCCCAATCTTTGTAAATTGGCGCCGGCGGGACCGCATCATATGCAAGATCTGCAAGACGCCGGTGGCGTCTACCGCGTGATACGCGAACTCGCCGAAGCCGATTTAATCGATCAATCTTGTATGACGGTCACGACTGAGACGATGGCTGAAAACCTAGTCGGCGTCGCGCGCGACGATAGTAAGGTCGTGCGTGCGCACGACAATCCGTACTCTAAAACGGGCGGTTTAGTTGCCTTGTTTGGCAATTTGGCGCCCGATGGCGCCGTCGTCAAGCGCAGTGCCGTAGCCGAAAATATGATGCAGTACACTGGCGTGGCGCGCGTCTTTGAGTGCGAAGAAGACGCCGTTGCCGCCATTTATAAATCGCAGATTAAAGCGGGTGACGTCGTCGTCATTCGCTACGAGGGACCAAAGGGCGGTCCCGGTATGCGCGAAATGTTGACGCCGACCTCGGCGATTGCCGGCATGGGGCTAGACGCCTCTGTCGCACTCATTACCGACGGTCGCTTTTCCGGCGCGACGCGCGGTGCGGCAATTGGTCACATTTCGCCAGAGGCGATGGCGGGTGGCCTTATTGGCTATGTCAAAGAGGGCGATAAAATTGCGATAGACATCGCAAACTACAGCCTCAATTTACTGGTATCGGAAGAAGAAATTGCGCAGCGCAAGCAAACCATGAAATTAAAAGAAAACAGTCATTTAAGCGGTTATATCAAGCGCTATGCCAGACATGTCTCGTCGGCAGATCGCGGTGCGATTGTCGAATAGAGGATATCATATGAAAAAGGGCGATTGGACAATTATAATAGCTGGCGTTGTACTGGCTGTCGTTCTCTACTTTAGCTACAATCAGCTAATGCAGCGCACTGCCGATCACTACGTCGTAATCAAGTCCGAGGGAACTGTCGTCAAGACTTTTCCCTTGGACGCAAACACGGATGAAACCTATCGTTTTGAAAATGCCTTTGGCACAAATTTAATCGTAATAGAGCGCGGCGTCGTCGACGTTACCGAAGCCGATTGCAAAAACCGGATTTGCGTCAACAGTGAAAGCATTTCAAAGGTGGGACAAAGCATTATTTGCCTACCGCATCGCCTCAGTGTCGAAATTGTCAGCGGCGATGCAGAAGATGTCGATGTAATTGCCTATTAACGCGTTCATAAATTGACCAATATAGCTAAAAAAAGCGCTTTTTATTTGCTATAAATTGGTTGACATGATAAGATTACAATGAGAAATGAGATATGTAATCATTTTTTGCGTTGCGTAAAAGTGTAGACGGTCGATGGAGGAATTATGAATCAGGTTAATCGCGTGTTTGAAGAAGTTGTCGCTTCGCTAAAAGAAGATTCAACGGTAGACGCCGTATCAATAATTGGCAGTGGTGCAGCTCATTATAAAGAATTGGATAAGGTCGTCGATATCGATTTATTAATACTGCTCAATACGCCTGGTCACGAATCGCGTGAAGTCAAGTATATTTCGGGTAAGGAATACGACTTCACCTATTTGTCGACGGATTTATTGCGCAAAGCACTTGACGAAAACAGCCATATTTGGCTCAATTTATTGTCGCATGCCAAACATGTCTACAAGCGCAATGACGGTATTGAAGAACTCTTAAAGAGCGCCAATCGCATTTATATGGACGGTCCGCAAAAAATATCGGAACAGCGCATTGCGTACATTCGCTTTACATTGACAAAAAAATTAGAGGATTTGTCGTATCGCAAAGACAAGACGGTCACGTTTCAGTATTTGGCAGGCGTCTTTTTAAAGTATTTAACCGAAGCGTATTTTCGCCTGCAAAACACCTGGGTACCGCGCGACAAATCGATGATGAAGGTCGTATTCGAGCGCGACATGTTGCTGTTTGAACTGATTAAAGCCGCCTTTAAGGCAGAGGACAGCGAGACGCATTATAAAATCATCAGCGACATCGTCGACTACGTGCTAAAACCATACGGTGGCAAGTTGACGACCTTAGAGCGACAAAATATGGCTATGGAAGAATAGCAAAGCTGGATTATTAAAAGTTTGCTAAATAATCGCAGTAAGAGGATTTATTGAATTGAATGATAATAATATAGAAAAGAGTAAACTGTTTGCATCTTCTCTTTGCGCCTCCACAGAGGTAGCCGATCCCAAAACAGTGCGCGTCGGAGACGTCGTATTTGGCGATGGCAAACCGGTTATTATTGCCGGTCCTTGCGCAGTTGAATCGGCTGAGCAAATAGATACGATAGCCGCAGCGCTCAGCAAAATGAATGTGGCGATGCTGCGCGGTGGCGTCTTTAAGCCGCGCACCAGCCCGTATGATTTTCAGGGGCTTGGCTTTGAGGGGTTGGTTTACATTGACGACGCCGCTAAAAAATACAATCTTCCCTTTGTCACCGAGGTTATGGAAGTGGCGCATTTAGAGCGCGTTGCACAGTACTGTGACATGATTCAAATCGGATCGCGCAACATGTACAATTATCCGCTATTGCGCGCCGTCGGTCAGCTCGGCAAGCCGGTCTTGTTAAAGCGCGCCTTTTCGGCGACTTTAAAAGAATGGACTCTGGCTGCCGAATACATAGCGGCGCAGGGCAACGACCAAATCGTGCTCTGTGAGCGCGGCATTCGCAGCTTTGACCCCTGTACCAGAAATACACTGGACATTACTGCGGTGCCGATTATGCAAATGAATACCGGCTTGCCGGTTATCGTCGATCCCAGTCATGCGACGGGACGTAGTTATTTAGTAGAACCAGTCAGCCGCGCGGCGATTGCCGTTGGCGCAGATGGCTTGCTGATTGAAGTGCATCCCGAACCGGAAAAGGCGCTAAGTGACGGCGAACAGTCCGTTAGGCTTGATCAGTTCGAAGCGATTATCAAAAGCGTAAATCAGTGTTGTCGCCGATAGGAGGGTAACGTGAATTACAAGAGTCGTAAAGCGAGTTTATTTAAGAGGATCGCTGCACTTATTATCGACCTCTTTGACATGGCGCTAATCGGAATTGTCTTGGCGCTATTTGTACCGGGATTGCCCAAGGGCTTAATCCAAATTTTGTTGGGTTTATACTTTGTCTGTAAAGATACCGTCGGTGGTCAAAGCGTTGGTAAGCGGGTGTTAAAAATATACGTAAAATCTGGTACAAACTTCGATCAAACGCCCAACTTACAGATGCTCATTTTGCGCAACTTATCGGCGCTCGTCTGGTATGTCGACGTCGTACTGGTTATATTTAACGGCGAAAACAGAAAATTGGGCGACTTACTGGTCGGGACTAAAGTCGTTACCATGGAACCCGTTGCAGGTGGTGCCGCAGCCGAATACGCAGTCCCTCAGCCGTCCGAACCCACCGAACAGGTTTTCAACGAGCCGACCTATGATGCCACGTCTTATGACGCCAACAGCGCGCTGGATATCGACATGTCCAAATGGGACAGTCTAAAAGAGGATTTGAATTTTAATGCGCCGGTCAGTCAAGACGCAGCGCACGACCACGTAAAGATTGCTAAGAAAAAGAAAATAAATTACGAGCGCGACTACATCAAAGAAAACGATTGGGAGTAGGTTGTTACTATAAACATTACTATCAATTTTTGATTTTCTTGGATTATCGCAATTATTGTGGTATAATGGCGTGGTTAAATTTTTATCAATGTGTTGGAGGGAATAACTGATGAAAAAGATGTTGGTATTATTTTTGGCGCTAATGCTGTTGATTGCAGGCTGTTCAGCACAGCAAACGACGCAACAGACCACTGCGGCTTCAGAAAGCGAAACAGGTCAGCAGACTGATAATACGAGTGCTAATGAACCCAAAGTTGCCCGAACGGCAATCGGTTCTGAATTAGACAACCTAGACCCATGGATTTCTGCCGCTTCTGATACAGAAGCAGTCATGTTTAATGTATTTGAAGGACTCGTTTGGTACGATGAAACCGGCAAATTGATTCCGGCTTTGGCAAAGTCTTGGGAAATCTCTGAAGATGGTTTAAGCTATGTCTTTCATTTACAGGATGGCGTAACATTCCACAATGGCGCAACGTTTAGTGCCGATGACGTCGTCTATTCAATTGAAAAGTTAGCCGGCTTAAATGGCGAAGAGCCGTTGTCGTCGCGCTTTGGCAAAGTTGAAAAAGTGGAAGCTGTCGACAATTTGACGGTTTCGATTAAACTTACAGAGCGCAACGCGGCTTTCTTATCGTCTTGTATAGCGGCAATTTTGCCAAGGGATTATGCAGACCAGGCAACTAAACCAATCGGCACCGGACCGTTTGTCTTTAAATCATATGAACCCGGTCAAAAAGTAGTATTAGAAAAGAACAATTCCTATTGGAATGATGCCAAAATGGCGCATGTTGACGTCGCTGAGTTTTATATTCTGACCGATCCGACGGCAATCGTGAATGGTCTTAAAAGCGGTCAGATCGACTTTGCCGAAATCGATCCCAAAAATGTTAAAATGGTAGAAACTGAATTTGAAATTTTAGCTTCGCCACAGAATATGGTTCAGTTAATGTCAATGAACAACAAACGCGCGCCATTTGACGACGTCAAAGTGCGTCAGGCGATTAACTACGCAGTTAATAAAGATCAAATCGTCGCCGCTGTAGCGAACGGCTACGGCAGCAAACTGGTCAGTAATATGAGTCCGATTATGGCGCAGTATTACGAGGCGGCAGGCGAAGCGTATGCTTACGATTTAGAACGCGCCAAGAGCCTATTGGCAGATGCCGGTATGGCGGATGGCTTTAAGACGAGCATTACGGTGCCGTCAAACTATAAATTCCACGTCGACACGGCGCAAGTCATAGCCAATCAATTGCAACAAATTGGCATTGAAGTCGAAATTAAGCAAGTTGAGTGGGGCGTCTGGCTCGACGAGGTATACAAGCAGTTTAATTACGATATGACTATTATCGGTTTGTCTGGCAAACTCGATCCACATCAAATTTTAGTGCGCTACAAGAGCGATTACAAGCGCAATTTTATATGCTATCAAAACGCGGCATACGACGCCTTAATCGATCGTGCGCTTCTCGAAACAGATCCTGCCGAGCGCGCCAAATTGTATAAAGAATGTCAAACGTTATTGGCAAATGACGCCGCAGCCGTTTACATTATGGACCCCAATTTGGTCGTGGCAATGCGCAAGGATATGACCGGTTTTAAATTTTTCCCATTGCGTTTTATTGATATGAGTAGCATAAAGTATAACTAATGATTGCCTTTTATAGCAAAAAACTATTTTCAGTAATATCTACAATTGTATTGGTATCACTTATCACCTTCTTTGTATTTCAGATACTGCCGGGCAATCCCGCCCACATCATCTTAGGTGTCGATGCCGATCCCATGCAAATTCAATCCTTAGAGGCAAAGTTCAACTTGGATAAGCCAATTGTCGAACGCTATATGCTCTGGGTGTCGAATGTGTTGAAGGGCGATTTGGGCGAATCGATTCGGTTCCAGCGCCCAGTTGTAGATTTAATAGGAAGCAGAGTCGAAGTGACCCTGCTTCTTAGCGTGTTATCACTATTGCTGAGCCTCGTCGTCAGCGTGCCGATTGCGGTGTGGCTGGCGTTGAACAACGAGAAAAAATGGTCGCGCTGGTTTGCCGCGCTCAGTCAAATCGGCTTGTCGATACCGTCTTTTTGGCTGGGCATAATTTTAATATACGTCTTTGCAGTCTCTTTGAGGTGGTTGCCCTTTGGTCAGTACGAAAAACTATCGGTCGACCCGCTACTGTCGATAAAATCGTTAATTTTACCGACGATTTCGATGTCGATTGGCATCAGCGCCGTCTTGGTGCGTTATTTGCGCAATAATCTGCTCGACCAAATGGACAGTGAATACGTGCGTACGGCGATGAGCAAGGGGCTGGACGACCGAAAAATTCTGTATCGACACGTCTTGCAAAATTCGCTGTTGCCGATGCTGACGATTCTCGGCATGATTACGGCGGAAATCTTGGGCGGCTCTATCGTCATCGAAAACGTCTTTGCGTTGCCCGGCATCGGCAATTTAATCGCAATTTCAATTGGCAGCCGCGATTTGCCCTTAATACAGGCGCTGGTCATTTATCTGGCGGTAACCGTTGTGGCGATTAATTTTATCGTCGACATTCTCTATACGGTAGTCGATCCGCGCATTCGCTTGAGGTAAGCATGAAAAAACACTTTAAAAATCCTTACTTTAACTTTGGTTTCGTAGTCGTCAGTATTTTAATGGCGCTATTTGTGCTGAGCTTTATTTACACGCCTTACGACTCCAATGCAATGGATTTAGAAAAGATTTTTGCAGCGCCCAGCACTGCACACCTCTTTGGCACCGACGAATTCGGTAGAGATCTATTTAGTCGCATTGTCGACGGTTCCAGAGTAATTTATTTAGTCGGCTTTTGTGCAGTTTTAGTGGGCTTATTAGTCGGCGTTTTAATTGGCTCAATCGCCGGCTATTTCGGCGGCTGGGTCGATGAAATTCTAATGAAAATCATCGATACTAAAATGGCGTTTCCGGGCGTTTTGTTGGCGCTTATGCTAATCGCCATCTTCGGAACCAGCATTACGAATTTAATCGTGGCGATCGGCATTATCGGCATTCCAAAGTTTGCTCGCATTACGCGCGCCGGTTACATGAAATACAAGCAGTACGACTTCGTCAAGGCGTCGCGTTCACGGGGTGCCAGCCACTTTAGAATCATGTACATACACATATTGCCGAATTTGTTTACGGAACTACTGATAACGGCGACACTCGGCTTTTCCAGCGCAATTATGGCAGAAGCCGGTCTCAGTTACCTCGGTTTGGGCATTCAACCGCCCGATCCCAGCTGGGGACAAATGCTCAGCAACGGTCAACGCTATTTGGGCATGGCACCTTGGTATCCTATCGTCCCCGGCGCATTTATTACTTTAACAGTGCTCGGCTTTAACATGTTGGCCGACGGATTGAGAGATGTCAAATGAATTTAATTGACGTAAAGCAGTTGAGCGTACAAATAGGCGAGACGCGCAAAGGCGAGCCTCATATTGTCGTAAATGACGTGGCGTTTTCAATTGCCAAAGGTGAAATACTGGGCATTGTCGGCGAATCAGGCAGCGGCAAGTCGATGACGGCGTATGCCCTACAGGGACTTTTGCCGCGCAAGGCCGAAGTGATATCTGGACTGCTAAAAATAAATGGGCGGGCGATAGATTTAAACGACCCCGAACAAATGCGCGAACTGCGCAAAAATGACTTTTCGATGGTCTTTCAAAATCCAATGAGCTGCCTTAACCCGCTTCACAAAATAGGCGCGCAAGTTGGCGAGGCGTTGCCGGAAAGCGAACCTAATAAAAAACAGCGCGTTTACGATATGCTTAGAGAAGTGCAGCTTAAAAATGTCGAAGAATTATATCACGCCTATCCACATCAATTGTCCGGCGGCATGCAGCAGCGCGTGATGATTGCCATGGCGCTGATAGCGAAGCCCTCGTTTTTAATAGCCGATGAGCCGACGACGGCACTCGACGTCACGACGGAAGCGGAGATTATTCAGCTGATACTCACTTTGACGAAGAAGTACGCTACGACAGTCATCTTTATTTCGCATGATTTGGCAGTTATCAGAGCTGTGGCAGATCAGGTTGCCGTGATGTACAATGCCGAAATCGTCGAATACGGCGAAACAGAAGTGGTCTATAACGATCCACATCACGCCTATACAAAGGCGCTCTTAAACGCCATACCGCGCCCCCAAAACAAGGGACAAAAACTGCTCACGATTGCAGATGGCATGCGCGCCTCAGCTGGCGAACAAGGCGCTGTAGACGGCACTTTTCGCTTCGCTGCCGAAGTCTCCCCAAAAGGGCAAAGCGCAGAAATGATTTCAGTCTCTGAAATCAGCAAGATATACAAAAATAGAATGGGCAGAATTTTTGGACACAATTCAATCGATGCCGTTCGCGCTGTCAGCTTTGCTTTAAAACGCGGCGAAACGCTGGGCATCGTCGGCGAAAGTGGATCGGGTAAATCCACTTTGGCAAAGATTATTTGTGCCATCGAAACGCCGTCTAGTGGCACGGTTCGCTATCTAGGTAAAAATTTGGCAGATATGACGCGCGCCGAAAAAAAGCGCTATCGCCGCGAAGTACAGATCGTCTTTCAGGATTCGACCAGTTCACTCAACCCCAAAAAGCGGGTCGGTTGGTTGCTCGAAGAACCGCTGATCATTCATAAAATGCCTTTAACAGCTGCTCAACGGCGCCAAAAAGTAGTTAGTATTCTAGAGGACGTCGGGCTCGACGAGAGCTACATGACGCGCTATCCGCACCAATTGAGTGGCGGGCAAAGGCAGCGCATAAACATCGCGCTCGCCTTGATACTGGAGCCGACGGTAATCATTGCCGACGAGCCGGTCAGTGCACTCGATGTGTCGGTGCAGGCGCAGATATTAAATCTGATGAAAAGGCTGCAAAGAGAACACAATTTATCATATTTGTTTATTTCGCACGATTTGGGTATAGTATATTATATGAGCGACCGCATCGCCGTAATGAAAGATGGCAAAATAGTTGAAAGTGGCGACAGCGAGCAAATATTTTATCGACCGCAGCACGACTATACAAAAAAGTTGTTTGCCGCAAAATCATATGCAATAAAGTAATGTTCTTAAGAGGAGTATAATATGAGAAAACACGTTACGACAGCGGCTGATGCCGAGCGCGAATTGACGGATATCTTGGGTGCAGAGGGACGCCTTTATAAAGATGGCGTACTCGATCAACACGAAATCGTTCCAATTAGATTAGAGACGACTTATGCCGAAGCACTGCTCTTATTGTTTGAGGACAGCGTCGTCAGACCGGGTTTTAAAGTCGAAGCCGATGCGGTAGATTACCCCTGTCTCTTCTTTAAGGTCAACGGTCTCGCCGACAGTTTGGTCAAAAAGCTGCACGATTGGCGCGCCAGTCACACTAAGACGACCTTAGTCTATGGCGGCTTTCACATGTTGGATCGAGAGCCCAATACGGCGGCATTAAAAATGGCGCGTGAAACAGCCGGTGGGGTCGAACAGATAGAGTCGCTGAGCTATTTATCGCCGGTCAAAAAGAAGCAGTTGGCAAAGGCCTTTGACAATGCGCTGGCATGGGCAAAGCAGTCCAAAATAGAATTGTCGGATGAGGCGATGCGGGCAACCCTGTTATTCGACAGCAAGGCAATTGTCGACGCCTTTCAGCAGGTGAAGCCGGCGGATAGCAACGCCAAATGCTTGGTAAACGACAGCCAAAAGCGTTCGATTAGCCCCTATGGTGCACTGCGCATACTGTTTATGCACGCGCTCGGCTTTGACGTCATAATCATTTCCAAGAACAGCTACGCGTCGATTGAAAATGTTATCAATCAAGACATGTTCGACGTACACAGTGTCCTACCGGAAGTTAAAAAAGACGCTAAAAAAAGCGATTTTTCACTCGTTTTGGGTCTTGTGGCACTCGTCGTCGTGGGACTATTGGCTTACTTTTTCCTATTTGCCGGTTAAAAAAGCGAGAGGCACTTATGATAGATAGCGATAGACTGGTTATTAGAGCGGCGACGGAGTCCGATATCGCCATGATAATGGCACTGGAACAGCACCCCGCCAACAGTAATTACGTCTGGCAGGGCACAGTGCAGCAACACCGCGCTGAAATTGCCGACGACGACTATTTCTTGTGGGTCTTTCAGCTAAAGGACGGCGCGCGGGCGGTTGGCTATGCGCTGTCTAAAATCGATCGAAAGTCCGATGTCTTTGAGCTGCGCCGCATCGTCATCGACGAGAAGGGGCAGGGCTATGGTGAAGAGGCGCTGCGCGCCATTATTGCGCACGCCTTTGAAGTGCTAAATGTCAATCGCTTTTGGCTCGACGTCTATCCCGATAATCACGTCGCCATTAAACTCTACCAAAAATTAAACATGCAGCGCGACGGCGTACTGCGCCAAAGCTATAAATCACCTACCGGCTATCGCGATCAAATTATCTACTCGCTGTTAAAAAGTGAGTACTTTGCAGATTGATTGAAAGTCATTTTGCGCGAAATAGCCGTTGCGCACTCGTCTGGTATTATAAGTGCTACGTTCAAGTGGTATTTTACGCGATTTATAATCATAAACGATAAATCAATTCTTTAGGACACGCCTGAGGCGCGTCCTTTTTTAACCCAGATTATTCACGCCAGTGCGTGAAAATCGCTATAAAATTTGTAAATAGGTGCTTCCTAAAAATTTGAGGCGTACCGGATGAGTGTACGGTGAAACAAATATAAGAAAATCGCTTTGATAACGCCTTTCATTTTCAATTAAATTATAAAGAAAAGTGAATTATATTAATTTTTCGACTATATTTATATCAATTTTTAATTTATTATTGTGGTTTGATTGCATTTGTAATATGATAGAGATGAATGATAAAAAAATAACAATCTTATGGTGAAGGTTTTACTTGGGAGGGGGAAATATGTCATCTGTAAAGGCTCAAATCATTCGGCCTAGCGAAAAGCCGATTGCGCAAGAAGTTTTTGACAAAATCGATGACTTTATTGCAGAGCAAGAAAATTTAGACGGGGCACTAATCAACGTGTTGCATATGGCGCAGAGTACAATTGGTTATTTGCCAAGAGAAGTCATGGCGCACGTCGCCCATAAAATGGGATTATCATCAGCCGAAGTGTTCGGCGTGGTCAGCTTTTATTCATTTTTTTCGACTAAACCGGTCGGCAAGTGCAAAATTAGCATTTGTACGGGGACGGCGTGTTTTGTAAAGGGCGCCAATGTAATTTTGGAAGCGTTTGAAAAAGAACTCGGCATCAAGGCGGGCGAGACGACTAAGGACGGCATGTTTACTTTGAGAGAAGTTCGCTGTATAGGTGCCTGTGGACTCGCGCCGGTAATGACAGCTGAAGAAAGTGTATACGGTCACATTAAAGTAGAAGATGTCAGTAGGATTATTCAAGAACAGACAGATATTATTTTTGAGGGAAATGAACACTGAGATCAATCCAGTTTGATAGGGGAGGGCATATGAGAGTAAATAATTATGAAGAGCTCAAAGACCTCGTGGCGGACTTAAAGTTAGACGTTCAGTTGAGAGAACTTGCCGGCAACGCGTCGGGCGACGTTCACGAGATTTTGGTAGGGCTAGGCGAAAACTCTATAGAGAACGGTTCGTGCAAGGTATTAGAAAAGTTTTTACAAGTTTTTAGCGACAAGGGTATTAAAAATGTAAGGGTTATCAGGCATGGCGACTTTGGAAAATTACATAAGCCGACTGTAGTTCAGGTCAACGAGGCGGATAAAGAGAGCGTTACCTATGTAGATGTCGACGAAGCATTTGTAGAAAAAATCGTCGAACATCACTTTATTAAAGGCGAACCGTTAGGCGAACGTCGATTTGAATTATAAGGGGGATTTATGTATACAGCGCATATATTGGTTTGCGGTGGAACGGGATGTCTATCGCAAAAATCCGAAAAAATAATAGAAGAATTTAATCAGGCGATTACAGAAAAAGGCATTGTCGACCGCATAAAGGTCGTCAAAACCGGTTGTTTCGGTTTTTGCGGCGCCGGTCCAATCGTAAAAATTCTTCCCGATAATACACTTTATGTCTACGTCAAAGAGGGCGATGCAGCGGAAATATTAAACGAGCACATCATCAAGGGTAATCGCGTCGAAAGGCTATTGTATAAAGGCGAAGACGGCAAGCCGCAAGACGAGAACACCATGCATTTTTATAAAAAGCAGTTTAGAATCGCACTGCGCAACTGCGGTATGATAGATCCGGAGAAGATTGAAGATTACTTGGGCTTTGATGGCTACTTGGCACTTGGCAAGGTATTAAACGAACTGACGCCCGAAGGCGTCTGCAAAACAATTTTGGATTCCGGATTGCGAGGACGCGGCGGCGGTGGGTTCCCGACTGGTTTAAAGTGGGACTTAACGCGCAAACAGGTCAATGAACAAAAGTATATTATCTGTAACGCCGACGAAGGCGACCCGGGCGCCTTTATGGACAGGTCGATATTGGAAGGCGATCCGCATTCCGTACTCGAGGCAATGGCAATTGGCGGCTATGCAATTGGCGCCAACAAGGGTCTAATTTACATTAGGGCAGAGTACCCACTGGCGATTAACAGGCTTAGAATTGCAATTAAACAAGCTAAAGAAAAAGGATTTTTAGGTGAGAATATTTTGAATAGCGGCTTTAATTTCGACATCGACATCAGACTCGGCGCCGGTGCCTTTGTCTGCGGTGAAGAAACCGCTTTAATTAATTCGGTAGAGGGTCGCCGCGGCGAGCCGACTAAAAAACCGCCGTTTCCTTCAGTCGAGGGGCTTTGGGGTAAACCGACCTGCGTAAACAATGTGGAAACATATGCAAATATTCCGGTTATCATTAGAGAGGGCGCCGACTGGTTCAAGTCCTACGGTACGGAAAAATGTAAGGGCACCAAGGTGTTTGCACTTGCCGGAAAAGTCAATAATATCGGGTTAATCGAAGTGCCGATGGGTACGACGCTGCGAGAAATCATCTTTGATATCGGCGGCGGTATCATTGACGGCAAAGCGTTTAAAGCGGTGCAAACCGGCGGTCCGTCGGGTGGCGTCATTACGGAGCAACACCTCGATACGCCAATCGATTACGAGAGCTTACAGGCGATTAATTCAATTATGGGCTCGGGTGGCATGATCGTCATGGATGAATCCAACTGCATGGTTTCGATGGCAAAATTTTTCTTGGAGTTCACGCAAGATGAGTCTTGTGGCAAGTGCACCCCTTGTCGCATTGGCACAAAGCGAATGTACGAAATACTCGATCGCCTCTGCAAGGGGCAGGGCAAGCCGGACGATATTGAAAGGCTTGAAGAGCTGGGCAATATGATAAAGGATAGTTCGCTTTGTGGACTCGGTCAAACGGCGCCTAATCCGGTACTCTCAACGATTAGATTTTTTAGAGAAGAGTACGAAGAGCACATTAACGGCACGTGTCGTTCGGGCGAGTGTAAAGACTTGCTAAAATACACGATAGATCCCATAAAGTGTAAGGGTTGTACACTCTGCGCCAGAAAGTGCCCGGTTACTTGCATAAGCGGTGAGCGCAGACGCCCGCATATCATCGATCAGGAAAGCTGTATTAAATGTGGTGCCTGTTTCGATGTGTGTAATTTTGACGCCGTTATGATGGCTTAGTGGGAGGTCTATAATGATTAATATTAATATAAATGGAAAAGATTTACAGGTCGCCGAAAACACGACGATATTAGAGGCGGCCAAATTGGTAAACGCGCGCATACCGACGCTTTGTCACATGAATTTGCACGAGTTAAAAGTACATAATCAAATTGCTTCGTGCCGCATTTGCATGGTAGAAGTTGAAGGCAGAAGGACCTTAGTGCCCTCGTGTTCAGAAAAGTGCACCGAGGGCATGGTCATCAAAACGCATACGCCGCGCGCTTTAAATGCCAGGCGAATGGCAGTTCAGCTATTGCTTTCTAATCATCCCAAAGACTGTTTGTCTTGCGAAATGAACTTGGACTGCGAACTGCAAAAATTGGCTGCCGAACTCAATATCACCGGCATCAAGTTTCAAGGCGAGATGATGGACTTTGAAGTCGATACCTCCTCAAAGGCAATCGTTAAAAATCCCAATAAGTGCGTCATGTGCAGACGATGCGAAACAATGTGCAATATCGTACAGAGCTGTGGCGTGTTGTCGGCGATCAACAGGGGATTTGACGCCTTTGTCGGTCCGGCGTTTAACGTGCCGATGGTCGAATCCAGTTGTACTTTTTGCGGTCAATGCGTTGCGGTTTGTCCGACTGCGGCACTGGTTGAAGTTGACCACAGCAAAGCGGTTTGGCGCGCTTTGAGCGACGAGAAAAAGCACGTCATCGTTCAAACGGCACCGGCGATTAGGGTCGCAATTGGCGAGGAATTTGGCATGCAGCCGGGTGAAATATCAACTGGTAAACTGGCGGCGTCGCTCAGGGCGTTGGGCTTTGACGGCGTGTTTGACACCGATTTTGCAGCTGACTTGACCATTATGGAAGAGGCTTCGGAACTGGTACACAGAATACAGCATGATGGCAAATTGCCGATTTTGACATCTTGCTGTCCGGCGTGGGTAAACTTTTTTGAACACCATTACCCCGATTTACTCGATGTACCGTCGTCTTGTCAATCGCCGCAAATTATGTTTGGCAGCATCGCCAAGACGTATTATGCAAAAAAAATGGGCATCGACCCCAAAGATATCTTTGTCGTATCGGTTATGCCCTGTTTGGCAAAAAAAGCCGAGGCGCAAAGACCGGAGCTATTCTTAGACGGCATGCCGCGCGTCGACGCCGTCGTGACGACGCGTGAATACGCTAAAATGCTCAAGCAGGCAGGTATTGATTTTGCCAATTTAGAAGAAGAAGACTTCGACAAGATTATGGGTGAATCGACCGGTGCCGGCGTCATCTTTGGAACGACCGGCGGCGTCATCGAAGCCGCTTGCAGAACTGCCTACGAGTGGATTACCGGCGAAGAACTGGCAAAGTTAGAATTTACCGATTTAAGGGGATTAGAAGGCGTCCGTTCCGCCAAGATAAAGCTGGGCGACATGGATATTAACATTGGCATCGCGCATGGTCTCTCCAATGCGGCTAGGCTGTTAGATTCGATTAAAGCCGGTGAAGTCGACCTACAGGCGATTGAGATTATGGCTTGTCCGGGCGGCTGTATTGGCGGCGGTGGACAACCCTATCATCACGGCAATGTAGAAATTATAGAAAAGCGTCAAGCGGCACTTTATCGCGAAGATCAAAATAAGACGCGACGCAAGTCACACGAAAATCAGGAAGTAATGAAATTGTATAAGGAGTTTTTGGGTGAGCCCTACGGCGAAAAGGCACATCAACTCTTGCACACCAATTACTTTCCGCAGAGAACACTTTAGATAAGAGGTGGAATATGAAAAAAATAACGACTGTATTGTTGCTGTTTGCGCTGATTTTTTCGCTGACGGCATGTGCGAGCGAGGAACAGCCGCCGGCGCAGACGACTGAAGTTGTCAGTCAAACGGCGACGACAATTGCACAAACTGAGACGACCGCGCAAGCTGAAACGACCGCGCAAGCTGAAACGGCGACGCAAACTGAAGAATTGCCGCTACTCAAAGTCGGCGTTTTAAAGGGACCGACCGGTTTTGGTATGAGCCGTTTAATGGAAGATGTCGCAACTGGCGCGACGCCTTTAAACGCAGAATTCGAAATTATGCCAACGCCCGATAAAATCGTGCCGTTAATCGTTCAGGGCGAACTCGACTTTGCCTGTGTGCCGACAAATATGGCTTCGATTCTTTACAATAAAACGGGCGGTGAAGTCAAACTGTGTGCGGTCAATACGCTGGGCGTATTACATTTAGTCGGCAGTGCCGAAATGGCTGAAAAAATTAATGGCGTAGCAGATTTAAAGGGCATGCAGCTCAGTTCTTCGGGGCAGGGCGCCGTACCAGAGTACCTCTTAAACAAGCTTTTGGCGGACAATGGCGTCGACGGCGACGTCGTCGTCGACTATTCGGCAAGTCACCAGGAACTGGCGACAGCGGTCGCCGCCGGCGAAAGGGAATTGGCAGTTTTGCCGCAGCCCTTTGTGACGATTGCCACGATGAAGGGCGAAGGCGTTAAACAGATACTCGACTTAAATGACGAATGGCTCAAGCTGTACCCCGACACACCTATTACGACTGGTTGTATCATCGTTAAAAAAGACTTATTGGAAAAAAATCCGCAATACGTCGATCAATTCTTAGAAGGCTACAAGGCATCTATCGAGTGGGTTGTCGGCAACCATCAAGAAGCTTCAGTTTTAATTGAAAAGCACGGTATATTTCCGAAGGCAAAAGTCGCCGAAAAGGCAATACCGCACTGCAGCATCGTCTATCTGGATAAAGAAGCTGCCAAACAGAGCGTCAATGCATTTTTAAATGTGTTGTATGAGGCAAATCCAAAGTCGGTGGGCGGTAAATTGCCGGCGGATGACTTTTACAAGTAATGAACAAGAAATATATCGAAAGGGCTTTGAGCGTTTTAATTATATTGTCGCTATGGCAGTTGATAGCTATGGGCGTGGGGAAAACTTTGATTTTTCCCAGCCCTATTTCAAGTTTGGCAGCAGTCTTTGATATTCTTGCGCAGGGCAGTTCGCTAAAAGCTATCTATGTGACTTTTTTGCGGGTCTTAAACGCATTCGCCATTTCGACTGTTTGCGGCATCGCCATTGGCTTTATAATGCACTTTTACGCCTTTACAAAGATCGTGTTTTCACCGCTTTTAAGAATCGTTCAAACTGCGCCGGTAATGAGCTTTATCATGTTGGCGCTCTTGTGGATCGAGACTAATTCCGTCGCCATCTTTGTAGGTCTTTTAATCGGACTGCCGATAATGGCGACTGCGACGCTAAAGGGACTGAATGCAATTGATCCAAACCTGATTATAATGTCTGATTTTTTTGAAGTGCAGCGCTATAAAAAGCTCAAGTATCTGTATATGCCTGCCATTTTTCCATTTCTCGAACTGGCTATGAAAAATGCGCTGTCGTTGACTTGGAAGGTCTGCGTAGCAGCTGAGGTTTTAGCGTATCCACAGCACGCAATCGGCTCGCAGTTAATCAATGCAAAGAACTTACTGGAGACCGAACGACTATTCGCTTGGACGTTTCTTTTAATCGTATTGGGTGTGTTGTCTGAATACGCCTTAAAAAAGCTACTTATGGTCTATCGATTGAGACGGCGTAAACCTAAAATAGAGCGTTATGACGGTGAATTAAATGCCTAAAATTAACATTCAAAACATAACTAAGCGCTTTGCTTCTAAGGGCGTCTTCGAGGACTTTTCAGTGACCTTTGACGCCGCTAAAAACACGGCGATACTCGGCGCTTCTGGTCAGGGCAAGACGACGTTGTTAAATCTGCTGGCGGGAATAGAAAAAGTCGATAGCGGCGCAATCGACAGAGGTGGACTGAAGTTCTCGTATGTCTTTCAGGAGCCGGTATTACTGCCCTGGGCGACCGTTTATCAAAATTTACAATACGTCGCTAAAGATGAGCGCGCGCACAATAGAATTCTCGAGGTGTTAGAAAAATTATCGCTACGCGACGAGCTAAATGCCTATCCCGCCGAGTTGAGCGGCGGCATGAAGCAACGCGTCGCATTGGCGCGGGCGGTGTTATTTGAAGCCGATGTCATTCTGATGGACGAGCCGTTTCAAAACCTCGACGCACAGAGTAAGGCGTCGGCAATCGAGTTGTACAAAACGCTACGCGCGCAGTCCAATATTAACTTTATAATTGTCACGCACAATATCGACGAAGCTTTAAGCGTCGCTGACAATCTGTTGATTTTAAAAGGTGAAAAGAATAAACAGGCGCGTTTTTATGAGGACAAAAAAACTTTTGTGCGTTAAAAAACGGGCTGATCTATAGCGTTTAAATGACGTGCTATTTGTCTTTCGAGATAATAGTTGCGTCATTTTTTTTATTTAACTCATCTAAACTGTTTTTTTGTCGATAATCGTTATAGTTGAAAAGGTAAAATTAGTTTGGGGGAGTAGACGACAGTTTCTTGTTAACAGAGAAATCGGTTGGCTGTAACTGATCGAGGAGGACAGCATGAGTGAAAAATATAGGTTGATAACGCGAAGTGATTTTGACGGCTTGGCGTGTGCAGTTATTTTGCGCGAATTGGATTTGATAGATGATATAAAATTCGTCCATCCAAAGGATATGCAAGACGGACTAATCGAAACCAGCGATAGAGATATCACTACCAATCTACCCTATGTCGATGGCGTCTATTTGGCGTTTGATCATCATTTAAGCGAAATCACCAGAAATCAGCAGCGCAAAGATAATCATATTATCAATCCGTCGGCGCCGTCGGCGGCTCGCGTCGTTTACGATTACTACGGCGGCAGGGAAAAACTGCCAAATATTTCGGAAGACATGATGAGGGCGGTCGATAAGGCGGACAGTGCACAGTTCGACATGGAAGATGTGCTCAATCCCAAGGGTTGGGAACTGTTGAGTTTTTTGATGGACGCCCGAACGGGATTAGGTAGGTTTAGAGAGTTTAGAATTTCAAATTACAATTTGATGATGGAACTCATCGAATACTGCAAAGTTATGACAATTGACGAAATATTGAAATTGGAAGACGTCGCAGAAAGAGTCGAATTATACAATAAATATCGCGCCGATTTTGAAAGGCAAATAAAAGAAAACGCTCAAGTCTACGACAATGTTCTAGTTGTCAATCTGAAAGACGAAGAAATAATATATCCGGGCAACCGCTTTATTAAATATGCACTTTTCCCGCATTGTAATGTGTCGATACAAGTGATTTGGGGGCTAAAAAAGCAGAATACAGTCTTTACGGTGGGCAAGTCTATATTTAAGCGCGATAATCCCGTAGACATTGGCAATACGATGCTAGAATACGGTGGCGGC
>PDWJ01000751.1_pt1 | contig 45102 bp, 39 predicted proteins | sample 1430881 | NCBI WGS metagenome assembly PDWJ01 (sample SAMN01162460, study PRJNA174530) | Oral metagenome, whole genome shotgun sequencing project. | biome: Marine environment; feature: Marine mammal; material: Swab sample of the gingival sulcus; isolation source: swab sample of gingival sulcus...
CGTGGAATTGTTGCAACGCCAACGCACCCAGGACCGTATGCAGTTCTTTTGTGGGCCGTCCCTGATCGCTTGGAAAAGCCAATGCCAGTTTGTCAAGCGTTGAAAAAATAATTGCGCTTGCCTTTCCCGACCCGGCACACTAAAATGTGTTCGGATCGCTGCTGTCGGCTGACTACCTTGCCATGTGGGGGATTTATGATTGAATCTAAATATCTGAAGGAAAATATCGAAAATATCCAGCGGCTCATGTCCATTTCCGCCTTGCGCCATTTCGAGACCCGCAATTTGGGCAAGCTGCTTCGCCTGAGCAAGATCCGCCAGTATGAAGACGGCGAGACCATCATTCAGGAAGGGGATATGGACCCCTGGCTCTACTTTCTGCTGTCCGGTAAAATTCGCGTCACCAAAGAAGACGAAGAGATCGGAACAATCGGCAAAAAAGGTGAAATCTTCGGTGAAATGCGTATCATCGACGACCAGACCCGCAGTGCTACCGTTCGGGCTGTGGGCAAAACCATCTGCCTGGCCGTGGATACCTCGGCCGGCAACCGGCTCTCCAACTCCGATGAAAAAGACGAGCGCCTGGATTTCCTGTTGCTGTTATACCGGATTTTTGCCGAATATATTTCCTATCGCCTGCGCCTGACCAATGAAGAGCTGATCCGCGCCAAGAAAGAGGTCCGCCGATTGGGTGGCAATCTCGGTCCGGATTCCGATGACGGCAATCTCAATGTTTCCATGTCCTCGCTGTGATGCGTAAAACCGTCTCTTTTACCCGCCGTTCGGCGAACATTTTCTTCCATCTGCTCACCCGCTGTAACCTGCGCTGCCGGCAATGCTACATCAATCCCGAGCAACATGGCCGCACCATTTTGCCCATAGAAGTCATCGACCGTTGGCTGACACTGTTCGCCCGACGGCATCCGTCCGCTAACCTGATTTTGCTGGGGGGCGAGCCCACTTTGCATCCGGACCTGTCCGTCGCCATCAAACGCGCCGGGGAGCTGGGCTATGGATCGGTCACCGTGGACACCAACGGCTATCTGTTTCATGATATTATCGACCGGGTGACACCCGGCGAGGTTGACTTTTTCAGTTTCAGTCTGGACGGCCCCGATCCGACGATCAATGACCCTTTACGAGGGCAAGGCAGCTTTGAACAATGCACTCGGGGCATCGAATCGGCCAAAAAACGCGGTTTTTCGACCAGTCTGATTTATACTGTCAGCCAGGCCAATATCAATCACCTGCATCGCATGCCCCCGCTGCTGGAACGCTTGGGGGTGGATCGCTTTTTCATTCAGGTCATCGGCATCCGCGGCAAGTGGGTCCATGACGACAACCGGCGCGAGTCCCTGGCCCAGGTGGATCGGGAGTCCTGGCTGGCCATGATTCCACCGGTGGCCGAGGAAGTCTCACGACGGGGCATCACAGCCATCTTTCCCAAGGTTTTTCTGGCGTCGGACGAATGCTTCGAATGCGCCGGACTGGTGGCCGACAACTACTTCATTTTTCCCAATGGGCGGGTTTACCGCTGCCCCCTGTGCGAAGATTATCCCCTGCACAGCCTGGAGATCCGTGATGACCGTCTCGTGGCTACCGACAAGCTCAACGAGGCCGATCTTTTTCCCCTGATGATTCCCGAAGGCTGCGTGATGAACCGTATCATCCAGCCGGACAACCTACCGCCGGCCGCCGGCGGGGTGCTGCCTTACCGAATTGCCTGTTGTATGCTGAAGGAAGAAATATCTCCCTGATCAAGAAAGCCGGAGATCTCCAAATCCTTTATGTCTATCCTCAATCCGTGGCACAAAATATGTTTAAAGTTGTGTAACCTATTGAATTAATATATGTATTATGGTATCCATAGGGCATCAAGCATTCACTTCGGAGGTAAAATTTATGAGGCGTCCTATTACCATAAAACAGAGGATGGAAAAACTTGCCAATCATGGCGGATTGATTCATATCGGTGGATTACTTGACGCCATCAATTTCAAATGATTTGATTCGAACATGCGCTCCGGTGGTTTCGCCCATACAAACCAGTGCGGGCGATTTCCTTCCTTTGGATATGGATGTCAGCCCCTTTGACAATTCAAAAACTCAAAAGGAAAGTGTTTCCAGAACATACAAAGGCGTTGGAGGATTTTTTTCGATCAAGCCTGGGGTGCGAGGCAATCAACCGCCCCGAGCCCAACAGCACAATTTGTGCCACCGATTCAGGTCTATATGAATTCAGCGACACTTACAGCCTGGTCGACCTTTTGGATGATGCAACCCGTTCACACTGCGGGAATTAATATGCAGGCCGGCGGCCAATCGGTCCTGCAAGAGAAGGAGACAAGATCATGAATCAGTCGAAGTGCTGCCATGCCCTCATCGTTTGGACGCTGATAACACACATTGGTATCGGATTGTTGTGCATTGATGGTGCCTGGGCCCAGGGTCGGGAAAAAATTGCCTACCGACTGAAATGGCTGATCAATGCCAGCACTGCCGGTGACGTGTTCGCCAAAAAACAGGGACGCTTTGAAGCCAATGGCATGGATGTATCGGTCAAGGCCGGGGGGCCGGAACGCGATGCCATCCGCGAATTGGAGCTGGGATATGCGCAGTTCGGGGTTGCCTCGGCCGACCAGGTGATCCGCGCCCTGTCCAAAGGGGCCAAGATCATCGTGCTGGCCCAATTATTTCAGACCAACTCACTGCAGTGGATTTACCGGGCAGACCTGATCCGCATTCAGGGGGTCGAAGACCTGATCGGGCGGAGTGTGGGTATTACCTACGGCGGCAACGATGAAACCATCATGCGTGCCCTGCTGGCAGGAGCAGGTATTGAGGAAACACAGGTCCGCCTGACTGGCGTGCGCTACGATTACACCCCGTTTTTGCGCAACCGGGTCCAGGTTTGGCCGGTCTACCGCAACACCCAGGGTATCTATCTGGCGGACAAACTGGCTGCCGGCGGTGAACAGGTGGCTTTTTTTGATCCGTCCGGGCACGGCGTGCGTTTTGTGGCCAATAGCGTTATCACATCCCAGAAGATGGTGGATAAAAAACCCCGGATAGTTCGGCGTTTTATCCGGGCGTTGCTGGCCGGCTGGCAGGCGGCCATGGATCCGGCCAACGAAGCGGCGGTTGTGCGCACCGTGGCTGAACACGACCGTGAAACGCCGCACGGCGTCATCCGTCGTCAGTTGGCAGCCACCCGGCGGATGGTCCGGCCGGACGACCAGAATCCATTAGGACATATTGATGTCTCCGCCTGGCAGCAGACCGAGGCGATCATGGTGCAACAAGGCCTTGTTCCCGGACCGGTGAACATCCTTGAGCGACTGAAGTATCAATTGAGTGATTGACGTCAATTGGAACCGCCTACTTTAGGTTATATTATATCCTGAATTATGCTGTTTTTACTGCCTATTTTTGTCCTTTTTTCCAAATGCGGTTACCCTGCTTCGCGACCAGGGTTTCACCGCCGAACAAATCCACAGGACGTGCTACCTGAACATGCGCTACCAGGGCACAGACACGACCCTGATGATTCCCGAACCCGAAGACGGAAACTTCGAAAACGCCTTTAAAAATACCTATCGTCGGGAATTCGGTTTCGACGTGAAGGATCGTGACATTCTCGTGGACGATTTACGGGTCCGCTCCCGGGGTAAGGCCGTCGGCCTGCGCAAGGTGCCCATTGAAAAGACCACCGGCCCGGCAACCCCCCGTTAATTACAAGCCCTGCTATTTTGAGGATGGCTGGCTGGAGACCGCCATATATCAAATGACCGAACTGAAAGCCGGCCACATCATTCAGGATACGGCCACCATCGTGGCGGAGCCGGACTGCCGGGCAGCCATCAGCGTTTATGGCGACGTTGAAATCCAGGTGGGTGAATCGCGCAGCGAACGACTGAGCACCCGGGTGGATCCGGTCCAGCTTTCCATTTTCAGCAACCTGTTCATGTCCATCGCCGAACAGATGGGCCGCATGCTGCAAAAGACGGCCATTTCCACCAATATCAAGGAGCGCCTTGATTTTTCCTGCGCCATATTCGGTCCGGACGGCAGCCTGTGGCCAACGCTCCCCATTTGCCGGTGCACCTGGGTGCCATGAGCGCAGCGGTCAAATAGGAAATCCGCCGCCGCTCAGGGGAATTGTCCCCCGGAGATATGCTGGTTGCCAACCACCCGGCTACCGGCGGCAGCCATTTGCCCGATATCACGGTGATTACACCGGTTTTTCGCCAGGGAAAAATTATCTTCTGGGTGGCCAGCCGGGGGCACCACACCGATATCGGCGGCATATCGCCCGGATCAATGCCTCCCAACTCCCGGACCATTGAAGAAGAGGGGGCCTGCATCAGCGCCTTCAAACTGGTGGAAAATGGATTGTTCCAGGAAACGGGCATCCGCGAACGGCTGCTGGCTCCGGGCAATATCCACCCCCAGCCGGGCCGACCGATCATTTCCGGAACCCGGTTGCTGGCCGATAACATCTCCGATCTCAAGGCACAGGTCGCCGCCAACCAAAAAGGCATCGAACTGGTGCTGGAAATGGTTGAGCGTTACGGCCTGGAAGTGGTTCAAGCATACATGGGCCACGTCCAGGATGCTGCCGAGGCGGTGGTCCGCAGCCGCCTGACGGAGTTGTCCGTCGCCAAGGGCATGCAACCCAAAGACACCGTTCAAGCGGTAGACCACATGGACGACGGCAGCCCCATCGTGCTGGCGCTGACCATTGATCGGTCCGATGGCAGCGCCGTATTCGATTTTACCGGAACAGGGCCCGAAATATGGGGCAACTGCAATGCCCCTGCTGCCGTGACCCGCAGCGCCATCCTTTACAGCCTGCGCTGCTTGATCAAAAAAGGACCTGCCTCTCAACGACGGCGTGCACAGCCACATGACCAATACCCGCATCACCGATGCGGAAATCCTGGAATGCCGCTACCCACTGTTGCTGCGCGAATTCTCCATTCGTGAGGGTTCCGGCGGGGCAGATCTGCACCGCGGCGGCGACGGATTGATCCGCGAGGTGGAATTTCTGGAGCCGCTGAACATGGCCATCCTCTCCGAACGCCGGGTTTATACGCCTTACGGACTGGAAGGCGGTATGCCTGGCAAGCGGGGCAAAAACATTTTCACCCACAAGGATGGCTGAAAGCTCTATTTGGGGGCTAAAAACGAAATTCTGGCCCAACCAGGGGATCGGTTTCGGATCATGACATCGGGGGGGGGCGGATTTGGAAAGAAAACGGTGGAACCGTAAAAAGTCACCAGGCATGTCATGCCTGCGCAGGCGGGAATCTATCATTGTGTGATAATACTGAATCCCCGCCTGCGCAAGAACGACAAAAAATTAGCGCGTGCCCATCCGGAAATGGCCAATTGGCATTCATTACCAAATAATAATATTGCCAATGCGCTAACAGCTTGTCTTTAAATACGAATACGAAGGTTGGGCCACCCGGAACCCTACCTTGACAACCCGGGATTCCTCGCCTATTTTGGCTTTGGTTTGAACGTCAGCGCCCTGTCCGCTTTAAATTGAACACAATAAGGAGAGCATCGTGGAGTTTGAAGCCCTCAAAAACCAAATTGAAAAAAAGCATCTCGTGGTCAACCGCATCCGCGAAGAGATCGCCAAGGTCTTGGTGGGCCAGCGTGAACTGATCGACGGCCTGCTCACGGGGCTGTTCACCCGCGGCCACATTCTCATCGAAGGGGTACCAGGCCTGGCCAAGACCAGCGCCGTAAAAGCCCTGGCCGATACGGTAAAAGCCGACTTCAAGCGCATCCAGTTCACCCCCGATCTGCTGCCCGCAGACCTGGTGGGCACCGAGATCTACCGCCCCAAAACCGGCGACTTCAGCATCAAAAAGGGGCCGCTGTTTCACAACATCATCCTGGCTGACGAAATCAACCGGGCGCCCTCAAAGGTTCAATCCGCACTCCTGGAGGCCATGCAGGAACGCCAGGTGACCATCGGCGAGACCACCTTTCCCCTGGCCGATCCCTTCCTGGTCATGGCCACCCAAAACCCCATTGAGCAGGAGGGCACCTACCCGCTGCCCGAGGCCCAGGTGGACCGCTTTATGCTGAAAATACTGATCGACTATCCGCAGAAAACCGAGGAAAAGGAGATCATGAAGCGTGTGGGCTTCGATGCACCGGAAGCGGTGCAAGCCGTAATCGACCCCACGGAAATCAGCGCCATCGGGGAGCTGATCAACAGCGTTTATATGGATGAAAAGCTCAAGGATTATATCGTGGACCTGGTATTTGCCACCCGCAACCCAGGGGCCTACAATATCGACGTGGCCGACTACATCCAGTTCGGAGCTTCGCCCCGGGCCACCATTTTCCTGAGCCTGACCGCCCGCGCCTACGCGTTCCTGCAGGGCCGGGCCTATGTGACGCCTCAGGACGTGAAAACCATCGCCCCGGCCGTGTTGCGCCATCGTATCCTGCTGACCTATGAGGCCGAGGCCGAGGATATTGATACGGATCAGATTGTGGGACGAATTTTTGACTCGGTGGAGGTCCCGTAAACGAAGGTTTTCCTTCAATTGTAATTTGGGTTTTGACATTTGGCATTTTGGAGCGGCAGCGACAACGATGCTTTCTCCCGAAATCATAAAAAAAATCAAAAAAGTCCACATCCGCACCAGCCGCATGGTCAACACCATCATGGCCGGACAGTATCGGTCCAGCTTCCGGGGTGCGGGCATCGAATTCGAGGAGGTTCGCGAATACACGCCCGGAGACGATGTCAAAAGCATTGACTGGAAGGTGTCGGCCCGCATGGGCAAGCCTTTTATCAAACGCTATCGTGAGGAGCGCGAGCAGGTGGTCATGCTCCTGGTGGACATGAGCGGATCGGGCCGTTTTGGGACCACGGCCAGGATCAAACGCGAAACGGCCGCCGAGATTGCCGCCATCCTGGCCTTCAATGCCATCCGTAACAATGACAAGGCCGGCGCAATTTTGTTTACCGACCAGGTTGAACGCTACATTCCACCCAAAAAAGGATCGGCCCATGTGTGGCGGCTGATCCGCGAGATCTTCACCTTCGACCCCCAACACACCGGCACGGACATTGTCGAGGCTGTCGGCTTCCTGGCCCGGGTGTGCCGTAAGCGCAGTGTTGCCTTCCTGATTTCTGATTTCCTGACCGAGGATTTCAGCCGCAACGCCACGTTGAGAATCAAGTCGGCCGCCCGCAAACACGAATTGATCAGTGTGCTGGTCAGCGATCCGGGCGAATTTGATTTGCCGGCCGCCGGCATCGTTGCGCTCAAAGATCTGGAAACCGGTGCCGTGCGATACATGGACGCCTCGGATCGCGGTACGCACGAAACCTTCAAAGCCGGCCGCCGGGTGATCCATGAAGGGATCCTTAAAGCCCATAAAAGCATGGATATGGACTGCATTGAAATGACCACGGACGGCGATGCGGCCGAGGCGCTGGTAAAGTACTTCAGGTACAGAGAAAAAAGGCGTCGATAATGATGATAGAAGCTCCGAGAATGATTTTGGACTGCGTCATCGGTCATCGCAGTATAGCGAATACCACTTCCTCCCTCTGGCCTTTCCAAAACCGTTCTCGTACCTTCTCTCGCCCCGTAATTGTTTTTTTTGTCTTCGTCTTTCTTCAGGTGGGCCAGGTGATGGGAGAGGAAACCGTGCCATCTGTCATGCCACCGGCAGCAGAGTCGGTCAACCAGGCCACCCAGGCACCCATGACTGACATCCACGATATCTTGCCGCCGGTGCAAGAGGGGCTGGATATGCCGTGGCTGTGGGTCCCGGCGATCATTTTCGGTGTGATTGGGCTGGCTGTCGTGGCCTGGTGGCTGTGGAAAAAATACAGAAAAAAGCGGCCCATCGAAACCATCGTTCCCGAACTGCCACCGGAGATGGTTGCCAGGCAGGCGCTGGATCAGATCTCCGATGTTCGCGGCATGAACGGCAAAACCTTTTATTTCCGTCTCTCGGCCATTTTGCGGCGGTATGTCTTCGGTCGCTTCGGCGTGGGGGCACCGGAAATGACCACCGAGGAGTTTTTGCCATGCATCGACCGTCTGAACATCAACCCAGACCTGGTTCGGGACCTCAAGGGACTCTGCCGGGCCATGGACCCAGTGAAATTCGGTGGTCAGGCCACATCGGAAAAACAAATGGAAACGGATCTGTTTTTTGCCAGGGATTTTGTGCGAAAAACGACACAACAAGCTGAAACAGAATCAGAAAACAACAATGGGGAACGAAATGTGATTGTTCCCGGAAATCATAAAAACGCCAGGAAACAAATCCCAAATCTCAACGAATAGCCAATATCCAAACGGCAAAAACAAAGATTGTACAACCCGTTTGAAATTTTAAAGATTGGCTTTTGGGCCTTGTAATTTAAACCATGATGTTTCGTTTTGCGACACCCTATTTTTTGCTGCTTTTGCTGTTGCTGCCAACCATCTGGTGGTACCGCCTCCGGCGGCATCGGCCGCCAACCATGGCCTCCAGCGCCCTGTTTCCGGTGGCCCATGTGCCCGCGTCCCCGGCCTTGCAACTTCAGCGGCTGGTGCCGGCTGTGAAATACCTCGCATTCGTCCTGATCGTCCTGGCCCTGGCCCGGCCCCAGTGGGGAACCGAGCGCACCGATATCCAGACCGAAGGCATCAACATCGTCCTGGCCATCGACCTGTCCGAAAGCATGGCGGCCCTGGATTTCAAAAAGAAGGGGCGTGTCGTCAACCGACTGAAAGCGGTCAAGGGCGTGGTTCAGGAGTTCGTGGCCGGTCGCAGCGGTGACCGCATCGGCATGGTGGTGTTTGGCTCCCATGCCTATACCCAATTACCGCTGACCCGGGACTACAACACCATGGTCAGCATGCTGGAACGGTTGGAGATCGGTGCCGCCGGTAAAAGCACGGCCATCGGCGACGCCATTGGCATCTCCCTCAAACGGCTGGCGGATATCGAGAGCAAATCCAATATCATCATCTTGCTCACCGACGGCCAGAGCAACGCCGGCGAACTCACACCGGATATTGCCGGGGACATCGCCGTGGAAAAAGGGGTGAAGATCTACACCATTGGGGTGGGCTCCCAAGGGAAAGCCCCGTTTCTGGTAAAGGACCCCCTGTTCGGCGAACGCTATATTTACCAACGGGTGGACATCGACGAAAAAACCCTGAAAACCATTGCCGACCAAACTGGCGGGCGCTATTTTCGTGCCAAAAACCTGAAAAGCCTGGAAGAGATCTACGCCACCATTGACGCCATGGAAACCACCGAGGTAAAGGTGGAGATCTTTGCCGACTATAACGAAATATATCCCTGGCTGCTGCTGCCGGCCCTACTATTGATAGGGTTGTATCTAACCCTGCGAAACACACGCTACCTGACGATTCCATGACATTTTTCAGAACCGAGATGCTGTTTTTTATATGGGCCGTACCCCTGATGGCTGCGGTGGTGGTTTATGGTTCCCGGCGGCGACGCGACATTCTGCAACGCTTTTCATCTCCCCATGGCCTGGAAACCATCGCCCCGGATAGCGCAGGTACCCGACGGTGGATCAAGGCAGCCTTGTTGATGGCGGCCGTGCTGTTCGTCGCCATTGCCCTGGCCGGACCCAGATATGGATTTCGCTGGCAAGAAATCAACCAACGGGGGGTGGATCTCGTCATCGCCCTGGATTGTTCACGGTCCATGACCGCCACGGATATCCAGCCCACCCGGCTCGAACGGGCCAAACGGGAGGTCTTCGACCTGCTCGCCATGCTCCAGGGCGACCGTGTGGGCCTGGTGGCCTTTTCCGGCACCGCCTATCTGCAATGTCCGCTGACCCTGGATTACAATGCCTTCAACCTCTTTCTCAACGCCCTGTCTCCCGACTATCTGCCCGTGGGCGGAACGGATATCACCGCCGCCACACAGACAGCCATGGAGAGCTTCGATCCCAAAAGTCCGGCGGACAAGGCTGTTATCCTGATCACCGACGGCGAAAATACCGGCAGCGAAGATCCCCTGAAGGCCGCCGAGACCTTGAAACAAAAAGGAATCAAACTGTTTTGCATCGGTGTCGGTGGTGCCGAGGGCGTCCCCATTCCCGAAGCCGCCGGTGGCTTCAAAAAGGACCGCAGCGGTCAGATCGTCCTTTCCCGCCTGGACGAAACCACCCTGAAAAAAATGGCCGTAATCACCGGTGGCACCTATGTCCGCTCGGTGGCCGGTGACATGGACCTGGATGCCATCTACACCTATGAAATTCTCCAAAAAATGGATGCTCAGATGCTGACCTCAGGACGCAAACAGGTGTGGGAGGACCGCTTTCAATGGCCCCTGGCCCTGGCCCTGATCTGCCTGGTTGTCGAACTGCTGCTGCCGGTAACCCGGAAAAACATCGCCGTATCGATTATGGTCGCATTGATTTTTTTGCCGGCGGTCTCATCCCAAGCTGGTGACACCCGTAAGGGTATCGCGGCCTACGAACAGGGCGACTTCGAAACGGCCCTGAAACACTTCACCGAGGCTCAACTCAATGCCCCGGAGGATGCGCAACGGCTTTACAACGTGGCCGACGCTTACTATAAAACCGGCGATTTCGATGCCGCTGCCGACCACTACAAACAGGTTCTAAAGACCGAAGACACCGACCTGAAACGCAAAGCCCTGTATAATCTGGGCAACACCGAATTTCGCCGGGGCAACGCCAAAGACGCTATTGGCCACTACGAAACGGCCCTCACCATTGATCCCGAGGACCGCCTGACCAGGGAGAACCTGGCGTTTGTCAAGCAGATGCTGGCCCAGCAGCAACAACAGCAATCGACAAACGATCAACAGGATCCGAACAAGGACAGGGACAAGCAAGACCAGCAGGACGAATCAAAAACAAACGAAAACCAGGCGTCAGCGGACCAAAAGAACGGGCAACAGGATCACCAGGACAAACAGGCAGACAACCAGCAGGACCCACAGCGAACACAGTTCGGCGACCAGATGGATGAACAGCAGGCCGGACAGAACCCACAGCAGGATCAGCAGGCCGAACCATCCGAAGGCCCCCCCCCCCAGGCGCAATCAGCGGCCCAGGCCGACCAAACGGATGCCCGGCAGGGTGATCCCGCCCAGGCCGAACGCATGCTCAACCGTCTGCAGGACCAGCCCGGCCGGGCATTGATGCCGGCACCGGGCAGGCATATCGTGGAGAAGGACTGGTAATGGTTAGAAAAGGGATCATCGCATTTATATTGCTTTTGCTCGTATCGACCATGGCCCAGGCCGCCGGGGTGCGGGCCGTGGTCGACCGCAACCGGGCCACCGTGGAAGAATCCATCTATCTGCAGATTACCATCGATGGCGGTAGCGGCCAGATAGACCTCTCCGGCATTACTGATTTCAAAATCATTTCCCGCGGATCGACCAACAGTTTCCAGATGATTAACGGCCGTACCTCACGGCAATTGATTCACAATTACGCATTGATTCCATTGAAATCGGGCAATCTGACCATTCCGGCCATACCGGTGACCATCGGCGGCAGGGTCCACCTCACGGCCCCCATCCGCATCAGCATATCCGAACAGCCCTCGGTGGAAAGCGGCAATCGGGATGCTTATGTGACCGCCGCCGTGTCGGAACCGGCGCCCTGGGTGGGCCAACAGCTTATTTACACCTTCCGGTTGTTCAATGCGGTCCAGATCTCCGAAGCCAAATTCCAGGCGCCTGAGTTCGATGGATTCGATGCCCATGAACTGGAGGATCGCCCATCCCGCGAGACGGTGACCAACGGCCGGAAGTTCATTGTCACTGAGGTAAAATTCGTCCTGGTTCCTTTGAAATCCGGGACGCTGACCATCGAACCCGCCGTGCTTCAGGCCGGATTGCTGCAGCGCAGCCGGCGGCAACGCCCCTTTGCCGGAATGGATGCCTTTTTCGGCCGCTCGGAAATAACCACCCGCATCCTTAAAACCGAGTCCATCACAATTGAAGTGAAGGCGCTGCCATCAGCGCCTGCCGGTTCGATTTTTTCAGGGCTGGTGGGCAGCTTCGGCATCCGGGCCGACCTCGAAAAAGGGGACATTCAAGTGGGAGATTCCACCACCCTGGCCATCACCATTGAGGGCAGCGGCAACATCATGGATGCCGCCGCGCCAAAGGTACCGGTGCCCACGGACTTCAAGATTTACGCAGACAACCCCGAAGAATCGATCCAGGTCAATGCCAATGGTTACACCGGCAGCAAGACCTTTCGTACAGCGCTGGTGCCGGTAAAGGCCGGGAAGTATCGCATTGACCCCATTGGTCTGACCTATTTCGACGTAAAGACAGGTGCATATCGTCAGGCCACAACGGCAGCCTTCAACCTGAGCGTGGCCCAGTCCGCCACAGCCGACAGCGACATCGATGTTTTTCGTGGAACGGACGTCGCGACGCCGACCCTGAAAAAAAGGGTGGAGTTCACCGGTCGGGACATTTTGCCCCTGAAAGAGGGGCTGGCGGCCATCCAAACCAGACCGCCCCTGGGGCCCTGGTGGTTTGCACTTCTGCTGGTTTTTCCCCTGACCGGTTATATCCTGGCAGGATTGATCATGAGAGCGACCAGGAAAGGCGACTCGCCGGAACAAATAATGGCCGACCGCGCCAAACAGGCTCTCAAAACAGCGTCTGTCGAAGGTGTCTCGGACGCCGATTTTCTTTCGGCCCTGTACCGGGCGCTGGTATCGGCCATCGTCGGAAAACAGGGCGTTATGGGGACATCGCTCACCTGGTCTGAAGCCAAAGCGCAGCTGCGGCAACTGGGCTGGGATGCCCATGATGCAGCCGACACGGCCCACCTGCTGGAAACCATCGAATCTTTCAACTACTCCGGAGAAGCGCTGGACAGCATTAAACGGACCGATCTGATGGCGCGTACCCGGCAGTCGGTCAGGAGGCTGACGCGATGAAGCGACTGGTGATCATCCCGTTGGTGTTTGCCGCTGTTATGCTGTTCGCCTGGGACCTGTATGCATCCGATACGGCACGCACCTTCATCTCCGGCATCGAAGCATACCGCTCCGGCGACTGGCCCGCAGCCATCGAAGCCTTCGAAGCCATTGCCGCCAAGGGTATACAAAACGGTCAATTGTACTACAACCTGGGCAATGCCTATCTGAAAAACGACGAGCTGGGCAAAGCCGTGCTGTGGTATGAGCGTGCCCTGAAACGCATCCCCGAAGACCCCGACCTGCGCTTCAATTACGAATATGCCCTGACCCTGACCAAGGATGAACGCGGCCTGCAGTCCTCTCCGTTGCTACGGATTCTTTTCTTCTGGAAGTACCAGCTCAACGATACCACCATCCGCTGGGTGGCCATCGCTCTCAATGCGGCTTTGTGGATCGCCTTGACGGTCCTTTCGCTTCGCTCAAAACGCCGCCTGCGGTTCGGTATTGTGGCCATTGCAGCAGGTGCCGCCATTTTCACAGCCACGGCGGTTTTTAATTATTATGAAACCGCCCGGGTTCGGCATGCGGTTATCCTGCCAGGGAAGGTGGCCGTGAGGTCGGGCTTCAGCGACAGTGCCACCGAACTTTTCGTCCTTCACGCCGGCACCAAAGTCCGCATCTCGCGGGAATCCGGGACCCACCTGCTGGTGCGCTATACGGCGGACAAAATCGGTTGGGTGAAGAAGGCAGAGGTTGGGGTGATTTGATCAAATCATCGACCCCTTAGTACCTTTCGATTTGCCCACATGAAACAGCGAATAGTTTTTTCCCTTGCGGGGCAGGCGGGAGCCCAATCGTATTACTTGGTTATGGGACCCGCCTGCGCAGGTATGACACAATTGAAAAGAATGCGATCAGGAAAGATCGAAGCGGTCCAGGTTCATCACCTTGTTCCAGGCTGCGATAAAGTCGTTCACGAATTTTTGCGGTGAATCCTCGCATGCGTAAACTTCCGCTATGGCCCGAAGCTGTGAGTTGGAGCCGAAGATCAGGTCGACGCGTGTGGCGGTCCACTTGAGGTCGCCGCTTTCGCGGTCACGGCCCTCGAACACGTCCTCAACGTCTGCGACGGCCTTCCACGTGGTTCCCATATCCAGCAGGTTTACGAAAAAGTCGTTGGTGAGCGTGCCGGGCCGCTTTGTGAAAACACCGTGCGGGGATTGTTCGAAATTGGCATTCAAAACGCGCATGCCGCCGACCAGTGCCGTCATCTCGGGAGCGGTCAGCGTCAGCAATTGGGCCCGATCCACCAGCATTTCCTCGGCCGATACGGCATATTTTTTCTTTTGATAGTTACGGAATCCGTCGGCTTTGGGTTCGAGTACGTGAAATGCGGTCACATCGGTTTGTTCATCCGTAGCGTCCGTGCGCCCCGGCGCAAAGGGCACCGTCACATCATGTCCGGCTTTTTGGGCCGCCTGCTCGACGCCGGCGCAGCCGCCCAGAACGATCAGATCGGCCAGAGAGACCTTTTTGCCACCCGACTGAGCGTCGTTGAACGTTTTTTGGATTTCCTCCAAGACTTTCAGAATCGCTTCCAATTGCCCAGGCTGGTTGACCTCCCAATCCTTTTGCGGAGCAAGACGAATCCGCGCCCCGTTCGCACCGCCGCGCATGTCGGAACCGCGGAAAGTGGAGGCCGAAGACCAGGCGGTGGAGACCAATTGGGAGACGGAAAAACCCGAGGCCAGAATTTTGCCCTTGAGATCAGCGATGTCTTTTTCATCAATCAGATCGTGATCGACGGCCGGAACCGGATCCTGCCAGATGAGTTCTTCTTCCGGCACCTCGGGGCCGAGGTAGCGCGAGCGGGGCCCCATATCCCGATGGGTCAGTTTGAACCACGCCCGGGCAAAGGCGTCGGCGAATTCCTCGGGGTTCTCGTGGTACCGTTTTGCGATGGGTTTGTAAATCGGATCCATTCTCAGAGAAAGGTCCGCAGTGGTCATGATTGTCGTAACCTTTTTTGACGGATCGTGAGCGGCCGGTGCAAGATCCTTCTCATCCGGACTGACCGGGACCCACTGATTGGCGCCGGCGGGACTTTTCACCAGATTCCAGTCGTAACCGAACAGAAGATCGAAATAGCCCATGTCCCACTTGATCGGGTTGGCGGTCCAGGCGCCTTCAATGCCGCTGCTGATCGTGTCCTCGCCTTTGCCGCTGCCATGGCTGCTTTTCCAGCCAAGCCCCTGCTCCTCAATCGATGCTCCTTCGGGCTCCGGCCCTACTTGGGCCGCATCGCCGGCACCATGACATTTACCGAAGGTATGGCCGCCGGCAACCAGGGCGACGGTCTCCTCGTCATTCATGGCCATGCGGGCGAAGGTTTCACGGACGTCTTTGCCCGAGGCGACCGCATCCGGTTCACCGTTGGGTCCTTCCGGATTTACATAGATCAAGCCCATCTGCACGGCGGCCAGCGGGTTTTCCAGGTCCCGGTCTGCGGAGTAGCGCTTGTCGCCCAGCCACTCGTCCTCGGCACCCCAATAAATGTCCTCTTCCGGCTCCCAGATGTCCTCACGCCCGCCGGCAAAGCCGAAGGTTTTGAAACCCATGGATTCGAGGGCGCAGTTGCCGGCCAGGATCATCAGGTCGGCCCAGGAGATCTTCCTGCCGTATCTCTGTTTGATGGGCCAAAGCAGGCGCCGCGCCTTGTCCAGGTTCACATTGTCGGGCCAACTGTTCAGTGGTGCCAGACGCTGATTTCCGGATCCCGCGCCGCCGCGGCCGTCACCCATGCGGTAAGTTCCGGCACTGTGCCAGGCCATGCGGATGAAAAGACCGCCGTAGTGTCCATAGTCGGCCGGCCACCAATCCTGGGAGTCGGTCATCAACGCATAGAGGTCCTCCTTGAGGGCCTTCAGGTCGAGTTTTTTGAATTCCTCGGCGTAGTTGAACGTTTCGTCCATGGGATTGCTCAGCTTCGAATGCTGATGGAGGATTTTGATGTTCAGCTGATTCGGCCACCAGTCCTGGTTCGATGTTCCACCGCCCGCTATGGGTTTGTTCGTCCTGCCGGTTACCGGGCACCTGCTGTCCTCTTTCATCGCAGTCTCCTTTTTTTTATGGGTAAATATCAATGAAATGCATTTAAATAGAAATTTAAAATTAAAAGATAATAATTGTCAACAAGAAATATAAACTTATAAATGAATGATTGCATCAATCCGCTGCGGTCCCTTGGCACGTGGAATCTGGCTTCCTCATGGCCGCCGGGATGTCACCGGCATAGGGTCTAAGATGATTGCACGGGTTCCCCCCCCATGGGGGGATACGGGCAGGCTTTACGGATGGGTGGAAATTGGGGTGTTTGTATATGAAAGGTGTTCGTCACGACGGGCATGGCGTCCGTCGTTCCAAGGCAAACACCCGCGCAATAAAGTCTTTCCTCAAAACCGGATCATGCAGCCGATCACTCTCCTGCGCCGGAATCTGCGGGAAGCGCTTGGTAAATACCTCGGTAAACAGGCCGCGACCGGTTCGCACCGACGGACGTTTGCACCCGGCAGACAGGTACTGATGCCGATTTTGATGGTTCGGTTCATGTTTGGATTTATTGGCGGTGGATAATCGTCCCCACGTGTTCCCCGTTTATGGCCCGGGTGATGTTTCCCGGTACCATGCCATTGATAACCTGCACCCGCTCGATAACCTCGCTGTTCTGGATGATTTCCAGGCAGGGCCGTTCTACTACCAGGTCGTCAAGATCTTTGTCCATCAGGTCTTTGGCGCCGATTTCGGGAATGAATTCGGCATCGGGTACTTTTTTGGGGTCGGCGGTATAAAGGCCGTTTTCATCTTTTATGAACAGGACGGTTTTCGAACCCAGCAGGTCGGCCAGAATTACCAGTCCCACATCGGTGCGATGGATAGGGATGCGTCCGGTTTTGGGTTTGATGGCGAAATAGTCGTAGGGCGGCATGCCATGCATGACCGGAATGATGCCTTCGGCAAAATAAGTGGGCAGTTTAACGATATCCGATTGGGCCATCTTGATACCGCCCCAGGGAGAAAGCAGGGTCGCGACCATCAGCGCATTTTGTTCCGAGATCATGCTGCCGAATTTGGCGATGATGCCTGTGGGCATACCCATTTCCAGAGCGATGGTATAGATGTGGCGGCTGCGGGTACCGCCGCCGGTGGTAATGACCAGCTTGTGTTTCTGACGTATGGCAACGATCTCTTTGAGGATGTCGGGCAGGGCCTTGACTCCCCGGTCGCAGATGGACTGGCCGCCGATCTTCATGACCGCTACGTCCGGATACAGCCTTTCCTGGGGCACCACGTCAAGGCTGTCAATGAATTCCTTGCTAACCAGACTTTCGCCCATGAGCCGGCTTTTGACATGCAGGCGCTTACCATCTTTATCTCTGATCAGAGGCATCTTTTCTCCTTTATCGATATTAGCAACAAATACGCCGGAGGCACATGGTATGCATTGGAAAAGTCCCATATGGCAGGCAGCCTGCGACCATACAAAAGACATCCAAAAGAAGAACTTTTCAAATACATTGTAAAGATATCAAGGCTCAGATTCGTAAGCAACCAAAATCAGATCGCTGCCGTAATGTCATTTGCACATGACCGATCAATGATTATTTTATTTAAATTGAGCCGAACCTTGGGCTCAGCCAGGGGAACCCGAAAAGGTTTGAGCAACTCCGGCGATATACTTTCCCTCAAGCGCTCCGAAAGAGACCCGGTCAAGCGAGGTGCAGATGAACTCCCAGACAAACGAATTAGAAGCCCCTGGCACCGACGCCGAACTGTTGCCCAAGGGTCTTGCCTGTTTGCGTTTCGACAATCGTTTTACCCGGGATCTGCCGGCTGATCCGGATCAGCGAAACCGGCGTCGCCAGGTGGAAGGGGCCTGCTACTCGCGGGTTGACCCCACACCGGTGAAAGCACCGCGATTGGTCGCCTATTCCCGGGAAGTCGCCGATCTGTTGGATCTTTCGGATGAGGACTTTCAATCCGAAGCCTTTGCCCAGGTGTTCACCGGCAATCGCCTGTTGGATGGCATGCAACCCTTTGCCATGTGCTACGGCGGCCACCAGTTCGGCAACTGGGCTGATCAGTTGGGAGATGGACGGGCCATCAACCTGGGGGAAATCGTCAATGGGGACGGGCAGCATTGGATGCTGCAGCTCAAAGGGGCCGGGCCCACGCCATACTCGCGAACCGCGGATGGCCTGGCAGTGCTACGGTCTTCCATACGTGAATTTTTATGCAGCGAGGCCATGCACCACTTAGGGGTTCCCACCACGCGTGCACTGAGCCTAACCCTTACCGGAGAGGAAGTTGAGCGTGATATGTTTTACGACGGCCATCCAAAGCTGGAGCCGGGGGCCGTGGTCTGCCGGGTGTCGCCGTCTTTTATCCGCTTCGGAAATTTCGAGATCCTCGCCGCCCGCAGGGAGACCCGGCTGCTCAGACAACTGGTCGATTATACCATTCGGACGGACTTTCCACATCTGGATACTCATGCACCAGATGTTTATCTGCAATGGTTTTCCGAAGTGTGCAGACGCACGGCGGACATGATCGTGCAATGGATGCGGGTGGGGTTCGTACACGGGGTGATGAATACGGACAACATGTCCATTTTGGGTCTGACCATCGATTACGGTCCATACGGATGGCTGGACAACTACGATCCCGACTGGACGCCCAATACCACCGATGCCACCGGCCGGCGATACCGTTTCGGCCATCAGCCAGCCATCGCCCAGTGGAACCTGGCCCAATTGGCCAATGCCATCTATCCCCTCATCGCAGACGTGGAGCCCCTGCAGGCGGCACTGGAGGCCTATGCCCGGCGTTACCGGGACCACTGGCAGCGGATGATGGCCCAAAAGTTAGGCTTCACTGCGTTCGAGGAAGGTTCGGACAACGGACTGATTGACACACTTTTGGAAATATTGCGTCAGGCAGAGACGGACATGACCATTTTTTTCCGGCGTCTGGCCACACTGGATGTGACCAATGCGGTGCTGGCGGCTGCCGAAGATTCCCTTATCATGGCACCATTGATGGATGCCTACTACGATTCTTCTCAGCTCTCGCCGGCATTGTGTCGCCGCACCGGCGACTGGCTGCGTGCGTATGTCGCACGTGCAGGGCGGGACCAACAGCCGGCCGCCGAGCGCCGGCGTCGGATGAATGTGGTCAACCCAAAATATGTGCTGCGGAACTACATGGCCCAGGAAGCCATCGACCAGGCGGAGCAGGGCGATTTCAGCCGGATCCATGAACTGCTCGACCTGTTGCGCCATCCCTACGATACGCAACCAGGCAAGGATCGCTTTGCCGTCAAACGGCCGGATTGGGCCCGCCACCGGCCCGGTTGCTCCATGTTATCGTGCAGTTCCTGAAGGCGTTTGTTCAGGTTGCAGCAAAAAGAGGACCGGGGAAACCGCATTTGGATTTGGGGAAAGGTAAGCGGGCTGCCATCGTTTGGCAGATGAATCCCTGAAAAATCGGACCCGAATGATCGGGTGTGATCAGGCGCAAGGCAATGAATTTGTAATGGCAATATAAAAATAACAAGAGGAGGGATCATGGATTTATCTACACAATATCTGGGCCTGGAGTTGAAAAATCCGATTATCGTGGGCAGTTCGGGCCTGACCTCATCTGTGGAACGGGTCAAAGCCGCTGAAGCGGCCGGTGCCGGTGCCGTCGTGCTCAAGTCCATTTTTGAAGAGGAAGTGGCCCTGGAGTATGCGGACTTCATGAAAACGGCCAATGACTTTCCCGGCGGCAGCCAATACTTCGACTACGATGGCCGCCAGGTCCCCGTTGAGTATTACAATTATGTCGTCAGGGAAGAGAACCTGAAAAAATATGTCGCGCTGGTTGAAAAGAGCAAGAAGGCCGTTTCCATACCGGTGATCGCCAGCATCAACTGCTATTTTCGGTCCGTGGAATGGCTTTCCTATGCCCAGAAACTGGAAGCTGCCGGGGCCGACGCACTGGAACTGAACATGTTTTTCCCGCCAACGGATTTCGAACAGCCCAAGGCGGATCGCGAAAGCATTTACTTCAAGACTGCCGAGGCGGTTACCGCCAAACTCACCATTCCCACGGCCCTTAAAATCAGCCACTATTTTACCGATCTCGGCCCCATGATCCAGAAGCTTTCCCAGACCGGTATCGGCGGTCTGGTGCTGTTTAACCGCTACTTCAGTCCGGACATTGATATTGACAAGATCGCCGTGAACAATGGGTTCGTATTCAGTTCTCCCTCAGACCTGGCCATTTCACTGCGCTGGATTGCCATCATGTCCGGAAAGGTCGATTGCGATCTGGCGGCCTCCACAGGCGTCCACGACGGCGATGCAGTAATCAAACAATTGCTTGCCGGGGCCGCAGCCGTCCAGGTGGCCTCATGTCTGTATCGACACGGTGTGGGATATGTGGCGGACTTACTGGCGCATTTGGAGGGATGGATGTCGCGCCAGCAATTTTCGTATATTGACGGCTTCAAGGGCAAGCTGAGCCAGGAAAAGAGTGCCGACCCCAGTGTCTATGATCGAATGCAGTTCATGCGGTACTATGGGGGCAAGACAAAAAGCGTTACCTGACCCCAACATTGGGTCAGCCGGAGAGATGCAGACAGATATAGACGAAAAACAATGAAGAGCCCCGGTATAGACAAATACACTTTCGAGACCGGTGTTTACCGGCCACCCAGCGAGGGCGGCAGCGATTCGCTGCTGATCCGCCTGACGCGCAATTGTCCCTGGAATCACTGTTCTTTTTGTGGCATGTACAAAGCCGAGAAATTTCAGGTGCGGCCGGTGGACGAAATCAAAGCGGACATCAATGCCATGGCGGCCTTGCGCGATGATCTCGCGTCACTTTCAGGGGGCTCCGCCATTTCCCACGACGGGGCCATGGCCCTGATCGGCAAGTACCCTGACCTGAATCATCATCCGGGATTCGCCATGTTCTACCACTGGCTGCTTTCCGGCGGGCAGACTGCATTCGTACAGGACGCAGACAGCCTGATCATGAAAACCGATCAACTGGTTGAAGTGCTGGAATACCTGCGCCGAACCTTCCCGTCCATCTCCCGGGTGACCACCTATGCACGCGCCAAAACCATCGTTAAAAAATCGCTGGACGACCTCAATTCAATCCGGGCAGCCGGCCTGGACCGATTGCATGTGGGGTTGGAGAGTGGGGATGATGAGGTGCTGCAACGGATCCGCAAAGGCGCCACCGCCGAAGTCCATATCAAAGGCGGCCGCAAAGCCTTGGCGGCCGGCTTCCAGCTTTCGGAATACTGGATGCCCGGATTGGGCGGCAGACAAAGATGGGAGCAGCATGCACGCAACACGGCCCGCGTGCTCAGTCGGATCGATCCACACTACATCCGTTCGCGGCCCTTGCGTCCCTGGCCAGGGACCCCCCTGGCTGATGAAGTGGCAGACGGAACGCATACGGTGCTGACGCCGCTGGAACAATTACAGGAGCTGCGCCTGACCATGCAGGAATTGTCAATTACGGGTCGGGTGTGTTTCGACCATGCCGCCAACGACTGGAAGAACCGCCAGGGATCCTATCTGTTTTCCCACAGCTATGAAGGTTATCGATTTCCCCGGGAAAAACAGCGGGTGCTGGATTTAATCGACAAGGGGTTGACAAGCGCGTAAAAGGTTGAATTGTAAATGAATTCGTAAAAAGTCCGGGATCAAGGCTTGCGCAATCCGAACAATGAAGCGCAATGCAGATACCGGGTTTTTTACAAATATATGGGCATGGGCAACAATTATTTGACCGGTGGATGAACACATTTTCCACCGGTCATCAAAAATGGCCGTCCGTCCGGGTCATGGGAAAGATAAACATCGCCGGCCTGCCCCCCCGCCAGCATCGGCCATTGGCTTCTCAGCGTCCGGAAATCGAAAACCGTGAGGGCTGCCTCCAGCAAGACCAGTTCCCGTTCGATATGCTCCCGGTTCCCAGCCTTTTTGAAATAGCGTGTCATGGCATCTTCATGACGGCGTTTGATTTCCGTTTCGATGCAGTGCCGCTTCAGGTCGAGTTGGATTTTCACGATTGCGTATACGTCTGCGTGCCCGAAGCCGTACATCTACGGCGCCCTGCAAACGCTTACCGGCTGTGCTTTACAGGTATTGGCTGCTTCTACCCCGTGAACAGGTACCAAAACAGATGTGATATCCTGAGAACGCTTACGCGTCACCCCGGCGTTGCAAAACCGGAGGGGTCAGTTGCCGAAGGGCAGTCCTTTGATCAAACCCTTTACGCTTTTTTTTAACGTATCGCCCTTTGGGACCAGCTCCTTGAGGGCCTTTTCATTCGTTAGGCCCTTGTCCAGTCCCTGGAGTCCCTGGGTCAAAATGGCTTTGAGGTCCGGCGTGAAGGTGGGGTCGCTGAAAGTGCCGGCAACGATCACCGGCACCATGATGCCCGATCGCTTGGCGGTGTCGCCCTGGCCCTTGATGGTGGCTACGAATTTTGGCTCGACACGGAAATCAAGCGTTTCCTTCACCAGGTCGGCTTTGCCTTTGGCCAGTATTCGCATCAGGGGCGACGTCAGATTAGCCCCCCTGCTGTCGAACAGGCCGTGGTCCAGGGTGAAGGGCATTTTCAGTTCGGCAAAGTCGGTACGCGGTTTTTCGGTCTGCTTCTCGGCCATGCCGAAGGCGGTTTTGACATTGCGTACCATGGACGCCAAATCGATGCCCACGATGGCGCCGTCATTGAAACGCAGGTCACCTTTACCGGTGATGGTTTGACGGATGCGGTCCGGAGCGTCCCCCACGAGATTCAGCCCGATTTTAGCCGCCATGGTGCCTTCGATCACATCCTTGCCCAGCATGTCCCTGACCAAGGGGCCGACCTGGACCCCGTTCACATTGAGCTGCAGTGCCGTCACCGGCTCATTTTTCTGTACGTTGACCGTGCTGGTTCCTGTAAAGTGGCCCTGGTACAAATCGACTTTGAGAGATTCCATGCGGAGGATGCCGTCGCGGGCGGTGACGCGGATATGGATATTTTGCGTGCGCAGATTTTTGGCCTTGACTTCACCGGCCTTGAAACCGGCGTCGAGGATCAGGCGTCGGAGGGGTTCGTAGTCGGTTTTTGGGGCGGTTTTATCGTCTGATGATGCTTCGGGAACGGGTTTTTCAGCAGATTCGCTTTCAACAGGAGCCGGCAGATAGCGATCCAGGTCAATGCTGTCCAGATTCACCTCGGCCTTGAGATTGGGTTTGTGGTATTCGGCGGCGCTGGCGGAGAAGGTGATGCTGGAATCGTCCAGTTTCAACCTGCCGTCAGAGACTTTCACGGCTTCCGGGTTTCCGCTGACTTTAAACCCCATGGCAACGGTATTGAAAACCGTGGCATCGGCTGGCGTGAGGGGCAGTTCCATGCCCAACCGCTTCATCAATTTACGGGGTGAGAATTCGGCCACATCCAGGGCCATGTCGAAGCCGGGCGGGGCAATGGACGGATCGACCCTGCCCTTCATCTGAATGGTCAGTTCATCAATCAGCCTGGCTGCCAGTTCCAGCGGTATCGGACTTTTACCGGGAGAGGTCCCCAGCGGTCCGATGGTGCCGTTCAGCGCTACCGGTTTCTGGTCCACCATGGCCGAGAAGGCCAGACGGATCGGCGTATCCAGTGATACATCGGTGAGAGCCAGTTCGATCTGTTTCACCTCCTTGCGCATCCCACCGGCATGATCGAGCCAGACGATCAGACCATCGGTAATGGCGAACTCACCCACGGCCAGGCTCTTGATGGGCAGTTCACCCGCCGAACCCGTTTCATTCTCCACCTTGTCCGACGGTTCCGGCCTGGCGGCATCTGGATCTGCTGGTTTTCCCAGCCCTTCCCATCCGCCTTTGCCGTCTTTGCGTTTCTCCAGTACGATGACAGGTTGGTTCATGACGAAACGTTTAACCTCGATGGAGCGTGACAGCAAGGGCAGAAGCTTGACACGCACCTCAAAGAATTTCACCGAAACGAAGTCCGTTTCTTCGAAACCCGGCGGGTTGCCCAGATGCATATCGGACAAACGGACACCGATCCAGGGGAACACCGACATCTCCAGGTCTCCGCCCAGTTTGAACGGTCGGCCGGTGGCCTTGGCCACCTGCGCTTCGATCTGCGGCTTGTATTGATTCAGGTCGATGACCATCGGCAGTATGATCACTGCAGCAAGAATCAAAACAACGACTGCACCGACAATTCCCAGTGCCCATCTCACGGTTTTGTTCATGGCGTGTTTTTCCTCTTCTAAATCAGGTTGAATGATTCCCGATGTTGCAACATTGGGATGATTTATTGGATTCTCGGGTCTATCCTAATTGATTTTGGGACCGGTCGTCAATCGAACAGGATGATTTTGTTCTATATAGCAAAGCATATAATATCATGATAGTCCCGTAAAAAGTCAAAACAGGACAAATCCATCGCATCATAAATTTCTTGTTGCCTCGATTCCGGCAAATCATCCCGGCTCGTTCGTAAACAATAGACGCCCGGGTAAGCGTCCGGCGAATCAGACGGCTGTTTACGTTCCCACCTTACATGGGACGCGTTACCCGTTGTTTCGTCCTTTTGGACAATGATCCGGTTTTTTCGTTACTTACTTTTTGCACCTTAACTGTACCGTGTCGGTCCTTTTCAACCGCCACAGCTTCATCTTCTGAAAATTCCCGGTGTTTTTTCCGGCTGACGACGAGATAGGGATAATTTCCTTATCCTACAAAGATGGGTTAAGTGCTGAGGACTGAGGCAGGAAACCCGCAATCCATGTACCCGGACCCTATCATCCTGTTTTTTTAGTAAAAACTGAGGTGTAAGGTGCTAAGAATTCATCAACGACTGTATTTCTTTGTGGTATCCAAAATATCGCGCCATGGTCGGTTCGTTTTTGCCATATTTGGGGATCGTACGCAGGATTTCCTCGAAACGCGTTTCGGCCTCTATTTCTTCAACGATCGGCACGATGTCCTCGGTAATGATGTCTACCAGGCGATCGGCATAAATGATGATCCGCTCCTCCAGTGTGTGCAAGGTGTAATCCTTGATTGGCAGGCCCAGCTCCCTGGCCTCCGCTTCGCTGAGTCCGCCGCGGATGTGCTTTTCCATGACCGCATTGACGGCATTCGGCAAACCCAGCTTGGCTCCCATTTCGGCCCCCAGCCGACCATGGTCGATCTCGTGGGTTTTGGCCTTTCCCAGATCGTGGAACAGGGCACCGCGCCCCACAAACTCGGCATCGACTTTTTGACTGATGCGCCCGGCGATCTCCAGCGCCTTTTCAGCCACCGCCACGCTATGGTCGATGTCGTCTTCAGAAACCCCGGCATTGCGCAACAACGCGATATCTGCCGGATTGATGGCGTATGTGTTGTCGTTATTCATGTAATCCTCCTTTTCTGGCATGTTTAAATCCTGGCCGAAAATGGCGAAGCCCACGGTTCCGATAATGCCAAAGGCAAACGCGGTGACGAGATTCACCTGCGGGCTGACCTGCCACCAAACCACCACGAAAGCGTAGGGGATCTGCTCGCAAAAACGGATGAGAATATCCGTAACCAAAAGGCGCTTCATGGCAGGACGCATCATCCTGAAAAGCATCAGCGGATTTTTATCGGGAACCAGTTCGCAACTGTCACCATCGTCGTCTGTCGGCGGGGCATCCGATTCGATCATGCGTTGCTGCAGGACCAGGGCAATGGCAGCCATGGCCAAAGCCGCGCCAAAAGCCATTCGCACGCCGGTGGTTTCACCCCAGACCCCGATGAAAAAGCCGCCCACCAGCGGGCCGAGGGCCATGGGAATACGGCTCATGAGAGAATGCATGGTGACCCCCATGGTGCACTTGTTTTGGGGCAGCACCTTGTAGATCAGGCTCAAGGTGGCCGGCAGAGAAATGGCCGACCAGGAGATGAACAGCACCGCCCCAGCCAAAACCGCCTGCCAAGCGGGAACCAGTATCACCAATACGAATCCGGCCATGGCCACCAGGTTGAATACCAGCAGAGCCTTTTTGGTGCCGATGCGGTCGGACAGGTATCCCCCCCGGAAAAGAGTGAAGGGCGGACAAAAAATTGTCCATGGCCTGCAACAGACCGACGGCCAGTACCCCGCCCCCCCAGAGCCAAAATGTAGATAGGCAAAAACCGTTCGGCCATGCGTTCGCCCATACCCACCAGTACCACCATGGTCAGAACACCGACGGTGCTTTGCCGCAAGCCGAGAAAGCTGGAAAGCCGCAAAGTTTGCGATTTTATTTTTTCACCGGAAACAATCGATTTAAATGACATCATCCAGTCTACGCTGCAATTTACCTTGGTGTTGGATTTCGTTTCACACCCCGGGCACCTCTATCGCTAAAATAGCTTGGGTTAATTTATAAAAATTCCGTTTTTCTCTGCAGCCAGTCCAACAACATTCCAAAACGAACCCGCTCCTGCTCCAGGCGAAGGCACGCCCCCTGTCGGTTTTGCTTGAGATCATCAAACGTGGACTGTTCGGCATCAGTAAGATACTCAAGGGTGCCGGAAAAGCGCTTGTCCGGTGATTCGGCGACCCACAACGCTTGATGGGCCATCAAGGTGGATGTGTCCATGAGCATGGAGCGTACATGCGGCCAGTATGATCGGATTTGAGAAAGCATGGCAAAACCGTGCGTATCGATGTCTCCCCAGTAGTAAATCTGCTTGTGCGCCAGCCATGAAAGCCCCTTGAGCATATCAACCCCATAGCCCAGCCCGAAAATAACCATGGCCCGCCGAACCTGCGGGAAGGCCAACCCGTTGATTTTGTTCTCGGTGATAAAGACGGTTTTCACGTCAGGATCGAAATCCCTTAGTTCGTCCAGGGGCACGGTCAGATCGGTAAACCCGGATACGGCCAGATCCGGATCGAGCAGGCGCAGGCGAATCAGGGGTGGATCGTATTTAAGTCCGAATTTGCGCTCGAACCCATGCCCGGCCAGACCGGAAACCGCCTGATCCATTCCCGCCGGAGTGACCAACTGGGGTAAAAGCTCCATCAATACGGCTTTATGGGCCTCAATGAATTTGGTATCCACGCCGGAGATATCCAACTGACGAATGTATGCATCGGGCCCGGGATGATCCTTGAACCATGCGCAGACCTTGAGGATGGCCTGCCAATGGGGTGCATTCTTCAGTGCTTTCAGAGGCTTTTCACAAAGATAGGACAACAGTTCCGGAAGCACGTCGCGCGTGCGGGCCACCATTTCCCTAAAGGCGTCGTGCTCTTTTTCTTTTTGAATGAAGGCAAGCCAGTCGGAAGGGTTTGAGAAGCGAAGGCAGCGGGGCAAGCGCTGGTCGCCGAGGTGACGGTGCCGGATGGTCTGCCAGACAATTTCGTACCCCTTTCCGGACGCTTCCTTGCTGTGACTCTGGAGCGTTGAAATCCAGGCCCGCACCGCATCGAAATCTTCCAGCAAGGCTTTGCCCGAAGGGGTGCGAAACCGGATTGTGAGAGGAAAAATGGTCGGGGCATCGATGCAGCTATTCAGAAACGCTCCGGAATTCCAAGGGACCAGGGCCTTCTTCCTGATCTGCGCCGGGCCGATCATGTGCCCACATTTCCATGGGCGGCCTTTTCCTCGCGGTACGCCTCAATGGTCAGGTTGCGGATCATGGAGTTGCATCCACCCTCGTTGTGAATGAAGTGAACCGATCGGACGTAGTCTTCGATGATGTGGGTTTTCTGCAACGGCGTGACGATCATCAACTGGAGATTCAGTTTATTGAACAGCTCCAGTGCATAGCGGGTGGAATCGTCCGACCCGCGGCCAAAAGCCTCGTCGATCATCACGAAACGAAAAGCACGGGAGCGCTGTTCCCCCCACTTGAGCCCGAACTGGTAAGCCAGGGCCGCGGCCAGGATGGTATAGGCCAGTTTCTCTTTCTGCCCGCCGGACTTGCCGCTGGTGTCCGAGAAATACTCTTTTTCCGCATCGTCTTCGCGCCAGCGTTCGGACACGGAGAACAGCAGCCAATTGCGAACATCGGTCACCTTGCGTGTCCAGCGTTGGTCCAGGTCCGTTCGCCCGTCACGGCCCTTGAAGCGATCAACGATGGCTTTAACCTGTAAAAACTTATGCTCGTTGTAATCCTCGTCCGCTTTGCCGGTGAGTGTTCCCCCCAGGCAGGTCTTCAAATCCTGGCGAAACTGGCGCACTTCCGTATTTCTCGTCTGATCGGCCACTAGGGCAATGTATGCGCCCTCATTGTAGTCGATGGCCGCCAGCGACCGGTTGATGATCTTTATTTTATCCCGGATATCGGCCAGTTCGCTTTCCAGCTTGGATTGAAACAGCGCCATGTTCTGGATGGTGTGTTCGTTGAGCATGGTCTTGAACCGGGTTTCGTGGCGCGGCAAATCCTCTTTGACCAGGACGTCCAGCATTCCCGCATACTCGCCGGACGCCTCGACAGCCGCATCGGTTTCGCGCGTCTGCATGGGATAGGCATTTTTGTATTCCTGCATCAGCCGAACGACGGTCTGTGCCAGGCGCCCCTGCCTTTTCTCCAGGGCGTCAATGCGATCCTGCAACCATTTACGCATCCGGCTTTGACGGTCATCACAGTTTTTTACCGTGATGGCTATGTTTCCCAGGGCCTCCGGCTGCATCTTCTCCAAGGCCGGGAACAGATCGGCCCGGGTCTCTTCGGGAATCTGTGCCAGTTTTTTGTGCGCCTCGGCAAGACTCTCCCGAAAGCCCTGAAGCCGGGCCCGGATGGTTCCCAGGATTTCGTTGAGTTTATCTTTTTTTTGCTCCCATTTGGCGATACCGGCCTGATTGTCGGCCAGTTGCGAATTGAGTGTATCCAGTATATCCGAACTTTTTTGGAGTTTTTTTCTCTCAGCGGCCAGTTTTTTAATCTCAATGGTCAGCACCTGCCAGTCGATTTCGGCAAAGGATTGTACCAACAGCATCTTCTGCAACTGGTCGTTTTCCAATCGAAGCGCCTTGCGTGCCTGATCCGCCTGTTCCAAATCCTTGATGTATGCGTCCCACTGACTTTTCAATTGCGCCAGGTCACGGGTCAGGGCCTTAATTTTGTCCACATTTCGCCAGCCCAGGATATATCGGCTGCGGTCATGGATATTGAACCGGTCATCTTTTTCGTGGCGTTTGCCCCCACTTTTGATCTGGCCCTGGCGAGTCACGGCAATGGGCAGCCTCCGAAATGCCGCCAGATCGTCACAGCAGACGGCCGCGAAACGCCGAAACAATTCTCGCTCTATCCATTCATAAAAGGGTGTGTCAGGCTTGATTTCCAGTTTGCGCCACAAGGCATCGGGGGCGCCCCCCCGGTCGTCAAGGGTCTCGCGGCTCACGGTTTTGAAATAGACGATCCGCCCCGCCAGATGATTGTCGTTCACATAGGCGGCCACTTGCCCGTACCATTGTTCGGGAACCAGCAGGCTCAATCCGAAATTGTGAAGCAGCCGTTCTGCGGCCCCCTCCCAGTCCTTCTCCGTCTCGCGCACACGCAGCAGTTCACCGCAAAAGGGCAAGGTGGCCTCATCAATAGCCAGGGAGGCGCACATCTTGCGGCGTATGGTGACATTTTTCAAAGGGATGTTGCTCTTGCGCTTTTTCAGGGATTCCAGTTCCGCTTCCAGGGCGGACATGCGCTCACCCAGCGACTTCAGGTTGACCTTGGTTTCCACCTGGCGGTTTTCCTGCGTCACCACCCGGGTTTCCACTGCGGCCACCCGCGCCTGGGCCGCTTTGCGATTGGCCAGAAAGGCTTCATCACTGTCGGGCCTGGGAAACGAGAGGCGCTTGCAGCTGTCCAGGTAGGTATCGGAATACTGACGGAGCCGCGTGCATTCATTCGTCAACCGGTCAATTTCGTTGGCCAGCTCAGCCAACCGGTTGCCGCCATTTTCAAATATGGCCTGTCTCAGCTTGGCTTCATGCTGTCTCAAGGCCTGAAGCTCCTGTCGGGCTCGCAACCGTTGGGCCGACCGCTTTTCCTCTTCGGACTCGAAAATCCGTATGCGATTTTCCAGCAGGCGCACTTTTTTGGCGGCAAAAAATCCATGCAACACGCCCCGGTAGCGGCGGTGGACATTGATCTGCGTCTCCAGCTTGCCATGGGCCGTACAATGGGCCACCAGCGGTTCTAGGCGTTCCACCTGATCCCTGGCCCGCAGCACCGCACCATGGGCCTTGTTCAAATCTTCAAACTGTCGGCACAGAGCATCAATCCGCTCCCGCACCGGTGGTTCCTCAAGCATGTGACGGCGCACGAAATCGGTCAGATTGCCGACCGATTTCATGGAAACGGTCTGGAAAAACAGGCTCAGGGCCTGGCTGCTCTCAATGCCCATGTGGCGCATGAAAACGGCACTGTATTTGGAAAATGAATCGAATAGCTGGATGTCTTTGCGTTTTTTCAGCTGCTTCTTCAGATCCCGGATATCTTCTCCGAACCCGCTGAAATCCTTTTTAATGCTGAGAGACGTATCGGCGATCAGGTAAAACCGCTGGGGCGGTTTGCCCTTGTCCGGCAGCCACAGCACCACCGCCAGGGAGATCGACTGCTGATAGCCGGCGTTGAAAAAGACGGCCAGCAGCACACTGAAGCTGTTCTGGTCCCGCAGGGCCACGGAGCTGGCCTCCAGGGTATCTGCGTTTTTCTCGCTTTTATAAAACCCCAGCACATAGGAACGCAGGTCACGCTCGCGGGTCTCCGAACCGGCGGCTTTATTGTAGATCAACTGCCGGGGTGGCACCAGCAAGGTGGTCAGCCCGTCCACCAATGTGGACTTGCCGGATCCGATGTCACCGGTGAGCAGACTGTTATAGCCGCCGGCTGGCAGGGTCCAGATCTGCCGGTCGAAGGTGCCCCAGTTCAACACCTCGAATGTCCGCAGACGAAACCCGGCCGCCGCATCGGACTGGGCAAAATCAATCAGTTGCTGCATGGTTTTTGTATGTCTCGAGTTTTTCATCCAGCGCCACCAGCCACTCGGCATCTACCAGAGACTTGATGATGCGCCTCACTTCGAAGGTATGCGCCGTCTTTTTGAAACGCCGCAAAAAACCCAGTTCCGCCACTTTGTTGATGTGGGCGTCGATGCGGTCCACCAGCCTGGCCTCGTTGGGCTGGTCCTGCAAAAAAACGCGCATCATTTCCGCCATCTGGTCCCGGGTCAGTACCACCCGTGATTCTTCCCCGCTCACATCCGCTTCCACCAGCTTTTTACGCAACAATACGCAAAGCAGACTCACCGGATAGCTCAAGGGCCGGCGCTGCATCAGCCGGGGCAGTTTTTCGGCCTCGGTCTGTTTATCGTTCTGGTGAAGATAGGCGTAACCTTCGGTCTCGTCCATGACCAGATCCAGCCCGATCACACTGACATAGTCCCGCACATGGCTTTCCAGGAGCACCAGGTCCTGCCAGACGGCTTCCTGGGCATCCCTGTAAACCACGCCTTTCAGCAGGTGGACCACGACCGGGCCCAATTGCGGCAAGGTTTCCGATGGCGATTCGGTCGATGGATGGGATTCGTTCAAATCATTGAGATCCTTAGATGGCTTATTGTAAATCGTCGTCAGCGGGTAAAAATGACGTCCGGCATGACCGCCTTGCGCGGTTTGTTTTCCACATCCCGATACACAATGGGTACCGTTGTATCCGTATCGATCACGGCCCTATCATCCTTGCAGGCGATGTGCAAGTAACCCAACAGCTCAGCCAGGCCCCTTTCCACCGGCGCGTCCTGACAAATCTGGGCCAGGGTCACTTGGGACCGTCCTTTCAACGCCCGCCGGATCCGCTGCCGCAGCGCTTTTTCATCCACGTGGTACTGACGGTACAAGGCATCCGTCTTAAAATCACCCTGGCCCAGTTCCACCCGATCATCTATGGTGATGCGCCGGGGTGGAAAAAACAGGCCCCTGGCCATGGGCAGACCGATCTCCGGCTTGACATGATCCAGTCTGGCGAAGCCCTTGGCCACAGGAGGTGTGTTGCAGACCGCAACGGCATTTTTCTCGATGCGGCGAATGATCTCCATGATCCGCTTGTTCTCCAGCCAGGCCTGGTCATCCAGGTATTTGCGCAGCTGCTCGACCAACTGGGCGCAGGTGGTGTTGACCCGTTCACCCGCATCGATGAGCTGAAAACGAATACGGCCGAGATGCCGGCCCTCATCCAGATTCCCGATCTCCGGCAGAGCTATCACCTGTTCCAACAAAGATTCCAGTTCCTCCTGGCTGGCGGGGGACATGATATACTGCCAGAAAGCCCGAAAGCTCTTTCCCTGATCCGAGCCATTGATGGCGTCCTGTTCACCGAAAATATCGTCCAGCAAGGTCCCTTTGGCAGCCTCACTGACGGCGATCTTCTCCCGTGTATTGCGATCCAGTTGCCGGAAATTCTCCTCCACCTGCCTGAAATCGAAAAGCAGCCGCCGGGCGGTTTGGCCGGCCTCTTGGAAGCGTTCCCGGATACGGGTGCTGTCCGCCGCCGGATACTGGCCGGCCCTGATGGCCGACAGTTCCTGTTCGATCCGCTGTTTTTCCGCTTCGAGGCGCCGGATTTCCGCCTCGGGATCGACCATCGCTTCCTTGACGATCTCTCTCAGAAGACGAAACACGGTGAGCAGCCGCGACTCGGTGCCGACGAATCGGGAGGGTTCGAAGGTGGACAACCATTCGATGACTTTTTCACTGGCCGGCGTCAGGTCATACTCTTCTTCCTCTCCCCGGGCCGGATAGAATTTTCGTAGATATCCGCAATCACCACCGGCCCAATCATCCAGATAGGCCCTGGCCGAACGCGGATAGGCGCCATCACCGAGCACCCGACGCAAGTGAAAGAGATAATCCTCCAGCTTTGAAGTGAGCTCCTCGGCAGGAATGGTGCGCCTGTTTTCCTTCACAAAGGCCCGGTTCAGGAAACCGATAATCAGCGGCGCCGAATCGGCATTCAACAAACGCCAGGCGGGATGCTTTTTTAAACCCACAAGGTATTCGTATTCCATATTATCATTGTCCACGGCCTAAACATCACAGGTTCCCAACAATAACGCCTTCATACACGAGGGGCAATAAAAAATCTTGGTAAACGTTCACAGGGCAAACGCACCTGCTTTGTTACCGGGTACTCGAAGTATGCCCCATACGTCTGCGTGCCCGGAGCCGTGCATCTACGGCACCCTGTAAACGTTTACCGGCTGTGCTTTACTACAGGTATTGGCCGCTTCCACCCCGTGAACAGGTACAAATCTTGTAAGCGTTCGCAGGGCACTGCGCATGCGGCTCCGAAGCAAACGCTTACCGCCATGCTGAAATGGGCGGTGCCCAGTTGATTTGCTTCTTGATTTTCAGCCCCGCTTCAATTACCTGAAAGCAACAAAGGTTCCCCATCGTTGGGGAGCGCTTAATTCTATAACCAATTATAGCGTGCAACGGACGGTTTTACGCGCATCGCTGTCAGTAGAAAGGAAAATCACATGGGTGGATTGTTTGGCGTTGCATCTACATCGGAATGCGCAACGGACCTGTTTTACGGCACGGATTACCATTCCCACTTAGGGACTCGGCGCGGGGGCATGGCCGTATGCAACGGCAACGACATTCAACGGGCCATCCATAACATTGAAAACAGCTACTTTCGCACCAAATTCGAACCCGAACTGAACCGTTTCCACGGCGGTCTGGGAATTGGTGTAATCAGCGACACCGACCCCCAACCCCTGATTGTGGGCTCCCACCTGGGCACCTTCGGCATCGTTACCGTTGGAAAGATCAACAACAAGAAAGCGCTTGTCGACCGAGCATTTGCAAGAAAAAGCTATTTTTCCGATACCACCGCCGGCGAAGTCAATCCCACCGAAGTGGTGGCCATGCTGATTTGTGAGGCGGATAACCTGGTGGATGGCATCGTCAACGCCCAGAAAGTCGTTCAGGGATCCTGTTCCATGCTGCTTCTGACGGATCAAGGGATCTATGCCGCCCGCGACCGGTTGGGGCGTACGCCGTTGACCATCGGCCGCAGGGAGGACGCCTATGCAGTCAGCTCCGAAACCTGCGCCTTTCCCAACCTGGGCTATGAAGTGAATCATTGCCTGGGACCAGGCGAGGTGATCCAGATCACCCCGGACGGCTGGGAGCAGAAAGCACCTGCAGGGGAACAGATGCAGGCGTGCTCCTTTTTGTGGGTCTACTACGGTTACCCGGCTTCCGAGTACGAGGGCATCAACGTAGAGGACCTACGCAACCGCTGCGGTGCGGTCCTGGCCGATAACGACGATATCCAGGTCGATTTTGTGGGCGGCATTCCCGATTCGGGTATCGGACACGGCATCGGCTACGCCAACCAGCGCAAGCTTCCCTACCGGCGCCCCTTCGTCAAATACACCCCCACCTGGCCGCGTAGCTTTATGCCCCAGAACCAAAAGATGCGTGACCTGGTGGCACGCATGAAATTGATTCCCGTCCGTCAGTTCATCGACGGCCAGCGCATTCTCTTTTGCGAAGATTCCATTGTACGCGGCACCCAGCTTCGGGACAACGTCCAGATCCTGTTCGAAGACGGCGCCAAAGAAATACACATGCGGGTGGCCTGCCCCTGCCTGATCCACCCCTGCGAATTCCTCAATTTCTCTACTTCCCGTTCCACACTGGATCTGGCGGGCCGTAAGGCCATCCAGAAACTGGAAGGCGCCGAGGACCGCAACCTGGATGCCTACGCCCGACACGGAACCGAAGAGAATCTGGCCATGGTCAATCTTATCCGGGAACAGCTTCACCTGACATCCCTGAAATACCAGAATCTGGATGACCTGGTGGCAGCCATCGGGTTGCCCAAGGAGCGATTATGTACGCACTGTTGGGATGGCTCCAGCTATACATAGTGGCATCCAAAACCGGAGCAAGGAGACACCCATGACCGATGTTTATGAGAAACTGGCCCAACATCTGGACAACCTGCCATCTGGCTACCCGAGAACGGAATCGGGTGTGGAAATGCGCATCCTCAAGCGCCTCTTTTCACCCCAGGAAGCCGATATCGCAACAAAGCTGACCATGCTTCCCGAACCGGTGTCCGGCATCGCCCAGCGCATTGAAAGGGACAAAACCAAACTGGCCGACATCCTGGCCGAGGTGGAGGCCGAAGCCTGCATCGGTTGTGAAGCCTGTGTGGATCGCCGCCAGATGGACGCCATCACCGTGGACGGAGTTGCCGAAATCGAACTTGACTGCTGCATCGGCTACGGGTTGTGCGTCACCGATTGCCCCACCGAGGCCATGCAACTTAAACAAAAAGCCGAAAAAGACCACCACATCCCACCCAAAAACGTCTTCGAAACCTATTTGAATATGGCCCAGGAACGGGGCCTGCTGTAGGACTGTTTTGGAGGGACACAGACTTCCAGAGGCGACTTGAAAGGATAAATATGACATCAACAGCACATGAACCCCCAGTCATCAGTGGAAGCGGGCTGTGGACCCCCGAACACATCATAACCAATGAGGAACTGGTGGCGGCCTATAACGCCTGGGCGGACCGTTACAATGACCGGCATGCAACAGACATCGAAGCCGGAAACCGGGAAGCCAAGTCACACAGTTCGGCAGCCTTCATCGAAAAAGCATCGGGCATCAAACAGCGATTTGCCTATGTCAAGGACGGTATTCTGGATATCGACCGCATGCGTCCGGCCATATCGGAACGGCCGGACGAAGCCCTTTCCGACCAGGCCGAAATCGCCGTAAAAGCGGCCCGTCAGGCCATAGAGGCCGCCGGAAAGACAGTTGCCGACATTGATGCCGTACTCGTTTCCTGCGCCTATACCCAACGGCCCTATCCGGCCATCGCCATTGAGGTGCAGCATGAGCTGGGCATCAATGGATTCGGTTTCGACATGCTAGTAGCTTGCAGTGCTGCCACCTTTGCCCTGCAGCGCGCCTATGAAATGATCGCGGCTGGCACGGCGCGTTGCGTCCTGGTCACCAACCCGGAATTAACCTCTCCCCATACCAATTACTGCGACCGTGACAGCCATTTCATATTCGGTGACGTGGCCACTGCCGCCATCGTCGAGCGGGCCGACACATGCACTGCGCCCCATAGCTATACCGTCCTCAGTACCCGTGCCCAGACCCGGTTCTCCAGCAATGTCCGCTCCAATTTCGGTTATCTCAGCCGGGCCAGCGATGTAGATCCCTTTGGCGCGGACAAACTGTTTCATCAAAACGGCCGGCGGGTCTTCAAGGAGGTCTGCCCCCTGGCCGTCGATCATTTGCGCCGCCATATCGCAGATGAGGAATTGGAGGCGGCCGACATCAAACGCTGGTGGCTGCATCAGGCCAACATCAACATGAACATGCATATCAGCAGGAAGCTGCTGGGCCGGAAAGCCACCATGGAAGAGGCCCCCATTGTCCTTGATCGTTACGCCAACACGGCCTCGGCCGGCTCCTTGATCGCCTTTAGCCTTTACCATGAAGATCTTCAATCCGGTGACCATGGCGTAATTTGCTCGTTTGGCGCCGGGTATTCCATCGGCAGCCTGGTGGTGAAAAAAAGGTAAACATATTCCCACTTTCGTGAAAGTGACCAACCCGGCGCAGCATCGTGGGAAAAACACCATATATGAGAGCGTGGGGAAGCTAAATGAGCTACGGGCCAAAGGACTTGAGAGACATCGGGATGGCGCTTTTTGGAGACCGCCATTGGCAGGCCGGCCTAACGAGAGCCTTGGGCCTGTCCGATTCCCGCCGTATCCGGCACTGGCTGGCCGGCAGTCGGCCAGTCCCTGAAGGGGTCTGGTCTGACCTTGTGACGCTACTCAAGGCCCGGAAAAAAAGAATTGAAGACATTTTAGGCCGATTAATATAATCCCTTATTGCATGTTTTTACAAAGAAAAAGCCTGGTCATAAATTAACTTTATGACCAGGCTTTTTCTTTGTAGATGGTAGGCGCGATTGGATTTGAACCAACGACCTCTTCCGTGTCAGGGAAGCGCTCTCCCCCTGAGCTACGCGCCTATATAAAATGTTTCTGATACCACCTACTTCGACTGCTGTCAAGAAAAATGACGCTACAAACTTTATAAACACATTTGGATCAACCCCGGAATTCCACGTGATGAATGTCATATACGGTGCCTTGTGAGCGCCGACCCGACATCATCGTTGAATCAGCCGGATGTATACCGCCTCTGGCGTCACTTCATATATATCGATGCCGAATCCATTGAAGGTTTTGAGCAGCAGTGCATCGGCCAGGGATCGGGTATCGCCCTGGTAGCTGACCGCCACGACGGCCCGGTCCGCCGCCATCTCCTTCATCTTGAGTTCCCTGACACCGGGCAGCGAAGACATACTCGTACGCAGGCGCACGAAACTGGCGATCTGCCCACTGGTGCCTTCCACAATCGCATCAATAACCGTATTGCTGTCCTGTTCCCGCTTCCAGGCAGCCATCACCTGCCGGGCCAGGGCATCTCCGGCAAGGGCGCCAGCTTCGGCAAGCGCCTCCCGTCCGCCCGTTAGGTTATTTTGATCGGAAACCACTGATTTCTGGCGGGTTCCGCCCATGCGTTGTCCGGTTTTTACTGAGTAGGCCTGTGCCTCCACCATTGCCTCGAAAGCCTGAAGGGAGCCCCCCATGGTGTTTGACGCGGTGACGGCCATCCCCGAACCCACAATGACGACATCGCCTCCCAGCCGCTGGGCCAGGGCAATCATATCGGCTTGGGGTAAACCTCTGGGAAGATTCAGGGGTGCGTTCAGAACTGACCGATCGGTCAATTCGAATCCGGCCGACTGGAGGACGGATGCCATCGCCCTTTCACAGATGGTGCGGTCGTTCCTTTGGCCGGCCCCCCACCAGAACCTGTAATCCGTATCGGTCACCTTTTTTTCGGCGATCATGAACACGAGTCTGGGAGAGACAGCACCGGCCCGGGTAAGACCCAGGTTGGCAAGATCCTTACTGATCCGATCCAGGCCGACACTCACCTGAACCAGGATACGGATGGTTTTACCGGATACGTTTTCGGTAAGCACACGGTAGTTACGGATATAGTTTTCGCGTTGATTGAGGATGCGGTCGCTGATCAACTGAAAACGACGAACCACGATTTTGCTGGTGAGTATCTCCATGACCGCCTGCCCCACGGCCGATGCCAAGGCATCGTCAACCGCATTCTGGCGGCCATTCGCCAGGTTTCCGTTGTAGACCATGGCACTGCCCAGCACATTCATCTGTTTGACCACCGATTCCTTGGCGGCAGGGCTGCCGGAAGCGACGGCCAATAGCATGGGAATCAACAAAATGATGGTCAACCATCTGTCTATCAGTTGTCCGGGTGTCATATCATCCTCTCGTTTGAACCATTTCAGGCATGCTGAAGATGCAGACGACGCCGATCACCAGACCCAAACCCGTTTTACCGGTCAGGCCTTACGGACCAGCGCGTATTCTGCGATATCCAGCAGGATTTCCCGCTCCGGGCAGTCTTCAAGGGTTTGCACAATCGTCTTGGCGGACCGGATGTGGTCCGTCGCCTGATCACGGGTATAAGCGATGCCGCCGTATTGTTCCAACAAAGCCACGATTCCGGTGAAATCGTCCGGGCCGAGATCCGGATTGCCGATGACGTCCATCAATTGTCGCCGGTCCGCATCGGATGCCCGGGACATTGTGTAGATAAGTGGCAGGGTCATTTTACCCTCCCGCAAATCGGCACCTGCAACCTTACCCGTGGTGGCCAGGTTCTGGGTATAATCCAGCAGATCGTCGGCCATCTGGAAAGCCAGTCCCAGGTGATAACCGTAATCGTCCAGCGCACCTGCCGTTTCCGGTGAGGACCGGGCCACCAGAGCCCCCGTACGGCAGGCGCCCTGAAACAATACAGCGGTTTTACAGCGAATCACTTCATGGTACTGCGCTTCGGTAAGGGTCAGGTCCCCCTTTTTTTCCAATTGCCGTATTTCTCCCTGGGACATGTTTTCAGTGATCTGCGCAATGGTCCGGATCACATCGCTGGATCCCGTATCGGCGGCAACGGACAATCCGCGGGCAAGCAGAAAATCCCCAGCCAGAACCACGGTGGACGGATCCCATATCCGGTGGGCCACCTGACGGCCCCGTCGCATATCGGCACCGTCCACGATATCGTCGTGCAACAAGGTGGCGGCATGCAGATACTCGAATATGGTGGAATACCGGATGATATCGAGATCCGCCCGGCCACAAAGTCGTGCACAAAGCACCATCAACAGGGGGCGCAACCGCTTACCGCCGGCGAAAAGAAGATGACCGGCCACCTTCTCCACCAGATCAAAACAGGGCTCCAGATTGTCCGCCAGGGCCTGTTCGATGGCCACCAGATCATCTTTCACGGCGGCCAGAATTTTTTGTTTCAGATCCGTCATAAAGCGTTTCCGATCAGATCGTACTCAAGGGTTTCGGTAATTGCAACGGAGACCACCTGGCCGACCGACAATGGCGCCGCACCAGGTGCCGTCCTGACAAAGGTAATACCATCCACCTCGGGTGCCTGTAGCGGCGAACGCCCCTCGCAGAGATCAGGCTCGGGTGAAGATTCGATCAGCACGGGCATCGACCTGCCAATCATGCCGGCCAGGTTCTCGGCCGAAATCTCCATCTGGCGTGCCATGACGGCATCATATCGAGACCGGGCCACCTGCGGGTCCACATGCCCGGAAAGCATATGGGATGGAAGATCATCGGCATCCGAATAGGTGAAGACCCCCAAATGATCGAATTTGACACGCTCGACAAATTTCATCAGGGTTTCGAAATCGGCGTCGGTTTCTCCGGGAAAGCCAACAATCAAGGTAGTCCGGATCACCGCGCCGGGAACCGTGGTACGAATCCGCTCAAACAATTCCATCAGCCGCGATGGGTTGTAATGACGGCCCATTTTTTTGAGAACCGGATCGGCTGCATGCTGAATGGGCAAATCGAAGTAAGGGCACAGGTTGTCATGGGAGGCGATTGTCTCGATGACCGCATCGGTGATGCTTTCGGGATGTCCGTACAGAAAACGCACCCAGGTGTCACCGGCCATACCCGCCAGACGGGCCAGCAGGGTATCAAAGGCAATCGGAACATTCAGGTCACGCCCGTAAAAGGTGGTATCCTGGGCCACCAAATTCAATTCCCGGGCTCCGGAGGTGATCAATGCGCCGGCTTCATCCAGAATCTGCGCCATGGGCCGGCTTTTTTGTCTGCCGCGCAAACGCGGAATGATGCAGTACGTACAATGGCGACTGCAGCCTTCGGCGATCTTCAGATAGGCACTGTATGGCTTCTCTCGTTTCCTTTGGGCGATTTTGGCGATGGGAATGCGATCCGGGTCGGGCAACAGGCAGGTCTGACCCGCCAGGTCATCGTTGACGGCATCCACGATCCGGCCAAACGCCCCGGTCCCGATAAATTGATCCACTTCGGGCAAGGCATCCACGATGTCCTCACGAAACCGCTCCGGCAAACACCCCGCCACCACCAGCTTCCGGCAACGTCCTTTTTTTTTAAAACCGGCCAACTCAAGGATGGTATCAATGGACTCATTGATGGCCGATGTCACGAAGCTGCAAGTGTTCACCACGATCACCGTGGCCTCGGACGGATCCCGGGTCAGTGACCAACCGGCCAGTTGCAGCTGCCCGGCCATGGTTTCACTATCCACCTGATTGCGCGCACACCCCAGGCTTTCGATATAAATTGACTCCGAATACAATGTCTATTTCCAATACGGCTATTTATTCGCATTCTCTATCTCCGCCGTAATCGCCGGGATAACTTCAAACAGATCCCCTACAATTCCGTAGTCGCATTTAGAGAAGATCGGAGCTTCAGGGTCCTTGTTTATGGCCACAACCACGCGGGACGATGCCATACCCGCCAGATGCTGGATGGCACCGGACACACCGCAGGCCACATACAGGTTGGGCGCAACCACTTTTCCGGTTTGCCCCACCTGATCGGATACCGGGCGCCAGCCTTCGTCCACGGCACTGCGGGAGGCACCGACAGCCCCGCCCAGGGCCTTGGCAAGGGCTTCCACGATACCAAAGTCTTCACTTCCCATACCGCGGCCACCGGTCACCACCACAGCCGCTTCTGTCAGATCAATCTTACCGCTTTCCATGTTTTTCTCAATCAGCTCCAGGGCAGCGCCGTCTATATTGACGGACACGACCTCTACTTCTCCGGCACCTTGGGCCGGGGTGGCCTCCATTGCCCGGGAACGGATCGCCACAATGGCCGGATTTCCGGAAAGGCTCACGTCGGCCAGCACTTTACCGCCGTACATCGGTCGCGTGGCCACCACCTGTTCGCCATCCATGTGCACCGCCACACAGTCCATGGCCAGAGGTGCTCCCAAACGGGCGGAAAGTCTGGCGGAAATATCCCTCCCCAAAGAAGTGGCGCCGATCAAAATGACGGCAGGGTCGGTTTGGGCCACGATTTGATCAACGGCCTGGGTACAGGCATCGGACAGGCCCGATTTCAACCCCTCGTTATTGGCCACCAGGATGCGGTCGGCACCGTATTCAGCGGTCTGGCCGGCAATGGCCTCTGCACCGGCACCCATCACCAGCGCGGTTAAAGGCCCCCCGGCCTGATCGATCATCTTTTTCCCGGTAGAAATCACTTCAAAGGATATATTTTTAAAGGCTCCGTCTGCCTGCTCTGTGATCGCTAAAATTCCCTGTGACATGATGCTTCTCCCTGTAACGTTTTTTGCCCGATTGCTCCGAACAACTTTCTAATTTGGTGATGAACGCGTAAAAAGTCGAACTGAATGAGCATGCATTTAGATGACTTTGGCTTCTTCTTTTAGGGCCTTGACCAATGCCGCAGCCTGATCGGCGGCACTGTTTCCTTCGATGATCCGGCCGGCCGTTCGCTGGGGCGGCAGACGCATGCCGACAACCTGCACCAGGGGTTCTCCGAGATCGGTACCTGTTTCGGACAGCGGGCGTGTATCGATGTTTTTTTTCTTGGCTTTCATGATCCCCGGCAGACTGGCATAACGGGGTTCGTTGAGGCCACGCTGGGTGGTTATCAGCGCCGGCAGGGCGGTTTCCAGTACCATGGTTCCGCCTTCTACGGTCCGGGTGCAGCGAATTTTGCCGTCGGCCACCTCCTGACGAATCACCATGGAGATATGGGGAATGCCCATGAACTCGGCCACCGCGGGGCCCACCAGGAAATTGTCATCATCCACGGCCCGGTGGCCGGCGATGATCAGGTCGTAAGTTCCTTTTTGCAGCTCACCGGCCAACACCCTGGCCGTGGCCAGACCGTCCAATTTGTCTTCCGTGTCGATGCGTACGGCGGTGTCCGCACCCATGGCCAGCGCTGTACGCAGGGCCTCCACAGCTTTCTCCGGCCCCAGGGTGAAAACGGTTACCGCACCACCTGCGGCTTCCCGAATCTGAAGGGCCTCTTCCACGGCCAGTTCGTCGTAAGGGTTTATCACCCAGTTGATGCCATCGGGTTTGATGGCGGTTTCACCGTCGGCGATTTCAATCAAAGACTCGGTGGCCGGGACCTGTTTGAGCAACACGGCAATTTCCACGATTCATCCTCCTTTGAGATGCCGGTGCATCAGGTGACAAAGCCACCTTTTCGGCTCTCGGGGCTGTAAAGGAACGAAAATTTCATTTCATCTTCATTCCCAGGTTCATAAATGTATAACCTTTCAATATCACAATCATTGTGAATTTAGCACGCGAATCATAATCGTGCTGTTACATCCTTGTCAACGATCTTGATGGAGAACGAATCCCCGGGAAGGATGATCGATAAGCCCGCCACCGGAATTCCGGACGATGATGAGGCATTCCACCCCTTCCAGCCGGTTTACCAGCGCCACACCTTTTTCCGGCCCCATCACCATCAGGGCCGTGGCCAGCCCATCCGCGACCGTGCAATTGGCGGCCACGACAGTGGCGCTTACCACACCGTTACGAACCGGGCGGCCGGTGCGGGGATCGAGAATGTGTGCGTAGGTTCGTTCACCTATCTGGAAAAAAATACGGTAGTCACCGCTGGTGGCCATGGCCCGGTCGGAGAGCGGCAGGGCCTTGTACACATCGTTGACGCCTGCCGATCGATCCGGACGATTGATGCCCACAAGCCAGGGCCGACCATCCTTGCGCACCCCGCGGGCGAAAACCTCCCCTCCGATCTCCACCAAGAAATCGGTGAAACCGGCATTCCCCAGCAATCTGGCGATTTCGTCCACCCCATATCCCTTGGCAATGGAGGCCAGATCCAGGTTCAAGGCCGGATCGCCTTTGGCGATGACACCCGCTGATCCCATACGAATATGTTTAAAGCCCACATGGCTAAGGGCCTGCCGGATGGATTCCTCATCCGGTACCGTTCCGGCCGTCTGACGACGGCCAAAGCCCCACAGATTGATCAATGGATCCAGGGTCCCGTCCCAGGCTCCGTCGGTGAGTCGATGCAGTTCGGCCGCCACCTGCAGCACATTGTAAAAATCATCGGAAATGGCCAGGAATTCCGTCGTGGATGCCATGCCGTTGAAACGGCTGATTTCACTGTTTGGATCGTAGGTGGACATGCTGCGGTTAATGGACGCCAGGCGTGCGTCGATCCGCGCCTGCAGATCGCCACGCGAAGTCAGCCAACCGGCTACCACCTTGATGTTATACGTGGTGCCCATGGTTTTGCCCCTCAACCGCAATTCCTGCTGCGGCAGACAGGCCGTGCATACCAGGACCAGCAGACCCACAAGCGCGTGGCGAATCACGCGGCTCAACATGGAACGATTTTTTCTCGATCGATCATTCATACGTCGATTCCCGCTGCCTGAGATGTCGTTTCCGTTAAACTCTTAGCGACCTTTTCGTATGGCCAGGGTAACATTCGCTCCAAAAATCAACAAGGCCCCAATCCATCCAGCCGGCCCCAGCGATGGATCACCGGCCAGCCAGGGTCCCAACAGGGCCGCCAGCAAAATCCGCGTGGATGAAATCACGCCACCCTCGACGGCGGTAATGTATCGAAACCCCAGCGTAATTAAAAATTGACCGACGATGCCGGCACCGCCGCACAGAGCCAGGTAATATAAGGCCTCACGGCTGGGCCAGAAGAAATGCTGATGAAAAAAAACGTACATCAAAACCGATCCCATGCCGAACATATAAAACAATACGGTATTGGCGTCATGGTATTGGCGGCTGAGGTTGAGGTAGAGAATGGCAACGGCCGCACTGACCCCCGACCCCAGGCCCCACAGGCTGTCGGCGCTCAACCCCAACCGACCCGGTTGCAGGATCAACCACACACCGGCCACAGCCACGACCACCATGATCATGGCCACCCGGTCGCGTTGGTGGCGCAAGATGATCCAGGAAAGCATGGCCACGAAAATGGGATAGGTCATATTAAGGATATTGGCTTCGGCAACGGACGTAAAGTGCACCGCCTGGTAAAAACAGTAAACGGCGATGCAGTTCCCCAGAGTCCGGCCGATGAGAAAATGGAAGCGCCGCACAACCGGGCCTTTGCGCTGGACAAGCATGATGCCCGCGACCACGAAAAAGCCTATTATAAAGCGGAAGAACGTGAAAAAGGAGGCGTCGATGCTGACCATTTCCCCGGCCCAGCGAACCACCACGGTGGAAAAATAAAAACAGAAGGCGGAAAAGAATACGGCCAGGTATCCCAGCAGGCCGAGGGCCGTCGGTGTCAGGCGGCTGTCGTTCATAAGCGGATCCTCAGGGATTGCCGTTATTGCGCCGGTACAACGGATCCGAGGCCATGTAATTATCGGGTCGGTGGCCCTGCGGCATCCATAACCGCCATCGGCCATGTTGCAGGTTTGGCAGGGGCCTTTGATGGTATGGTGGTGTTCCTTGAGATCCTGGATCCCGGTGTGGAGCAATCTGCATGAAAGAAGGTGTCAAAGGTTTGGTCATTGGCTCAATTTTTTTATTCTTTTCTTTGACGGCTGTTCTCACGACATGGTTTCTATATCTAAGAATTTTTCTCAATTCCCGCAGTTCATATGGTATCATATAACATTCAG
>PDWJ01002102.1_pt1 | contig 45070 bp, 45 predicted proteins | sample 1430881 | NCBI WGS metagenome assembly PDWJ01 (sample SAMN01162460, study PRJNA174530) | Oral metagenome, whole genome shotgun sequencing project. | biome: Marine environment; feature: Marine mammal; material: Swab sample of the gingival sulcus; isolation source: swab sample of gingival sulcus...
AGCATTTTTTTTATTCATAACCTTTCGTTTGATGTAAAAGTAATAATAACAAGGGATACAGAAGATTTTACCATTAAAAATGTCCATTAAGCCTAAAAACATAATAAAACTCCTTTGGAATGTTATATCCAAAATAGCTCATTCGGGAGTAAAAATTGAACACAATAATACAAATTATAGAATTAAAGATATGCCTTTGATTATTGATTTTTTAGATAATGATAGCTTGAAGGTATATCAAAAAGGAATTAAGGGTTTTAATATTAACTATAAAATTAAAAAATAAAGGTTTATGGCAGAAAACTACAATGCGAAATCAACTAAGAAAATTAAATATATAGCAGTTTTAGACCTTGGGTCAGAATCCATGTTTGCTTTTGTCGGGAAAGAAGATATGACCGAGTTACAGCAAATTAATTTACAAGACGAGACTAATATAAGCAGTTGGGCAGATTTGAACATTGAGGATATTAAGGTTTACAAAAATCCAAATGGAGAGCTGTCAATGCGTTTAAAAAATAAAATTGCTATTGAAACCAAAAAAGGTCATTGCATAAAAGACAAAAATAAACATGCAGAAATAGATTATAATGGTGACGGTTATTCAAATACGATATTTCAATTATTTCAAAAAGATAAAGCCTTTGATTATGATTATATGTGCAATCCAAAAGTTATTTATGCAAAAGGGGCTAAAAACATTCTTCCATCAATTAAAGATGCATCCGGCAATATTGTAGAATTGAAACCTGATGAATATTTAAAACATTTAACTGCACAAATTGCCAATAATCTTATTCTTAAATCTGAACAGTTAAAAAGCATTAAGCCAGAAACAATAAAATTAGTAATTACTATACCAAATATATATAGTTTAACTCATGCGAAAGAACTAACTGATTTTTTAAAAGATCACACTAAGTTTGGAGAAATAGGATATATCTATGAATCCGATGCTGTTTTATACGCCTCATTGACTTCTGATTTTAATGCTTTTGAAAGAAGTACAAGAAACACTTTGTCTGAAAAATTTAGGCTTATTAAAGAAAAAAGCAACAAGAATAATAAAATATATTTAATATCTCATGATATAGGAAAAGGAACAACAGATTTGAGTTTATTCACATCTTTCCCTGATGAAAGTAATAGCGAAGATAAACATATATGGATTAATTCAAGAACAGGGTTAACCAAAGCAGGTAATGCTTTGGATTATATTTTTGTTGAGTTTTTTGAACATCAAGTCCTTGAAGTCTTTTACCATAATAATAATATTAGTACTAAAAAAGGCTTTTCATTAAAAAATGAAATTGAAAGCAAAGCACTTCAAAATGAAATTAATGAACATATTCAGGAAGTTATATTTCGTATAAAAAAGAATATTGAATATAAAGGAAGCTTCTTTAAAACGGCTTATAAATTACCTAAGCAATTATATAATGATATTATGAGGTTTTCTAATAATACTGTTTTGAAAAACAATCAAAATGATGCTTTTTATATTGTATATAACTTAAAATTTGCTTGCGAAAAAATTATTGAAGCAAATATTAATAAAGGATATATACAAGATGCAGATAAAGATAAATTAATAAAGCAGTTGTATGATTTGTTTATTGCTACATCTTTTAAGAAAAGGATTTTTGGAATCTCACTTCCTGAAAAAATTGAAAATAAAATAACCAATTATGTAAATGAGATAGGTAAGACGCTACCAGATTTATTAAAACATAATGCAAAAAAAAGGGCTAAATATATTAGTAAAGATGGTAAAGATGAATTTAAAGTGAACTCGAATACATTTGTAATAATTTCCGGTCAAGCGTCGCAATTTAAACCATTGAGAGAAACAGTTATAAGTTCTTATAAAGCATATTTTAATGTAAATGAAAAAAACATAATCTTCTTAGAAGATAAGATTTCAAAACATATTTGTGCTATCGGAGGATTTTTGAAAGAGCAAACAAAAGAACAACATATTTTGAAAAATAAGAATGAATTATTAGCAGATTATTATTTGATTAATGTAGGAGCTGGCGAAAAATGGTTAGACTATAATCAGTTAAAAAAGGGGAAAGAGATTTCTTATCAAACAAATGGACACCCTTCGTTATACTATTATTCAATACTTGATAAAGATGATGATGAAATAAAGAAAAAGATTAGAAATAATAAAATTAATATTGAAAATTTCAAATCTTTCATTAAGAATTTTGGGCGAAATGGAAAATTTCAAATTAAATACAACGAATCAAAAAAGTATTTTGAAATTAATGATGAGACTATAGAATTAGGAGCAACAGTGGATAATGACGAAAGTATATATCAAAATATTTGGCCGGAAATATTAATAAATTAAAAAGAAATATGTTATGTATAATAAAAAACTATTTTTCGTATTAGCTTTATTACTTTTTGTGTTTCAAAATATGTTAGCACAACAAGGAGGAGAAAGCGTAAATTTTATCATACTAAATGATAGTACTGTTTTTTGTGTGAAAAAAAATACAGACTTTCTATTACAATTTAACAAAGGCAAAATAAAAAACAAGTCAGAATTTCTATCTTTCTTTAATGTAAAAGAAAAAAATGATACAATACTATGGAACAATGTTGTATCAAAAGTTATTAAAAATCAAATAAAGCCTGATGTTTCATTGTATGTACAATATAAAACAAATAATAACTCTGAAGATAGTTTTATTTGGTTTGTCAAACGAAATAATGAACTAAGGCAATTTAGTAGTCACAAAAGCAAGAAAGAAACTAACTTTTTTAATATTGACCCATTTATTTCTTTATTAACAGGAAAGAATTTAAAATCAGACAATATTGAATATAAAAATATTTTAAAATCTATAGCGGGTTATTCCCATGAAATAAAAAATACCCCAACAGTTTGGAAAGATATTAGAGACTCTTTGAGAAATAAGTTGAATAAAGAAGATTATAATTATAAACTCATTAATTATAAAGATGATAAAGATACCATACAAAACATTTTTATTCATAAAATTCAGTATGAGAATGAGTTGCCAATTTATAATTATGACAGCCGCCCCAAAACTATAGAACCTCAAGCTCAAATCGCCAGAAAAGAAGAAAACATATTTAATTTGCATACATTATATTTCTTTTTGTCCGGCTTATTATTAACTCTACTTGTCTTGTGTGTGCTATATTTCATTTTTAGAAAAAATATTGATACTTTATTGATTTCAAAAAAGGCTCACGAGCATATTGAAAGTTTAATTCCAGCATTATGGAACAATAAAGAAGCAATACTAAAACCTGAATTTGAGAAAATCCACAAGAAGTTTATTGAAAAATTTGAGATATATAATGATGTTTCTAGTAGACTAAATATTCAAAGTAATACTATAAATGAAGAAGCATTTCAGAATTTTATCAAACTTGAGTTAAGTAAAATATTATCAGAAAAGAATAATATAAAAGAGCTATTGGAAACAGATGATATTACAGATATGCGTCATCGTTTAGATACTTTTGAAATTATTTTTAAAGAATTATACGATATTGAAGAGTTGAATTTTAAGGAACAAGAACACACTAAATTACCTCAAAAAATTAAAGTATTGTTTAAGGAATTATCTAAAAATAGAGAAGATATTAATAAATTAACGAATGATAATAATGACAAAAAAGAACAAATAACAATTCTTAAAAAAGAACAAAAAGAAATCAATGCTAAACTAACTAATGAAAGTTATGAAATTGAGAAGTATAAAAAATTCCATGCTCAATTTCAAGAGAATATTAATATAATTAGAAAGTTGGATAATCTTTTTGAAAGAAAAGGAGCAAATAAAGACAACTCAAAGGATGATAAGAACAATATTGTTTTTTCCATATTACAAATAAGGAGTTTGCTTAATTTACTTTACTGTACGGTTTCTAATAATAATATACAATACCAAATTGACAATCTTAGGTACTTAAATAGAGATAAGGATAAAGAAATAGAAAAACTAATAGAGAACCTTAATAGTGGTAACAAATGTAATGAACTTCTTTTTGAATTAGAAAAAGGAAATTATTATAACTCCCTTAGTTTATATCAGAAAATACATAAATTGTTCAATTCAAACCTTAATAAATTTCCTGATGATTATTATTTCGGTATTGAAGACGATAAACATTTTTAGGGATAGTGTCATCTTAAAAACAGTCTGTTATGCATATTTTTTATTTTATTTTAATCTTTTTACTTGGTATTTTATTATTTTGGTTCATACGAGAATCTTTCCGTAATAATAGAATAATTAGGATATTTTCATTTATTGTTTTCTTTGGATTCTTCGCTATTTTTATCTTCTCATATATAGGGTTTTACGGAGGTTCTCCTCGTTTAGAAAAACATAAGAATATTGTTTTTGAACAAAAAGGAGTATACGCAGCTTCTGACAAAGATCAACCTGTAATATTTACCAAAGAACCTCTTCAATCCGGTTTTATCCTTGATAAGTTAGGAAAAAATGATAGCCTTAAAATTAATCCTGTATGGAATGATGCAATTAAAAGTATTATCAAATATTGGCATATTGATGCTTCTGTTTCATCTTATCCTTTAAGAATTAACAATAAAGCCATTAATGTGTCTAAACATCACGTTTTTTCTTATAAAGATACTATTGAGTTTATTTCAAAAACAGCGGATTCTGTCAATTTACGAATTATCACTGATAAGTATAATGATAAAAAGGATTTATTTTTTATCCAACATTTTAAGGATTCTTTGGGTAACAAATTAACAGTTCGGCTTGATACTATATGTTTTCCTAAGATAAAAGATGGTATTAAGATTAAGAGATTATTTAAAGAAATAAATAAACAAAATGAAAAAGATGAACATTATAATATCAATAATTATCCAATAGACAGCTATATAAAAGACAAAGTACTTTTAGTAAGAAAAATCAAAACGAGTAAGGATATTAAAGACAGAATTATAAATCCATTATGCCTCTTAAATGTTGTAAGCAAAGACTCGCTATTTACCACGAATAAAATTTCAGAAAATAGAGTTATTAATTATGATACAATAATACAGAAATCAGATATTGACACTTTAAGTGCAGATGATGAATTAGCTTTTGGTTATGGCTTAGATATGCAGTTTTTTACTTTCAGTAAAAAATCTACTAAAATTTATGAAAACAAATACATAGCCCCCATATATTTAAAATATCCTAAAAAAATAAATTTGCCCGATAGTATTTCCAATAAATCCTTTTTAATTACCTCATGGAAAGATTTTATCAATTTTGATAACATATTTCAAGTAGATATAGCCGGTAATCACCTGCCATTCTTTGCAAAGGCAAAGTTTAATGATGATTTTACAAAAGTTTCTGTTAATACCGGTGACAATATCACAGAATATTCAATTAATGATGACTTTTATATTGACAATGGGCTTGAAGGAGTTATTTTAAGTTTTTCTAAAAATATTCAAAAACCTTTTTTCAATTTAAATATATCCTACTTAATTATTGCTATTCTTTTGGCTGCATTCACATTGTTTCTTTTTGCATGGTGGAGAAATGTAGATAATCCAAATGAAAACAATATAAAAGTTTTATGGACTATTTTAATATATATTTTGTTTTTTATGGGTATTATAAAACTTATTGTTTCATATAGAATCGCAGGTTTTCCACCCCAAGCTGCCAATTATAAGGAAATAGATTTGTTTATTAAAGCACTACAAATTGCAATTTATTCATTATTAACAATTTCATTATTAACCGTATTTTTTAAGAATAATATATTAACAGATATTTTAAAATATTTTATTAAAGAACTCAAGATAGATATTTTATTTAACAAGTTAAATAATAATTTTAGCAAACTAATAGATTTCCAAAATAAACCTTGGTTAAAACCTGCGATTATTTGGTTAATATTTATTACGTTCCTTACTGTAGGGGCTTTTACTGAATCAAATCAATCTGCTTTTGATGGTTTAATCAGAGTAAATCTACTTTCAATTATAGTTACTTTTTTAATAATGTATTTTTTGTCTCCAGATATAAATGGAGATAATTGGAAGAAAGTTATACCGGCTGGTTTATCTTATTTTTTTTCAATTATAGTTATTGTAGTTATCAATTTGTTTATTGTTAAAGATGCAGGTTTTTTAATGCTATATATTCCAATTTTTATTTTGGTTATTCCTTTTATGTGGCTAATCTGGGATTCATACCTTTTATTTAATAAAACTGAGAATACCAAAAATAGAATTAAAAAATTCATTTATAAATCAAAATGGTCTGTGGCTTTTAGTATTGGCTTAGTTGGATTTATAGTATTGATGATTATATTACCTCAAAATTCAAAAAACAGTTTACATCGAATTAAAGCTGATAATCCTGAATATTTTTTAGAAAAAGAATTAACAGAAAACTCTCAGACATTTGATCCAACACTTTTTAAGAACAATACTTATCAAATGTGGCAACTACAAAATTACGCTGCAAATGGCAAGATTAATGGTGTTGGTTATGCCAAAGCAAAAATTATTAATTACGGCACTACATTTCCAATTACTTTAACTGACGCTTTCTTTTCTACATATATTCTTTCAGAGTTTGGATTATTAGGAGGCATAACTTTTTTAATTATTTTTGTTTTATTATTATTTCTAATTATTACAATTTCTTTCAGATTGCCACGGCCAAACTATCGAAATGTATGGCTCATTAATTCAGTAGGTATTTTTCTTTTCTACTTTGCAATTTATATGATGCTGGCAAATATTGGAGCTAAATTTATATTTTTTACAGGGCAAAATATTCCTTTTTATTCTTTAAGTTCATGGGGGGACTTAATTCTATTTATATTCTTACTTTCATTTATAGGTTATATTATATTTCGTAATAAATCAGATGAAGGATATAGACCAAATCACGATGACTTTAAAGACAATCAAAAATATTTGTACAATTTCTTAGGAAAAGGGTTGCCTATTGTATTGGTAATTATAATACTATTTTCTATTTACTCTTTTTATGATATTGCAACCAATGATAAACTAAAAGGTGATTTTTCTTTGTCTAAAGAGTTTATTGAAAAATTTGAAGAAAAAATTAATAGCAATAAAATTTTACCAAATGGTGAAAGCGTTAATGGCATTCAGTTGACAGAATTTGAAAAAGCTCAATTAGAACTTTTTAAAGAAAGGAATTATGAAAGCAAGAAAAACCCTAAACATGGCTTATTATATCTTGTAGGAGAAAAAGGCGATATAAAACTAAAAATAAATAAAAACTATTTTAGACTTCGTTCGCCTTTTAAGTCAAGTTATATTTGGAAAGGTCAGTTGTTCAGTTCTGATAGAGATTCACTTGTAAAACAATTTAATTTTCTTACTAATACAGCTTCAGCTTCAATGGGTACAAAAGATAGCTTATATACCATTAGCACGACAGACAGAAATTTACATCTTACAGGTTTTAATAGATATAATATGCTTGAAAATGGTAGAACTTTATTTGAAATAATTAACAAAAATGATTCTATCTATATAAAAGCATTTGAAGATGGTAAAAATAAAGTATTTATAAATGGTAAAGCCATAGATTATGGTGAAGATGCAAAGGTGCAAGTAAACAACAGGGATATAATACTTATAAAAAAAGGTAAAAAGGAAAAAGAAAGAAAATACTATTTAACTTTAAATGATTTAAAAAACAACCTTATTTCTCGCTTATCATGGGTAAATGGTAAGTTTAAAAGGTTATATAGATATAATGAATCATTGCCGGTTGCATACACGATTTCAAAAGCAGCAGATTACTCAAGAATAAATAGCAATAAGGACATAAATTTAACTGTCAAGACTGATATGCAAATTGATATTCAAAATATTATAAAAGATTTTGTTTATGTTTTACCTCAATACAATTTATATTCTAAACAAATCCACGATGTAAGAAAAGTTGCTTTTACTGTCATTGATACTTATTCGGGAGATGTAATAGCATTAGGGTCTTGGCCTAACTTTAATCCAAATGATGATAAGTTCCTAAAATATTTGAATAATATTGGTCCTTATAATCAGTCAAAAGTACTGACAAATCCAAATTACAAAACACATTTAATAGGATCAACTTTTAAGCCATTAGCATTAAGTGCTATGGGTGTATCTTTTAACCCGGTGAATAACTATGATATTGTTAATCTAAATGTTTATCACTCTTCCTCTCCTCTTACAGATGAATTGTTAAAAAGATATAAATATGTAAAAGAAAGAAAGTTAGAAAAATATGAAGATTACTCCCATCCTCATTTTTATTTGTCCGGAATAAATTTCAATTTAAATAATAGTAATATAGATTTTTGGGATTGTAAACACCCTTCTGTTTATAGAAATAACAAATGGATAAATACAAAGGCATTTATAACACATTCATTAAACTATTATATGTTATCGTTATTTTCAGTAGGTTTACTTGAAGAAAGTGATAATATTAATAATTATCTATTCCTCAATAATACTAATGATAGAAGTCGAACAAGAATTCGGTTTGGAAGTCAAAGTGCAAGGTACTTAGATATATCAAAATCTAAATTATTCTCAAGAAGTAATAATAACTCCTTATCATCATTAACTAATACATATATTTTTTCAGGTCTGGACATATTATTTAATGTTAACCTGAAACGAGATAAGTATTTTTCAGAATATGACACCATTAGTAATACCTGGCATAAAAATATTAAATCATTTATGCCGACTTTTGCAAATAATCGAAAGCAGGGTTATTTAAAATTTATTATTCCGGAACCAATAATATTTAACGCAGATATTCCTCACTCTATTGATTATATTGAAGCATTTGCTCGTGGTGGCGACATGAACCGTTGGAACAATATTCAGCTTTGTGAAGCATTTGCGACTATTTCAACAGGTAATTACGTTACTGCATCACTTGAACGATTAAAAAAAAATGATAGTATTCCAATCTCTTTAAACAAAGAATGGTTAAACAGAAACCTGCTAAATAGCTTGCATAATGTTGTTATCCAAGGAACGGCAGGTAATACAAGAATTAATCAGATTTGCAGACAAAATGATTTGCATATTATTGCAAAAACAGGCACATTAAAAGAACATGGAAATGATAAGCCCAATTCAGGGATGCTAATGTTCACAATTGGTAAATATAATAATAATGAATTTGTGAAAGGAAAATCTTATACCTGTTATTTGTATTTAGAAGAAGGCTCAAATTATAAATTTCGTTTAGCTGAAAAGTTAATTGAATATCTGGCAAATAAGCTAAATGACTCAGAAACAAATTCAAATTCATCAAATTATACACCACCTCCATCTCAAAACAATAGGCTAAGACCTATATACTTTTCATCACAAAACAGGGAAATATCTAAGGTGCTAAATAATAATAGTGCAAATGTTAGACAATTTGCAGTAAATATTGCCGGACAGTATCCCGGTTCATATAATATAAAGCAGGTTTGTGCTGTCTATGATGAAATCATGGATAGGTGGAATTATGTATCTGACCCTCACGACAAAGAATATTTTGCAACAGCATCTGAAAGTATTTCAAATGGTTTCAATGGAGATTGTGATGATTTTGCTGTATTAATGGCTTCATCAATTCGCTCAATAGGTGGTAATACTCGAATCGGTGTAGGTTGTAATAATAGTGGCTGTCATGCTTGGGCAGAAGTAAAAATAGATGGAGAATTAGGTAAAAATATTAATTTAATTAAGACTGAAATAGTAGGGCATTATAGAAATAAAGGTGTAAGAATTAATAAAAAAGATGTTCATATTATAAAAGACAAAAATGGTTATTGGTTAAATTTAGACTGGCAAGGCAATCCTAAACATGCAGGTAATAGACCATTTAAGGTTACAAGGTCTGGTCAATATATTAAATGATATTATGAAAAGAGATTATATAATTGGAATGATATTAGGAGTTGCTCTAACATTTATAGGTGTATTTATACAATTCCGGATGAATAAAGATTATGAGAATACAAAAATTGAGTTCTATTACTATTAAACAACTTGATACTCGTTTAACACGTAATTATTCAATTCTTTTAACTTCAAGAAGTACAGTTTTTACGGACAGATGGAATAATTACATTTATACTGTTTTTTATCCATAGAAGTCAGACTTATACATTCTTGACACACATATAAAACAAAATCGTATTACTATCTATAATAAATTTGAGAGAGTATGTTCAGGTTTTAGGATAATTCATAATATCCTAAATGATATAAGAAAATTACAGAATCATTCAACACAGCAAGAAAATCATAAACTTGAAGTTAAGAAAAGTTGGACAACTTGGCAACTAAAATAAATATAATAAAAAATGAATTATTGAAATAGCTCACGCTTTTGCCAAACACATTTGCAATTCACACAAGCCACCACTAAACCAAATTACAAAAGAATTTGTCAAACCGATGCTTAAGAAATATCTTAAAGAATATGCGCAAAAATAAGAACAGTGAAAGCTGGCAGAGAATAATACAATCAATTTTAAGTAAGTTTTAGTAAATAGAGAAAGTCGGTTGTTTATATCACCTTTTCTGTTTCTTGGTAAAAAAAATTAATTAATTATTTCTGTTTTCCGGGAAGTTTTATACTTTTGTTTACGGCACATTTCTCTAACCCGCATTTGCAAAAAACAAATGCTTACGACATAGACCAAGAGCGTTAGCAGTAAGCAAAACAAATTTCTCTCCTGAAAATAACATTCAACAAACTTGCATATTGATAACTTTTAAGTTAACTTTGTGAAATTAAGGCATAAAGGCAAATTATCTTTTACGAACAAAAACTCAATTAGTAAATATAAAAAATACTTACCTTTGCAGAAAGCATAAAATAATATGGAGGTATTAATAAATATATATAAAGTTGAAAACAAGAGAATTATAATAGATTTGCCACAATCTTTTAATTATAAAGAGGTGGAGGTTATAATTGTGCCTTTTTTAAAGCATCAAATTATTGAAAAAGACAAACAACAGAATAAACAAAAACAAATAGAAAATCTTTTATCGATTTCTGTTTGGAAAGATGATGATATTCAGCAAATTTATGAAAGTCAGAATATAATAAATAAAAGGGAAATAGAGGAATTTTAATCGACACATCAATAGTGATTGAATATTTGCGAAGTCCAAAACGAGAAAAAACTAATTTCATTCAACTATTTCGGCAGTATGACATATTTTTATCTGTAATTTCTGTATTTGAATTATTTAAGGGAGCAAAAGACCAAAACAAAAAACAAGATATTGATACAATTATTAGTGAAATTAACACACAAAATTTCACAGTAGAAACAGCAAAAATAGCAAGCGAAATATATCGTAATTTGCGTAAAAAAAATAAGATAATTGAATTTAGAGATATTTTAATTGCAGCTACTTCAATTCAATACAACTTGCCAATAGCAACATTAAACATAAAGCATCTTGAAAGAATTGAAAATTTGAAAATAATTGATATAAAACGATAAAATCGCCAATCAAACACCCACCCTATTCAACTAAGGTACAAGCAGTTCTCTCACCTCCACTACTCTCGCAATAGTGTACCTAACGATATAAGGCGGTTCTCAAAATTGGTGAACCGGACTTGCCCCACACACCATTAACCCGCATTTGCAAAAAACAAATACTCACGACATATATCAAGAGCGTTATGGGCAAGTTAAAAAAAGAGTTAGATTACAGTCAAGATAAGTTGAAATTTTCAATTTTAAGTTCCATATTTTATAGATATTTCCAAAAATAATTGTATTATTGTGCTTAAACTAAGAAATGATAAGTGTAATGGAAACCGGCAAGATAAATAAATCTACAAGCGACAAAATAAGTTTCATAACTTTTATTGTTCCCGAGTTTGCCGCTGCTTACAAGATGAAAGTTCAAGACGCATTTTTTTATTTAAAAAAGTATGGAGCTTGGACATTTCTTAATCAGCATTGGAAAGCATTGCATACCGCCAACCCATTTCATACGGTAGATTATCTTTATAAAATTTGTTATCAAAATGGAGGATTACGATAATGAAAATATACCACGGGAGCTATACAGAGATAGAAACAATAGACTTAACCCGCATTATTCATCAAGTCTTCGTAGTGAGGGCTGCATATACAATAAAATAAGTGATAAGACGATTGAGGCATATCCTTTGATATGGTGAATAAGGCTTATCAAACGAAGTGTCTTATTTTGACGTAGATGCTGACCGTAATAGAACTACTTGGTGAATAATGCGGGTTAAGTCTAAAAAGAATAAATAATGAGTACAAAAAACATTAAAAATGCTAAAAACTTTGATGAGTTATTAGACATTAAATACGGAAAGATTGGAGAGAAAAAGCGTGATGAATTTGAGGAAAAAGCTCAATATTATGTAATAAGTGAAATATTAAAAGAAGCGAGAAAAGAGGCTAATATGCCTCAAGAACAATTAGCGGAAAAAGTTGGAACGAAAAAAAGCTATATTTCGAGACTTGAAAATGGCAAATGCGACATTCAACTTTCGACATTGTACAGAATTTTTGAATTTGGACTTGGTAAGCAAGTGAATTTACTATTCGGATAAGAATGCCTAATGCGCTACGCAATCAAATGAATATCTTCCCGCATTTATGCTCACGACATATATCAAGGGCATTGTGTGTAATTAAAACAAAACAACTAAATGACAAGAATAAAAATAAATAATTGGAAAAAATACACTTTTGAATTTCTATCGATTTTCATAGCTGTTATTTCCGCTTTCGCCTTGAGTAATTGGAATGAAAATAGAAATAATCGAAATGCAGAAAGCAAGATTCTTTCGGAAATAAATAATGGGCTTGAAAAAGACTTGGAAGATATCCACTTAAATGTATTAGGACATAGAACAGGAGTGAAAGCAGCCGATTATTTTAGAAAATTGATTGCTAACAAGCCTATTTCAAAAGATTCTTTAATGTTTTATTATTTTAATTTGACTCGAGATTTTGTTTCTATTCAAAATACTTCCGGATATGAGACGCTAAAATCAAGAGGGCTTGAGTTGATTCGAAATGATTCATTGCGTACAAAAATAGTATCTCTATATGAATATGATTATAACATATTGAGAAAATTAGAAGAAGAGTACTATGAACTACAATTTCAAGAAAACTACTTTAAGGAAATTAATAAATCCATTTCTCAAAACTTGCAGTTCAATGAGGACAAGTTGCTTACAGGCATCAGTACTCCTCTTAAATTAAATCAGAGAGAAGAAAAAATATTACTGACTTATTTATGGAAAATTCAATCTAATAGAAATTTCATACTTCAATATTATTCTGAAGTTGAACGTAAAATTGAAAAGTTGAAAACAGCAATTGAAGATGAATTAATACGGTAGCCAACAAAATTAACCAAAAGCCTTAGCGAGCATTAAATGAAACGATTAATACAAATATTGATAATTTCTTTTTTCTTTCCTTTATTTGGTTTTGCAACGGGTCAAGCAGGGGATATTTTAATATTTAAAGGAGATACCTTGACTTTGTTTTCTAACCCATTGGAACAGTATTTTGATATTAAATCAGAAAGGACATTGAACGGAAAAAAGTTGGAGCGGACAAGTACTGCTTGTTATCGTGGGTATAGAGCAACTTGGAAAGTAACAAATGACAGTTTATTTTTAATAAAAGTTCAAAAAGGATGCTACAGTGAAACACCCGAATATTTTGACTTAAAATCAGAATTTGGCTCTGAACGAGTTTTTGCAGAATGGTTTACGGGAAAGACCTTAGTTCCTAAAGGAAAACGAATTCATTATGTCCATAGTGCTTATGAATCTTTTTATGAAAAAGAACTCATTTTGGCTTTCACCGGAGGGCTTCTGTCTGCACAGACTGAATACGATAATTCTAAATCTTACAAATCAGTGTTTTCTGAGAATCAGGACAGCCTTCAAAAATTCATTTACACAAATATTAACTGGAACAATATTCCTAATTTGAAAGACGCATCACTAAAAGTATTCATAACGCTTCAGTCAAGTGAGACACTGAAACCGGACAGCATTCAAATTATACGTGCTTCAGAGAATGAATTGATAAACAAAGAAGCTATTAGAGTTTTAGAATTGTTGCCCGAGTGGGATGTTTACTATCGACAAGGAAAAGTTTATAGAATGAAGCAGACAATTCCGGTAGTATTTAATGAAAAGAAAAGGAAAAAATACGCTCGATAATACAAGTGCCTAAATAATGCAGGTAGAGCAGGGACTTCAAAAAGTTGTTCAATTTCTCCGCACTTTTGTTTTTATTTTCTATTCTTGGGGTTAAATTATTGTTTCTATTTTTTTATAAAAAAATCAATTAATTGTTTCTGCTTTCCGGAAAGTTTTATACTTTTGTTTACGGTGCATTTCTCTAACCCGCATTTGCAAAAAACAAATGCCACGACATACATCAAGAGCGTTATGGGCAGGTTTGACAAAAACAGCAAAAATATTTGATACAAATAATATCCCCAAATAAATGAACATTCGTAGATTTTTTCTTATCACTTATACAGTAATTTTTATCATTCCTTGTTCCGCTCAGATAATAAAGTCAAAGGATGGGGTAGCATTAGGAACCCGAAAAGCTCTTATTTCTAGTTGCGCAAAAGGGGTTGACAATGAACTTATGAATATTAATGGTTTGGAAGTTGAAACATATAGGTTCTGTGAGTGTTTTTGCGACAACTTAATGCCTAAGCTTAACAGTTGGGAACTGCTACAAGCTGTAGACGAAAATAAGTTGGCGGATTTATTTCTTAAAGATGAAAATCTGGAAATATTAATTAAATGTCTTAATGGTAATATTAAAATAGAAAAAGATTATAAATTAAGTAACTCCAACAACCCTGACATACAAAAAAAAATAGGCATAAAAGCCTGTATTAATGAAATAATAAATGATGAAGAAAATAAAACCATCTGGACAGAAGAATTAGCTGAAGAATATTGTACTTGCGCAATTAATAAATTATATTCTGCCGGATACACATATAAAGATATTCTTGAACTGGAAGATGAAAATAGTGAGGCTTTCAATGAAATTGTGATGCCTTGTCTTGCAGAAGTTCTAAAAGCCAAAACTGAGACTCAAACCTCAAAACCTTATAAAAGCAGCGATGTTGAAGGAGGAGACTATCGTAGTCTTATTCCTTTGATTGACTATCTTGGACAAGGATATAAAATTAAAATTTCAATATCCGGAGTTACAAAATACTACTTATTTGACACCGGTGCCAGTGATTTAGTAATTAATAGAGATACTGAGAGAGAACTATTGCTAAATGGAGTTTTGAAAAGAGAAAACTATTTAGGAAAAATAGAATATAGCTTAGCGAACAATCAAATAATACAAGCTCAAGAGGTTTTAGTTGATAATATTAACATTGGAGACTATACAGTAAACAATGTCATTATAGCTATAATTGATGAGGGTTCTTTACTTTGCGGTAAAAGTTTTCTTGACAAATTCAAAAAATGGGAAATAGATAAACAAAATAATATTCTGATTCTATATAAATAACACATCACGAAAACCAACCTATCACATCGTCTTCATTTGACAGCCAATTAATGGATTGTATTTGGTAGTTGAAGCTACGTAAAAGCTCAAAAGGCAAATAAATTTGTAACTGTAAAATACGAATAGTATCTTTGCATTCAATTTAAAAAATTAATTAAGCATTTTTAGTATGGCAGATAACTTTGGCGAAATTGCACAAATCATCGGACCCGTTATTGACGTAAGTTTTGAAAATACAGGAAATAAACTTCCGGAAATTCATGAATCATTAGAAATTACCAGAAGCGACGGCAGCACATTAGTGGTTGAAGCAGAGCAACATATTGGAGAATATACCGTTCGTTGTATTGCTATGGATACCACCGATGGTTTGGAGCGAGGCATGAAAGTGAAAGCCACCGGTGCACCTATTAAGATGCCCGTAGGCGAAAAAGTGAGAGGTCGTTTATTAAATGTTATCGGCGATACTATTGACGGACTGGATGCCCTCGATAAATCGGACGGCTACCCCATACACAATGAAGCACCCGACTATAAAGAACTTTCCACGAGTAAAGAAGTTTTGTACACGGGAATTAAAGTTATCGACCTGATTGAGCCTTATGCAAAAGGCGGAAAAATCGGGCTGTTTGGCGGTGCCGGTGTAGGAAAAACCGTACTTATTCAAGAGCTTATTAACAATATTGCCAAAGGATATGACGGAATGTCTGTTTTTGCCGGTGTAGGCGAACGCACAAGAGAAGGAAACGACTTACTTAGAGAAATGCTTGAATCCGGTATTGTAAAATACGGCGACGAGTTCTTAAAATCAATGGAAGAAGGCGGCTGGGATTTATCAAAAGTCGATAAAGAAAAAATAAAAGAATCGCAAGTAACCATGGTGTTCGGACAAATGAACGAACCGCCCGGAGCACGTGCGAGAGTAGCCTTATCCGGTTTGTCTGTGGCTGAAAAATTTAGAGACGGAGACGGCAAAGGAAAAGGAAACGACATCCTCTTCTTTATTGATAATATTTTCCGTTTTACGCAAGCCGGCTCAGAAGTGTCCGCACTGCTCGGAAGAATGCCTTCTGCTGTAGGATACCAACCTACTTTGGCTACGGAAATGGGGAATATGCAAGAACGTATTACTTCCACAAAAAACGGGTCTATTACTTCTGTACAAGCAGTTTACGTGCCTGCCGACGACTTAACCGACCCGGCACCGGCAACCACCTTTTCTCACTTAGATGCAACCACCGTATTAAGCAGAAAATTAGCTGCTCTCGGAATTTATCCGGCTGTTGACCCGCTTGATTCCTCTTCAAGAATACTTACTCCGGACGTTATCGGTGAAGAGCATTATAACACGGCACAAAGGGTAATAAACATCTTGCAAAGATATAAAGAGCTGCAAGACATTATTGCCATTCTCGGTATGGACGAACTCTCCGAAGAAGACAAATTAACCGTGCACAGAGCCAGACGTGTTCAACGCTTCTTGTCGCAACCCTTCTTTGTTGCGGAACAATTTACCGGATTGAGCGGTGTTTTGGTGCCTATCGAAGATACCATAAAAGGATTTAATATGATTATTGACGGTGAAGTCGATAAATATCCGGAAGCCGCATTCAACTTAGTGGGAACAATTGAAGATGCAATTGCTAAAGGAGAAAAAATATTAAAAGAAACTCAAGGATAATGTTTTTAGAAATCGTTACACCCGAAAAAACGCTTTTCAGCAATGAAATTAATTACGTCAAAGTGCCCGGAAGCAAAGGACAGTTTGGCGTATTGAAAAATCACGCAGCAATGATTTCAAGCTTGGAAGCCGGTAAAATAAAAATTGTGAAAGCAGATGATACCGAAGAATTTTTTGATATCAAAGGCGGTGTTATTGAAATTTTGAACAACAATATTATTATTTTGCTTAAAAATTAGTTTTGTCCAAAGCCTAACCAAAGAAATCTTCTAAATCTCGACGTTCTTTTTTTGTGGGACGTCCTGTGCCGCGCTCCCGATTCAAGGAAACTTTTCGGTTTATAATCGAAAGAGTATCAATATGTTCTTGCGGTGTTATTTCTTCAATAAAATCAGGAACCAACTTTGCTCCTACCCTATTATGCAAAATTTGCTTTATTCGATACAAGCGATAAACCGGCGGGTGTTTTATTTTTATTTCGTCACCCGTTTGCACCATTTTAGAGGCTTTTGCCAAAACATCATCCACCGAAACATGCTTCTTTTTACAAGCATCGGCAGCTTTTGAGCGGGTTTTATACAGTCGCACCGCCCATAAAAATTTGTCAATTCGCTCAGTCGGATTGTTCATGCTTTGCATTTATTTTTTTCAACTCCGCCTCATAATCATATTTTCCGTTCAAGAAATTCATTGTTCGGTCAACTCCAATTGTCCCGAAATTTTTCACGGCACCGATTATTTTTTTTATTCGTTCGGGCAATAGTTTTTTTTCGTCCTCATTCCACTCGGACAAAACATAATCAACCTGCCTGCCTTTTGAGAATTGATTTCCTATACCAAAGCGTATGCGGTTAAAATTCTGATGTCCCAACACTTGTATAATATCCTTTAAGCCGTTGTGTCCGCCGTCTCCGCCATTTTTCTTTAAACGAAGCGTTCCGAAAGGAATAGCCAAATCATCAACAATGACAAGGGTATTTGCGGCATCCACATTTTCTTTTTTCATCCAATAATCAACCGCCTTACCACTTAAGTTCATGAAAGTCATCGGCTTGATTAAAACAAAGATACGCCCTTTGAATTTAATTTTGGCAACATCGGCATAACGCTTATGCTCAAAAACAATATCGGACGCTTCGGAAAAAGCGTCCAATACTTTAAAACCAATGTTATGTCTTGTGTCGGTATATTCTGTTCCGGGATTTCCCAAACCGACTATAAGAAACTTCATTTCATTATGTTCATTTTCCTTCAATGATTTTTTTCTGAATAACCACATTCGGAAACAATTATTTTAGTTTTCTTGTGGTGTTTCAGCTGCTTCGCCTGCATCGCCTTCTTCACCCTCTTCGCCTTCTTCACCTTCCAAAGCTCCTGTTGATTTTGCCAAACGTGTTACATTAACAGTTACGACAACAGATTGTGGATCTAAAAATTCCAATGCTTCGTATGCTTCATTTAAGTCATTCACTCTTACTGCATCGCCAATGTTTAAATCTTCAACATTAATTTCAATTTTATCAGGCAAATTATCAATGAGGGCTTTCACCAATAATTTTCTTCTGCTTACATGCAAAACTCCCCCTTGTTGAACACCCTTTGCCAAACCGGAGGTAGCAACAGGCACCAATATTTTGAACGGTTTTGCGACGTCAATTCTGTAAAAATCAATATGCAACAATTCGTCCGTTACCGGATGAAAATCAACATTCTGCATAATTGCCTTACTTTTTTCTCCGTCTATATCCAAATCAACAATGTATGAATTCGGGGTATAAACCAAGTTCTTAAAGATGTTTCTATGTGCATGAAAATGAATGTTTTCTGCTTCTTGACCATACAAAACACAAGGAACGTGTTCTTTTTGTCTTAACTGTTTGGTTGCTTTTTTGCCTAAAACTTTTCTTGCTTCGGCTTTAATACTTATTTCTTTCATTTTTCTTTGATTTGTGCTACTCAAGTATAAGGAAAAACTTCATAAACGAAGACAAAGCCCTCATCTCCCATCACACGATTAAAAATATGCTTTTTTTAAACGAGCGGCAAAACTAATAAAAATTTTATAAAAAACAATATTTTATAATTTTTTACTACAAAAAGCTTGTGCTAATCGACTGATAATTATATATTTTATCAATAACTTCGGCAAAGATGTCGGCAACAGTCAGCACTTTTATTTTGGACGTTTTCTTCTTTAAAGGAATAGTATCCGATACAATCAGCGATTCCAGTTTAGAATTTTCTATACGCTCATAAGCTTCGCCCGACAATACCGGGTGAGTAATAATGGCTCGCACGCTTAAAGCGCCGTCTTGCAACAATACTTCGGCAGCTTTCACAATTGTGCCGGCAGTATCAATGATATCATCAACGAGAATAACATTTTTTCCTTTAACATCTCCAATAATGCGCATCTCGCTAACTTCATTTGCTTTTTCTCTGGATTTATAACCAATAACCATGGGCGCATTTAAAAACTTGGCATAAGCGTTGGCTCTTTTGGTTCCGCCCGTATCCGGCGAGGCAATCGCAAGATTGGTTAAATTAAGACTTTTTAAATACGGAATAAAAAGTGCCGAGCCAAACAAATGGTCAACAGGAACATTAAAAAAGCCCTGAATTTGGTCGGCGTGTAAATCCATGGTAACTACACGGTCAGCGCCGGCGGCAGACAAAAGGTCGGCAACCAATTTTGCCCCAATTGCAACGCGCGGACGGTCTTTCCGGTCTTGCCGAGCAAAACCAAAATAAGGAACTACCGCAACTACTTTATAGGCTGATGCTCGTTTAGCCGCATCAATCATTAAAAGCAATTCAAAGAGATTGTCGGTCGGCTGAAAGGTTGATTGAACGATAAAAACAAAATTTCCGCGAACTGTTTCCTCATAACCGGGCTGATATTCCCCGTCGCTAAAATGTGTTATGGTAGATTTTCCCAGTTCTGTTCCATATTTTTTTGCAATTTTCTCCGCGAGGTATTTTGAAGCTTCTCCCGAAAAAATTTTAATATCCGAATGCATATAAATTTAACTTTGAAAGATGAATAACCGAATTTCTGCAAAAGTATAAAATTTAATTGAAACCAAGATTAGATTTTTTGTTTTTCATAAAAACAAGAAGCCATGCTTAGCTTTTTGGTTCATTTTATATTTCTTGTAAACATCTTTCACTCCGGTCAAAAAATCAATTTGCTCGGCAATAAACACGCAAGCATCAGCAATTAACCCTCCATATCATTATATACCTTATTGACTATCCTTATCTATTCTCCTGCTAATTTTAATATTTTAGCAATCAATTTTGGATTTAAGCCAACTTTCTTTATCTCTTAATTCAAAAAGTAGCTCTTTAACTGACGGAATAAGACCTTTTAATTTTGCCTTTAACAATATTCCTATTGTCCCCGTTAAATTTATGTTCATTTGTTTTGCGTAATGTCGTTCTAACAATTCATCTATTATTACTAAATCTGCATTTTCTTCTCTCGACAATATAAGTACTTCTGCCTCTCCTTTGTCTAAATCAGGAAAGAAGCCTCTTGACTTTTTCGCTTTTAATGAGCTTTATATCTATCCAATCAAGTTGCTTTAAATCTTGATAATATGGTTTTTCTTTTCCTTGCTCTATTTCTTCATAAACTGCAAGAGGAATGATAACTCTATCATATAATTCCTCAAGAATGTTAATTTGCCTATTTTTAAGAAGAGATAATATAGGAGTTGTATTTGATATAACTTTACGCATTCTCTAAATCTAATTCCAAATCATTGTTTAAATTACTATTAAAATACGATACTTGATATTTACCTAACAATTCAAGAAAATCAACCCTACTTATTTCTAACAATTTGGAAGCAAACCCTGACGATATTTTACCTAATTCATAAAGTTTTATCAACGAAACTGTTTTCATCTCCTTCTGAAATTCAGTAACACTCTTCTTTAAAGAAAATGCTAATGATTCCGGATAATTTATTGAAACAGAATGTTCCATATTTTTCTATTTTTTATGAGCCGAAGATAATAATTATTTTCAATTTCTCATTTACATTAATTGTAAGTTTTACCATAAAAACATATATCCTATACCAAGAAAAACAAGTATAACACTAAATAAAAACACTACAATATTTATTTTCTTAAAAGTGTTTGCATCATTCATAACTTTTTTGACATATTCTCGAAATTTAGAATAGTGAAATATTTGAGCGAAAACTTTTATCAATATAAGAGTAAGCAAAAGAGCAATTACCCAAGAGAAACGTACATCATTAGTAAAAACCATATACCATGTATAAGCTACAATGGAAACAGCAGAGACACCAACTAAATATAACCAAATAGGTTTTTTCTTGGAGTAAACTTTATTTTCTTCCCATTTATTCCATTTTTTTCCTAAAATTAAAATAATAGTTCGTGTTAGTATGCCAATGAACGCCCATGAAAAACAGAGGATTACAAAATAATTTATCTTCATTCGTTTTTATTTTTACTGATAGCCGACAAACTGCGTTAAGAACAGTGTTATGGCTTTTATTCTTTATCAATAGCTTGATTATTCATTTTTTCGTTTAGTATCTTTTTTTCTCGTTCTATTTCCAATGCTAATTCTTTTTCACTTGGTAAAAACAATTTATATTTTGATGCAAATAATTGTTCATTACCTTGTAATATAGAATATCTTGCAATGTCTTCATCAGTTTCGGAGCAAAGAATTATCCCAAGCGTTGGATTATCTGTATTTGATTTTTGTAATTCGTCAAACATCCTTACATACATATCCATTTGACCTATATCTTGGTGTGTTATCTTATTTAAGTACTCGTATCTGTTTTTATCATTTTTTGTCTGGCAACAAAAGCATATCCTTTTCCTAATTCTAACAAAAAATGTTGAATATGGGTTATTAAAGCACTTTCCAAGTCTGTTTCCAAACAACTCACATCTTTTGGAATATCAAGAAATTCAAGGAGATACGGATTTTTAATAAATTCATATTTATCATTTTGAAAATCTTTTGTTTTTTCTCGCATTTCTTGTTGCACCGGCTCTTTTATCTGTGAAAGAGCTAATCTTTCGTAATATTGAGTTGAAATATTCCTATCCAATGTTCTTGTTTTCCACATTTGATTTGCAGCTTCGTTCAAATAATACTCTCTGGCTTTAGGGTTTTGAACTCTTATTAAACTTCGGTAATGTGTCCACGTTAATTCGGGACGCAATGCGTCCCGAATTGGAAAAGTCGAGTAAAATTGTCTTATTCTTCTTAATTCTCTTTCATCAAGACCTTTTCCAAATTCTAAGGTAAGCTCGGAAGCTAAGCGTTTCATTAAATATTTACCGTATTCAGCTCTGTTTTGTCCTTGCTGTTCTTGTTCTAATATACGTTTACCAATATGCCAATAAGCATCAATCATTGTAAAATGAGCCGCTGTATATGCCTTTATCTTAGCTTTTGATAATATACTTTTTATTTCATCAATAAATTTATTTTCTCGCAGTTTATTTTGCATTTTATATAATCATTAAAACGTATTTTATTCGTAAATAATATCTGTTAGCTTTTACAAATTTAATCTTTCCGGGCAAAATCCGGAAAACAGAACAGAAGAAATGCGAAAATGCTCAAAATAAGTACACTATCCGATATAACATTTATAGGGTGTTATCGTTTTTACTCCTTTATAATTTTTTATATTTCATGTAAACATCTTTCACTCCGTTTAAAAAATCAATTTGCTCTTTCCAACCAAGCCGATGCAATTTGCCGACATCAAGCAGTTTTTGATAGGTTCCGTCCGGTTTGCTTGTGTCCCAAATTATTTCTCCGTCATAAGCAACAACATCATTTTTTATTATTTCGGCAAGTTCTCTTATGGAAATATCTTTTCCGGTACCTATATTAATATGTGTATTTCTGATTTCCTTGCCCGTATATGGATATTCTATGCTTGTAAGTCCGAAATCATTTTTCAAAATATCCTTAAAATCAATATGCTCGGCAATAAACACGCAAGCATCAGCCAAATCGTCCGCATGCAAAAACTCTCGTCTCGGTTTGCCGCTGCCCCATAAACTTACACGGTCTTTTTTAATACCGAATTTTCCCAACACCTTTATAATAGTATCTTCGTTCTCGGTACCGTCAATTCCCTCAATCGGCAAAGCGGACAAATCTTTTCGAACAGCCTCAAAATTATCTTCTTTCAAGGCTTTTGCCAAATGTATTTTGCGGATTAAAGCCGGAAGAACATGCGATTTTTCCAAATCAAAATTATCGTTTTCGCCGTATAAGTTTGTCGGCATAACTGCCAAAAAATTAGTTCCGTATTGCAAATTATAGCTCTCAATCATTTTTATTCCGGCAATTTTTGCTATTGCGTAAGGCTCATTGGTATATTCAAGTTCGGAGCTGAGCAAATGCGTTTCTTTCATCGGCTGCGGACACATTTTCGGATAAATGCACGAACTGCCGAGAAAAATCAGCTTTTTAACATTATGCACATAGGCTTGATAAATAATATTGTTTTGAATTTGAAGATTCGTATAAATAAAGTCAGCCCGGTATTTATTGTTGGCAACAATTCCGCCAACCTTTGCCGCTGCCAAAAAAACAATTTCGGGTTTTTCTTTTTTAAAAAAATATTCTGTTTGCGCCGAAACCGTTAAATCATATTCTTTATGCGGTGTAAAGACCAGATTTTCATAGCCTTTCTTTTGCAAATTTCGCACAATGGCACTTCCGACCAAACCGGTATTTCCGGCAACATAAATTTTTGATGTTTTATCCATATTTATTTCTATTTTATATTACTCTTCAAAATAAAGTATTTTTTCTATATTTGGAAAATTATAAAATACGAAAAATCAATGCAAATTAAACGTTTTACATTCAGTCCCTTTCAAATCAACACCTACATTGTTTTTGACCAAAGCAAAGAATGTGTCATTATAGACCCCGGTTGTTATAACGATACAGAATGCCAACAATTGGCAAATTATATCTCGGAAAACAATTTAAAACCGGTTAGAATCTTACAAACACACTGCCATTTAGACCATGTTTTCGGAAGTAAGTTTGTTTGCGAAAGTTATAATTTAGAACCGGAAGCACATAAAGAAGAAGTCCTTAATAACGACTATGCCTCAGATGCTGCCGAGTTATACGGCTTAACAATGGAAGAACCTTATCCCCTAAAACATTTCTTAACGGAAGCCGATAAAATCACCTTTGGAAATTCCGAATTAAAGATTTTACATATTCCCGGACATACTGCCGGCAGCTTAGTTTATTACAGCTTGGAACATAATTTTGCCCTTGCCGGAGATGTTTTGTTCAAAGGGAGTATAGGGCGAACCGATTTGCCCGGCGGCGATTATCGCACCTTAGTTGCCGGAATAAAAGAAAAGTTCTTCAACTTGCCGGATGCCATGACCGTATATCCCGGACACGGAGAAGCAACAACTATCGGGGAAGAAAAAAGGCTAAATCCCTTTGTCGGCAGTCGTTCTTTCACATAATCAGACACGATTTATCTTTATACGGAAATAATTAATACGAAATCAATATTATTTATTATTGAATTTACTAATTTTGCGGGCAAAGAAAACAAGATTATTTTTTACTATTATACTAAATACAACATGCAAAGTTCAGAATTTAAATACAGACACATCGGACCGAAAGAGAACGATGTAAAAGAAATGCTTTCTGTTATCGGTGTAAAATCCCTTGACGAATTAATAAACAGAGCTGTCCCGGATAACATTTTATTAAAAAAAGAACTGAAACTTAATTCGCCTATGGATGAATATACTTATCAGAAGTATATCGCAAGCATTGCCGCAAAAAATAAAATATACAAAACCTATATAGGTGCCGGATATTACAATACAAAAACACCTGCCGTTATTTGGCGAAACATCTTCGAGAACCCTGTTTGGTACACCTCTTATACACCCTATCAGGCTGAAATCTCGCAAGGTCGCTTAGAAGCACTGCTTAATTTCCAAACCGTAATTTCCGAACTCACCGGTTGCGAAATTGCCAATGCTTCCTTACTCGATGAAGCATCCGCTGCTGCCGAAGCCATGATTATGACGGCAAACAACCGCAGTAAAAAAGACATTCAAAACGGCAAAAATGTATTTTTTGTTGATGAAAATATTTTTCCGCAAACGCTTGATGTATTAAAAGGAAAATCCGAACCGCTGAATATTGTTATTGAAACCGGCGATTATAAAAAAGTTGAAATTCACGATAAAATATTCGGAGCTTTGGTGCAATACCCGGCTGCCGACGGCACCATTAACGACTATTCCGAATTTGCCGAAAAACTGCACGAAAAAGGGCTTCTATTAACTGTTGCCGCAGATATTTTGAGCCTTGCCGTTTTAACTCCGCCCTCTGAATTTGGTGCGGATATCGTGCTCGGCTCAACACAACGCTTGGGTATTCCTATGGGATACGGCGGACCTCATGCTGCCTATTTTGCAACGCATGAAAAGTTCAAACGAAAAATACCCGGAAGAATTATCGGAATATCCAAAGATGTGCATGAAAAAACTGCATACAGAATGGCTTTGCAAACCAGAGAGCAACATATTAAACGCGAAAAAGCCACCTCCAACATTTGTACAGCACAAGCCTTATTGGCAACAATGGCGGGGATGTATGCCGTATATCACGGAGAAGAGGGTTTGAAAAAAATTGCCCAAGACATACATCTGAAAACTTATACTTTATCCGAAAACTTAAAAAAATTAGGTTTTCAACAAAAAAACTCGGATTTTTTTGATACGCTGAAAATAAGCCTACCGAAATCGGTAAATATCAAAGAACTTCAAAAAATTGCCCTTAAAAAATATATAAATTTCGGATATACACCAAACAATGATGTATTCATCAGCATTGACGAAACAACAACATTAAGCGACTTAAACAAAATTTTAAAAATATTTTCGCTTGCCGCAGGAAAAGAAACGATAATACTAAAAAAATTAAAAACGGAACCATCATTCCAAAAAGTTTTTTTGCGTAAAAGCTCTTTCTTTAAACAAGATGTTTTCAAAAAATATCATTCCGAAACGGATATGATGCGCTACATCAAAAAATTAGAACGAAAAGATATTTCTTTAACGCACTCGATGATTTCGCTCGGTTCATGCACCATGAAGTTAAACCCTGCCAATGTAATGATGCCGCTGAGCAACCCCTTATTCGGAGAAATGCATCCTTTTGCTCCGGAAAAACAAGTGGCAGGTTATACAAAACTTATCGCAGAATTAAAGAAAGACCTTTTGGAAATTACCGGCTTTGCCGACCTTACATTCCAACCCAACTCCGGAGCAACCGGCGAATATACGGGATTAATGCTCATTAGAGCTTTCCACAAAAGCAATAAAGAAGAGCACAGAAAAACAGTATTGATACCCACTTCGGCGCATGGGACAAACCCCGCCAGCGCCATTATGGCAGGAATGAATATCGTATTGGTTGAATGCGATAAAAACGGAAACATTAATGTTGAAGACCTCAAATTAAAAGCCGAAGCCCATAAAGATACATTGGCGGCATTTATGATAACCTATCCCTCGACACACGGTGTTTTTGAGAGTTCTGCCGTTGAAATGTGCAAAGTAATCCACCAATACGGCGGACTGGTTTATATGGACGGTGCCAATATGAATGCACAAGTCGGGATAACAAATCCGGCAACCATCGGTGCCGATGTATGCCACTTGAATTTGCACAAGACCTTTGCAATACCCCATGGCGGCGGCGGTCCGGGTGTAGGACCGGTAGCGGTAGCCAAACATCTTGCCGAATTTCTGCCCGGACATGTTTCCGTAAAAACGGGCGGCAAAAATGCCATCCCCGCAATAGCTGCGGCACCTTTCGGCAGTGCAAGTATTTTGCCCATCACACACGGATACCTGAAAATGCTCGGCAAAGACGGTTTAAAAAACGCAACCAAAACGGCCATACTAAATGCAAACTACATTGCCGCATCGCTAAAAAAATACTACGATATTCTATATAGCGGAGAAACCGGCTATGTTGCCCATGAAATGATTTTGGAATGTCGCAACTTTAAACACGAAGCAGACATTTCAGAGGCAGACATAGCAAAACGTCTTATGGATTACGGATTTCATGCCCCGACACTTTCGTTCCCCGTGCATGGAACATTAATGGTTGAGCCCACCGAAAGCGAATCGAAAGAGTCTATGGATTTATTCATTCAATCAATGATTTCAATCTATAATGAAATTCAAGAAATCAAAGAGGGAAAAGCCGACAAAACCGATAATGTGCTGAAAAATGCACCGCATTCCGAGCAATCATTGATTGCCGATAAATGGGAACATCCTTATTCCAGAGAAAAAGCAGCCTATCCATTAGACTTTATAAGAGAAAATAAATTTCAAATTCCCGTAGGTAGAATTGACGATGCTTTCGGAGACAGAAACTTAATGTGTACTTGTCCTCCGATTGAAAGCTATCAATAAAGTGAACGAATAATTGCATAATACCCGGCAAAAATTCTGTCGGGTATTTTAGTTTTAGACAACACTCGTGAAGCCCGAAAAACAAATCATATTATACAACGGAACATATATTTCCGAAAGTGAGAAATGTGGATTTCAAAACAGAGCATTTCTATACGGAGATATGATTTTTGAAACATTTGCGGTCAAAGACAGAACCATTTTGTTTTTTGAGGAACATCTCAAACGCTTAATTGCCGGAATGAAAATCATAAAATTTGATATTCCGGAAAGGTTTAGCCGTTTTTCCAATTTGTTAAAAGAGGATATTCTCGGCTTACTTAACAAAAACAAATTATTCAAATCATCTTCCCTTACGATATATGTTTTCAGAAACTCCGGTCAAAGCTATATTCCGGACAGCAGCAAAACCGACTATCTGATTACCTGCAAAAGTTTAAACACAAACTTATTTACGCTAAATTCAAAGGGCTTAACAGTTTCGGATTTTACCGATATAAAAAAACCGCTTAATATATTTGCCCCCCATAATATCGGCAACACAATGCTTTATAATCTTGCCGGTGTGCACGCCCGAAAAACAGCTGCCGATAATTGTTTAATTTTCAATGAAGAAAACAAAGTTATAGAAGCAATCGATGCGAATATTTTCATCGTTAAAAATAAGCTCCTGATAAGCCCACCCATAGAAGACGGCTGCATAAAGGGTGTGATGCGCAAGCAAATTATCCTTAGCGCAAAAAAAGCAGGCATACAAACAATCGAACAATCAATTTTTGAGAAAGATCTATGGGAAGCCGAAGAACTTTTTCTGTCAAGCAGCACAAAAGGCATTGAATGGGTTATTGCCTATAAAAATAAACGATATTATAAACGCAGCTCTGACTTTTTGATAAAAAAACTAAACGAACAGTCTTAAGCAGAATTAATTCAAATTCGGGTTCACCGGAAAATATTGCCAGGCAGAATACGGTTTTTCTAGAGCAGATACGGTTTTTTGCCAAATCTTATGATTGTTGCCCATAATCGTTTTTACATCAATTTCCGAGACCAGCCAATAATCTTTTTTTATTTCATTTGTCAATTGCTTAGGCTCCCAGCCGGAATAGCCCAGAAAAAAACGAACCTTATTTTCATCAAGCACCCCTTCCTCCGACATGGCTCTCAACACGTCAAAATTTCCGCCCCAATACAAACCTTTTTTAATATAAATACTTCCGGGTATTTTATCTCCGTATGTATGAATATAATAAATACGTTTACTTGAAACCGGGCCTCCCAAAGCCATATTTGTGTCAATATTTCTAAGTTCGGAAGAAAAGTCAGAAACTTTTTTAGGCAAAGGTTTATTTAAAATAAAGCCCACCGTTCCCTCTTCATTATGTTCCGCCAAAAGAATAACGGAACGATTGAAGACACCTTCCGACCCAAACGGCTCAGAAACAAGGACTTTTCCGGGTTTCGGTTGAATATTATTATGGGTTAATTTGAATATATCTTTATGCTTATTCATTATGATGTCTCTTTGTTAAAAATTATAATATCAATAAAAATGCCGATTTACTGATTTATCGTGCAAAAAATATAATTTAATTTGTAAATTTGTAAATCATTTTTTAGAAAAAAACAAAATGACGCGAAAATTTTTCTTTTTTATATTAATCCTTTCGGTTATTGCAACTGCATCTTGCAACCGTCGTATTCGATACATCTATAATAAAGACCATGAAGCCGACAGCATATATACCTATGCGGTAAAATCGCAACCATACACTCTGAAACCCAAAGATATACTTCACATCAAAATCATCACAACGGATCCGGAGATTAACAAACTTTTTGAAATTGATGCTCAAAACTCAAATTACCAACAAAGCCGAAACAATCAAGCATTTTATTTATCCGGATTTACCGTGAACGATACCGGATTTGTACAAATACCCGTATTAGGCAGTATCAAAGCAGAGGGAAAAACAGTTTCTGAATTTAGGAAAGAAGTCATATCTCAAACAAATCGCTATTTAAAAGATGCCATTGTTAAAGTAAAGTTTGTAAGTTTTAAGGTTTCATTTCTCGGAGAAATCAAAAAGAAAGGCACTCTATATATTTATCAGGATAATATCGATATTTTAGAAGCCATTGCAAGAGCAGGCGGAGTTACGGATTATGCCAACATGAAAGATGTGGTGGTTGTAAGACAAGAAGAACAAAAACGTTTAGTATATAAACTGGATTTAACACAAAGAGAATTGCTGCTTTCGGAAAAATTTTACTTATACCCGAATGATATTGTTATTTTAAGACCTGTTAAAGCAAAAATAGCACAACTGAATTTCAAAGATTATTTCTTTTTCTTCACGGCTTTATCAACAACGCTCAGCACAATTTTAATAATAATAAACCTTTTTGGGAAAAATTAAAACAAACAACATAAAATGGCAGACAATTATCTCCAAACAGAGGAAACAGTTAATAAAGGCACTGACATAAAGAATATTTTATTAAAAGCTCTTTCATATTGGTATCTTTTTGTAATTGCTGTGCTTATTTCTTTTTTTGCAGCGCGCTGGGTTAATAAACACAGCATTCCCACCTACGGCTTGCATGCTACCGTAATGCACAAAAACGAAAGCAATGAAGATGAAGTTGCCGGCGGACTAACCCTGTTCTCAAAACGCAAAAATTTAAATACGCAAATAGGAGTCTTGAAATCGTACTCTTTAAGCAAAGAAGCCGTTGAAGAATTAAATATTGAAATATCATATTATCGAGACGAACGTTTTAAAAGTAATTACGAAATATACAAAAAATCACCCTTTGTAATAGATATAGACAGCAATTTTAGACAATATAACAATGTGCCTGTTTATGTTATTTTTCAATCAAAAAACGAAGTAAAAATCATTGTTGAACCTTTTGATATAGAAAAAAATATTAAAATCGGCGAAAAGTTCAGATACAAAGATTTTTGTTTTTCGGTAAATTATAGAGATTCTTTATCATACAATCCCGCTATTATCGGAAATAAATATTTCTTTATAAAAAGGAGTGTAAATGCAATCGTTCAGAGCTATCTCAACAGAGTAGAAATTGAAATCAGTCCGGAACAAAGCTCTATTCTCTGGTTGTGGCTGGTTGGAACCGTGCCTCAAAAAGATGCCGATTATTTAAATAAACTGATAGAAATATACATTCGTAACGGACTAAAAGAAAAGAACCTTAAAGCCGAAAGCATTATAAAGTTTATTGACAGTCAATTAGAAGGCGTTTCCGACTCCTTAAAAAAAACAGAAGCAAGTATGCAACTGTTTAAACAGCAAAACAGGTCTGTTGATATCAGTAATGAAGGCATGTTGTTGCTGACCAAATTAACCGATTTGAAAAAAGAGCTTGACATTCAAAATAAAAAATTAAGCTATTATCAATATTTACATAAGCAATTAAAAAACAATACCGCAGTCGCCAATTTTACGGCACCAACCGTAATGAATATAAATGACCCTTTGCTTTTAAGCTATTTGGAAAAATATACGGAAGCCGTAACATTAAGAGAAGAATTAGATTTTACCGTAAAAGGCGACATCCCGGTTTCCGAAAAACTTGATTTACAAATACGAAATATTCAAAATCAAATAAAACTGTACGCAAATAAGAATATTGAAGTAACACAAAAGGATATAAGCAAGATAAGACAAAGCATAAATGATGTAAATTCCGATATAAATAAACTACCGGTTTCCGAGCGTCAAATCATAAATATTCAAAGAAAATTTAATATCAATGACGATATTTACACGCATTTATTAAAACGGCGCACTGAAGCAGCCATCACACAAGCATCCAACAAAGCCGATACAAAAATGTTAGACCCTGCCAGACCGGAAACTGCCGAAAAAAAATCCCCGAACACGGCTGCAAATACAAAGAAAGCAATTATGATAGGTCTGTTAATTGCAATTCTGATAATTGTTCTTATTGAGTTCTATAAAACAGGTAGCGCAACCCCTGTTCTTGACCACCCAAAAGCACCCATAACTGAAGCATTTAGGGCACTGAGAACAAACATTCAATTTATTCTTAAAGGCAACCAAAAAAGAATTATTGCCGTAAGCTCTTCCATAAGCGGCGAAGGAAAATCTTTTATTGCTGCCAACATAGCCTCCGTCATTGCCTTGTCTGAGAAAAAGACATTGTTGGTTGGCTTGGACTTGCGAAAACCAAAGTTACAAAACGCATTTCCGGGAAATCTCGATAAAGGCGTAAGCACTTATTTGGTCAATCGATGCAGTTATGAAGAAGTAATTCAAGCAACATCTTCCCCTTTTTTGCATGTTGCTTTATCCGGACCTGTTCCGCCAAATCCGGCAGAATTAATAGAATCCGGGCAAATGCACGCTTTCTTTGACAAAGCCATTCAAGAATTTGACTATATTGTTATTGACACACCGCCTATTTCCGTTGTTACGGATGCCTTGCTGCTAAATGAAATTACGCATGCTTTCTTATATGTAATTCGACAGTCATACACATCCAAAAATATGATTAAACTTATTGAAGATGCCAAAAAAGAAAGCAATCTGCAAAATTTAGGAATCATCTTAAATGATGTAGAAATAAAACGCATGTCCGGATACGGGCATGGATACGGATACGGCTATGGCTATGGCTACGGACAAGGATATTACGGAGAATTTGACAAACAGAAAAAAAAGAGTTTAAAAAATAAAATTTTACAATCACTAAAAATAATAAAAAAATGAAACAATTTGATCCGGCAACAGAATTAAACAAATTAAATCAATTTGGAGAATTTGGAGGCGTTAATCCCTCCATAACCGACTCTGCAACCTACACATTTCTACAAGCTGAGAAAATGGTAGATACTTTTCACGGCGAAGCTGAGGGGTGTTTTTTGTATTCAAGACATTGGAACCCGAGCAACAAATACTTGTCTGATGCGCTGGCTGCCATGGAAGGAACCGAATCGGCATGGGTAACCGCATCGGGAATGGCTGCCATCACTTCTGCCATATTGCAAGTTTGTAATTCCGGCGACCACATTGTATCTTCGGTAACAACCTACGGCGGAACATTTGCTTTTTTAAAATACTATCTGCAAAAGTTTAATATCGATGTTTCCTTTGTTTTCCCTACCGATTTAGACGCACTGCAAAAAGCAATTCGCCCAAATACCAAAGTGATATACACCGAGACTGTATCAAACCCGCTCTTGCAAATTTCCGATATTCCGGAAATGAGTAAAATAGCAAAAAAAGTCGGGGCAAAATTGATTGTTGACAACACCTTTTCCCCAATGATTGTATCACCCTATAAATTGGGCGCTGATGTGGTTGTTTACAGCATGACAAAATTTATCAACGGAAAAAACGATTGCGTAGCAGGAGCTATATGCAGCAATGCCGAATTTATAAATTCATTAATAGATTTGAATACCGGAACAGCCATGCTTTTGGGTCCCGTACTTGACCCCTTGCGTTCTTCCGCTATCTTAAAAAACTTATATACTTTACATATAAGGATGAAACAACACAGCAAAAATGCTGCATTCTTAGCCGAAAAATTTAAAGAACACGGTCTGAAAATTATTTATCCCGGAATGAAAGAGCATGCCGGACATGAGTTGTTTAACAGCATAATGAACAAAGGTTTCGGCTACGGAGGCATGATAGCCATTGATTTGGGAACAACTGAAAAAGCCTATGCTTTTATGGAGAAAGCAGAAAAACTCGGGATAGGCTACCTTGCGGTAAGTTTAGGATATTTCAAGACATTGTTCAGCAACTCCGGAAGCAGCACTTCCTCAGAAGTTCCGGAAGAAATCCAAAAAGAAATGGGTATGTCGCCCGGATTGGTACGCTTCTCCGTAGGTTTGGACAATGATATTGAAGATACTTGGAAAAAAATTAAAACTTGTTTATAAATAATGCCTGCAAGAAAACAACAAAGACGAGGCTTGCGAAATTTTAAAAATGAGCGTAACGAGGTCTTTGTTGTTTTCTTGGAAAGACTAAATAAAAATCCACTCTTATGAAAGTATTTAAACCAATACTGCTGTTTTTGTTCCTAACGCTTTCTTTATCCGGTTTCGGACAAAAGCAATATAAAGAAGTCGTATCAGAAACTAAAAAAAAGGTAGAGTTTGGTCCGGATAAAGCGCATTATGCTCATGCCTTTTTTAACTTTCTTTTTGCCACACCGCCAAAAGAAGGAAATGATGCAGACATTCTTTTCGGAAAAACGCATTCCGTTTCGGCAGGTGCCCGATACAGGTATAAAATCAATGATTTTTTTGCTTTGGGAAGCGGTTTGAATTATACCAACTATGCTTGGCATTTTAAACAAATTGCCTCAAAAAAAATCCCTGTAAGCACACATTACGATAAAGAAAAAATAAAAATAAATACGCTTGAAGCCGAAGCCTTTATGCGTATAATAATAAGGCAAAATGCAATAGGGCTAACAAAAAACTATGTTGATTTAGGCGGATTTATTGCTTGGGATTTTTACGACTCCAGAAAATTCTCCAATTTTGTGAATTTACCCGACCCGAGAGGTTTCGGAACTTATACCGGAATACAGTCAAAACTTAATTATTTAAATAAAATTAATTATGGATTAGAATTGCGACTGGGACACAAAAAAATTGCAGTATTTGTAAAATATCGGTTGTCCGATTTATTTACGGATGATTATAAAGTAATTGTCAGCAAAACAGAATTGCCGCGTTTAGCAGCCGGCTTAGAAATAAGTTTTTAAGCCGAAATTTCAGGGCTTCTGAAAAAACCTCGTTCTTGGAATTACTTTATGCAAAAGAATGCCAAAAATTTGCTTTTAACGTTTTATTGTTTTAATTTGCAAAAAATTTACAAATAGAACACTTAAAATGATACTCGAAATACGTTTAAGCAACTTTTTCTCCATAAAAGAAGAGATTATATTGGATTTGAGAGCTGCAAACATTAAATCAAAAAATGCGAAAGCTCTCAAAAATAACCTTACAAAATTTGAAAAAACATCTGTACTAAAAACCGTTACGATGTATGGAGCAAATGCTTCAGGAAAAAGTAACATAATTAAAGCCATACGTTTTTGCAGCCTGCTGGTTTTAAACTCCCATAATCACAATGAAAATGCAAGGTTCAACTACAAGAAATTCAAATTTGGAAATTCAGGCAAAAAAGCAAGCCATTACTTTATTCGCTTTGTTAATAATCAAATCGAATACGAATACGCTTTTTCTTTAATGCAAAACAGCATTGTAACCGAAAGTTTATACTACTACCCCAAAGGACGTATAACAAAGGTATTCACCCGCGATGAACGATTAGGGAAAACAAAAAAAGAGAAATATTCATTTGGAACTATTATAAAAAGACCTTTTGATGTAGCAGAAAATACTTCAAATAAAACCTTATATATCTCAAGGGCAAGCCAAATGGACAGAGAAATAGCTAAAAATGTTTTTAACTATTTCAATAATACTTTTATTCTTGGATATTTAGGCAATAATGCTCCTCAAATAGAAACCCTTTTTAATATTTACAAACAGCAATTATTAGAAGCTTTAAAGATTGCAGACAGCGACATTGTTGATATAAAAATTAGAAAAATAAAACAGCAAAGAAAAAATTTTAATGCAAACTTGCAAGATTTAACATTGTCTGTCGAAGATGTAATACAGGACACTTTACAAATAAAGACCTATCATAAAACAGACCCAAGTATCGGTTTTGATTTAATCACCGAAGAATCTGACGGGACAAAAAAACTTTTTTTGATAATGTTAAATATTTTAGATATAGTTTCTAACAATAAAATATTATTGATTGATGAAATTGGAGAAAGTCTGCATACTGATATTATAGAATATATTTTCAACTTATTCCGTGCAGGAGAAAAGGCACAATTAATATGCACAACGCACAATACTCGATTTCTGAATCTGACCAAATTTCGTAAAGACCAGATTTTCTTTGTAAACAAAAATGAAGATGCTTCTACAGATTTATATTCACTGTATGATTACAGCGATTTTAGAGATACAATGGATTTAGAAAAAGCATACTTACAAGGACGCTTTGATGCAGTTCCGTTCGTAAATGATTCTATCGAAAACCTCAAAGCAATCCTTAACAATGGGTAGGAAAAGACAAGCGTCAAAAGGAAAAAAGATAAAGCCCCATTTTTGGGTTTTTTGTGAAGGAAAAACTGAAGAACGATATGTACGCTATCTTCGTTCAAAATACCGAATCCCTATTGAAATTGTGCCTAAGGTTATAGGAAGTAATATTGATGAGAAATTAATCAGAAGATATAAAAAAGGGAAACCAAGACACGAAAAAGATATTGACTTTTTAATGTATGATGCCGATATTGATGTAGTCCTTAAACGCTTACAAAAAATAGATTCAGCCAAATTATTGGCATCCAACCCCTCTATTGAACTTTGGTTTTTATTGCATTACAAAAATCAAGATGCCCGGATTACAACGGACAATTGTATTAGAGAACTATCCAATAGAAATCATAATACCTACAAAAAAGGAGTATTAGACCAAAAGTTAACAGAGAAATTAAATGAAAAATATTCAGATGCTTGCAAAAGAGCTAAGCAAAAAAAATTATTCAACAATCCGTCAACAAACATCTATGAACTTATTGAGATACTTGAAAAAATAAAAACCGGCTGAAAAATAGACTTGATGACCACGAAGTAGCATCGAAGATAATAATTCGGCTTAAACAAAGAACAAATCTCTTAAAATCATATCTTCCGTAAACTTTCCTTGTTCGCTTATTTGAATAATATTTTTTTTATACAGCACATTTCCTTGTTCAATATGAGGGCGTATCCCGGCAAGAATATGCTTATGATATTTTTCGCCGAAATGCGTTAAAATATAATCGGTGTCCGTTCCCTGTAAGGTGCGCAAAGAAGTAATAAGATAGTCATTATATTTATCATTGAGCGACAAGACTTCTTTCTCGAAAAAGCCGGAGCCGGCTTCTATATTTCTGATATATGCTTTGATATTGCTTATATTAAACTGCCGCGAGTTGCCGTCATAGGAGTGTGCCGAAGCCCCGATGCCCAAATAATGTTTTTGCTGCCAATATGCCCTGTTGTGTCTTGAAAAAAAATCCGGCTTTGCAAAATTTGAAGTTTCGTAATGAATAAAATTATTTTCGCTTGCTTTTTGTTTCAGTATTTTAAATTGTTCCAGACTTTCGTCTTCGCTTATTTCGTGCAACTTCCCGATTTTTTTCTTTTTGTAAAAAACCGTGTTCGGCTCAATGCTCAAATGATATGCCGACAAATGAGGAATACGCAAGTCGAAAAAGACAGAAAGATTATCATCCCATTTTTTGCTTGTCATCTTTGGCAAACCGTAAATCAGGTCGCCGCTGATATTTTCAAAGCCGGCATGTTGTGCATCCTTTACGGCGGCAATACTCCGTTTTGCAGTATGTCGGCGGTTCATAAAAGACAAATCCTCATCAAAAAAAGATTGCAATCCAATGCTTAAACGATTAATGGGACTTTGTCTGAGTTCCTGCAAATATTCGGGGCTAAGGTCTTCCGGATTGGCTTCCAAAGTAATTTCCGGTTTATCGCAAAAGCAAAACTCTTTGTAAAGCGCATCAAATAATATCTCCAAATCTTTTGCATTCAATAAAGAAGGTGTGCCTCCGCCAAAATAAATCGTTTCAATTGTTTGACCGGAAAGATAATTTTTTCTTAATTTCAGCTCTTTAACGAGAGCTTGAATATAAGCATCTTTATATTTTAATGATAAAGACATAAAAAAATCGCAATAAAAGCATTTCTTTGCACAAAAAGGAATATGAAAATAAATACCTGCCATACTTTTTGTAGAAATTATATTAAGTCAATTGCTGTTTTTATTTTAATTTGCGCTCTGTGTTTTATGCCCGGGAACTCAACAAAAACAAGCATATTTGCCAATATCCCGCATTTCGACAAATGGGTGCATTTCGGACTGTTTTTTGTTTTTGCCTTTTCAATATCCTCAGATATATCAAAGGTTCTGAAAGTGCAAAAGAAACAAATTATTTTGATAATTTGCCTTTTTTCGGCACTGCTCGGGGGAGGCATTGAACTCGTGCAACATTTTTTTATCCCAAGTCGTTCGGGGGATATTTATGACTTTTTTGCCGATATTGCGGGTTCCTTAGTATTTATTTTAACGCTTATTTTTCTCGGTAAAAAGAAAAATACTTAATTTTACGAATTAAGAAAATAATCAAATCGGTGCATCAAACACAGCAACTAAAAATATTTAATTTCTTTGAAAAGTCGGATACCGGACATGTCAGAGCGGAAAACCAAGATGCTTCCATTCATTTTGACAGTATTAACGGCTATGTTTTTGCCTTGTGCGACGGCATGGGCGGCGTTAAAGGCGGCAAAAGAGCCGCCGAGGAAGCATTGTCAAGCGTTCGGCAAGTATTTTCCAGCGATTGGTATGAAGACGAAAAAACATTAATCAACCATGCTTTTCAGTTTGCCAATAAGAACATACGAGCAAAGTATGCGAAACCGGAACTCAATTTATATCCGGGAACAACAATGGTTTTGCTTTTGGTCAGAGAAAATAAAATATTTTATGCACATGCCGGCGACAGTCGTATTTATTACCAAACCGGCAAAAAACTTTTTTGTCTTACCGAAGATCATTCTTTGGTGATGAAACTGTTGAAAGAAAAACATATCAGCGAAAAAGAGGCGGCAAATCACGAACAAAAAAATGTGATATACAACGCCTTGGGAATTAGCGAAACCGTGAAAGTGGATATAAGCGAAAAGCCGATTTATCCTGTTGATAACGATTTTGTCTTGCTTTGTTCAGACGGATTAAACGGCGAACTCTCGGACGACAAGCTTCATTCGATACTGAAAAGTGATAAAAATTTGCAGGAAAAAGGCGAGATGCTGATGAAAAAAGCACTGCAAAAAGGCGGGGAGGATAATATTACGCTTCAATTAATTGAATTTTATAATACCGGAAATAAAAAGAATAAGGAGCATTCGATTAAAGAAGACAGAAACTCCCGAAAATATATGCTGATAGCCGTAGTAAGTTTTGCCTTTTTGCTTCTTAGCACCTTTTTTATGATTGACTATTTTTGGAAAAAAAGAGCAATAAAAAATGACACCTACATACGAGAAAAAGTAGTTGTTTCCTATGATTTAAGTTTTTTTGACAATGACAGTAACCGACACATATATTCCGTGGGAAGAAATATATATGCTTATCCGAATATGATTGATTTTTCAATGACCGATATACTACGAATAAACAAAAAAAATGACTTATTCTTTTTCCCCGGAGAAAAAATACTTATTCCTAAACATAAAAAACACAAATGATAGGAAAGTTTTTAAATAACTATGAAATAGATGAAATTATCGAAGAAGGCGGTATGTCAACCGTTTATCTCGGGATACATAAATATTTAAAAAATAAGGTTGCGGTGAAAATGCTTAATCCTGTTTTGCAAAAAAATCCGCAATACAAAAAACGCTTCTTAAATGAGGCAAAACTCTTGTCAAGATTAAGTCATCCCGGCATAATTACTTTGTTCGACTATATAGAAAACGATGCCGGAGTTTTCATTATTACCGAATATGTGAAAGGGCAAACCTTGGATGAGTATGTCGATTTGGTAACCGGACCCGTGCCGCAATCAAGAGCCGTAAAAATTATTATTCAAGTTTTGGACGCCATTGCCTACATGCACTCTAAAGACATCATACATAGAGACATAAAGCCGTCCAACATTATGATAAAACCGGATGACACAATCAAGCTTATTGATTTCGGCATTGCCAAACATCTGCAAAAAAATCAGGCATTGATGACACAAGGCGGTGCCAAAATCGGAACAACCATTTTTATGAGCCCCCAGCAGGTGAAAGGCAAAGTTTTAGACCGCCGAACCGACATATACTCCATAGGAGCAACACTGTTCTATGTTTTAACCGGGCAATATCCTTACGATAAAGCCCTAAGCGAGTATGATATTTACAATAAAATTGTGCGGGAAGAATTTCCCGACCCGGCAAAATATTATGTAGGGGTTTCCGATAAAATGCGTGCAATTATTAAAAAAGCCACGGAAAACCAACCATTGAAAAGATATCAGGCTTGCGAAGAATTTAGCATTGACCTGTTAAGTACGCAAAAAAAGAAAACAAAACCGGCAAATTTGCCTTTGCAAACCCGCATAATTGATGCCGCAGAGCCCGGAATAAAAAAATTGAAACGAAATACCGGTTTTCGGCAAAATTTAATTTTATTAATGACGGCAATAACCTTTACTGCCGTCATTGTTTCCGGCTTATATTTTTTATCGCAAAAAGACGAAAGGCGGGTTATCGGAAACGACACCTATTTGCTTAAAGGCGACAGCTTATCTGCACCGAAAATCGAAAGTTTGAACTACGGCGAAATTGTAAAAGTGCTAAAAAAACCCTCTGACAGCGAAATTGAAAAGCCTTGGTTCAAAATTAAAAGTTTACGCAACCATATAGGCTATGTGTATAAAGATAATCTGGAAATATCACACGCATTTGTTCAAATAAATACAATTATGGGAAACAGTGTTGCCGGCACATTAATCCCTGCTCAATTTAAAAAAGCCTTGCGTAATTATTATGTTGAAAACCGGCTCTACAACAAGAACAAAACAGCATGGAAAATATTTCCGGAAAACAAGAAAAGTTTTGAAATGAATACCGTTGCTTTCGGCGATTATAATGATAACGGAAAAAAAGATTTTGCTGCTTTGCTTAATAACATAAAAACAAAAAAAACGCAATTGCTCATTATCTTTGATAATGGCGAGACTTTTTCCGTTAAAACCGACAACGACGTAAAAATTAAAATGTTGAAAAAAGGACGACGGGGAGGCAGGTGGTTTTTGGGTAAAATGCTGAAACGCAAAAACGACAAAGGCAAAATATATGAAGCAAAAAGATACGACTACCTTACAAAAGACGCCATTCTTCTATACAAAATAAAGACCAAAGAAAATATTATATATTTGTATGATAAAGAAGAAAAAATGCTGAAGTTTTATTCTCAAAGTTTATAGTATTCACTTTAATACAATGCCAAATTTTATGCAAAAATTTATACAAGAAACAGAACAAGCGGGCGAACTTTACCGCATAAAAGTAAACGTAAATCCGGAGCTGGAAATATCGGAAATAGCAGACAGAATGTCCAAAGAGGCAAAAGGAGGCAAAGCCTTGCTTTTTGAAAATACGGGCACGGACTTCCCCGTTCTCATAAACGCTTTCGGCTCGGAAAAACGCATGAAAATTGCATTGGGCGTTAATGATTTTAATGAAATAGGGCAAGAAATCGAGCGTTTTTTTAAAAAAGTCAGTGCGCCCAAAAAGAACTTGGCAGATAAATTAAGGCTGCTGCCCGAATTGGCTTCCATGTCTTCCTATATGCCCAAAAGCGTTTCAGGGAAAGGGGCTTGCCAAGAGGTGGTGCATACAGACCCGGATTTGTCGATTTTGCCTGTTTTGAAAACTTGGAGCCGCGACGGCGGAAAATTTATTACCTTCCCGCAAGTAATCACAAAAGACCCTGTTACAAAGATCCGAAATGTAGGAATGTATCGTATGCAAGTTTTGGAAAAAGATGCAAGCGGAATGCACTGGCATAAGCATAAAACCGGGGCAAGGCATTATGCCGAATACAAAAAGCTCGGCAAAAAAATGCCGATAGCCGTAGCACTCGGCGGACATCCGACCTTGACCTATGCCGCAACGGCTCCCCTGCCCGATAATATTGACGAATATATGTTGGCGGGATTTATCCGAAAAGAAAAAGTGAAAATGGTGAAAGCTTTAACGCAAGATATTGAGGTGCCGGCAGAAGCCGACATCATCATTGAAGGCTATGTTGACCCGGCAGAAGACTTGATTTGGGAAGGTCCTTTCGGCGACCACACCGGTTTCTTTTCTTTGGCAGATTGGTATCCTAAATTTCATGTTACTTGTATTACGCATAAAAAAAAGGCGGTTTATCCGGCAACGGTGGTAGGCATTCCCCCAATGGAAGACGCTTATATTGCGCGTGCTACGGAACGCATATTTTTGTTCCCCATTAAACTGACCATGTTGCCCGAACTTGCGGACATGAACATTCCCGATGCGGGAGTGGCACATAACCTCACCCTTGTTAGTTTCGACAAAAGTTTTGCCGGGCATGCACATAAAATAATGAACTCATTGTGGGGTGCCGGGCAAATGATGTTTAATAAAATTTTGGCCGCTTTTGACAAAAACGTTTCGGTTTCCGACTATTTGCAATTGGCACAAGTGCTCTCCGAAAATGTGGAGCCGGCAGATGATATTATTTTTATGAAAGGACCTTTGGATGTTTTGGATCATTCTTCCGACAAATTTTCTTACGGCAGCAAAATGGGTATTGATGCAACGGTAAAATACGAAGAAGAAAAATCCGAAAGACCCCGCCCGACCATGAATTTGGCACAACTTGATTGTGCATCGCTAAAACAAAACTATCCAGAAATAAAAGAAATTAACGATGCTTTATTGAAAAAAGACATTTCGGTTTTGTTTATATCTGTTGAAAAAACGAAGAAACAGCATGTGAAAATTTTGGCAGAACAAATGATACAAGAAACTTGCCTGCGACATATTAAGTTTATCGTCCTTACGGATTATCCTACGGATGTTTTTGACATAGAGCAAGTTTGCTGGATTGCGGCGGGCAATGTCGAGCCTTTGCGCGATTGCCATGTCTTTGAAGCAGAAAATGAAGATGAAGTATCGCATTTGTTTATAGACGGCACAAGAAAGCGTGCCGATATTGATAATTTTAAAAGAGATTGGCCCGATATTGTAACTTCCGATGAAGCAACCGTGCAACTGGTCGATAAACGTTGGCAAGAATATGAAATCGGAGCCTTTTTGTCTTCGCCGTCGCAAAAATATAAGCACCTGATTTTGAGCAAAACCGCAATTGTCGAATAACACCGATTGGGGAATTTATGAAACATCAACAATACATTCCTTATTCCAAGGCATTAAACAAAGCAATGTTTTATTGCAGCAAAGCGGAAAAATGCAAATCGGAGATTCAAAAAAAACTGCTTGATTGGAAAGCAAATCCGGATGATTTTGAGGGAATACTATCCGAACTTGAAAGGCAAAAATTTATTGATGAAGAACGTTTTTCTCAGTATTATGTACGCGATAAATTTGAATTTAACAAATGGGGCAGAATAAAAATAAGAATAATGCTTCTTCAAAAGAAAATTCCCGAAAAATTTATTGACAAAGCCTTAGAACAAATTTCGGAAGAAAAATACGAGCAAACTCTTAGTGCTTTAATTGCTCAAAAACAAAAGACTTTGAAAGCGGAAAACAAGCACGAAATACGTTCAAAACTGATGCGTTTTGCCTCATCAAGAGGCTTTGAGCCGGATTTAATTTTAAGAATATTAAGAAAATAATTGTTTTTATATTATTTTAGCAACTTAATAATTATTTGCTATGTTTGAAAAATACAATGAGCTGTTAGCCCCCTTAGATGCCATAAAACTGAACTTTAATGAAACAGGCTTATTGATAATGAACATTACAATTGCCTTTGTTATGTTTGGTGTTGCACTGGGCATAAAAAGAGAAAACTTTTTTGGTATCGGAAGAAACCCGAAATCAGTTATCATCGGTTTAATTGCACAATTTTTATTATTGCCGAGCATCACTTATTTATTTGTCGTTTTATTGAACTTGCCGGTGTCAATTTCTTTGGGAATGCTCTTGGTGGCATCATGCCCCGGCGGAAATGTTTCCAACTTTATCACTTCGCTGGCAAAAGGAAATGTTGCTTTGTCGGTTACCTTAACGGCATTTTCGGATTTACTGTCGATTCTTTTAACCCCGCTTAATTTTGTTTTTTGGGGAGAGTTGTACATAGCAACCTTGCCTGTGGATAAAGCAGCCTTGCAAATTCCTTGGGAGCATGTTTTTCAAACAATTATTGTTTTAATGGGCATTCCTTTGGTAGCGGGTTTGTGGTTTTCGCACAAATTCCCGAAACTGACAAAAAAACTCATAAAACCCGTTAAATGGATTTCGGTGATTATATTTTTGGGATTTATTGCCGGTGCCATCATTGCAAATTTCAGTCATTTCATGAATTATTTTGTCCTTTTGCTGCCGGTTGTTTTAATTCATAATGCCATGGCTTTCGGTATCGGAAACACCATTTCAAAAGCCTCTTTTTTGTCTGTTTTAGACCGAAAAACAATTACCATTGAAACCGGCATACAAAATTCCGGCATTGCTTTGGTGCTTATTTTCAACAAACATATTTTCCCTGACGGTTATGGCGGAATAGCTTTTATTGCTGCCATGTGGGGTGTTTGGCACATTGTTTCGGGGCTTATTTTAAGCACTTGGTGGAGCAGATATACGGATAAGCAGGAAAAGAAAAAACTGCGAGCTGCGGATTAAATTCATTAGTTTTCAAAATAAAAATCAAATATTAGTGCTAATATCAAATATTAAGTTTATATTTGCACCGTTCAAGTGGAACACCTTTTATAATTTTAGAGTATTATTCTAGTATTTCGTTTTTTTGAGTTTTTCTCTTCTTTCCTTTAATACATTACTTTATTTTTTTAGTGTTTAGTTTTCATTGACTATCAGAAGGTATCTTCTTAAACAAAATTATTATTAACAATTTAAATTTATTTAAAGATGCAAGAAGGAACAGTAAAATTTTTCAACAACTCAAAAGGATTTGGGTTTATTAAATCATCAGAAACAGGAGAAGATATTTTTGTACACAATTCCGGACTAATTGATGAAATCAGAGAAAATGACAAAGTACAATATCAAATAGAGCAAGGACGTAAAGGTCTTAATGCTATTAATGTAGAAGTTATTTAATAACACAATACTGTAACTAAAAATAAAAAGAAGCTGTTCTATACTTTTTGGACAGCTTCTTTTTATTTTACCATTTCGTTTCATCATATTCGATTAAATAGGTCGAAATTTCAATATTATTTATTGTTTCTGTTTGTTCTTTTATCGTATCCGGTTTTCTGGCTCTTTTTGCCATATAGACGAGATAAACGGCTTTGTCTAATTGCAAACTTTCGGCATAATAGGCAAGTTGTTGTTTGCCGTCTTCAAATCTGCTTACGCCCGAATACACTTTTGTTTCA
>PDWJ01001093.1_pt1 | contig 45029 bp, 32 predicted proteins | sample 1430881 | NCBI WGS metagenome assembly PDWJ01 (sample SAMN01162460, study PRJNA174530) | Oral metagenome, whole genome shotgun sequencing project. | biome: Marine environment; feature: Marine mammal; material: Swab sample of the gingival sulcus; isolation source: swab sample of gingival sulcus...
ATGAGCCATACTGGTGGTACGGCGAGCTTTCTGAGGCCTAGAAAGCGGCCGGCAGCGCTGTGACCGGCGACGGGAGGAGTTTGTAGGGATGCTCCTAAGGCCTGACGTCGACCCAGGCATCGGTGTCGTCGTTGAAGGCGGTGATCCAGTCAGAGAGCTGGGTGCCCTTGGTCGTCGTCGTCAGACCGGTCTTGGTAAAGAACACGTGGACGTCGCTGTCGATGAAGAAGACTCTCCAGTTCGAGAGCTTGGAGAGCTTGTTGTCAGCGATGTCGTTCAGGCCCTTCTTCCAATCGTCGGCGGTGAGGTCCTTCGGCGGGCTGTTGCCGAACCCGTAGAACTTGCGCAGCGTCTTGTCCGCGAGCGATGAGATCAGCGCGAAGCGCTTCTTGGGGTAGGTCGTCGCCAGGTAGTCGTAGATCGCGTCGATGTTGCCGATCTTGCAGTCGGTACAGCCGGAGGGGAAGACCTTCGAGATCCCCCAGGCGGCGTCCCACTGGGTCTGCAGCGCCGGCTTGAGGTAGGTCTCCTCCATCGCGGCGCCGGAGTCGTTGAGCACGTGCACGGGGATGGTACCGAAGGCCGTCTGGACCTGTTCGTAGTTGAGGAAGGTCCCGACACCGCCGGCGCTCGAACCGCTGAACACGACCTGCGTCGCGCTCGAGAAGGTCGGGACGAGGCGCGAGAGGTAGCGGCCGATGTTGCGATAGCCAACGTGGTGCTGACCGCTGACCGGCGAGTACTGAGTTCCGCTATGGACGTCGCCCGTGCAGTAGGGGATATAGACGTGGTTCCACTCGGCGTAGGGGTTGTTGCTATCCGTACGATCGAAGACCGCGACCCCATTCTCCGTGACCGACTTGTCGGCGTCGAACTTCGTCTTGTCATAGCCATCGAGGTTGACCGCCAGCTGGAAGGTCTTGCATGTCGCCGCGCTCCAGCACGCGCCGCCGCCGGACATGTAGATCAGCACCTTGGTCGAGGCGCTGTTGAGGCTCACACCGATGCCGGTGGGCGTATCGTTGGCGCAGCGCGCGCCGGGGAAGGGGACCCAGGTCCAGGTCTTGTCGGCGGCCGTGATCGGGTCCGCGGAGGCGTCTGGGAGGACGGTATCGGGGACCTGCGGCGCGCTGTCGCCGACGGGCATGTCGGCTGAGGCCTCACGCGGGGCCGCGTCCTGAGCGATCATGTCCTGAGCGCCCATATCTTTGGTCGGGGTCTCGCTGTCGTCACTGCAGGCGCCCAGCGAGAGCAGAAGGGCGACCAGCGCCCCCCGAGTTAGCCAGCCAAATCGATAAGTTAAACGAGTATACATCGGTCTACACCTCCTTGAACACACCCACATATGCTTGATTCGAATCGTCGAAAGATAGCACGGCCGGTCTCGAGGGCCTCTGCCTTTGAGCTCTTTTTTTCATCCAGCTGAGAGAGAGACCGTCTGGGCGAGGTCCCTCATGCCTCCCCTCGCTCATCAAGGGTGCAGCGCACGCCGCCCTCGTCCATCGTCGCCACGCATTGGTTGCAGTGATCGCAGCGGCTGACCACGTCCTCGCCGGCGCAGAGCCGCTCGACGAGGTCGGGGTCGGCGAGCAGCGCGCGTCCCAGGGCGACGAAGCCAAAGCCTCGCGCGAGCGCCCGGTCGATCAGTGACGCGCTGTCGACGCCCCCGAGCAGCGCCACGGGGACCTCGTGGCCCGCTGCGCGCAGGCTGTCGAGGAGCGACGCCGCCTCATCGAAGAAGAACCCAGAGCCGTAGCGCCAGGGCCGAACGAAGAGCGGACCGAAGAGGCGCAGGGCCCAGCGCTGCAGGGAGTCGCGCTCGACGCGGGCCATCGCCCGCAGCGGTACGTCGCCACGCAGCAGATAGAACGCCGAGCGCTGCACCATCCCGCCGGAGGGAATGATCGCGTCGACCCCAACCTCGGTCAGCGCCCGCGCCACCGCCTTGGCCTCGTCGAGGCCGAGACCTCGGCGCACGCCGTCGGCGAGGTTGATCTTGGCCGCGAGAGCCAGCTCCGAGCCAGCGACCGCGCGCACCCGTCGTGCCACGGCGAGGGGGAAGCGCAGGCGACGCCATCGCGATCCGCCGTAGCGATCGCGCCGCCGGTTGTCCCGTGGCGAGAGGAACTGGGAGAGCAGGTAGCCGTGACCACAGTGCAGCTCGAGGGCGTCGAAGCCGGCGCGTCTGGCCAGCGCCGCCGCGTAACCGTAGGCGTCGAGGGTTCGCGCGAGGTCGTCGTCACTCATCTTGCGGATCAGCGGCAGCCCGTGGGCCAGCCCATAGGCGTTGAGGCCGAGAGACGGCCCCCGCGGCGCGCGCCCCGAGATCCCGCGATGCTTCGAGAAGCCGCCCGCGTGGGCGAGCTGCAGACAGGCCGCCCCGCCGGCGCGATGCACCGCCTCGGTCAGCGCCGCCAGCCCCGAGAGGTTCGCCTCGTCGATCAGCAGCTGCTCGCCGAAGGTCCGTCCGTCGGCGCTCACGGCGCCGTAGGCCACGGTGGTCAGCGCAACGCCGCGACGCGCCAGCTCACCGTGGTATGCGATCAGCTGCGGGGACACGCGGCCCCCCGGGGTCATCCCTTCATAGGTCGCGGTCTTGATCACGCGGTTTCGCAGCGTCAGCGGCCCGAAGAGCGCGGGCGTGCAGGCGAGAGGTCTGGGGCTGCTCATCGCGACCGAGCGTACCAGCGAAAGCCGGCCCCAAGCAGTCGAGGCAAAAGCGGTGGCGACAGGCGCTGCAGGGCCGTGGTGACGCGACAATCCCAGCCCACGCGCAGCTCGCCGCGATCGGCGCGGAGCGCGGCGAGGGTCGCGTGGGCGACCGCCGCCGGCGGCGTGCCGAAGCGCTGCATCATCGCCGCCATCTTGACCGACATCGTCTCGTCATGAGACGCCGCGCCAGCGAGAAAGGGGGTGGCCGTCGTCCCGGGCAACACCGTCGTCACGCCGACGCCCTCGGCGCCGAGCTCCATCCGCAGCGCCTGACCAAAGCCACGGAGGCCGTGCTTCGCCGCGCTGTAGACGCTCTGGTAGGGGAAGGCCAGCACGCCAGCCATCGACGAGACCAGGACAACGTGGGCCCCCGGTCGCTCCTCGGGCGCGCGCTCGGCGGCTCGCCGCAGCGCCGGCAAGCAGGCGTGGGTCAGGTGCAGCGCCGCGCGGAGGTCGACGTCGATCACCCGATCGAGCTGCTCGACCGTGTGATCGGCGAAGCGCCCGTGCACCGTCAGCCCAGCGTTGTTGACGAGCACATCGAGGCGCCCGTGGCTGCGCTCGATCGCCTCGACGAGCCGCGGCAACACCGACAGCGCCGCGAGATCGCAGAGGTGCGTCGTCACCTCGTGACCCTCGAGCTCGGCGAGGAGCGCGTCGAGCCCCGCCGCGTCCCGATCGCAGAGGGCCAGCTGGGCGCCCTCGGCGGCAAAGGCCTGCGTGAGGGCCCGGCCGATACCACCCGCGGCGCCCGTGATCACCACCGTTCGTCCTGCGAAGCTGCGCATGCTCTTGCGTAGCACAGCGCGCTCGCCATCGGCTCTCTTCAGTCACCCAAAATGGCGATGAGCTGGCCAAGCTGCGCGGGTTGGTCGGCAGCCGGGGACCAGGCCGGGCGTCTGACCGCCAGATGCTACACCCCACCATGCGCGCCATCAGCACCATCGGCACCATCAGCACCATCAGCACCATCGGCACCATCGGCACCATCGGCACGTTGACGCCGCGACACAAGCCAGACTCGCGAGGAGAGGCCAACAGCTGACGAACCATCGTGAGATCGCCAACCACAGGTGGTCGCTGCGCCAGCCCGCTGCTCGCATCAAGGCTTGGTGCCCTCGGCGCTCTCGCTTGCGCCGGGTAGGGAGACCATCCAGACGTCGAGAGTCCGGATGAAGAAGACCCGACCACCGTCGATCTTGGGGAAGCTGTCGTGCTTTTTGTACGATGTCACCTGGAGCTCTTGGCCGGTCTTCAGGTTCTTGGCGTAGACGTCGACGTTCTTCTGCACCAAGCCGTTGTCCGGTGGCGTCATCGTGCCGGGGTTATGGCGCCAGTCGTTCCAGACCACCCAGTCGCCATCGACATCCGGTCGATGCTGCCGCGCAGGATGCGTGGAGATGGCGAAGGTCTTCCCCGTGCTGAGGTCGTGGCCGTAGATGTCCGTGTTGCCGGGCGCGAAGTAAGAGCCCGGTGCGTTGCGGTGGTCGGTCCAGACGACCATGTCGCCTACGATGCGGGGGTCCCATTGATCATGCTTGGGGTTGGGCGCGAGCAAGCGCTTCTTTCCCGTGTCGAGGTCGTAGAGCATGATCTGGTAGGCATATCGGGCCGCTTGATGCCAAACCACCTTGCTCCCTGATAGGTGGGCACCGTGCACGCCGCCACCAACCCTCGAGAGGTTGCGCAGCTTCCCGCCACGGCGAGACACGAAGAAGGCGTCCTGGTTGCGGCATTTGCCGAGCGACATGTTGACGACGACACCCGTCGTGCCCAACGCGAGGTTGTTCGGTTGACAGGGGTCGGAGGTCGTCCACCACAAGGAAAAACAACTCAGATCCGTCTCATACCGAGTACGCGGGTCGTACAGGCTGATCGCCTCGGCGAAGCCCGGGGTCGGCCATCCGGGATACACGGCTCCACAAGCATAGGCGATCACCTCGCCGTCAGTGTCGAGGTACTGACATCCCGGGAGGCCGGTCTCTTTTCGGACGAGCCACTCCTTCCCAGTCTTGAGATCCACGTAATGCACCTCCCCAGGCTCCAAGGCCGAAACGACCAGCACGTCGCCCTTGACCTCGAACGCCGTCGAAAACTGGTTGAACGTCAGCCTCTTGCAGTTGGGGAGCAAGCACGTTGGAGCGGGCCCGCTCACCCGAGGCCTCTTTAGCAGCACGGGCTCTCGCTTGCGCGAGCCACCGCAATAGGTCGGGTCGACCAGATCGGGACCGCGATCAGGCGACACCGTATCCGGCCGCGGCGCGCGGACATCGGCGCGCAGGTCGTGGCCGGCGTCGACGGCGCTGCCACCGCCACCGCAGTGGCAGGCCGCCATGAGCAGGACGTTGGCCGCGAGGACGCTCGCGGCCGGCAGCGAGCACAGCCTCATGGCGTGGCCAAGCGCTGCTGGTAGCTGCGCCAGCCCGCCGGCTCGCGCATCCAGCCGATGGTATGGTTTTGACCACTGCCAGCGAGCACGGAGATCGAGCCATCGACCGGTGAGCTAACGATCACCGCGCCGGCCATTGCCGCGGGCGCAGCGCCACCGCTCCCGTCATCGACCAACGTCCAGCTGTGAGAGTCGAGCGAGAAGCGCCACAGGTCGTTGTAGTAGATCCCCTCGCGGCGACCGCCGAAGACCAGCACGCTGCGCGTCGCAGCCTCGTAGTACACGGCAGCCTCGGCGCGCTCGCCAGGCCCCTCCTCATAGGCCTCGAGGATCGAGCCCTCGCCGCTGGCGAGGTCAACACGAAAGAGACCCGCGAGCTCCCCTTCGTTGTTTTCGCCACCGTAGAAGAGGAGCTTTCCATTGGCGACGGCATAGCCCGCGTGAGCCCGCGCGCCGCCGCCGTAGATCTCGGAGACCGGAGACCAGCTCTGCCAGCTGTTGCTGGCTACATCGTAGACGTAGCCGTCGTTCACCACGCCGCTATCCGTTTGCCCATAGAGCAAGAGCAGACGGTTTTGGGGTGCGTCGGCGACGAGGATCGCCCCCTGTCGCGCTGGCGGGCCCTCTTCGTTGATGTCGTGCCAGAAGAAGGCCGTGTCACCCGCGCCGTCTTGGCCGACCTCACCTCGCCAGAGGCGCGACGAGCGCTGGCCTTGGCCGTCGACACCACCAAAGACGTAGACTCGACCGTTGAGCTGCGCGGCCGCGAAGTCGACCGTGGTCAGGGCGGTGGAGCCCACCGCTTGGCGACTGGGAAGCACTGCCCCGAAGGTGCCCGCCGCGGGGTTGTAGCGGATCATCGCGATCCCCTTGGTCGCGCTGCTGCCGGGTGGGTCTGCCCACAGCAGGTGCTCGACGCCGCCGCTCGGTCGAGTCGCGAGCAGCGGACGCAGCACCCACGGGCCGACGTCGTCGGAGCCCGGAAAAAACGGCGGCGGATCAACGGGGCCGGCGAGGATGAAGCGCTCGAAGAGCATGTCCCAGGGGGTGAGGGCGACGAAGTCTGTCGGCCTCAGGCGGGACTGCAAGAACTGCGTCGGCGAGTAGGTGTCGTTGCGCTTGGGAGGTGCGCCCTCAGGGTGCAGCCAGACCTTGACCAAGGCCGTGTCGTTGGCGTTGACATCGTAGGTTGGATCGAGCGCCGAGTTATGGGGATAGATTTGGTCGTGCCATCTCCAGCGGTAGCGCTGTGTGCGCCCATAGCTGAGCCAGTATTTCGCGTTGTCGCCCTTATGCTGACCTTCCCCGTTGGTGTAGATCTGCTGAAAGGAGCGCTGGGGCAGGGGCTGGTCACAGATGTGATCATCGTAGGGCCCCGTGCCTCCGCTTTCCGCCTTGGTCTGGCACCCGCCGCTGTCTGGGTCGTCGAGCTGCCACATGGTGTATTGCCAGCCCCTGAAGTGCGTCTCATTCCAGTGCTTCAACCCATCTTCGGGACAGAGAAGCTTGCATTGGTTGGGGTTAGATTCGATGTCGGGGTTTCCCGAGCTGCTGCTGCTGGCCTTATGGCAGGCGCAGAAGCGACTGTGCAAGCTGCGCTTTACCGCCTGAGAGCTGCCGTGAGCTTCGACGCCGCGGTGCTGGATCCGCGCCTCGGACCAGGTCTGATAGAAGTGTCCGCCCATATTTGAGTTGATCGGGGTGATAGAGGTGAGGTAGGCGCAGGGCGTGGGATCGCAGGCGTCGCCAACGTACTTGCCATAGAGCACGAGGTCGTTCTCGCCGTTGCAGTTGGCCTGATCAGCGTTGGGCTTGGTCGGGCAGTTGTCTTCCCAGGTCTTGAGTCCGTCGCCATCGGGGTCGTGGTTGAGGTTTTCGCACTCTTCGCGACCTCGGTCGATGTAGTCACCGCTCGTGTAGTAGTCGGGCGGTGGCGGCTGATAGGCGTTCAAGCAGCCCTCGCAGGCTGTGTTGATCCACTCGCGAAAGCTCTCCCCAGTATGGTATTTACCTGAGGCGACGTTCATATATCCGGCAGAACCGTGGTTTACTGAAACGGCAACCCCAACGATCGGTGCATCATAGCCGGCTCGGGTTCCCGACCTCACGAGCAGGGCGGGGCCGCCGGAGTCTCCTTCGTCAATCCTGATTGGACTGCCCGCGTCCACAATCCCTCCGTCACCAACGGGGGTATTGGATATCCCCACCAGGCGCATTTCTCCCCCGTACAGAAAGCTATCGACGGTGAGCAAGCCTCGCTGACGCGAGCCGGTCGAGAAGCCAATACCATCGAGATAGCGACCATGACTCGACGCATCTGCGGGGAACTCCGAGGCGGTCGCGATCCTCATCGGCCAGATCCGCTGATCTCCGCTACGCTCCTCAAAAGGGACTCCGGGTCCACCCGAAAGATCGAGTCGGATCACGGCAAGATCACTGCTCCAAGCACCAAAACCGCTGTTGGCGTGAGGATGGATGATCGTGTCACTGGGGTAATAAATCCCATCGCCAACTCGCATGTTGAGTTTATATGGGACACAGTCCCCATCAACACATTTGCTGGCAACGCAGTGTGCGGCCGTTAAGACCCAGCCCTGCCCGATATAGGTCGCCGCGCAGTCCTGAGTCCTGCCTATGTAGCGGATATTGATCGAGAATACCGCTTTGTGCAGGCAGTCGAGCTCACCATTCTCGACGGCCTTCGATTGCGCAGACATCCGTGGGTCAGAGCCAAGGCAGCCTATGCTACCAGCTAAGAGAAGAAGAGAAGAGAAGCGAGCGAGCATCGGACCCCCCTTTTGGTCGTGCTCCTGGCATCCGCTGGGGGAAGGGGCCCAACGGCCTTCTTCCCCAACGGTATTCAGTTTCGCTCAGCGCTGGGCCTGATGTCAACACTCATCGGGCCTCGGGTTGGTTGGTCGGGAGGCCGAGAGCGCGTCACCGCGCGCCCTGGGAGCGCGCGCTTCGCTCGAAAAAGGCGCGAATAGATCCTCGTGATCAAACCGAAAAACCAGCGAGCGCCCCCAACCTTTCACCCACGCTTCGCTTGACTTGACCCCTCGGGCGGCGTAGGGAGCCCCCCGTGACTCATACCGACTTTCGCACCATCGCCATCATCGCCCACGTCGACCACGGCAAGACCACCCTCCTCGACCACCTGCTCCGGCAGTCCGGCACCCTGGTCGAGCGCGGCGAGCGCATAGACCGGGTGATGGACTCGAACCCGCAGGAGCGGGAGCGGGGCATCACGATCCTGGCCAAGTGCACCGCCATCGGCTGGGGCGGTCACCGGATCCAGATCGTCGACACCCCTGGCCACCAGGACTTTGGCGGCGAGGTAGAGCGTGTGCTGCGGATGTGCGACTCGGTGCTGCTGCTCGTCGACGCCGTCGAAGGCCCGATGCCGCAGACGCGCTACGTGACGCGCAAAGCGCTCGAGCACGGCTACAAGCCGATCGTGGTGATCAACAAGATGGACCGCCCGGAGGCCCGGCCGGCGTATGTCGTCGACTCGGTCTTCGACCTCTTCGGCGCCCTCGGCGCCAACGACGAGCAGCTCGACTTCCCGGTGGTCTACGCGTCCGCCCGCGACGGCTGGGCCAGCCACGAAGCCGTGACCTCCGCCGACGACCTCGAGCCGCTCTTCGAGGCGATCATCGACCACGTCGAGCCCACGCGAGCGGACGCCAACGCGCCGCTGCAGCTGCAGGTCGCGACCCTCGACTACTCCGATTACCTCGGCCGCATCGCCGTCGGCCGGATCCACGCCGGCACGATCGAGCGCGGCCTCCGCGCCATCTGCTGCCGCCGCGATGGTAGCCAGGACAGCTTCCGCGTGAGCAAGCTCTTCGGCTTCTCCGGCCTCGAGCGCGTCGAGCGCGAGCGCGCCGTCGCCGGCGAGATCATCTCGCTGGCGGGCATCGACGAGGTGATGGTCGGCGAGACGATCTGCGCCGAGGGCCAGGCCGCGCCGATGCCGCTGATCCCGATCGACGAGCCGACCATCGCGATGCTCTTCGCGATCAACACGGCGCCGACGGTCGGCACTGACGGCCAGTTCGTCACGAGCCGCCAGCTGCGCGAGCGCCTCGAGAAGGAGCTGCAGCATAACGTCGGCCTGCGCCTGGAGGCCACCGAGCGTAAGGACACCTGGCGGCTCTACGGCCGCGGCACGCTGCATCTCTCGGTGCTCTTCGAGACGATGCGCCGCGAAGGCTACGAGATGAGCATCGGCCAGCCGCAGGTGGTGCTCAGAGACGGCGAGGAGCCCTACGAGGACATCACCGTCACCGTGCCGGCGGAGATGACCGGCGTGGTGATCGAGAAGCTGAGCAAGCGCCACGGCGTGCTGTCGAGCCACGAGGTCGACGAGACCGGCATCGCCATGCTCCAGCTGACGATCCCCAGCCGGGGGCTGATCGGCTACCGCAGCCAGTTCCTCACCGACACCCGCGGCGAGGGCACCATCTATCACGCCTTCTCACGCTACGGCAAAACGGTCGGCGAGATGCGGCGCCGCGAAAACGGCGCGATCATCGTGATGGATCCCTGCGACACCGTGGCCTACGGGCTCAACAACCTGCAGGATCGCGGTCGCCTCTTCGTCGGCGCTGGCGAGAAGGTCTACCGCGGGCAGATCATCGGCGAGCACAGCCGCAGCAACGATCTCGTCGTCAACCCCGGGCGCGCCAAGCAGCTCTCGAATATGCGCGCCGCCGGCAAGGACGAGGCCGTGCGCCTGGTGCCGCCGGTGCGCTTCTCCCTCGAGGAGGCGCTGGAGTGGATCGCCGATGACGAGCTCGTCGAGCTCACGCCCACGTCGATCCGCCTGCGCAAAGAGGTCCTGGATCACCAGGAGCGCCGCCGCGTCGAGAAGCAGCGCGCCACCGCCGTCGCCTAGAGCGCAGACCAACTTACCTCCCGTCGCTGCGCTGGCCTGCGACATCACAGCGGTTGTTGCTCGTCGGTTGCTTGCTACCAGCAGGCGCCCTCCTCGCTCCTACGCCGTGATTCCGCATCCTTCGCGCAGCTCGGTTGCGTCTACGCCCCGTTGCGCTGCGTCTACGCCCCGTTGCGCTGCGTTGGCGCGATGGTCAAAGCGGCCTCACCGCTCGGGTCGACGAGACGGCCGATAGTGATCGCCGTACCGGAGAGCAGGCCACCCAATCGGTCGTGCTGCAAAACAGAGCGCCAGGATAGATTGGCCTTTGCCTGTTGGTCTTTGCCTGTTCAAGGCTCACATCGAGGACTTGTCGCGAGCGGCGACGCTGCTGGTCGGCAGCTCTCGGAGCGGCGGCGAGTCTCCATCTCTCAGCTGGTGTTCCCCCAGGGCGCGCCTCGTGGCACAATCGCCCCATTGTACCTTCAAATCGTGCACCTGCTGGCCCTGCTGATCGACCTCTATCTCGCGGTGCGGGTATTGGGGCAACGTCCGAGGACCGCGCTCAACCTCGCCTGCGCGGCGATGCTCCTCTGCTTCACCTGGTGGAGCGCCTCGCTGCTCGTGGCGCACGCCCCAGCAGCCTCGCGCGACGGCGCCGAGCTGGCCTACCACGTCGGCGCGGTGGCCTGGTCCAGCTTCGGCAGCCTCGCCCTGCTGGTGGTCGTCGTGTTCATTGACGCCCGCCGCCTGCTGCGCTCGAGGCTCTTTCAGGGGGCATTGATCGCGCCGCCGCTCCTCGTGATGGTCGCCCAGTGGACCGGCCAGCTCGCTACCGGCTACAGGCGCAAGAGCTGGGGTTGGGCCTATTGTTGGTCGAGCTCGCCGCTGACCTACGCGTTCTACGCCTACTACCTCGTATACTGTAGCGCCGGCCTCGGCTGGATGGTCCGCGAGGCCTGGCGTAGCCCCGACGAGCGGCGCCGGCGGCAGGCCAGCTGGGTGGCCTACAGCGCGATGCCCTCGCTGGCGCTGGCCACGATGACCGACATCGTGCTGCCGCGGCTCGGGATCTACAGCATCCCCAACCTGGCGCCAGACCTGATCTTGATCTGGGGGCTGGGGCTGAGCTGGGCGATCACACGCCATGGTCTGCTCTCACCGACGCCAGCGATGGCCGCCGAGCGGATCCTGGCGACGATGTCCGACGCCGTCCTGATCCTCGACCCGAGCGGTCGCGTGCTGCGGGCCAACCCCGCCGCCGAGCAGCTCCTCAGCCGTCGCGAGCCCGAGCTCCTCGGCGAGCTCGGTGAGGCGCTGCTCCCCGGCGCCCCTCCGACGCCGCGAGCTCACGACGAGAGCGTCCCTCCGGTGGACCTCGATCTCGGGCTCGCCGCTGGCGAGCTGCGCTCGGTCCAGCTCTCCAGCGCGCCGCTGAGCGACGGCGCCCGCGTCGCCGGCGCGGTCTGGGTGGTACGCGACATCACCGCCCGCAAGGCCCGGGAGCGCGCCTTGCGCGACGCCACCGTCAGCCTGGAGCGCGCCGTCGAGGAGCGCACCGCCGACTTGCACGTCGCCGACCTGCGCCGCTCGCGCAGCGAGGCGGGCTATCAGCTGTTGATCGAGAGCATGCAAGAGGGGGTCTGGCACCTCGATCGCGAGCACCGGAGCCTGCTTCTCAACCCGCAGCTCCGGAGCCTCCTCGGTGACGTCCCCGAACCCGAGGCCCTCCCGCCAGAGGAGCTCGTGATCGAGGAGGACCAGCAGGCCTTCCTGCAGCTGCTCGAGGGCAGCCGCGCCGGCCTCCGCGACAGCCGCCAGCTGCGGCTGAGACACCCCCTTCACCCCCCTACCGTCGTGCTGACCAGCGCCCCGCTCTTCGATCTGAAAGGGAGCTATGACGGCGTGGTGTTGACGGTCGCCGACGTGACGGCGCAACGGCAGCTTCAGGCTCGCCTCGCGCAGAACGATCGGATGGCGAGCATCGGCCTGCTCGCGGCCGGGGTCACCCACGAGATCAACAACCCGATGTCCTTCGTCTACGCCAACCTCGAGCTGCTCGCCGAGGCGCTGCCGGCGCAGCTCGACGCGAACGATGAGGTCCAGGGCGAGCTCCTCGAGGCCACGGAGGACGCCCTCGCCGGCGCGGTGAGAGTATGCGGTATCCTCGAGACCCTGCGGACCTTCGCGCGGGTCGATGATGGGCAACCGACGCACGTCATGCTCGACGAGGTGCTCGAGGTCGCGTTGGGCATGACCCATAACCAGCTCAAGCATCACGCGCGGGTGGAGCGCGATCTGGGCGCCCCGCCAGCGGTCTTCGCCAACCAGGGCTGCCTCGCGCAGGTCTTCATCAACCTGCTGATCAACGCCGGACAAGCCTACGAGGAGAGCTCGATCGAGGCCAACGTGATCCGGGTGCGCAGCTTCAGCGAGGCCGGCTGGACGATCGCCGAGATTGAAGACAACGGCCGGGGAATCGAGAGCGACGCCATCGAGCGGCTCTTCGAGCCCTTCTACACCACCAAGGCGATCGGCGAGGGCTCCGGCTTGGGGCTCTCGATCTGCCAACAGATCGTCAAGGACTACGGCGGCGAGATCGAGGTCGAGAGCGCGCCAGGAGAGGGGGCCCGCTTTCGTGTCCGCCTGCCACAGGCTGCCAGCGGCGAGATCGGCGTGGTGCGAGCCCTCGCGGCGAGGCCCGCGACGCGGCGGGCGCGGGTGCTCGTGATCGACGACGAGGCGGCCGTGCGCACCATCGTGCGACGCGTCTTGGGCAAGAGCCATGAGGTCGTCTGCGCCGAGGGCGGGCTCGCCGCCCGCGAGCTCCTCGAGCGCGACGACCGCTTCGACGTGCTGCTCTGCGACCTGATGATGCCCGAGCTCTCGGGGGTCGAGCTCTTTCAGTGGATCCGTTGCGAGCGGCCCGCCCTCGCAGCTCGGGTCGTGTTCATGACCGGCGGCGTCTTCACGGCGGCGGCGCGCGCCCTCTTTTCCAAGGTGTCAAACCAGCGACTCGACAAGCCCTTCACCAAGGCCCAGCTGCTCGACGCGGTCGCGACGCGTCTGGCCCACGACGACGACCCTCCAGGCGCTTGACCTATTGAACAAGCGCCGGCCTTGTGTTGCGCCAGCGGGGGGGCGAAGCTGAAGAGCACCCTTACACATTCGGGACCGAGCCGGGTGCTGAGCTGCCGAGCCGATGTCGTAGCCGAAGAAACGAGCCATACGGGTGGTCCGGCGAGCTTTCTGAGGCCGAAAAAGCGGCCGGCAGTGTTGTGCCCGGCGACGGGAGGAATCTGTAAGGGTGCTCTGAAGCCTGAGAAACACGTAGGACTCCCCACATGCGCTCCCTCACCTTGATCGCGATCTTGGCCTCCTCGCTCCCATGCTGGGCTGCGCCCAAGGTCACACCCATCGCCGAGGTGGATCCTGTGGTGTTTGGTCGCGGCTGCGCGCGGCCCCAATGCCATCAACGCATCGAGGCCTTCGTCTCGCCCAAGACCGGGATGGGACGCTCGCTGGCCAAGCGTGGGCGTAAGGTCGGTGACATGGAGGGATGCACCGTCTGTCATGGCGGCAACCCCGACGCGCCGACCAAGGGTCAGGCCCACCGCGGCGCCTCGCCCGCGCTCGCCGCCCGCGGCGGCCCTGACGCCTTCTACCCTGACCCAGGCAGCCCTTGGATCAACGCCCGCTCCTGCGGGCCGTGCCACAAAGAGCAGGTCTTCGCCCAGCGAAATAGCCTGATGATGACCGAGGCAGGCAAGATCCAGGGCGTGTACTGGGCCTTCGGCAGCAAGCTCGGCTACCGCCACGAATACGGCAACTACGACGCCAAGAACCCGACCGATCCGACCAAACGCCTCGGCAGCGACGCCTACCGGCTGCTGATGCAGAAGCTCGCGACCCTTGAGCCACAGGTCTTCCCCGAGCGGCTCGAGGCCCTGCCAGGCCTGCCCGGCGCCGAGGCGATCAACCAAGACCCCACGCTGGCCAAGCTGACCTACCTGCGCAGCGAGTGTCAGCGCTGCCACCTCGGGGTACGCGGACGCCAGACCCGAGGCGACTACCGCGGCATGGGCTGCTCGGCCTGCCACGTGCCCTACAGCAACGAGGGCTTCTACGAGGGCGCGGACGCGTCGATCCCGAAAAAGACCCGCGGCCATCTGCTGGTGCATCGGATGCAGTCGACGCGGAAACATAGGGTCACGGTCAACGGCAAGACCTACAGCGGGATCCCGGTGGAGACCTGCACCACCTGTCACGATCGGGGCAAGCGGATCGGCGTGACCTTTCAAGGGCTGATGGAGAGCGCCTTCGGCTCACCCTACGCCGCCGACGGAACAAAGCAGCCCAAGCTGCACAGCAAGCACTACATCGCGATGCACCAGGACATCCACTACCAGCAGGGGATGATGTGCCTCGACTGCCACACCTCGATCGACGTCCACGGCGACGGCTTCCTCTTCGGCGCCAACCTCTCGCAGGTGCAGATCGAGTGCGCCGACTGTCATGGCACGCCGCAGCGCTATCCCTGGGAGCTGCCGCTCGGTTACGGTGAGGAGCATGGAGGCAAGCTGCTCCACAAGAGGCCCCGCGGTACGGCCAAGACCCTCCCTCGCCGGCTCCAAAAGGCCACCGTCTATCCGCTCGAAGACGGCTACCTCCTCACCGCCCGCGGCAACCCCTACCGCAACGTCGTGCGCCGCGGCGACCAGGTCGTGGTGCATACGGCCGGCGGTCGCGACCTGGTGCTCACGCCGCTGAAGAAGAAGCTCGAGGCGAAGACGCTCTCTCTCGAGGCCAGGGTCGCGATGGTCGGGGTGGGCAAACACATCGACAAGATGGAGTGCTACGCCTGCCACGCGCGCTGGGCGCCGCAATGCTACGGCTGCCACGCCAAGGTCGACTACTCGGGGGGGAAGAAGGCCTTCGACTGGGTCGCCGCCGGGCGCGTGCGACAGAAGCCCGCGCGCCGCACGGAGCATCGCGAGGCGGGCTACGACACCTTCGTCGCCGGTGAGGTGCACGAGGAGCGCAGCTTCATGCGCTGGGCCGAGCCGATGCTGGTCAACGACGGCGAGGGGCGCGTCAGCCCCGCGATCCCCGGCTGCCAGGTCAGCGTCACGGTGGTCGACAAGGACGGTAAGGCGGTGGTGCGAAACACGATCTACCGCACGCCGGCGGGGACCGAGGGCGCGGGTGAGAAGGGCCAGCTCTCAATCGACATGAGCCCCGTGCAGCCGCACACCACGGGCCGCGCGCGGCGCTGCGAGTCCTGCCACGCCTCGGATAAGGCGCTGGGCTACGGCATCGGCGGCGGCAAGCTCACGCGGCGCTGGGACAGGCCGCTGACCGTCGACCTCGCCACCGCCGACCAGCAGGTGCTGCCGCGACGGACGCAGGTGCAGATCGCCGCTGTGGAGGGGCTCCGCTACGACTGGAGCCGCATCGTCACCGAAGACGGCAAGCAGCAGATGACCGTCGGCCACCACTTCAAAAACTCCCGCCCCCTAGACCCCGAGCAGCGCACGCATATGGACCGCCGGGGCGTCTGCCTCTCCTGCCATCGGGAGATCCCCAAAGAGTCGCTGGCGATCAACCTGCTGCACCACATGGCAGAGACCCTCGACATGATGCCGAAGCGCCGCGACGAGCACGACACCCTGCTGCGCAAGATCCTGCTCGTGTCGGGCTGGGGCCAGGTCCTCGCCCTCTTCGGCGGGCTCTTCGGCCTGATCGGCGGCACGGTCTGGTTTGTCCGACGCCGACGGCGAGCCGGCGCGGCGACCGAAAACGACGCTCCGCGACGAGCGCCCGAAGACCACGAGCGGCCGTAGCCCCGCGCTCCTAGAGCGCTGACCAACTTACCTCCCGTCGCTGCGCTGGTCTGCGACATCACGGCGGTTGTTGCTCGTCGGTTGCGTGCTACCAGCAGGCGCCCTCCTCGCCCCTACGCCGTGACTCCGCATCCTTCGCGCAGCTCGGTCCGGTAAGCTGATCAGCGCTCGAGAGCGCTGACCAAGGTACCTCCCGTCGCCGCGCTGGTCTGCGACATCACAGCGGTTGTCGCTCGTCGGTCGCGTGCTACCAGCAGGCGCCCTCCTCGCCCCTACGCCGTGACTCCGCATCCTTCGCGCAGCTCGGTCCGGTAAGCTGAGCGACGGGAGCCGTCGTGACCGGTTTGACCGTCAGGTGGCGAGCGCGGCCTTGACCCTCGTCTCCAGCTCCCCGCTCTCGAACATCTCGCGGGCGATGTCGCAGCCCCCGACGAACTCGCCGTTGACGTAGAGCTGCGGGATCGTCGGCCACTGCGAGTACTCTTTGATGCCCTGCCGGATCGACGGATCGGCGAGCACATCGACCGTGGTGTAGGGCACGGCGAGGCGCTCGAGGATCTCGACGGTCACCGCCGAGAAGCCACACTGGGGAAACTCCGGGGATCCCTTCATGAACAGCAGGATTGTATGCGCTTTGACCGCGCTGTCGATGCGCTCGAGGGTGCTCTCGTTCATGGCGAAGGCGGCTCCTGATGGTATCGCGACGCTGCGGCCGCGCGTGGGTTGTGCTTTCCAGGGTAGGTGCTAGCAGACCGACGGCGTTTGAGCTAAGCGCCCCTACACAATCGGGACCGAGCCGGGTGCTGAGCTGCTGAGCCGCTGTCGTAGCCGAAGACATGAGTCATACGGGTAGTGTACGACGAAGGTTCTGAGGCATAGAACGCAGCCGGCAGCGCTGTGCCCAGCGACAGGAGGCATCTGTGGGGGGTGCTCCCAACACTCTCGCACCACCGAAATGCCGCGCTAATTTAGGATATTAGCAGCTTGTGCTCGACGGCGTCGTGGCGCAGCGCTCGAGCTGGCTTGCTCACCTTGACGAAGCCCGAGAGTCCCGTCGCAGCGTGACTCTCGGGCTAGGCGGCGTCAGGCGGGCGTCGAGCCCTCATGGCGGGTCAGCTTGTCGAGGAGCTCGATCACCATCTCGTTGAGATCGCCCTTGTTGGGCAGCGCCGCCATCAGCCCGTACATCGCCGCGGTCTTCTTCGGCAGCTCACCGTCGCCGATGCCGAGCACCCTCGAGGCGACCCTGGTGACCTTCGTCGCGACCGGCCCTGGCAGCACGCGCATCGCCGTGTTGACCAGCAGCAGCTTCGATCGCTGGATCAAGCGCTCCGTCGGCGGGCGCTGACAGAGCTCGGCGGCCTCGCGGAGATCGGCGAGGAGCTGCTCGGTGCTCTCGAGGTGCGCGGCGTTGATCGTGAGGTGCAGGCTCGCCGGGTTCTGCTGGCGATCGAGGTGCCAGCCCCGCTCCGCCAACGCGTCGCCGACCTCGTAGATATCGAGGGTCTTGCTACCTAGCGCCATCACGCTCATCGTCGGCTCGCCGAGCACGTCGACGCCCTCGATCTCCGCCACCCCCGCGCGGATCCGGCCCGCGGCGGCCATCACGTCCCTGGCGATCTCGCGATAGCCGGACAAGCCCAAGCGGTTGAGCATGGCCCAGGCCGCGGCGATCGCGCCCCCCGGGCGCGTCCCGGTCATCGTCGGTGAGACGTAGATCCCGCCAGGCCACTCGGTGTAGGCGAAGTATTGGTGCTTGCGCAGCTCGGCGTCTCTGTAGAGCACGATCGAGGCGCCCTTAGCCGCGTAGCCGTATTTATGCAGGTCGACCGACATCGACGTCACGCCGGGGACGGCGAAGTCGAAGGCCGGCACCTGATGGCCGAGGTCGCGCACGAAGGGCAGCATCATCCCGCCGACGCAGGCGTCGACGTGGCAGAGCAGCTTGCGACGCTGGGCGAGCTGGGCGATCTCCTCGATCGGGTCGACGACGCCCTGGGGATACTGGGGCGCCGAGCCAACCAGCAGCACCGTGCGCCGGTTGATCGCCTTTCTCATCGCCCGCAGGTCGACGCGGAAGTCCTTGCGCACGGGCACGTGGACGGCCTTGACGCCGAAGTAGTGGGCGGCCTTCTCGAAGGCCGGATGGGCGCTCATCGGCAGCACCATCTCGGGATCGCTCTTGCCGCGTTTTCGGCCCCACTCGCGGGCCGCCTTGACGGCCATCAGGATGCTCTCGGTGCCCCCCGAGGTCATGTTGCCGACCACCTGCAGGTCGCCGCCGAGCAGCTTGGCGACCATCGAGATCACCTCGACCTCGAAGCGCCGCAGGCTGGGGAAGGCGGTCGGGTTCAAGCCGTTCTCGGCGTAGAACATCCCATAGGCCTGCTTCGAAAACGCGGCCAGCTCATCGGAGGCGTGAAAGACCAGGCTCCAGACCTTGCCGTCATGCCAGTTGACGTCCTCCTCGCGGAGGGCGCGCATCTCCTCGAGGATCTCCTCCTCCTCGCGGCCGGCCTCGGGGAGCGCTTTGGCGTCGACGCTGCCGCTCATCTGCTCACCTCCTCGGCCTGTGATGGCATCAAGCCAAAGAGCCGATCCGCGTTGGCCGAGAGCAGCGCACGCCGCGCCTCGGGGGCGTCCTCGGTGGCCAGCAGCACCTTCGCCAGCCCCGTGGCCTGGTGGTAGAAGGGCCAGTCGCTGCCGAACATGATCCGGTCGATCGGCGCGTCCTCGATGATCGTGCGCACGCCGGAGAGGCCCTGGCTGGCGATCTCGAGGTAGGCGTTGGGGTAGCGGTTGGCCAGCGCGATGCCCTGGTCGAGCTGCAGCGCGCCGGAGTGGCCAAGGACGAAGGTCGTGTTGGGGTTCTCGGCGATGGGCTTCTCGTAGCGATAGACCTGGGAGCGGCGGCGCCCCGCCGGGGGCTCGATGCCAACGGGCCCGCAATGCCAGAGCACCGGTAGGTTGCGCTCGCCGCAGAGGCGGTAGAGCTCCATCCCACGCTTGGCGTCCGGGTAGACCATCTGCGTCGCCGGATGATACTTGATGCCCTTGGCGCCGAGCGCGACCTGCCGATCGAGCTTCGCCGCGAGGCTGCCGGGCTCGTAGGGATGCACCGAGCCGAAGCTGAGGAAGCGCCCCTCGCCCTTGCGCGAGACCACGTCGAGGTAGGCCCCAGCGTTATCCGAGATCAGCGGCAGGTCGATCGGCAGCAGCACCGAGAGCTTCACGCCGAGCTTGGTCATCTCGCGGCGCAGGTTGGGCAGCGTATGGGTCGCCCGCAGCCCGCCCGACGTCATGCTCTTCAGCGTGAGGTCGAGCTTCATCCTCTTCATCAGCTCGGGGGTGAAGTTGCGGTTGGCGTAGACGTCGAGATCGAGAGACGCGTCGAAGGGCAGGTAGAGCTGCGGTCGCGGATGCTCGGCCTCGAGATCGACGCGCATCTTGCCCAAAAACCCCAGCGCCAGGTGCGTGTGGGTGTCGACCACGGGCCCGGCGTCGGGATCGGCGAGGACCAGCTCGTCCTGCTCGTCGAGGTCGAAGTAAGGCAGCCGCGCCAGCTCGTAGTGGCTGGCGAAGCGCGTGCTCTCGAGGTTGGGGGGAGAGAAGCTCTTCATCGCATCTTCCTTACTCATCGCTGGGCGCGCAGACCCCGCATCATATCATCGAAAGCAAGAGCACCAGACCACCTGCGGCGAGCAGCGAGAACACCAGCAGGCGAAACGCCCGCTCGTCGATCCGCGCGTGGAGCGCCTCGCCGCCAGCGACGCCGAGCCCGAGGGGGAGCAGCTGCGGCCCGGCGAGGCGCAGGGTCTGCACCGTCAGCGCCCCTCGCCAGGCGTAGCTCGCGAGCAGCAAGAGGTTGAGCAGCAGCCAGAGCGCGCTGAGCGTGCTGCGAAAGCGCCGCTTGCCGGCGACACAGCGGCTGGCGTGGTAAACGGCCATCGGCCCGCCGGAGGCGTAGAGCCCGTGCATCAGCCCGCCGAGCACGAGCACCGCGGCGCTCGCGCCAGACGAGAGCGGGATCGGCCTCGCCTCGCGAGAGGCGCGCAGCGCGCGCGAGAGCTCGACCGTGGCCAGCGTCAGCACGAAGAGCCCGAAGCCGCCCTTGAGCCAGGGCCCCGAGGCGAAGGCAAACAAGAAGATGCCCAGCGGCATCCCCGCGAGCATCAGGGGCAGGATCCGAGTCAGCAGCGCGCGACGATCGACGTGCTCGCGGTGGCGGATCGCGATCCACGCCGAGACCAGCAGGTTCAGCGAGACCAGCACCGGCAGGAGCTGCTCGAGGGGCATCAGGTGGATCGCGACGGTCACGGCGAGCACGTTGCAGCCGAAGCCGAGGGCGGCCTCGATCCCGAAGGCCGCGAAGACGATCATCGCCAACCAGAGCGCAACCATGATCCACCACTTCAGCGCCTCGTCCGAGCGTCGCCGCGGGACCTCTGCCCGCCCGTCGCGTCAACCTTGGACCCCTACGCTAACTATTGACCGGCCGGCCAGCAAGCGGTAATCGATGGTCAGGAGGGTGAATCGAGGCAGACGCGACACGAGCCGCGCCAATCCATTGCACCCCCATGCAAAAAGGGTGACCCTGTCTCATGATCAGCTGGGCCCAAGCCGAACGCTACGTGATCCCCGCACAGCTGCTGCTGGCGATGCTCGGGATGGGCGCGACGCTGAGCTGGGACGACTTCAAGAACGTGTTCGAGCACCCCCTCGGTGTGGGTATCGGCGTCGGCCTGCAGTGGATCTTCGTCCCGCTCTGGGCGCTGGCCTTCGGCACGGTCCTCGGCCTCTCGCCGGGCTGGGCGATGGGCCTGCTGATCGTCGCCGTCACCCCGGGTGGCGCGTTCTCCAACCTGCTGACCTACCTCGCCCGCGCTCACCTCGCGCTCTCGGTCTCGGTGACGCTGGTCGCGAACGTGGCCTCGACGCTCACCGCGCCGCTGATCCTCCGCGCGCTGGCCACGAGCTATGTCCCGGCGAGCTTCACCTTCCCCACCTCGCGGATCCTCTTCGAGGTCACCGTCTACCTGCTGATCCCCTTGGCCGCCGGGATGCTGGTCTACCGCTTCGTGCACGCGCAGGCGGCGCTGATCGCGAAGCTCGCGATCTGGGTCAGCCTCGCGCTGGTGGTCTTCCTCGCCGTGCTCGCGATGACCGCCGGCCGGGTGGAGATCCAGCAGTTCGGCTGGGCCCCCCCGCTCTACGTCGTCGCCTTCGCCCTGACCGTCAACCTCGCCACCATCGAGCTCTGCCGGCTGCTGCGGCGTTACGATGACGAGAGCGTCGCGCTCTCGATCGAGGTCTCAGTGCGCAACGGCGGCGTCGGGCTCTTGCTGCTGCGCTTCTTCTTTCCGGGACAGATCGAGCAGTCGCAGATGCTCTACACGGTGCTGCTCTACACGGGCCTGCAGGTCTGGGTGCCGGTGCCGGCGATCCTGCTGCACCGCTTCGGCAAGAGCCCACTGCTCCTCCGGGCGCGCCGCCCGCGGCCGACGACGCGACCCTAGAGCGCTGACCACGACCCATCTCGCAAGCCGAGGTCGAGGTCGCGACGCCTCGCGCCGCTCCGATCGTCGAGCCGCTACTTGCTGAGCTTGCGGAGGTGCTTGATCAGCTTGGGCAGCGTACGCTTCTGCGCCGCCCGACGGACCCAGCCGGGGATCCAGGCCTTGGGCTTGGCGTGGACACGGTAGCGCAGGTGGGTGCGCTTGGCGTCGCCGCGCCAGCGCGTCAGGGTCCAGCCGCCGGTGTTGTGGTCGTAGTCGCCGTGGACGAGCGTCCACTGCCGAGACCAGGTCGGCGGCCCCTCTTTATGCACCGCCGCGGTCAGCGCGGTGAGGTCCGAGTAGGGGAAGGGCATGTCGACGGTGACCTTGCACATCACCTTGCCGTTCTTCTTCGGCAGCATCTGCGCCTTGACGATCCGCTGCATCGTCTTTTTGTAGTTGGCGCAGTTGGAGACGAGCTTCCAGACCTTCTCCGGTGGCGCCTCGATCACGGCCTTGACCACCACGGCCTCGTCGTCGAAGCCCTTGACCTTGGTGGTGTAGACGAGGATCTCCCCCTTATCGAGGGCCTTGGCCCAGTCCTTCGCCGAGGCGACACCGGGGGCGAGGGTCGAAGCGATCACGGCGGCGAGGAAGATGTGGGGTTTCAATGGGAATGTCGGACGTGCAGACATGGACAAGCTCCAAGACAGCGGTCACTCCTGGCGCCAGATGTCGCCGGAGAAGGTGAAGGCGATGATGCCATAGGGTAGCGCCTGGCTGACCTGCTGGCCGGCGCGGTAGCGGCTCTCTAGCCACCAGTTGAGCACGAGCAGGATCGTCGGCGCGCGAAAGCTCTTGCTCGACGATTTGAAGGTGTAGCCGATGATCGGCCCGATCTTGTGGTTGGGTGTGTTGGGGTTTTCGACCAGCCGCCCCGAGGCGTCGCGGAGCCAGTCGTCGGGGTAGAAGGCGTGGACGACGGTGTAGCGCACGCCAGCGATCAGGCCGAAGCTGCTGATGTAGAGCAGGTGCGCGTTGTTGATCAGCACGGAGCCCTTCCCCGGCGTGAGGGTGTCGTAGAAGGCCTCGTAGAAGACCTTGTCGCCCGGTCGCAGATCCAAACGAAAGTAGTGCAGCGCGAATTCATTGAGTATGGCGATGGGCCCGACCTTGGCGCGCACGATCGCCTGGGCGGTGAGCTGATGGCCGGAGGTGATGTAGCTCGCGCCGCCGCGCTTGCGCTCCGAGCGCGTGTCGTCGTCATGCTCGGCGCGCGGGCTAGGCCAGGACTGCAGCATCCCGACGGTGCCGAAGTAGCCGCGGTGCTCGTAGTTGGCGCGCAAGGTCAGCACCGCCAGCGGCTGCAGCTCGACGCCGAAACCGACGCGGACGTAGGCCGGGTTGACCCGCGTGATCAGCTTCGCCCCGACGTGGCTCACGCCGAAGAGCAGCTTCTTGCTGTCCCAGAGCCGGCGCCGGTAGTGGACGATCAGGTCGGTCTGCGCGCCCCAGGGGTTCCAGACGCCAGCGGTGAGGCTGGTGAAGAGCAGCTGCTGTTTGGGCGGGAGGCCGACCGGTCCGAGCTGCGCCGACGCCGCGACCGGCGCCAGCTGCACCGCGAGGGCGAACAACCACCCTGCTCTCCTCACACCCCCGAGACCCACGCGGCCTCGGCTCTCATACGCCCAATACGTCACCCTGTGCAGCTCCAACCCTCGACAGCGCGGGCAGCGTACCGCATTCGACCCGCTCTGGGCAGAGTCGATTGACCGCTTGGCCAGTTGCGAATACGGTAGGGGCTCTCGGCACGGCTTCGTTCGTCTTCCTGTCGGGTCCTCCCGCCGCGCCACGACGCGGCGCGCGACCACGGGGCGGAGGCGAGGAGCTCTCGTCGAGACGGGTGTTGGGTCGGAGGTACCTCATGCGCGCTGCGCGCTCATCGCATCATCAGCTCGGGATTGTCCAGCCTGCGATCGTCTCCCTGGCGGGGCTCGCCGCCATCATGGCGATCTTCGCGCCGACGTCGGCGGCGGCGGGGGGCTTCGCGATCCCGGAGATCGGCACACGCAAGACCGGGATGGGGGCGATGATCGGCCGCCCCGACGACCTCTCGGCGATCTACCACAACCCCGCGGGGCTGGTGCTCTCCCCCGGGACGAACATCTACTTCAATGCCGGCCTCTCGCTGCCCAAAACGAATATGCGAGCGCGCCCTTGGGCCGGCTCCGAGGGCTACCTCACCGAGCCCCTCCAGCCCGACGGGCTCTTCGCCGAGTCGAAGCCGACCCGCGCCTTTGGCGTGATCCCGATGCTGGTCGCCTCCACCAACATCCTCAATGAAAACACCGTCGCCGCGATCGCCTTCTACGTCCCCAACGCCGTGGGCGCGGCCTTCGCCGAAGACAGCGTGCTGCGCTACCACCTGATCGACAGCTACCTCGTCACTGGCTTTGTCACCGGCTCGCTGGCGATCCGCCTCGCGCCCTGGATCAGCGTCGGCGGCGGGCTCTCTCTGATCTACGTGCGGATCAAGGCCGAGCGCTTCCTCTTCCCCGTGCTTGGCGAGCTGAACCTCGAGGCGCTCTTCGGCAAGAGCAGCCGGCTGAAGCTCACCGGCGAGGAGCTCACCGCGGGCTTCAACGTCGGCGTGCTGCTGCAGCCGACCTCCTGGCTGAGCATCGGCGCTACGGTGATCTCGCGCTCCGACTTCGACCTCGAGGGCGACATCGAGCTCACCCTCGGCGAAGACGCGCTCGGCGCGGGCAAGACGCTCTCGGGCAGGCAGAAGACCCGCCTGGTCGTGCCTTGGACCTTTCAGCTCGGCATCAACGCCGACCTCGGGCGATGGGTCGAGGTCGGCGCCGAGCTGCGCTACTACACCTACTCTCAGTTCAAAGAGCAGCATACGACGGTCGAGGGCATCCCGCTGCTGACCGAGCTGGTCTCGCCGAAGGACTACCGCGACTCGCTGCAGGTCTCTGGTGGTGTGAAGGTCCGCCTGCCGCAGCTGCCAGCCCTCGAGCTGATGCTCGGGATGCACTTCGATCGTACGCCAGCGCCAGACCGCACCCTCAGCGCCGAGGCGCCGTCCTTCAACCACCTGGGCATCCACGGCGGCGCGCGCTATCGGCTGAGTCGAGCCTGGCGCTTCGCGCTGACCTACGCGCATTATTTCTACCTGCAGCGCGACGTCACCAACAGCGTCACGCTGCCGCCGGCCAACGTCCGCGCCTCGGGGCAGAACAGCATCATCTCGCTGATCGTCGAGGTCGGCTTCGGCGGCCCCGCCTCGGCACGACGCCCGGGCCAGCGCTAGCAGCCCGCCGTGCCAGGCGACGGGAGGAATGTGTGGGGGGTGCTCTCAAGGCAGCGCGACGCCGCGGTCGCGCCGCAACGAGCCGTGCAGCGCGCTGAGGGCGAAATCGGCGAGGTCGTCGCGCAACGGGGCGTCGTTGACCAGCTCCTTCATCGCGCTCATCACATCGGTACCGACGACCAGGCCAACTCGGGCCGCGGTGCGGCGCACGCCGCGCATCCACTCGCTGAGGTTGAACTTCCCGCCGCTGCCAAAGAGCGCGGTGAGGAGCTGGCTGAGCCGCTCCACGCGCTCCGAGTCCGGGTCGAGGCGGCGGGTGAAGACGGCCACTCGACCGTCCGGGTCGGGGACCTGCACAGTCGGACGCACCACCTTGAGCGCCCCGAGAAAGGCGACCTTCAGCTCTCCGCCACGGCGGACGAAGACCTCGCGGCGACCGCAGCGAAGGCAGCTCATCGCCTGCGCCGTCGCGAAGGTCAGCTGCCGCGGATCGCCGAGCTCAAGCATCGGAGGGCCGATCACCAGCGCCTCCTGTACGCCGGGGAGCGGGGCGATGGAGCTTAGCCGGCTCGCGACGAAGACCTCCGGCACCTGCCCGTCGAGCTGCTCTGCCGTGTAGCGCAACGCCTCCGCCAAAGCGGGGGGGAGCTCGGCGAAGGGGCGGGGCTCGCCCTCGAGGCCAATGCGATCGTTGACCGGGAAGGCCTGCGACAGCGGAGCGGCGAGCTCGGCGAGCAGACGCTCGGTGCGCGGCTCGTCGGAGGGATGCGCCAGCTGCGCCAGCGCCGGGCGCGGCAGCGGCTTCGCCGCCTTGACCACGCCCGAGGGACGCAGCGACTCCGTCTCGTGGCGCTGGTCTGGCGTAGCCTCGCCGCGCGAGAGCAGCACGGAGCCGACCAGCAAGACCTGATCGCGGCGCCCCGCCCGCCGGTGCAGCGCGAAGAGCTGATGCAGTGGCGCGGGGTCATGGCGGTTGGCCTGCCAGCGCTGCCGGTGTCCCTCGGCGATGTCCTGCCAATCGCCCGTGTCGCGGGTCGGCGCGCCAGGGCGGTCGCCGCTCGCCTCCAACGCTGAGCGGGCCGCCTGCACTCGCGGATCGCCGGGCGCGAGCTTGGCGGCCACCTGCAGCGCCAGCTCGGCGTTCTGCGGCTGCTGCAGGCGCTCGTTGTAGAGGTGCGCGAGATCGACCCAGAGCGGCACCGTGCGCTGCGGATCGTGGTCCCGCAGCCGGAGGATCATGTCGCGGTAATGCTGCTCGAGGCGCTGGACGTTATTCGTCTGCGCCAGCATGTCCTTGATCGACGCGAAGAGGTCCATTCGCGGCGGGCCGAAGCGTAGCGCCTTGCTAAAATGCGAGGCCGCCGCCGCATGATCGTGTACGTCTTCTTCCACACGACCGGCGAGCTCATGAACGCGCACCGACTCCGGCGCGATACCCAGCGCGCGCTGGAAGTGGGGGCGAGCCGCCAGCGCGCCAGCGACACCCCGTCCGCGCTGCAGAAAGAGCGCCCAGCCGAGCAGCCCGTGGTACTCCGGCTGCACCGGGTTGGCCTCGATGGCGCTCTCGAAGGCGGTCACCGCTCCATCGAGGTCGTTTGCCCGCAAGAGCCCCTCGCCCTCCTGGAAGTAGAGCTCGGCGCCGAAGGTGTCCGTCGCCGAGGGCGCCTCGACGGGCTCGGCAGAGCCGAGCCGCTGCTCGTCACCCTGCTGATGGCGGGGATCGAGCGGGGCGCCCTCGGCCTGCGCCAGCGCCTGCTCCAAGGCGACGCCAGGAGTCGGATGGTTGCTCAGGTCGCCAACAGAGGTGACCGGCGAGGACGGCGCGAAGAGCTGGGGGTGGGCCTCGTCGCCCCTCACCGAGCGCATCAGGTCGTCGACGCCGTCGCCGGGTGTGTCTTTGGGCGCGTCAGGACCAGAGCCCCCGTCGGACGCGCCCGACGTGTCGGCGTCAACAAGCTCCGCGAGAGGCCCAGAGCCTGCTGGGGCTTCAGCGGTGGGTGCCCTGGTTGAAGGCGGCTCCGAAGCGTCCGGATCATCGAACTCGAGCCCCTCGGTGGAGGGGATCTCCAGCACGCCCGAGTCCAGATCGACCCAGCCCGGTGGATCGGCGCTCCGCTGCTCGAGCTCGAGCTCAAGCCCCGAGAGCTCACCTGAGCGGGTCGGATCGAGATCGCGCAGCTCCAGCACCTGCTGCTCCGACGCCTCGGAGGGCGCTTCGAGCTCCAGCTCGATCAGCTGGCTGCCGTCGGGGGCGGTCCGAGAGGTCGTCTGTCCGAGGGAGAACCTGGGCAAGGCGCTCGACGCGCGCCTCTTCAGCCGGGGAGCTGGGACGTTGCTCCCAGGCAGATCGTCGATCCGCGAGACCTCCGAGCCGACCCCCCTGGCGCCACCGCTGATCGGCGGCATCCCGACGCTCGGCGACATCCCAGCGCTCGGCGACATCCCGGCGGTCGGCGACATCCCCGCGCTTGGCGGCATCCCGGCGGAGGGCGGCGCCGGCTGAGCGGCGGCGTGAGCCGGCACCGTGGGCTGCGCGGACGCGGCGTCCGGCGCGGGGGACGCGGGGTCCGCTGCGACCTCGTCGGTGGGAGCCGACTCGATCGCCAGCGTGTCGGGGCTGAGGGGAGCCAGCTCGCAAAACCCACACCTTCGCAGCGCCTCGATCTGCACCAGCAGCGCGGCGCCATCACTGGCGCGGTCCATCAGCTGCCGCAGCGGCAGCCTGTCGGTGTCCTCGGCCAAGAGCTCCGCACCGAAGACCCGCATGATCGCGCCGATGTTGGCCTTGCCCAGGGTGGTGAGCCGAAAGCCCTGCTCCAGCTGTTTTGCAAGGCGCGCTCGCAGGTCCGTGCCGCTTGCGAAGCGCGAGAGGGCAGCGAGCATCAACGGCACGATGTCGACCGAGCAGTTGGGGACCTTGCTGGCGATGTCGCGCTGTGGGGCGAACTCGAAGCTGCCGTCTGGCCAACGCAGCGCGCTGACGATCTTGATCCCGGTCTGTGCCTTGAGCCCCGCCTCGACGGTCTGCTGATCGGCGAAGCCGAGCGCTACCAAGGTCTCGCCGAGCTTCTTCTTCTTCGAGCGCGCCTCGCGCATCGCCTGGTTGAGCCGTGCCGTGTCGAGCTTGCCCTGTGATACCAGGTAAGCGCCGAGCGTCTCATTGCGCAGGTTGGAGTCGACGTAGAGCGGCGTCCCCTCGGAGAGAAACACGATCTTGCGCACCTTGCCGTGGGTCAGGCGCAGGGTCCCGGTAGCCTTGCGCTCCGCGGCGCGCGCCAGCACCGCCGCCAAGGGGATCTGCTCCAGTCGCCCCTTCGCCGCGTGGTTGAAACCGATCTCTTCGGCGCCGACGGAGGTCTTTACGCGCTGCAGACCGCCCCCCGGCAGGCTCTCGCCCCCAGGGTCAGCGAGGCCGCCAGTCGACGTGGGCTCGCAGGGCGAGGGCAGAGCTGGCGACGGGGTGGTGGCTCCTGAGGAGGCTGGTGACGAGGCCTTCGAGCGACGCCAGCCCCTCGACCGCTCCGGATCGTCGCGCTTCAGCGCGACGAGGGCGCCCCTGATCACGCGAGAGAGCTTTTTGAAATCGAGCGGCTTGGCCATGAACGAGGCTTGCAGCTGAGCCAGCTGAGCCCGGACCTGGGCGTCCTTGTAGACACCGCTGATGGCGATCACGGCGACCCGATCTCCCCCCGCAGCACCTCGGATGCGCTGGCAGAGGGTGAGTCCGTCGAGCTTTGGCAAGAGCAGGTCGACCAGGATCAGGTCGGCGCCATGCGCTTGAAAAGACGCGAGCGCGAGCTCGCCATCGGCGGCCTCTTTGATCTCGACGTCATAGATCGCGAGGGGGGGTAGACGTTCGACGAAGGCCCGCAAACCGCGGCGCTCTGCCGGATTGTCTTCCACGATCAGAACCTTCAGCGACATCGATGCTCCAGGCTGGGCGATATTAGCGTCGAAGGCGCGGGAATCCTAGGGAGCCCCCCTACACAATCGGGATCGAGCCGGGCCTCCCCCGCGACGTCGGTGTCGAGGGTTTATCAGCTCGGCGCTCTGCGACGGCCGCGAGGAGCGCGCGCGTCTCGGCGCGCTCGGCTTCGTCGAGACGATCGACCGCGCAGCGCTCGACGACCACCCCTTGCCCCATCACCGCGATCTCATCGCAGAGGGCCGCGGCGAGGCGAAGATCGTGGGTGATCAGCAGCAAGGCCAGGCCCCCATCGCAGAGCTCGGCGAGCACATCGAGCGCCCGCGCCTGCGCGATCAGGTCCAATGAGCTGGTCGGCTCGTCCGCTATCAGCAGCCGAGGCCCGCTGGCCAAGGCTCGGGCGATGCACACCCGCTGCAGCTGCCCGCCGGAGAGCTCATGAGGGAAGCGCTGGGCGAGCTCAGCGCTCAACCCCACGCGCTCGAGCAGCTGCGCCACCCGCCGGGTTCGGCCCCGACGGGCGACCAAGCCGAAGGCGTCCAGCGGCTCGGCGATGATCTCCTCGATCCGGCGGCGCGGATCGGTGGCCGCGCGCGGGTCCTGGAAGACCAGCTGCAGGTGGCGTCGAAGCGGGCGCCGCTGCCCCTCGGAGAGCCGCGTGATGTCGCGCCCGGCGAAGTGGATCGTGCCTCGATCTGGCGGCCTCAGCCCGACCACACAGCGTCCGAGGGTGCTCTTGCCACAGCCCGAGGGGCCGACCAGCGCCAACGCTCGGCCAGCCTCGAGGCTCAGCGAGAGCCCACGCAGCACCGGCAGCACCTCGCCGCGCCGGCGATACGAGACGTACAGCTCGTCGAGCGCCAGCAGGGGCTCGCTCATCGCTGCGGCTCCGGGCCCGTGTACTGGTCGGCGAGGAGATGGCAGCGAGCTCGTCTCTCGAGGTCGGCGAAGCGCAGCAGCTCGGGGGGCCGCTGGCGACAGCGGTACTCGGCGTCGCCGCAGCGGGGAGCGAAGCGGCAGCCAGGGTGGTCATCGGTCGGACTCGGAGCGAGCCCGGGCAACGCCTCGGGCAGGCCGTCGAGGCGAGGCGCCGCGGCGAGCAGCGCTCGGGTATAGGGGTGAGCCGGTCGCTCGAGCACGACGTCGGTGGGGCCGAGCTCGACGACCTCGCCGGCGTGGAGCACCAGCACGTCGTCGCAGTGGCGAGCCAGCGCCAGATCATGGGTCACCAGCAGCAGCGCCAGACCACGGCGCGCGCGGAGCGCACTGAGGAGCTCGAAGACCTCGCCCTCGGTCACCACGTCTAGAGCGGTCGTCGGCTCGTCGGCGATCAACAGCGCGGGCTCGGCCGCCAGCGCGATGGCGAGCATCGCGCGCTGCTGCATCCCACCCGAGAGCTGATGCGGGTAGGTCGCCTCCGGGAGCGCCCCCAACCCGACCTCCTCGAGCAGCTTCCGGGCGCGGGCCCTGGCCTCCGCTCGGCCGAGGCCGTGAGCTCGAGCGGCCTCGGCGATCTGCCCAGAGATCCGGATTACGGGGTTGAGCGCGCTTCCAGGATGCTGAAATACCAAGGCCATTCGAGATCCTCTGACCTCACGCAGGCGCTCCTGGGCGAGGCTCAACAGGTCATCGCCGGCGAGCAACGCGCGCCCCTCGGCGCGCGCGTTTCGAGGGAGCAGTCGGGTCAAAGCCAGCGCGAGGCTGGTCTTGCCGCTACCCGACTCGCCCACGATCGCCAGCCCGCGCCCCCGCTCGAGCTCGAACGAGAGCCCGTGGAGCACGACAGAGGAGCGCCCCTCGGCGTCATCGAAAGCGACGCGGAGGTCGCAGACTTCGAGCAGCTTGCCCATCAGCTGCTAGTCTCCGTCGGACTCGCCTCGCAATTCAAGCAAACCAACCGTATATATGAGGTGGTCGAAGGTCTCGTGGGACGAACGCCGAGGATAGCGATGGCGAGCGCGGTGGCGCTCGCGCTCACCGCCTGCGGGCACGCCGAAGGCGACCGCACGACCATGCGGTTGATCGCGGGCAAGCCACAGGCGACGCGCTACGTCAGCCCTGGCGCCTACCGCCACTACCTCGAGGCGCGGCTGCTGCTGGCCCGCGGAGACAAAAAGGGGGCGCTCGAGCAGCTGCGCGCCGCCCTGCTCTTCGACGAGCGATCACCGCTGCTGTTCAGCGAGCTCGCCAAGATCCTCTTCGAGCTCGGTCGACTTGACGAGGCCGAGAGCGCGATCGGGAAGGCGCTAAGCCTGCGCGCCACCTACCCCGACGCGCTGCTGCTGGTGGGCCGACTCGCCGAGCGGCGCAAGCAGCCGGTCAAGGCGCTCGACGGCTACCGGCGCTGCCAGCTCGCGGCACCGCGCTTCGCGCCCTGCTCGCTTCGACGAGCGGCGCTGCTGCAGCGGCGCGGTGCAGACAAGGCCGCCCGCGCTGTGTTGCAGGCGCTGACCGAGCAACGGCCCCGCGACGCCAAGGCCCACGAGCGCCTCGGCCTGCTCTGCTTACAGCAGCTCGACCTACGCTGCGCCGCCACCTCGCTCCGTAAGGCGCTGGCCCGCCGCACCACCCTACGACGCCTCCTCCTCCTGGCGAGGGTCCACCGTGGCCTGGGCCACCTCTCGCGAGCCACGGAGCTGCTGCGCGAAACCTTCGATCGCAGCGGCGGTCACCCCAGCGCGTCCTCGCGGCTGCTCGAGGTGCTCTACCAGCGCGGCGCCAAGCAGCCCATCGACGACCTCTTCGCCGTGCTGCGGGCGCAGGCGGAGCGCAAGCCTGCGCAGCGCAAGACCCTGGCGCAGCTGCTGCTGCAGGCGAGGCGCCCCGCCGCAGTGCTGCGCCTCTGGCGGTCCCTCCCCAAGCGCGCGCAGACCCCCTCGCTGCGCCTCGCCCGCGCGATCGCCTTGTCGCAGCTGAAACGCGCCGAGGCGCGCGCAGCCCTCACCGCCCTGCTCATCACACCGCAGGGCCCCGCCGCCGCCCTCGAGCTCGCGCGGCGCAGCCGACAGAAGGGCGAGCCCGCCAAGGCCGCGGCGCGGCTCGAGATCGCCCTGAAGCACCACCGAAAAAACGCGGGCCTGCTCTCCGCGCTCTCCGAGGCGCTCTTCGAGGCTGGCGCCAAGGCCCGCGCCCTCAAGGTGCTGGAGCGCGCCCTCGCCTCGCGCCCCGACGACCCGCAGCTGCGCTTCGCCTACGCCGCGGCGCTGGAGCGCGCGGGTCGCTGGCGCGACGCCATCGCCCAAGCAAAGAGGCTGCTGAAAGAGAGCCCACGCATGGCGGTGGCTCATAACTTCATCGGCTACACCCTCGCCGATCGCGGCCGAGAGCTGCGGCGGGCCGAGCGCGCGCTGCACACGGCGCTCGGCCTCGAGCCCGGGCGGGCCTATATCATCGACAGCCTCGGCTGGTTGAGCTACCGCCGCGGCGACCTCGCGGAGGCCCTCAGGAGGCTCGAGATCGCCGCGCGCCTGGCCCCGAGAGAGGCCGAGATCGCCGCACACCTCGGCGAGGTCAACGCGGCCCTGGAGCGGCTCCCGGAGGCGATCAAGCGCTACAAACAAGCGATCGCCCTCGGCGACGACCGGCACAAGACCGCGCGCTGGCGCAGACGACTGAAGCAGCTCGCGGCGGGCCGCGTCGGGACTCGTAGAACGCGCCGCTGAGCGCACGCAACGCTTGAACTGACTCTCCGGTCCGTAGTCGACCGGCCCTTTGAACCGCACGGCAGGAGACTCCCATGCTCTCACGCTCTACGCTCTCTCGCCTCGCCCTCGCGACCCTCGCCTCGACGTTCCTCGGCGGCGCGCGCTGCGCAAGCGTCTCACGCCCCTACGCGGCCCCCACCGCCGCCCAAGTGGAGGCGGCCGTGCGCAAACGCGGCGCGGCCGTGCGGGCCCTGCGCGCCGAGGCGCGGATGAGCTATGTGACCAAGCAAGGCAAGGTGAAGGCCACGGTGCGGATGATGGCCGCCGCCGGGGGGAAGCTCCGCTTCGACGTGGTCTCGCCCTTCGACACGCCGCTGGCGACGCTGGTCACCTCCGAGGGCAGCTTCGCGCTGGTGGACTCGCAGAAAAGCCGCCACTTCCACGGCCCCGCCACGCCCTGCAACATCGGGCGCCTGCTGAGGGTGCAGCTCCAGCCAAAGGACGTGCTGACGATCCTCGGCGGCAGCACCCCGCTGATCGCTCATACCTCGCGCAGCCTGCGCTGGGATGACCGCGCGGGCGTCGAGGAGCTGACCTTGGTCGGCCGGGGTGGCGTGAAGCAGACCGTGCGCCTCGACGGACGCGACAAGCGCTGGCGGCTGATCTCATCGCGGATCAGCGACGCCAAAGGCAAGCTGCTGCTCGCGCTCACGGCGGCGGACTACGAGACCCAGAAGGCCCTCGCGCTGCCAACGCGGATCAAGGTCAGCCAGCCGAGCCAGAAGGCGGAGCTCGAGCTGGACTTCAAGAAACAAGAGCTGAACATCACGCTCCCGAGCGTCGCCTTCGAGCGCCCCGCCGCTGGCGGGCTGCCAAGCCAGCGGGTCGACTGTGACACTGAGATCAGGCTCCCGAAGGCCCTCGACGAGAAGGGCTCCAAGAGCTAATACGATCGACGGAGAAGCTCATCTCATGGCCCGTACGCGGATCGGCGCAACCTTCGTCACGCTCCTCGCCGCTCTCGGCTGGACCCTCGCCGCTGGAGGCCTCGGCCTCGCGGTCAACGCGCTACGTGGCGTGGGTCGGGGCGGCCTCCCCTGGGTCGCCCCCTTCCCCTACGAGCACGACTGCCCAGAGAAGCTCGCCCTCGACACGCCGACCATCGCCGCTCCTCGCGCCTGGAAGCTGCTCGGCAGCAAGCGCGTGCGCGGCCCAGAAGGGAGCCGTGATGTCGCCTTGGTCGACGCCCGCCCAGAGGAGGCCTTCAGCGAGGCGCATCTGCGCGGCGCGCGATCTTATCCCTACAGCTTCGTCACGCCCTTCTCCAAGGCCGACGCGGCCAAGCTGAAGGGCTTCGCCCACGTCTTCGTCTACTGCGACAGCCCCGGCGACCGGCTGGCCGGCGTGCAGGCGGAGCTGATGCGGAGAGCTGGGCTTAGCCGCGTGAAGGTCGTCAAAGGCGGCTTCGCTGCGCTCTGCAAGGTCGCCAGCGCGGCAGCGATCATCGGCGACAAGAAGACGCCGGCAACCCAGCCGACGACCTCTCCGGCGACGACCAAGCCTGCGGCGGGGAAAGGAGGCCAACCATGAGCTGGGAAGAACGCCCGCTGTGGCAGCGCCTCGCCGGCCCCTACCTCGCCGTGCTCTTCCGCTGGGCGCTGGGCGTCGTGTTCATCGTCGCGGCGACGCCGAAGATCCGCGATCCCCTCGGCTTCGCGACCTCGATCGCGAACTACCACCTGATGCCACAGTCGGCGATCAACGCGCTCGCGATCTGCCTGCCCTGGATCGAGCTCGTCGTCGGCGCCGCGCTGGTGCTCGGGCTCTCGGTGCGAGCCAACCTTTTGAACATCGGGGCGATGCTCGTCGTCTTCATCATCGCCATCTCGCTGGCGATGTCCCGCGGGCTCGACATCAGCTGCGGCTGCTTCTCCGTCGCGACGGCGGAGTCCGCCGCGATGACGCGCTCGACGCTGATCTGGGACATCATCTGGCTCGGGATGTGCGTTCACGCCCTGATCTTCGATCGCGGCATGCTCACGCCCGCACGCTGGCTGGCACACCGCAGCGACACCAAGGAGCGACCATGACCTTGACCCCCACCTCTCGCCCTCGGGCGCTCCTCGTCACCACCACGATGGCCGCGCTGGTAGGGTCCATCGCCCTACCCCAAGGCGCGAGCGCCCTGCCCTTCTCGAAGCTGAAGCATGGCCGCAAGCTCTCCAAGGCTCAGCGCAAGATCGCAGCCGAAGCGATGGCCACGATCAAGGCTTACCAGGGCTGCGACAAGGTGCTCAGCGGCTGCTTGAAGCAGCGGAACAAGAAGACCGAGATCGCCTGGCGCTTGGCCGACTATGTCGCCTTTCTGACCAGCAAAGGCGTCAACAAGGCCGCGATCATCAAGATCCTCGAGCGTCGGCGCCGGTCCGCGCTGGGCAAGCAGCATACGATCGACACGGTGGGCTGGCCCCGCATCGGCTCGGTCAAGGCCCCGATCACGATCGTCGAATTCGCCGACTTCCGGTGCACCCACTGCACCAAGGTCGGCCCGCTGCTGAGCAAGCTGGCCAAGCGCTACAAGAGCAAGGTCACGCTGGTCTTCAAGCCCTACCCGCTCAAGCCCTACGGCGCCCCGCTCCGCGCCGCTCAGGCCGCCCTCGCCGCCCAGCGTCAGGGCAAGTTCTGGGAGCTGAGCGAGCTGCTCTTCTCACACCGCGACAAGCACGACAAGGCGGGCCTGCGTGAGCTCGCCAAGCGAGCCAGGCTCGACCTCATCGGCTTCGACGCCGCGATGACCGACCGGGCGCTCCTCAAGCAGATCGAGAAGAGCAAGATCGAGGGCCTGCGCCTCGGCATCCGCGGCACCCCGACGATCTACATCAACGGCCGCCAGTTTCTGCTGCGCAAAGATGAAATGCACCTGACCCAGCGCATCGAAGACGAGCTCTTCATCCTCGGCAAGTAGGCCATCCCTCAGACACCATCCCTCAGACACCATCCCTCAGACAGGCCATCCCTCAGACACCATCCCTCAGACAGGCCATCCCTCAGACAGGCCATCCCTCAGACAGGCCATCCCTCAGCGGTTGTCGATCTCGTATTTGCGGATCAGCTCGCGCAGGTGCTTGCGGTCGATCTGCGCTTCCCGGGCGCCGGCGGAGAGGTTCATCTTGTGGCGACGCATCAGATCGACGATGTACTCGCGCTCGAAGAGCTCGACGAGCTGCCCCTTGGCCTCTTTGAAGGGTAGGTCGGTGCGGATGCCCAGCGCCGGGCGGGCATCTTCGCCGAAGGCGTCGTCGAGGTTGATGCTGTCGCCGCGGGCCAGCACACAAGCGCGCTCGAGCACGTTGCGCAGCTCGCGCACGTTTCCCGGCCAGCTGTGCCGCTGCAGCCGCGCCATGTCTTCGGGCTGCACCGTCAACGGCGCCCCCTTGGGCGAGAACAGGTTGACGAAGTGCTGGGTCAGGTAGGGGATGTCCTGGCCGCGCTCGCGCAGCGGTGGGAGGTTGATCCGGATCACCGCCAGGCGGTAGTAGAGATCCTCGCGGAAGGTCTTCTTGCCGACCTCTTCGCGTAGGTCGCGGTTGGTCGCGGCGAGCACCCGGACGTCGACCCGCTCGTATTGGTTGGAGCCCACCCGACGCACGGCGCGTTTGTCCAGCACGCGCAGCAACGCCGGCTGCAGATCCAGCGAGAGCTCGCCGATCTCGTCGAGGAAGATCGTGCCCCCGTTGGCCTCAGCGAAGGCGCCGCGGCGGTCGGAGACGGCCCCGGTGAACGCGCCCTTGACGTGACCAAAGAGGCTCGACTCGATCAGCTCGCGGGGCACAGCGCCGCAATCGAAGACGATGAAGGGGCCATCGGCGCGGTGGCTGTTGCGATGGATCTCCTCGGCGACCAGCTCCTTGCCCGTGCCCGTCTCACCCTCGACGATCACCGTCGCGTCGGTGGCGGCGATGTCGGTGAGCAGCGCGAAGAGGCGCCGCATCTTTGGGTCCTGGCCGACCATCGAGCCGTAGTTGTGTTGCTCGGAGAGCTCCGGCTCGACGGCCTCCTCCTCGGGGACGAACTTCACGACCGTGCGGCCGAGCTTGAACTCCGCGCCAAAGCCGACCGTGATCTCGCGGATCCGCGAGTTCTCGAAGAAGGTGCCGTTGGTCGAGCCACGATCGCGCAGCACGAGCCCCGAGCCCTCCCAGACGGCCTCGAGGTGCTTTCGGCTGACGGTCTTGTCGGTGAGCATCATCGTACAAGAAGGAGACGAGCCAAAGGTCACGGGCTCGCCCTGCAGCGGCACCGACTCGCCGCGATCGGGCCCCTTGATGATGATGAATCGCCCACCACGCTGCCGGGTGAAGACCGGCGGTTCGGTGAGCAGGTTGGTGACGTTGTCGCGACCTCGGGCCATCTAGCGTCCTGGTCGGTGGTGCGGCGCCGCGGCTCGTGTCGTCGCCGCGTCTGCCGGAAAAAACCAAGCAAAACTGCATGGTGGGGGGATACTAGCGTCGCCCCGACACCAGATCAATCACAGCTTCATCCTACCCATGGTATCTTCGCCTACACAATGAACATGAGCGAAGAAAAGGTCTCGAGCGTCTGCAGCGAGTGCGGCGCCATGATCACCTTCGACGCCGGCGCCACCCAGGTCAGCTGCAGCTACTGCGACGCGGGCCTGGTGGTGGGCCGTGAGACGCGCCTGGTGCGCCTGGACTGCCCAATTCAGCTGCTACTTCGGGCCGGAGGACGCGCTGAAGCTGGCCTACGTGGTCTGGCTGCAGGTCATCCCCGGCACCGTGCCGAAGCGCCTCGCCTCGCTGCGTGTCGAGACCAGCGTCGTCGAGCTCTGGTACGTGCCCTTCGCCGATCGAGGCCGCGAGGTGACCAACTTGCTGACCGGGATGCGCTACGATCGCACCGTCTTTCGGGGAGTGGGCCATTGAGCAGCTGTCGCTTCTGTCAACAATGGAATCCGCCGAAGGCGCATCGCTGCGCCTTCTGCCAGAACCTGATCGAGGGCGACGTCGATCAGACCCTCGCCGGTCGCTCGACGATGACCGCCCAACAGGTCGCCGCGATCCCCAAGGCCCAGGAGAGCAGGTTCGATAGCCGCCTTCAGCCACGCAGCACACCGCAGCTCAGCCCGCGGCAGTGGGGAGCGGTCGGGGTGTGGCGGTGTTCGTCGCGATCGGCTTGCTGGTGCAGCTGATCAGGCAGTGCTGACGGGGACCCGCTGATCAGGCGTTGCTGACGAAGACCCGCTGATCAGGCGTTGCTAATCAGGCGTCAGCGGCGTCGTCGACCCCGTCGCCTGCGCTCCTTGCCGAAGCGTAGGTCCTTGCGCTGCCGCCGTCTCAGACGGACCTTCTTGACGGTCACCTCACCCGTGCGCAGGCTCCGCAGCCCGACCTTGTAGCGACCAGGGCGAACGTAGAAGCCCACCATCGGACATGAGAAGCCCGTGTCCTTGCCGTCGAGTATCACGCGCCGTCTGTCGAGGCGACGGTCTCGACAGCGCACGACCAGGTGAGCGCGCGTCCGCCCCGTGTAGCGCGGATAGCGGACGCGCTGGAGGTCGAAAGAGAGCGTCTTGGGCGTCATGCCGTCGATGCGGTCGACTCGCATCGCGTACTTCGAGGTGACAATGGCCAGGACTCGCGGCCGCTGACGACGTCTCAGCGTCTGCGGCGTCTTGCCGATCTTGCGACCATTAACGTAGAGCGTCGCCGGCGGCCGCGACACGACCCGGATCGGGCCACGAGGCCGCCTTGGGTTGCCGCCCTTGCCGGTATCACCCTCGCCGGTATCACCCTCGCCGGTATCACCCTTGCTCTCGCCACCCTTGCTCTCGCCACCCTTGCTCTCGCCACCCTTGCCTGTATCACCGTTGCCCTTGCCCATATCGCCCTTCTGCCCCTTCTCAATGAGGCCAGCCTCACCCCCCTTGGCCAAGCCGCCATCGGTGACCAGGGCAGCGTCCTTGGCGCGCGAGCGCTTGACCAGCTTGTGGATGAGCAAGCCAACGGCAGTGGCGAAGATCACGATCGCGGCTCCCAGCACCAGATGAGCCCAACCCCAGCGACGCTTCGGCTTCAACGCAGCCTCGCCACCACTGTAGAGATCCTCGTGGTAGCCTGGCGCCTCTGCCGCCGGCTGAAACGAGAGGCTGCCTTGTTCGGGTGCCAGTATACTGGTCGGCGACGCCGATCCTGGTGGCGGAGCCAACGGCGGTGGCTCCGGCGTGCCAAGGGCCGCAGCGGGCGGCGCTCCGAGCGGAGGAGGGACGGCGAGCGGCGGCGTGCCTGGCGGTTTGCCTACGGGCCTGCCTGGCGGTTTGCCTGCGGGTTTGCCTGGCGGTTTGCCTGCGGGCGTGCCTGTTGGCGCATACGGGGCCGCGGGAGGCCCGTTGTCGGCGATCGCGGGCAGACGCAGTGTGCCGGCGAAGGGTCGGCGAGGGGTTGGTCCACTAGTCGCTAGAGGCGCGGCGCCTGGCAGCGGCACGCGTTGGATCGGACGCCCATCGGATCCGCGAAGCGGCGACCGCCCAACCTCACCGGGGCGCCCACCCTGCCGGGGGACCGCCGCCACACCGGCGGGGCTTCCGGACTCCGGATCAGGTCGGAAGCACATCACCTCATCATCCGAGCTCCCTAGCTGGGGCCACGACGGTGACGCGGGCGGCGCCGCCGGGGGGCTCGCGCTGCCTGCCAGCGATGACACCGGTGACGACTGAGGGAAGGGGCGATCGTGTAGAACCGGCCACGGCCCCGTCATCGCGGGGGCGACTTTGCGTCGAGGGGCGACCGCGTCTGCTCTTGCGGGCCACGGGCCCGTGATGGCTGGACGCCTCGGCGCTGGCGGCACCAGCCCCCCGTCGCTTCGCGGCAACGTCAGCTCGTCCCGATCCTCCTCGAAGATCTGACGGAGGCTCTTCGGCTGCTCCGCGTCCTGCAGCGTCAGCTCCATCGAGTCGTCACCCATCAGCGGGCGGGTGCTGTCGACGCTCGGATCATGCGACGCGACGTCGTGGCGCTCCGCCCGCGGATAACGTCGCGTGGGCTCCTCCTTCGGCACGTTCGCGGCCACCGGCGACACCCTGGTGTCCTCTCCCAGCTGGATCGACATCCGCCCCGCTCGGATCGTCGACTCCTCCTCCGCCGGCTGGTCGTCGATCAACGCGCGCTCGGGCTGGATCACCTCCCGCGAGCCCATCCGCGGCGGCGCAGAGATCGCGGTCGACGACTCATCGCCTTCGTCGAAGGGCTCGTTCGGCTGCTCCGCCAGCAGCGACTGGATCGGCCGCGAGATCGAGTCCCACACCCCGCTCTCCGACTCCTCGGCGGCGACCTGCTCGAGCGAGCGCTCGACGCTCGGCTCCCAGCTCGGCTCCAGCGCTGCCTGGGCCGGCGCAGCGTCGGCAGAGGCAAACGACTTCGGGAAGGCGTCGACGTGCGTCGACTCGCCCCAATCGTCTTCGTCAGCGGCCGGCGATAGGTCAGCGCCCGACGCGTCGACGTTTGGCGAGGGGTCAGCGTTCGCGCTCGGCTTCGCGTTGGCGTCGTCTTCTGGCCAGGCCCCCGGCGGCTGCCCTGGGGCGACCTCGGTGGCCTCCTCGTCCCAGTCCTCGGGGAGGCTCTCGTCGTGCGACCAGCTTAACCCCGTGTCGCGCTCCGCGTCTGGCCCTTCATCCACCGCCGTGTCCGGCCCGTCGACGTTCGTGTCGTCGTCGACGCCCTCTTGCCCGGGGTGGTCGGAGCTGAGATCGTCGCCGTCGTCGTCATCGAAGAGCGGCAGCGACGAGTCGTCGATCTTCACCGCCGTCGGTTCATCGTCGTCATCAAAGGCGAGCTGGCCGGGCGCGCCGGGCGGCAGCGCGTCGGGCAACACGACATCTCGGGTCATGTCGACCAGCGCCTTGTTGACCTCCAGAGGGTTGACGGAGGTCGGCTCGTCGAACTCAGCGCGGGGATCGAGCGCTGCCAGCGCCGGCAGTGGCGCGCTCCCAGCAACAGAGGTGGTCGCGAGGCTCTCTCGCCGGGAGCTCGACGCCTCTCCACCGATCTCGGCTAGGTAGCTCGCGAGCTCGGCGCGGATTTGGTGCTCAGCTGCACCGGGGCGCGCGGCGACGAGATCGGCCGCCAGCGCTCGCGCCTCACCAGGTCGACGACGCGGATCGATCGCAAGACAGCGGCGCAGCAGGCTGCGAAAGGCCAGCGGCACCTGCTCCATCGAGCCAAGCGTCCCCCCACGTGCGTTCCTCAACACATCGAGGGGATTGTGTCCCTCAAAGAGCCCGTGGCCCGCGAGCAGCTGGTAGAGCAGCGCGCCGACACCGAAGACATCCGTGGCTCGCGTGAGCTCCTCACCACGGAGATGCTCCGGGCTTCGATCGTGCTGCGGAGCGCCAAAGGAGTCCTCATCGCCGCAGCGATCGAGGACCGGATGCCAGCTGCCGAAGTCGCGAACCCGCACCAGGCCACGCTCATCCAGGAGCACGTTCGTCGGCCAGAGCGCGCCATGGAGCATCTGCGCGGAGCGCCCCTCGAAGACCAGATGATGCGCGTGCGCCAACCCCTCGCAGACCTGAGCGACGATGTTCACGGCGATCGCGGGGCTCGGCAGGCCATGGTAACGCATATACGCGAAGACACTCGACAGGTCGTGGCCTTCTATGTACTCGGAGATAAGGTAAGGATCGCCATCGACCTCGATGAGCTCGCGCAAGGGCACGCAGTTTTCGTGGTGGAGATAACGCGACTCGCTCAGCGCGTGGAGCAGCGCGTCGGCGACGTTGGGATCGGCCAGCGCGCGCGGATGCAAGCGCTTGGCTACCCACTGCTCGTCGCCAGGTCCGGTGGCGAGGTAGGTTGTGCCGCTGCAGCCAGAGCCGAGGCGGCGGACGCAGCGATAGCGCCCAATGGAGAAAGGAAGAGGAGGGCTAGTCACCTGGTACAGCCATTCCTGGCAGAGCACGCAGGCCCTTTCACGCCAGGGCTTTGTTGCTCGTCATCGAAATACCGCGAGGTTGCCACGAGAGTTCCGTCAAGGCGCGATTCTGGAGCGCGGCACCTCGCTCCAATGCTACCACAGCTGCCCTACGCTCCGCCTATCGGCGCCTCTTCGCGCTCTTGCGCGCGACCGACGCGGTCGAGGCGTCGCGTTGTTGGCGGCGCTCGCGGGGCACGTGGTACTATCCGCGCGGAGTGGGGCAGACCAGGTGATGAAGCCATGACGACCGAAGACTCTACCCTCACCGCCATCTGCGACTCGCACCTGTTCAAGTCTCTCGACGACGATGGCCGTCGGCAGCTGCTCGACACCGCTTCGACAGCCCGCTTCGAGGCTGAGCAGGTCATCGTGCGCGAAGGCGACCCAGGCGAGGCGCTCTACATCATCAAGACGGGCACGGTGAACGTGATCACCACCCGAGGTGATGAAGACGTCCCGCTCGCCCGCTTGGGACGCGGCGCATGTTTCGGTGAGGTAGCGCTGCTCAGCGGACGCCCCCGGACGGCGACGGTGGTCGCCGCCGAAGACTGCACGCTGCTCTGCTTTCATCGCCAACCGATCGAGTCTGTGCTCAACGCCTACCCCAAGGTCCGCAAGCTGCTCGAGACGGTGGTACGAGGGCGAGCGCGAGACACGATCGAGAAGATCACCCGCCCCCCGACTCTTTGAGCCCATTGAATTTGACTTTCGCTGAGATAGCTCTCTAGAATGCCTGCGGATTTCAGCGCGGCGAGCAAACCTGCCGCGAACCGTTCGAGAGGAACGTCGTGAGCGATCGGCCGGTCACACACGCACTGCGCTTTATCTCCGGCAAGTACCAAGGGGGTGAGTTCCCGCTCAAGGCGAACCGCGAGCTGATCATCGGCCGCTCGAGCGAGCTCGATATGGTCCTCGTCGAAGATATGGTGTCGCGTAAGCACGCCAAGATCTCGACGCTCAACGACCAGGTGATCATTCAAGATCTCGGCTCGACCAACGGGACCTTCGTCAACGGCGAGAAGATCAAGCGCGTGCGCCTGCGCGAAGGCGATCGGATTTTGATCGGCACGAGCATCATCAAGCTCGTCGCGATCGACGGCGAGGGCGAGGGAGAGGGCGTCGCAGCGCCGGCCTTTCAGGGCGGCAGCGCCACGCCGTCACCTTCACCAAAACGCACCGTCAGCGGCGCGCGCTCGATGGCGGGGACGATCGACGAGATCCCGCTGCCCGATCTGATGCAGCTGCTCTCTACGAGCAAAAAGAGCGGCGTGCTCGAGGTGCAGACCGACACCGACTTCGGGCGGATCTATCTGCGCAAGGGTCAGATCTACTACGCCACGATCAACGACAGCTTCGAGATCAAGCCGCGCAAGGCCGTGCTGCGCATGCTGGCCTGGGAGAGCGGCGCCTTCGAGCTGCAGCCCCCCGATGACCGTGAGTACCTCGACGAGCTGACGGAGTCGACCGAGGCGCTGCTGATGGAGGCGATGCGACAGGTTGACGAGATCCGTCGCGTCGACGACGATCTCCCGGCGCCGTCGGCGACGCTGAGCATCGTCCGGCCCCTCGAGACGCCGCTGCGTGATCTCGAGCCCGAGCAGCTCGACCTGCTGCAGGCCGTGCTCAACTACGGCACGATGAAGGCCGTGATCGACCGCGCCCCCGTGACCGACCTCGAGGCCTACGAGGCGGTGCAAGAGCTGATCAAGGCCAACGTCATCGTCGCGACAGACTGATCGTGGGGGCACACGGATCCTCGCGACCGACGGATCCTCGCGACCGACGGATCCTCGCGACCGACGGATCCTCGCGACTAGATCGTCAGCGTGAGGCCTTCGCGCGCGGCGACGAGCTCGACCTTCGTTCCACCTGCTTCACCGTCAAGGAGCTCGCGCCCTCGGGCCGCCAGCGCGTCGAGCTGGTCGTCGGTGTAGTCCTGGTCGTAGTGAAAGAGCGCCAGCTTCCCCACGCCGGCCAGCGCCGCCGCCCGGGCGGCGTGGGCGATCGATGAGTAGCCGCGACCGACGCGGGCCTCGTAGTCTTCAGGCGAGTAGGTGCTGTCGTGGATCAGCACATCGGCGCCAGCGTAGAGTTCCAAGAGGGCCTCCGGTGGAGCACCCTGCGGATACTCGGCGTCGGGAGCGTAGACCAGCGAGCGCAGGGCGTCGCCCTCGCCGTGCTCGACCCGGAAGGCGAAGGCTGAGACGCGACCATGGAGGTTGAAACGTCCCCGGACCCGCAGCGCCCCGACCCGCCGCTCCTCGTCGGGCTCGAGAGCGCAGAAGTCGATGCTGGCCCCGAGATTGCGCAGGCTCTGCACCGGCATGAAGTGCGGGTTCATCTGCCCCTCGAAGATGCCCTCGAGCATCTCTGGTGAGCTGCAGGAGCCGTAGATCGTGATCTGGTTGCCCGGCACGAAGACGGGCCCAAAGAAGGGAAACCCCTGGATGTGGTCCCAGTGGGCGTGGGTCAGAAAGAGGCTGGCCTTGCCCTGCCCCTTGCCGAAGCCCTCGCCCATCAGCGAGCGCCCGAGCTGGATAATCCCCGTGCCAGCGTCGAAGATCGCGAGGTCATCGCCGGCCCGCACGGTGACGCAGTTGGTGTTGCCACCGTAGCGGACGAACTCGGGACCGGGCGCCGCGATACATCCCCGCACCCCCCAGAAGGAGAGCTCCATCAGCCGCCCTCTCTAGAGCCCCGTCGAAGAGGCGTTTGTCTGACCTCGATCCCAGCGCCGGTGCAGCCGACCTCCAGGCCTTCGCGCGCCGCGATCACCTCGAGGGAGGTCGAGGCCACGACGCGCGCGAGGATCGCGTCTTGTTGGTCGTCGCTGCGATCGGGGTGGTGATGAAAGAGCGCCAGCGCCCGCGCGCCCGCCTCCTCGGCGATGGCGACGGCGTGCTCCGGGGCGCTATGTCCCCAGTGGGGATAGGCGTGGTACTCCCTCATCTCGAACATGGTGTCGAAGATCACCAGATCGACGCCTTGGCAGAGCTCGAGCACGCCAGCGCGCATCGCCCGGAGCACGGCGACCTCCTCCTCTGGCGGAGCCTGGTCGAGGTCCGGGCTGGTGGGGACAAACTCGCAGCCGAGGACGATCCGATCGAAGGGCGCGGTATCGGAGATGTACGCCAGCGAGCCGCCGTCGGCGTCGACCCGATAGCCCACCGCAATATACGGGTGGTTCAGCCGCGCGCAGCTGACGGTGACCGACTCGCCGAGGCGAAAGCGTGTGCCCTCGATCAGCTCCCGGTAGCCAACCGCCGCGCCAACGTCCTGCAAGCTGACGGGGAAGTAGGGGTCTTGGGTCTGGCCGGCGAAGATGTCGCCGAGGTGCACCTCACGCTGCCGGCCGTAGATCGTGACCCGATTGCCCGGCACGTAGAGCGGCGCGAAGAAGGGCAGGCCCTGGATATGATCCCAATGGGTGTGGCTGACCAGCAGGTGACAATGCCCCTCGCCGCGACCACACGCCGTGGCGCGTCGATCGCCACGTTTGCTCACCGCGGCGCCTCGCAGAGCGTCGCCCACGAGCTCCTTGCCGAGGCGTCGCAGCCCCGTGCCGGCGTCGAGGATCACGATCGAGTCGTCATCGGGGCAAACCTGAACACAGGGCGTATGCCCGCCATAGCGACAGGTCGCGCTCCCTGGTACGGGGTAGGAACCTCGTACGCCCCAGAACCTGACGAACATCGGGCGGACCATACCACGGGCGCCAAGGCGCGACCACGGGCGCCTAGAGCGCTGATCAGCTTAACGGACCGAGCTGCGCGAAGGATGCGGAATCACGGCGTAGGAGCGAGGAGGGCGCCTGCTGGTAGCAAGCAACCGACGA
>PDWJ01001053.1_pt1 | contig 44990 bp, 33 predicted proteins | sample 1430881 | NCBI WGS metagenome assembly PDWJ01 (sample SAMN01162460, study PRJNA174530) | Oral metagenome, whole genome shotgun sequencing project. | biome: Marine environment; feature: Marine mammal; material: Swab sample of the gingival sulcus; isolation source: swab sample of gingival sulcus...
GCTTATTGGCTGGATTCCAGGTTGGAGAACGGCCGTTTGCGTTTGTGGCATAGAGTGACCGCATGAATATATTTTTTTGAGTGCTGACCTGGAAATTCTTTTGACACATTTTAGGGATTATTTTTGAATCGGTGGTAGGGGGGCTGTATGTGGGGGGAGTGGGGTGTTGCTGGTTATGCGAAGGGGTTTGTGGTCGATTTAGCAAAATCGTGATACATATCCTGATATGCGAATTGCAATGGTTGGTCCTTTTGGGTTTCACCCGAACAAGACGATGCGCAGCCGGGCGTTAGGGTTGGCGCGACCTTTGGCAGCCAGCGGGCAATCGGTGCAAATTTTTATGCCGCCGTGGCAAACACCAGAAAAGGCTGACTTCTGTTGGGAAGAGGATGGTGTTTTGCTGCGTTATGTTTCCTTGAGCGGGGGAACCTTGGGTATTACGCGCCATCTTGTAGAGGATGTGTTAGCCTGGCGGCCTGATGTGGTCCATTGTTTTAAGCCTAAAGCGTACAGCGGCCTGGCGGCCTGGTGGTTGTGGTATTTAAATAGGAAGCGCCTGCGCTTGCTGGTAGACACCGATGATTGGGAAGGGTGGGGGGGGTGGAATGAACTGGCACCTTATACACCGCTGCAAAAGCGATTTTTTGCCTGGCAGGAACGGTGGGGCATGCGCCATTGCCATAAGTTGACGGTGGCCAGCCGCGCTTTGCAGACATTGGCTTGGGGACAAGGGATTCCTCCTGAAAATGTTGTCTATCTTCCCAATGGTGCCGGTATTTCGGCGCCCCACAAACAAAAGCCAGCTGCGAAGCGAGCGCCAACGATTTTGCTTTACAGCCGCTTATTTGAATTTGATGTCGCCCGCTTGATTGCGGTGTTACGTGGTGTGAAAACGGCCGTTCCCGATCTGCGGATTCTCTCTGTGGGAACCGGGCTGTATGATGCAGACTTAGCTCAATTTCGCCAGCAGTTAAAGGCTGCTGGCCTGCTAGAAATCGTTGAGGATAAGGGGTGGGTGGCAGAATCTGCTTTGCCTGCCTTGCTGTGCCAGGCAGATGTAGGCTTGTATTTGATGGATGACGGGCTGCTGAACCGCACAAAATGCCCGGTTAAATTAGCAGACATGCTCATGTTGGGGATTCCGGTTGTGGCGGAAGCAGTAGGACAGGTCACGGAATATGTGGTGCCTGGACAAACGGGGCTTTTAAGCAAATCTGGGGATGTCGCTGGCCTGGTGGCTGCCGTTTGCCACCTTTTACAAGATAAACAGGAACGCAGCCGTTTATCTGCCCAGGCGAAGCAGCATTATGCAGAAAAATTTGCTTGGGCTGTTCAGGCAAACAGACTCGAACAAGTGTATGCCAGCTCTGATTAGGACTGACAATGAACTAAAATAGGGCATGCCCTTGTCAGTTTCAAGGAACGGTAAGGAAACGGCTTTGTTGTATGGTTTGATTGCCGTTTCTCAGCTAACCAGCTGGGCGGCCAACGGGTTTTTCTCTAACTTGGTACACCACCAGTGCCTGGAACCTCTGTCATTCTCCTGACATGGGCGTTTTCTATTGTTTTGTGGCGTGCTGCAAGGCGAAATAAGACGGCCGTTCTGAGGCATCTAAGCGCAGTAGACTATACCCTGACTCAGCAAACTGAGTTCCCAGAATGGGGCCAAAGTTGAGATTCCATAAAATAAGAGGCCCTACAGAATCCCGTTCTTGAGCAATTTGATAAGCGTCCAAAATATATTCTGCTTGCTGCCATTCGTTTAAATAAGCCATAAATTCAGCGCCAGCAGGGGGGGGCACGGGCGTACCTTGTTCATTCAAAAGGCCGTCGAAGCTGCCCCAGCCAAATTCCGTAGCCCATAGTTGTTTTTCCACACCATATTCTGCCAGGATTGCGGCATAGTCATCGAGGGTATCTTTGAAAAAGAAGCTGGGATGATTGTTGTGGGTAGGGACGGTGGAGGCGTTGTCTTGGGCGCTGCTTTCCGGGGGATTGCCCCAACCGTATGGATGAACTCCTATCGCATCGACATGTTCGGCTGCGCCTGCTGCCAGCAGGGCACGCAAAAAGACACGGTCGTCTACGGCGGCTGCATAATCGTTGATGCCTGTGGTGGCTGGGGCGCCGCTGATGAGGATGGCGTGGGGATCCATGGCGCGGACGCCTTCTGCCCCAGCTTGTATGAGGGCAGCCACATCGGCGGCACTGAGTGGCGAGCCATTCCATTCTCTTTGTAAATTTGGCTCATTCCACAGCTCGTAAGCAGCGACTTTTCCTCGATAACGTTCTGCCAGGAATTGCATAAACTGCCGGAAGAGGACATAGTCCGTAGGGGGGCCGTCTAGGGCAGTGGTCGGGCGGCTCCATTCTGGCGCTTTGGCTACATTAAGTATCACCTTCAGGCCACGAACAGCTGCTGCATCCACGAAGGCGTCCAGCTCTGCAAGCCGATCCGGTGCGTATTGCTCGGGATAGGGTTGGTAGAGCTTCCATGAGACTTGGGTTTTTACCCAACCCACGCCTAATGTGTGGGCATGATCCATCAGAGGCAAGAGGTTGACTTGCTGAATGTGTAACTGAATGCCCATTTCAGAGCGTCTGAGAGGCGGCCCTTCATAAATGGGGTAGGCTGGCGTGGGCGATGGTGTGGCTGTCGGGGTTGGCTGCCTGGTGGGGGGATGTGTGGGCGGGATTGTGGCCTGGGGGGTGGGGGACAATGTGGCTTGGCTGAGGGCGGGTTGTAACGACGTAGTTGGTACAGAGTTTGCCGAAACGGCCGTTTCCCTGCTCACTTCTGCCCTTTCTGGGTTCGAGCCACAAGCTGCCAGTATGATCACAACAGCCGCAATGAACAACATTAGTTGACGCATAACGGCGCATTCTAGGGTGTATGGGGAGGATAGTCAAACTAGGAATTGGCATCCAGGTCAACGGCCGTTACAATCTTAAATGATGCGTAAGCGATACTCTATCCCTGCGGCTGAAACACGGACTGAAATCGAGATTAAAAAATCCCGGTTTATTGCCACGGCTGCCCCAGTTTTTTCTGTCGATGACGCCAAAGCATTTATCAAGCGCATCAAAGCTGAATTTGCTGATGCCTCACACAATGTGCCGGCCTACCAAATTGGTTTTGGTTCCACGACGACAGCCCATTGCCATGATGATGGTGAGCCAGCGGGCACGGCTGGACGCCCCATGTTAGCTGTGGTGCAAGGCAGTGGTCTGGGGGATGTGGCGGTGGTGGTCACGCGGTATTTTGGCGGCACCAAGTTGGGAACGGGGGGGCTGGTGCGTGCCTACAGCGAAGCAACCAGGACGGTGTTGGCGGCGCTCCCTCTGGCGGAGAAGGCGCTTACGCACACAGTCATGTTGGCTGTTCCCTACACTCACTTGGAACGGGTAAGGCTGCTAATTGACCGGTATAACGGCCGTTCTCTTGATGAGATGTTTGCTGCAGACATCACCATCACAGCCCAGTTTACCGTGGAGGCCTTCCCTCAATTTCAGGAAGCCTTGCGAGAAATGACCCATGGCACACTGGAAGCAGAAATTATCGAAACTGGCATGTCAATTGGCATATTCCCTCGAGTAAATGATTGAGGGGAATAAGCGTTGTGGTTGTATTTTGCGTGCCCTCACTTTGTGCATTGTGTTGACTTAAGCTGTTTGTCAACAGCTTTTGGTAAACTCATTTATCCTATAATTTGTATTGTACATACTGTTAATGTATGTACGGTTATTGTTTACCAGGCCAACTCTCCCCTAAACACAATGGTTTTTCCCACGTCACGCAGTTGGGGGGACACCCCTAAAACCCCCCGTTACAGAAACCAGCAGTTCAGCACCCAGCCCTCAGAACACGGGGGAGACGACCCGAAACCCGCTAAGGCTGCTCGAGAGGTTCGGGAGGCCCCCGTCGCGGCGGGCGACGCGGGCGAGGTCACGATCGAGGCCCCACGAGCCGCCCCGCACACTATAGCGATTATGCTTATCATCAAAAAATGACGCTGTCCATTCCCATACATTGCCATTCATATCGTGGGCTCCACATGCGGCCACACCTCTGGGAAACGCGCCAACGGCCGTTGGTCGCCCTATCTGTGCTTCTTTTGAATTAATGATGCCATCCTCCCACGCGTTTCTCCAAGCCCATTCTCGCCCATCTGTATGCCGCGCTGCCCGCTCCCACTCGTATTCTGTGGGCAGCCGGTATGTGCGCCCACTTGTCTCTGTCAGCCAGGCGCAATACGCCACTGCCTCATACCAGGATACGCCCACAATCGGGCGATTCTCCCCCTGCCAGCGTGGCTGCAGCCAATACTCGGGTTGGGTTATCGGTTCTTTCCCCCGATAATATTCTGGATGCTCGCTGACGCGCCAGCGCCACCCTTTACTGGCTTCCCCACCCCAGTATCGTGGCTCTTCGTACCCACCAGCGTCCATAAACATACCAAATTGGGCTGCGGTCACCGGATAGCGGGCAATAGCAAACGGCTTGTCTATCTGCCGTTTTTCTTTGTCATTACCATAGAGGAACGTTCCCGCAGGGATCTCTGTCAACGCTGGCTCCAGCGTACATACCCCTGGTCGTGGATCGCCCAGCTTCCCTAAGGCATCCCCTGCTTCGGCGCGCTGCTGCGCTGTTAAGGCTTCATTTGCCAATAATGCTACCAATGAATCTCGTAATTGGGGTAAGACCTCTTTGCCCACTTCATCCCTTTGAGCCGCATGCCGACCTATGGTGGCACACATCTCCCCAGCCAGCCACACCTGCCGCCAGGCAGAGGTGTCATCATGGGCAGGGATTTTATCCGGCAGCATGTCTGCTATGGCATCAAATGCTTTTTCCCGATTATTTTGATTAAACGTCAACGCCCCTACTGCCAGATTTAGCACTTCCCGCCAGGTTACGCTTTCAGCTGCCAGTTCTTTGGCACGTCGTGAGAAGCGACGCAATGAAGCCAGGTGACAAGCGGCCAGATACTCTTGAAATGTGCGGTGCGGAAAACTGTACACTCGTTCCCGGCGACCGCCTCGCCCTACCAGCAGATGCGCCCGCTGTTCCGTATACTCCAAAAACTGCTCTGCTTTAGCTAGACTGCCTAAATTTTCTTCAGCAATCTCAAGAACACTCCAGCGAGGGATATCGGCTGACTTCTCTCTGCTTTTTGCTTTGCTATGGGCTTCCCAGGCAATTTCCCATAAGAGTCGCTCTAAATCTTCTTGACTTGTCTCCAAGGCCTGGAGTGAAGTAGGGAGGTCTCCCTCTGACCCTTCCTCAAGGCGAAGCTGCCAGCGCAGCAGCAGTGTTTCCACACAAGCCTGATATAACTTGGCTCTATCATCTGGCAGTGAGCCACGGAAGGTTTGCACCAGCGCCATGATTGTCAACAGCATCGGGTTTTCGGCCAATTCTTGTAGTTCCGGTCTGTGAACGGCCGTTTTCAGCGCAGCTGCTTTCTGTATAGACTGTTCCCGAGGCAATTGCCCTTTTTCCAGTAAACTTGCATACCAGTTGTCGATGAACTGCTTAATCTGGGTTTGGTTAAACGGCCGTAAGGTTTGCACCGGCACGCCGGCTGGCGCCTCCGTCTGGTCAAAAGACAGCACCCGGCAAGTAGCTGCCCAGCGATTGCCCCCATATACTCCCTGCCCCAGCGCTTTAATTGCTGCCCACACCGCTTGCCGTTCATTTGGAGGCACTTCATCGACACCATCGAGCAAAAAGAATACCCGACCACGCCGGGCTAATTCACGTAACGAGAGGGCGCAGTCGCTCAGGTCATCTGAGGTAAGCTGGTCACACACAAAATCTATAACAGCGGTGCTATCATCCGGATCGAACGGTTGGCGGGCAAAATCCCGCAGCACAACCATAACCGGCACGAAATCCTCGGTCCACTGCTTCATCTCTATCTGTGTATCCTCTCTATATATCGGCCATGACAACTGGTCTCGCCAGCGTTTGTCCTGCGGCTGCATGGCGCCACAAGCCAGGTGATAAGCCATATAACGGAGTAGTGTCGATTTCCCTGAACCGGGATCGCCTAATAGAACGACCTGTGGATATTCATGCAGATAGTACAAAGCCGCCCTGACGGTGTTCGACTGCTGCCCAGAACCTTGCGCCAGCACCCTTTCTCCGGCTACATTAAGTCCAATAAAGACCTTACTCAATGATAACTCTCCCCCTTTTTTGCCAGATTGGTCAAGATTGGCCAAGGGCACAGAGGAAGTCCGTCGTTGCAGCGTTTTCAGATAAGGGCGTATTTGCCGCAACAAGACAGCCTCACCTTCTTCATCTTTAATGTATTTTTGCTTGTAGAAATCGTCTCCTTCCGCCTCAATACCTGCCAGCACGGCGGCTGTGATCGTTTGCAGGTCTGCGCGTTTGGGTCTTGCTTCTTGAACAGCCTGCACAAGAGATTTTAGCCAGTCGTTTCTTATAGCCGCTTCCACGACCTCATGGATAATGTGTGGCATTGGCTTGGGCAGCCCTACGATGTCAGCCAATTTACGTTGGCATTCCAACCTTAACAGCTGCGTAAGCTCTCCCTCATTGAAGGCGTTTGTCAATAAAGATTCCAGTTTGGGTCTCAATTCTTGCCACGTTGTTGCCATAGGATAACCTCTACCCTCCTAATAAATGTGTCTTCTCTATATCTACCAGATACTGGCGGATCTTTGCCGTTGGTATTCCCTGATTATACGTAGCCACACCCTCTACAGGTTCTCCCGCATGGTGCAGCGCCACCAACTGCCAGTTGAAGTTGAATACGGGGGAGCCGGAAGAACCTGGCTCTGTATTGTTTCGGTAGCGTAGACGCAGCCCATCCCAAACGGTGCCGATGACAGCTTCCGTGTCAATCGCCATCATCAACTGCCGACCACCAGGGTATTGGTAGATGATCAGCGGAGTTCCCGCCTCTAACATTGGTGCTGGCTGTGGTATCTCCAGCCAACCTCCCTCGTCAGGTTCGCGTACACGGTCTTCTCGCATCAGGGCATCAAAGCGCACTTGTAAGTGCTTAGCCTTGCCCTCCGCCAAATAGTCATACACGACATGGTAATTGGTCAAGACGGTATCGGGTCCTACCAAAAAACCGCTGCCTATCGCTTCACCTTTTCCCGTCAATGTTTTATGCTCAATGAGACACATCCGCCCTTCGACACGCATCATCTGCTGGCGCATGTTGGTTGCATCCAACATGGGAATGCGACGACGCACCAGCTTTTCTAGCTCCAGGGCACCGACTGAGCGGCTTTCCTCCCCAATATGAGAAGAGACTGATGTCGCGCGCTCAAGCAATTGTGCCACCTGATACAGCTGGCTGTGGGTTGGATTATACCGTCGAGCGGCTTGTACCAACATCTGAACCTGAGACTGATGATTGTAATGCTTAATTAAGTTGAATACGGTCATATTGAGATTGCTTTGGGGAACCAACACCTCCAATCGTTCACCGAGGCCATACTGCACCATCATTTCCAGGCTGCCGAGGTTAAAGGCATCCACCAGCGCATCATTGAGCAGTTCATATGCTCGCCCACTTACTTGCATCATTTACTCCTTTTTTTGCAGGCTCACCCCAGGCTTCGCTGAAGCTGCCACTTCTTTGTTAATTCATCTTGCAGGGTTAGCAGATTCTCTCGCGTATTCAAAGCTGGCGGCTGGCACTTTACCCCGTTTTCCCTGTCGTGCTTTACGCCATGCTTCATACAAGTTATACCAGGACACAATTTGCGGATATAGTTGTCGATAACTTTTCATATATAATATCCTCCCCTGTCACGCAGTTGGGGGGACACCCCCCAACCCCCCCGTTACAGAAACCAGCAGTTCAGCACCCAGCCCTCAGAACACGGGGGAGACGACCCGAAACCCGCTACGGTTGCTCGAGTCGTTCGGGTAGTTCCTGTCGCGGTAGGCGACGTGGGCGCGGTAACGATCGAAGTACCACAAGCCGCCCCGCAGGCTATAGCCATGATGCTTATCATCAAAAAATGACGCTGTCCATTCCCAAACATTGCCACTCATGTCATGCGCCCCACACGCGGCTACACCTCTGGGAAACGCGCCAACGGCCGTTGGTCGCTCTATCTGTGCTTCGTCTGAATTAATGATGCCATCCGCCCACGTATTTCCCCAGGGCCATTCTCGGCCATCTGTATGCCGCGCTGCCCGCTCCCACTCGTATTCTGTGGGCAGCCGGTATGTCCGCCCACTTGTCTCCGTCAGCCAGGCGCAATACGCCATTGCCTCATAACGCGATACCCCCACTACCGGCCGATTCTCCCCGTGCCAGCGTGGCTGCAGCCAATACTCGGGTTGGGTTATCGGTTCTTTCCCCCGATAATGTGGATGCTCACTGACGCGCCATTGCCACCCTTCACTGGCTTCCCCACCCCAGTAGCGTGGCTCTTTGTACCCACCAGCGTCCATAAACATACCAAATTGGGCTACGGTCACCGGATAGCGGGCAATAGCAAACGGCTTGTCTATCTGCCGTTTTTCTTTGTCATCACCATAGAGGAACGCTCCTGCAGGGATCTCTATCAACGCTGGCTCCAGGGTACACACCCCTGGTCGTGGATCGCCTAGCTTCCCTAAGGCATCCCCTGCTTCGGCGCGCTGTTGTGGTGTTAAGGCTTCATTTGCCAATAATGCTACCAATGCATCTCGCAGTGCAGGCAGTAACTCTGCAGCCAGGTCGCTTTCTTCAAAGTTTTGCCGTCCTACCACGGCCGCCATTTCTCCGGCCAGCCAAATTCGGCACCAATCTGCCTCTGTTTTCGGTAACCGGCGTGGTACCATGCGTTCTACGGCATAAAGCACCTGTTCATAATTGTTGTTGTTATAAACCAGGGCACCAGCCGCCAGATTAAGTACTTCTCGCCAGAGGTCTCCTTCTGCCGCCAGCTGCGGAGCTTTTTTAACCAGCCGTATACCTGGCGTCAGGTAGCAAGCTGCCAAATATTCCTGAAAGGTGCGATGGGGAAAGACAAAAACACGCTCTCCCAAACCACCCCGCCCTACTAGCAGATGCGCCCGCTGTTCCGTATACGCCAAAAACTGCTCTGCTTTATCGTATCCCCCTAGATGTTTGGCTGCCAGAGCCATTATCTCGCCCTCTTTGATATCCGCCCGTTCCTGACGGGTGATGGCTTCTGCATGCGCTTGCCAGGCGATTTCCCATAGGAGGCGTTCCAGCTTCTGAAGGTGTCTACACAAGCCTGGTACAGTCGTGCCCGCTCTTCCGGCAGGGTGCCGTAATAGGTCTGTACAATGGCCATGATGGTCAATAACATCGGATTACTGGCCAGCTCTTGTAAGTCGGGTCGTTTTGTTTGCTGCTGCAAATGACGGGTCAAGCTCTCAGCGCGGTCGCTGCTCACCTCTCCCATTTCAGCCAACACGATATACCAGCTCTCTATAAAACCAGCTATTTGCTCGTTTGTCAACGGCTGCAAGGTGCGGTTTGGTACGCCTTCTGGGGCTTCGGTGGCGTCGAAGGAAAGAATACGGCAGGTCGCTACCCAACGGCAGCAAGCATACACGCCTGCTGACATCGATTGTATGGCTTGCCATACGTCGGGTCGTTGTCCCCCTGATACTTCATCCACCCCATCCAAGAGGAAGATGACGCGCCCCTTTTGCGCCAGGGCTTTTAAGGGGTTGACAGCCACAGCTAAACCCCGTTTGTTAAGCTGCTGCTCTACATACTGCCAGATGGCTAGTGGTGATTGGGGATTAAATGCGGTGCTGGCGAAGTCGCGCAGTTCGATGAATATGGGCAAAGGAGCCATATCGGTCCAGGAGCGCTCTTCGTTTTCGATATCTTTGTTCCGTTGAGCGAATTCCCGTGGTGCGGGTTCGAGTTTTCGTAGCAGGGCTTCGAATTCCCGTGGTGCGGTTTCGAGTTTTTGTAGCAGGGCTTCGAGTTCCCGTAGTTCGGTTTCGATAGATGAAGCTGTTAAATCATTCCCTATTCTGCGTCCTGCGCTTTCCGCCGGGATATATTCGCGCTGCCACTTTAGCAGCTGCAGCCACTTCTCTGACGGATATCGTGCCGCTCTTGACAGACAAAGAACCAGGTACCGCAGCAGCGTAGATTTCCCTGAACCGGGATCTCCCAGCAGAATAAGCTGTCGCTCAGCATGGATGGCTGCCAATGCTGCCCGTTCACGAAAAAGCTTTTCTGTGTCTCCTGATATTTTTTCGTGTCGCGGCGTGGCATGCAGGTTGATAAACACGCGACCTAAATCTAACTTAGCTGATTTAGCCCCACCGGGATCGAGCAGGCTTAAGGCCAGACGCTCGCTTTGTTGGATCAGCCAGTCTAAATAGGGTTCTAAGTTTTTATCAAGCTCTTCATCCAACATTTGATAAAAAGCATTGCCATCCCGCTCAATGCCAGCCAGTATCTTGGGCACGACCCGTGTCAAGCCTGCATGGGTTTGGTTTGCGGCCAAAGCCCCTTCTGCCAGCGCTTTGAGCCAGCCGTGGCGTACCGCATCGTCGATGACATCATCGACTGCTTCGGGCAGTTTCTTGTTCTTGCTGGTCAGGGTTTCTAATCTACGATGGCAGCGATACTGAAGCATTGCTTTAAGACCGTCGCTGTTGAAAGCATCTATGAGTGCATCACGAAAAGGGCGTTTGAGTTCGTTCCAATTGGTCATGGGCTGTCCTGGCGTACGTTTTACTATGACAAACTGCAATAATGAGATTCTTACTCCTTTGAAATTGTAGGGAATTTCTCTTTCAATTGCAACAACTGGGTGTGGTTCTACTCTATTTAGTTTGTGGATGTTCAGGATTGAAAGAGATTTGACAGCGTACCAAGAAAACAGTGCCAATACCACAAAAATAGGTGAATAGTTTCATTGTTATTTGGTTGATTTTTAAGGCAGCGTTATGGATTCTAAGGCCAAGGCATCGCTCACTGCTTCTAGCGTAGGAATCAAGACATCGTAGTTAGCCCGAAGCAGTTCAATAAGTTCATTGATCACGCCCATTGCCCAGGTATTATCATTTCCGCGTAATCGATGCACCTGGGTGATATGCGCCACCAACAGCTGCTCCACAGGCATGTGGCTGCCTTGCGCATGCAGAATGAGGCGCAGGTAGCCCAGGTTATCTGTGAAACGGATGATTTCTCCTTGCTCCAGACAGAGGGCAACAGGATCAAGGTTAAGCGGTGGTCTGGGCGGCAAGCTGTGGCGCACAGTTCCGTTTTGCGTGTATCCTACTGCTAAGACGCTCATTTCGATTGGCAGCAGGCGGTTGTCTCGCTGGTCGTTAATGACAGCTTCTGGCGGGTTCTCTGCCAACACCAGGCGCCGCACCAGCGGATCATCATCGACGTGCATGTCGTAGATGAGGCCGTAGATCGCTTCGCGTTCATCAACTGGCTGTGCCTTCACTAAACTACCAAAAGCTGGTGTCTGTAACTCCCCCACCCGACAGCCAAGGGCAAAGCCAGTGGTCGATGCTCGCAAAATTCGTCCAAATTTAGGATTGCTTGTGTGCATAAAAATCTCCTAGGATTGAGATGTTGTCTCATTCCAATTTTGGGCAGGCTCAACTCTCAAAACGAGTGCGGCCGCCACGAACAATTTCTTTGCTGCCTTGTTTGGCGGTAAGGCCAGCCCGAATGCCGTGGCGTTCCATGATGACATCGATCATGAAGTTGAGTTCACTGGCGTCTTGATGGCCTACGACGGCCATTTCATCAGCCCGAGCAATGACGTAGGGATAATCGCCTAAGAGACGGCATTGGTCGATGATGAGGGCGTGAACGGCGCTGACGCTGGCTGGGTTTTCAGCTACCCAGCGGGGAATGTCAACGCGGGCGATTTGTTGATTGCTGCGGCTGGGATTGAGATAAAAGAAGCAGACTTCATTCCCTGCATCTTGAGCAGCAAACTTTTCGTTGAGGGGTGAGACGTTGACAAAGACTTTGCTGCGTTGACCTGGTTGGAGCAGGTCGCCGAAGATGTCACGGTCGGTGAGGCCCTGGTTGACTTGTTTGGTGCCGAGGGTGCGCCAGTTGAAAGTGGGGTTGGCAACGGCCGTTATTGATTTCAGCAGCGTCACCACCGCCTGGGTTCCCGGTCGGTCGATATACCCACATAGCAGCGCACCTGATTGTCGAATGCCTGTCATGGCTTCTCCCCAGGCGGTGACCGCACCGTCAATGGGCCAGTAGAGCAGCCGTTGATCCAGTATGGCCAGCGTGAGATCACTGTCATTGCGGTGGTGGAAAGTTTGCCTGGCCAATGTTTCGATTTCGGTGAGATCCCGCTCAATGCTGATGGTACCGTTGCTGGGATCGAAGGTGTCGCTGGCGGCATCATCTTTTGGGTAAGTGATTTTGGGAAAGGAAAAGGTTTCAGGTGCCAGGCTGCTGCCGTGATGATAGATGATACCGCCTACGTTAATCAGGTAGTAGAGGTAGGCGGCATGGCGGTCGGGCATGATTTGCGAGCCGTCGGTAGCGATGATGGTGGCGGCAGCGGGAGGAGGTGGCGGGTCAATGGCGGCATCGAGCGGTTCTTCATGGTCATAGGGGCGAGCAGGGCTGTATTGCTTCTCGTCCCCTTTTTCTTTTGCGAGGGCAAGGGCTTGAGAAACGGCCGTCCAGTTCGTGCGGTTCTGGGCAAGCGTGTTTAGCACCGCGTCGAGCCGTTGGCGGCGTAGTTCATGGCGTCGAGCGGTGGTCTGCGCCATGTCTTTTAAATCATCGGTGAGTTTCTCAAATTCTAAAGTCATGAAACTTTTAACGCAGAGAGACAGGGAGAGGCAGAGGTCAGGTTTGTTTTCTCTGCGCTTTTGCGCCTCTGCGTGTTACTTTTTATGGGTGAGCAGCGCATGCCAGGCTGCTTTGATTGCTGCCTCGGACGTTCCGCTGTGTAGGAGCCAGCCGAGGATGCTGCCACAATCATAGCAGAATTGGGCGCTATCGTTTAGGGTAACGGCCGTTACTGCTTCCCACGTCTTGTTTATCTTGTCACCCGCCGGGGCACAAACCAGAATCACATCGTGAACCAACGCATTTTGGCCGACGATGTGGCGGGAGGCTAGATTTTCGGCGTGAACCACATAGCGGTTGACCAGGGTGAATCCGGCACGTTTCAAGGCGAGCGTGAGGGCAGTCCAGCCTTTGGGGTTCCAGTGGTGGAAGGTGAAAATGAAACGGCCGTTTCCCTTTAACACCCGTTTGCATTCTTTGAAGATGCCGCTAAGAACGGCCGTGTAATCGGCACCGTGGCCGTTGGAAGTTGCTTCTACGGCCGCGCCATCAAGAGCATAAGCCCAGTGGGCGTCCTCTGGTAGAAATTGCCGTAGCCAAACGCGAAAGAATGCCGCTAAATCGCTGTATTGCACGTTGTCAAAATAGGGTGGATCCGTGACCACGAAATCAACACTGTGATCTGGCAGCTGGAGAGAGGTGGAGGATCCTTGTTGCAGCAGAAACCGGCGTGAGCCTTCTTTCAACGCAGCGAAGGAAAAAACCTCTTGTCCAACATCAACTTCGCCCGCAATTTCCACTTTTTTATACCCTGTATTTTTCGTTGGTTGACGTTCGACCGGTTGTTTCGCCCAGGTACGACCGCGCACAATGCGGCTGGCGAACAAGTTTTGCAAATTCCCAGAGGCGCGTCTGTGGTAAAGTGGGTTGTTTTCTACTGCTGTGTAGGGGAAGGTGTAGGCATGATAGGTAAAGGCATGGCGAATGGAACCGGGGCGCTTCGTCTTTGTGCCATACCCTTTGTAGCCGCAAAGCAATGTGTTGAACTCGAGGGACGTGGAGATGAGCAAAGCGAGGTTGAGAAGCGCAAGGCGTGATGTGTATGCCGTATGCTGTCGGTCGCGGCTCACATGTTGGGGCGCGTTATCGGCTAACGGGTAACGGCTCACGGATGTTGGCTCACGGTTCAGCCACCGACTTGCTGCATCCACATACAACAACTGGCGACTGCTGAAGAGATCCAGGTAATTGTGGATGCTGCGGTCTAGCAGGGTCTGGGATTTGGTGCCCGGTTCGATGGTGAAATGGGCGGGATTGAAGCCAAGTTTGGTTCGGCGGGCATTGGCTTTATCGAGGGCTGCCCAATCTTCCTGGCGCATGGCGGCGAAGAAGAGGTTGTGTTGGGAGCAGCGACCCGCTAGTGACAGGGGCACATACCGCTGCCAATACGGGATTGAGTGATCCTCCCGGTACTCCTGGTGGCAAGTTGGGCAGGTGGTGATTTTTCGTTCGTGTAACGGCCGTTTCTCCCCACCACCCGCTGCTCGACTGATGATGCCATCATCGTAACGAATATCATGCGTATCAGGGTCTAGCTGCACGACATGCCCCGCTGGCAAATGGCGCAGCGTCAGGGAATCTACAGCCAACGACTCGCCACAAGCACACTGCTGGCGTAACCCGTAAAGCATCATCCATAATTCGACTGGTTCTGCACAAAAAGGACAACTCGTGCGGAAATATTCAGTGACCTGGGCGCGGAGGGAGCGTTGAAACTGGTCAAATGCTTGCGCCAAATCAGCCAGACGCATGTCAGCAAGCGAAGCCCGCGCTTGCAGTATGGGAATAGGGTCAATATCCGCGCCAATGACATTGGCGCCGAGGCGAATCGCTTCATGAACTGTGGTTCCGCCCCCCATCATCGGATCCAGCACGATTTTGCCCCTTAACCCCCCTGCTTCATAATAATTTTGCTTTGTTTTATCTTCGACTAAAGATTTGAGAATCAAACGAAAGGTACTGCCGCAACGCCGTGCCCACCACTTGTGTAGATAGGTGTTGGGGCGGTAAATATGCTTGTTGTAGGATTCCAGGTGAGCAAGTTTATCTGCAAAGTTTTCGTCGAAGTTTGTGTCGATGGGATACATGGTTAGGGGGCAAAGTGACAAGGTAGCGAAGTACCCGACCACTTTCATTCATAAAATTCTGGCGCTATGAAGGGGGCAAGCGCATAACCAACCCCCAGGGCGAAGGCTTGTTTTCGGGGAATGAGACCGCCAGTCAGGGCGCCCACTGCCCCACCTTTGTTCTTGACATTTTCCTGACCGAGTAAATTATCCATGATGGGTCCCAGTTCTTCACCTGCCAGCACTCGCTTGGCGATAGCAGGTGGTAAAGGGAGGCGGCCACTGCCGGCGACGCCTTCACGGCCGTTTCTATCTGTGACGACGACCCAGCCTTGCAGCATCAGCCCAAAGGAAGTTGAATGCACCCCCCCTTCCAGGCCAAATCCCAGGTCTGCATTTGCGGCTAGGCGGGCGGCTCGGGCACGATTCTGCGCTCCGGTGATGGTCTCGTCATCGCTCATGGGCATTTCGCTCACGCCTGAGGCAATTGCCACAGCGCTGATCTCTGCTTCCGGCCAGAGCTGCCTGACGATGGTTTCAACGGCCGCAACTTTGGTGGGATTGGTGGAACCGACTGCTATTTTCATGCGCGTCTCCAGTGGCATAACTTGATCATGATTTTTCTTAAAAAAGAGAGCAGGGATTAGGAGGTTAGCGGATTTGTTAAGGCGCTGATCCCTGATATTTTAGCCTATTTTAGCTCGATTTGGGTGAGAGCATCAAAATCGAGGGTGTCGGTGCTGCCTAACACTGTTTCCAGGGCAAGCTGGGCTACGGTGAATAAGGCTTGCAAGTCTCCAATACGTTCCAAGTAAAATTCGGCCAGCTCTTTATCCTCTGGTGATAGGTCGCCTTCGGCATTTTTGAGCTTCTCGACGCTGTCTGCCAGGACTTTGATGGCAATTTGCACTTCACGCAGTTCGCGGCTGGCGAGGACGCTGCGAATCACTTGCCAGAGATCGTGCTCGGCGGCGTAATATTTCTTGCGTTCACCGCGCACCCAAATTTCTTTGGCCATGCCCCAACGCTCGAGTGAACGCATATTCATGCTGACGGAGCCTTTGCTAATTTCTAATTGGCTAACGAGATCGTCCAGGGATAATGGCTCTGGGCTCATGAGTAAAGTGCCGTATAATCTCCCGATGATCTCGGCAAAGCCAAAATATCTTGCCAGGCGACCGATGCCTTGTACTGTACTTTCGTTAACGCTAATCAAACTTTTGTCCATAAGAATCCCCTACGTTCAAAACGTTTTGAATGTACAGAGTATCAAAAAATTTCAAGGCGTCAAGGAATTTGGTGTTCGGGTGAGCGGCAGCTGGTCACGATCAGTGCGGGGTCGGCCAAATGGGGCCATGCCCGGCGCTGAATTGCCAGGAGGCTGCGTTTTGGATGGCACGGGCGGTGAATGTATGTGCCTGACGAACGGCCGTTTCTATTCCATCTCCTCTGGCTAAAAAGGCACAAGCGGCGGCAGACAGGGTGTCGCCACTGCCGTGGGTGTTTGTTGTGTCGAGAACGGCCGTTTCCAGTGGTATGCTTTGTTCTCCATCAAACAACAGATCAATGAACTTGTTTTGGTGTGGTATGCGTTTGAGCAGCACGTTTTTTATGCCGAAATCGTGGAGTTGGCGAACGGCCGTTTCTGCCTCAGCCCATGTCTGCACGTCTGAACCAACTATCAAACCGATTTCCGCCAAATTGGGCGTTACCAATTCAGCCAGGGGGAACAGATGCTCAATGTAGGCTTGTGTGACCTCCTGCGGGAACATGCTTTCCTGGCGATGGTTAACCAGCACAGGGTCGATGACTACATGGGGCATGGCAAATTGGCGCAGCTTGGTGGCGACTGTTTCGATGACATCGACGCGCCCCAAAAAGCCAGTTTTAGCTCCGGCTGCGCCGTAGTCGGACAAGACCGCATCTAGTTGCGCGGCGATGAGTGCGGGCGGCATGAACTGGGCAGCCTGGACGGCGAGGGAGTTTTGGGCAGTAACGGCCGTTATGGCACAGATGCCATACGCACCCAACACAGCCCAGGTTCGCAAATCTGCTTGCAACCCAGCCGCGCCGCCACTGTCTGAGCCAGCGATGGTGAGGAGTTTGGGGGGAGATTGCATATCATTCTCTTGCTTTGACACAAAAAAAGCCAACGGCCGTTTCCAGCACATTGGCTCTTAATCGTCAATCAAAAATTATCAATCGTCAATCCATATTGGCCACGACTGCCTTGGCAAAACCAGAGCAGCTTAACTTAGTGGCGCCTTCAATCTGGCGATGCAAGTCGTAGGTGACCGTTTTTGCCAGGATAGTTTTGGTCATCGCTTCTTCGATGAGATCAGCCGCTTCACCCCAGCCCATGTAGCGCAGCATCATCACCCCACTGAGGATGAGACTGCCTGGATTCACCTGGTCTTTACCTGCGTATTTAGGCGCTGTGCCGTGGGTGGCTTCAAATAGAGCTACCCCATCACCAATGTTGGCGCCTGGTGCTATGCCCAAACCGCCAACCTGCGCAGCCGCAGCGTCACTCATGTAGTCGCCGTTGAGGTTGAGGGTAGCGATTACGTCGTAGTCGCGGGTGCGGGTGAGCAACTGCTGCAGCATATTGTCGGCAATTACGTCTTTGATGATGATGTCTTCGCCACTGTTTGGGTTCTTGATGATGTGCCAGGGACCGCCTTCCCACGGTTCGGCGCCAAATGCTTCGCGGGCCAGTTCATAACCCCAGTCACGGAAGGCTCCTTCTGTGAACTTCATGATATTGCCTTTGTGAACAAGGGAGACGCTCTTGCGGTTGTTGTCGATGGCGTATTGGATGGCCTGGCGAACCAGCCGCTTGGTGCCAAATTCACTAACGGGTTTGATGCCAATGGCAGAACCCTCACGCACCGATTTGCCTAGTTCTTCGTTCATGAACTTGATGATGGCTTCGGCACCTTCAGAACCGGCGACCCATTCGACGCCAGAGTATACATCTTCTGTGTTTTCACGGAAGAGGACGATGTCCATGTATTCTGGATGGGTGACAGGGCTGGGCGTGCCGGGAACCCAGCGTACGGGGCGCACACAGGCATATAGGTCGAGTACCTGGCGTAAGGTGACGTTTAGACTGCGGAAGCCACCACCGACTGGTGTGGTCAGGGGGCCTTTGATGCCAACGAGGTATTCGCGCATGGCGTCAAAGGTTTCTGTAGGCATGAAGTTGCCATCGTAGAGAGAGGCAGCTTTTTCCCCGGAGTAGATTTCCATCCAGGCGATTTTGCGGGAGCCACCGTACGCTTTCTCAACGGCGGAGTTCCACACCAGCAAGGATGCAGGGGTAATGTCGCTGCCAATACCATCACCTTCGATGTACGCGACGATAGGATTATCGGGAACATTTAATTTCCCGTCTACGAACGTGATTTTTTCACCATCAGGAATGTCTATGTGTGCATATGCCATGAATTTCCCTCCTATATCTCGGGGTTGTCGTAAGATTGTCAAGCAATCCATTGGAATTAAGTTTGAGTACCACGAAAGATTATACCGTGATCAAGAGATGTGTAAAATGCAAAAGTGAGGGTAGGAATCGTTGATTTAGGTGGGGTGTGTGCCTGGATGGTGAACAAGAAGTTGGTTTCGGCATCTCTATGATTTCTGTGCTTTATATGAGTTTTGTGGCATTCTCCTTGTAAAAGCTATGACCCTCGCAGTATGCTTAGGCAAAATACGCTTAAATCATTGGGCGGGGTTGAATAAATTGAAGCGATTAAGGTTAGTTTTTTTCTCTTTATTTCTTGTTATGATTGCGTGTGGGCAAGAGGTTCCTGAAGAACCAGCAGCATTGGCGCAAACGGCCGTTTCCGAGGTGCAAGCTGCCAATCCAACTACAGGGGTCTGGCTCACACAGACGAGTGCTGCCCCCACAGCCATCCCGACAAACACCACCCTGCCCACAGAAACCCCTATGGCCTCCCCCACCCCGATCACCGATGATCTGGCTCTTAGGCCTGAAGACATCATTCTTTATCCGGTGCCTGAAATCTATGCAGGTGATCTCGTCACCATACAGGTATTCCCTCAAGTGCCAGAGGAAATAGCTGCCGAAAACGTGACGGTTCACTTTTATGTTGATGGTGAAGAAGCAGCTTCAACCAAACTTCATTTTGGTGGTTTGGCATCCCGTCCCCAAGCGATTGTGGAATGGGTTTGGCAGACGGACAATGTAGCTGGGGAACATGAAGTTCAAGTGACATTGGATCAAGATGACTTGATTCAGGTTGGCGATGAAAATCCAGACAACAATACGGCCGTTATTACAGCGCAGGTTGTATCCTTTTCGGCAAGGCCTGCAAAGGAAAGAAACGCCACTTGGGTGATTGCTGAAAATGAATGCTGCTTGATTCATGTCGTCAGTGGCACAGCCGCTTACCGTGATTTACCAGAGTTAGCGATAATGGTAGACAACGCGGTGAACGAAGCAAGCCGGCGGCTCAATTTGGAACAGGAAGATAAACTTGATATTTTTCTAGTGGATCGTGTGATTGGCCAGGGAGGCTATGCTGGCTCCGGTATGGTGTTATCTTACCTGGATCGGCCTTATGCTGGAGATGGGCTTTACGAAACATTGGTACACGAAGCCGTCCATGTACTCGACCGGCAAATAGCGCCTCGCAGAATAACCATCTTGGCAGAAGGAACGGCCGTTTGGGCAACAGGGGGTCATTACAAACCAGAAAATTTAGATTACCGTGTCGCTGCTTTAGTCACCTTAAACCAATACATTCCTCTAGCCGAACTCGCCGATAATTTCTATCCCATTCAACATGAAATTGGCTATCTCGAAGCGGGTGGCCTCGTAAAATATTTAGTCGATAGCTACGGCTGGTCCACTTATGCAGAATTTTATAGTGCCGTCACCTTAGAGAATGACGTTTCACCGTCTGCTGCAATGAATTCAGGATTTTTGACGTACTATGGGAAATCATTAGACAGCATCGAAGCTGAATGGCTCAATTACTTAGCGACCCTCAAGATAAACGAGGCAGATATAAGCGATTTAGCCACTACTATTCGCTTTTATAATGTGATGCGTCAATACCAGCTCCTCTATGACCCGACAGCACATTTTCTAACAGCCTGGATGCCATATCCCCTTCATGTGGTTGAACACGGGAATCCTGCTGACTTAACCAGGCATCCAACCGATGAAATTAACATCACCCTAGAAATCATGCTGCAGGCCGCCGACAATGCCATTCGCGGCAAAGATTACAGCCGGGCAAACATCCTTTTAGATAGCGTTTCTCGCGTGTTAGAAAATGGCGGCTCCTTTATGGATCCCCTGGCAACTAACTATCGAAATATCGTGCGCAAAGCCAATGAAGAAGGGTATCAGGCACAACAAATCAACTTAAATGGCAGCCAAGCCGAACTAACCGCCACCAAGAACAACTCCACGAATTTAGACACATTCCGCTTGATGCTCCAAGGCCAAAATTGGGTATTTACGAATTAACCTAATCTCTCTGAACAGCTGCCTTAACGAGGCAATGTTTGTGTTGGTCTGTTTTTCTTATGCCATTGGCGACGCTGCTGCCTCACCCATTGCTTGATAGGTTCCCAGCGTAAAGCCAACAACACCAGAAGAACCACAGCAAATACAAGTGGTTGAGTGTAATTATTTTTAACCAGAAGTATGTAATGCAGCACAGCCAAAATGCTGGCTAAATAAACCCACTTGTGCAAAGTCGTCCATCTCTTCCCCATTTTTTTTATTGCCCAACGGGTTGAGGTAAGCGCCAAAGGCAGCAAAATAAGAAAAGAAGCAAAGCCCACCAGCGCATAACGTTTTTCAAAGATAGCTTCTTGAATGAGCGGCCAGCTTAACCCATAATCCAGATAGACAAAAATAGTCAGGTGCAGTGCCACATAGACAAAAGCATAGACGCCAAAAATGCGACGAAGTGGATGCAACTGCTTCCAACCCAATAAAATGTTTAACGGGGTAATAGCCAACGATAAAATCAGTAATATAATGGCCGCCTTCCCGGTGCGTAGTGTGATTTCACGAATGATGTCAGCGCTAAACAGGCCAAGGTAATAATCATAAACCAGCAGCGCCAGAGGAATGAGTGAGCTAGTATGCCCCACTATGCGAATTATGTTTTTCTTTTGCTTGCGCTTGAGTTTCATACGAGTCCTAAAAGTTTTCTTGTAAATTCATGCCTGCATACAGAGTGGCTACCTGTTCTTCATACCCATTAAACATGAGGGTTTCTCGTCTACCTAATTCACCGATGCGCCGTTCATTTGCTTGAGACCAGCGTGGATGTGGCACTGTGGGATTGACATTGGCGTAGAAGCCATATTCGTTGGGAGCGGCAGCCATCCATAGCGAAGTTGGCATTTTATCGACTAGCTCGATCTTGACGATGGATTTGATGCTCTTAAAGCCATATTTCCAGGGCACCACCAGACGAATAGGGGCGCCACTTTGCGGCAGTAAATCTTTACCGTATAAGCCAGTTGCCATTAAAGTAAGATCATGCATCGCTTCATCAAGGCGCAATCCTTCTACATACGGCCAATCATACCAGCGGCTTTTCTGACCAGGCATTACCTCAGGATCATACAATGTTTCAAAGTGTACGTATTGTGCGTCAGAGGTGGGTTCAACTTCTGCCAGGAGTTTGGACAGGGGGAAACCCAGCCAGGGGATGACCATCGACCATGCTTCAACACAGCGGAGCCGGTAGATACGCTCTTCCTGATCGAATTTGGTGAGCAAATCCTCAATATCATAAGTTCCAGGATTTTTGACCAATCCCCCTACTTCAACTTGCCAGGGAGATGTGGGGAACTCTGTGGCTAGTTTGGCCGGTTCCTGTTTGTTGGTTGAGAATTCGTAGTAATTGTTGTAGGTGATGATGTCTTCATAGCTGTTTAGCGGATCATCTAATTCATCGGTGGTGGCGCTTGTTTTAGCAGGTGTTGTATCTGTTTCAGGAGAAACGGGTGCGCTGCCTTGGGGGGCATTTCCCCCGCGGGGACCACAAGCCGCCAAAATGCCTCCCGCTGTGGCTAAGGCGGCGCTTTTCATAAATTGACGACGGGATTTGTAGACATGTTCTGGTGTGATTTCAGATGATGGTATTTCGATGCCTTTGAGTTTTTTTATCAGCATGGTGACCTTCCCTTTGTATGTGATGCTGGGTAAAAATGATTTCTGATGGGGTAATTGTTCAGACCTGATCGGTTTCTTGCCAGAGGGATTGCCTGTTAAGCTGCCTCCCCAAGATCTGTCTGGGCTTGAGTGATTGAACGCTTACCTGATTTGTTTGATGTTGCGAGGATAGTCGATTCTTATGACAGATTTCTAAACAGAATATTATGAAATGATTACAAATGTCAAAAGCTTTGCAAACCTGAATTGCAAAGCTTTTTGAACATAGACGGGGTAACCTTGTTGTGTTTTACTGGACGCTAAATTGAATGGTATGTGGTTCGCCGACGTAGTTGCTATCTTTGATCACGATGAGGCGCAAGAGGTATTCGCCAGGTGCTAAACCTTCTGCGTAAAGTGTTTCTAACACGCCATTGATGACGGGCGTATTGTGTGTGTCCCCCAGTGTGAGCCATTTGATATTGTCACCCTCATAGATGCCTAATTCAAGTTTATAGAACTGGACTTCTTCTGGGTCAAAATCGGCCGTGCCTATGATGGGAATGATGCCCTCCACCACTTCTTTGTCTGTGGGGCTGGTGATGCGCCAGATGGCTGGTGTGTTGGGATCGCGGGCGGCCAGTGTTAGCAGTTCTTCGTTGCAGGCTGCTGTGGGCAAAATGGCGAGATTGTTGGCTTGTGCCCACTCGTGGGCGCTTTTGAGGCTCTCAGGATTGCGTGGGGGTGTTAAGAATACTTGTGGCAAGGCGGTGGGCGGCAAGGTAGCGATCTCTGCCCCTTCAAAAATATGGCAGAAGAGTTGTGGCGGCGGTTGTTTGTCGGCGTCTTCGCTGTTGTTTGCTTGTGTCATTTCGGGTGGCAGGGGTGGCAGGGGAACGGCTGGGGTACGCAAAACGGCCGTTTCTAATTCTTCCCACTGTACTACATTCGGGTCAGCCGGGACGGTCGCTTGCGGGATGCTGTCCTTCGTTAGGAACCACTCTTCGCCACTGCGAGCGCAATCTGTGGCACCGACGGTAATGGAGCTGATGGCGCATAACGGCCGTTTCTCCAAGCCAGCAGGTGCCGTAAACTCAATGGCAGGGGGCAGGCCATTTTGATTCAGGGATTCAAGCAGCCTAAAGTCACTGTAGATGGCTTGCATGTAATCGGCCCACAGGGGAGCGGCACCAGTCAGACCGCTGATATTGACCATCTCGCTGTTGTCCGTGTTGCCCGTCCACACGCCAACCACCAGGCCAGGCGTGTATCCCATCGTCCAGTTATCGCGGAAGTCATTGGTGGTGCCCGTTTTAGCGGCGGCGGGGAACGGCAGAGCTAGCGGGTTGTTGCTGCCCATGGCGGGCACACGGGCACTGTCGTCATCCAAAATATCGCTGATGAGGAAAGCGATACGCGGGTCAATCACTTGTTCCCCTGGCGCTGGCTTGCTTTCATACAACAGTTCACCATTCGTTTTGGTTATGCGCAGGATAGAAACGGGTTCTACTCGCTGCCCACCGTTGGCGAAGACAGCATAAGCTGTTGTCAGATCAAGCGGTGTCACTTCTGCCCCACCCAGGGTGAGAGACAGGCCATAATTGCTGCTGTCTTCTTCCCAGGTGGTGATGCCCATTTTTTGCGCAAATTCCATGAACTGGGGAATGCCCACATCTTGCAGAGCCAGCACAGCCGGGATGTTGTAGCTGTTGGCTAATGCTGTTCGCAGACGAGTGGGTCCATGAAAACTGCCATCATAGTTAACAGGGGAATACTCACTGCCATCAAACTGCGGATAAGTCACAGGCACATCCCACAAAATATCGGCAGCTGTCCAGGAAACGTCCCCATTCTCATCGGGAGACAGGGCGGCAGCGTAGGTAAGTGGTTTGATGGAACTGCCAGGCTGCTGCAAAGAGGTGGTCACGTTCACATGCCCGTCGATATCTTCATTGTGGTAATCGACGCTGCCCAGCATCGCTAAGATTTCACCGGTGTTAGGCTGCATGGCCACGAGCGCGGCATTGGTGAGATGGTGCTGTGGATCGATGCTGGAGACATGTTGGCGTGCCAATTGTTCAGCCAAGTGTTGATAATCTAAATCTAAAGAGGTGGTTACTTGCAAGCCGCCATTGGCAACGACATCAGCACCAAACATGGTTTCCAACTGCTGCCGGGCATACACGACGAAGTGCAGGGCTTCTAAACTCACTTCTTGGACGGCAAAGTTCAAGGGTTCTTGATAGGCGGATTCGGCGTCTGCTTGAGAGATGTAGCCATCGCCAACCATCAAATTGAGAATTAACCACTGCCGTTCTTTGGCTCCTTCAAGGTTGGCGTATGGGTCTAGTTCTATGGGGCTTTGGGGTAGACCGGATAGCAACGTGGCTTCGCCTATGGTCAACTCTGCGGCCGATTTGCCGAAGTAGGTTTGCGCGGCAGCTTCGATGCCGTAAGCCAAATTGCCATAGTAGATTTCGTTGAGATACATTTCTAAAATTTCGTCTTTGCTGTATTTTTGATCCATGAGCCAGGCTAAAACGATCTCTTTCGCTTTACGATTGTAGGAAACGGCCGTTCTCTCATCATAATCAAACACAATGTGGCGTACGATTTGTTGGGTGATCGTGCTGCCCCCCACCGGACGCGCATCTGGGTTTTTGTAATTGGCAAGCAGCGCTGCGGCCACAGCCGGCAAATCTAAGCCTGTGTTTTGGTAAAACGAGTCATCCTCCACAGAAATGGTGGCGTTGATCAAGTATTGCGGCACTTGATCCAGCGGGATTTGCGTGCGCTTACCTTCACCAAAAAATTCCCACAGCAGCTTGCCATTGCGGTCGAAAATGCGCGTGGTTTCAAAGGTTTCTCGTTCGCGGGCAGTATCCAGTTTGGCCACACCCGCTTCAATTTCACGGGAGAAGTTTGTGTAGATGATGGTGCCAGCAACGAGGACGCCGCCAAATACGAGCAGGGTCAGCATAAACACCCCGCCGATTAACGCCGTGCTAAAACAGCCACAGCAGCCGCGTTTCGGTTTTTGCGATTCTTCTGGTGCCTGTTGATTAGCAGCGTACCCCGATTGTGTTGATTGATGGTCGTATGACATGACTTGTCTTTCCTTTTCAATAAATGCGCTGATGGATGATCATTCATTTGGTTTGCGGAAAGTGCCTGGCTCTTGTCTCGATTGCCCCTTGAAATAAGTGCCCGACACTTCACTCATATGGCATTTACAGTTTAAAAAACTCGTGTACCGTTTGCTTGGCGCAAACACAACGCAACATGAACGGGATCAACACGCAAAAAAAGAGCGCCCTAAAAAGGACGCTTTCATGCTCAACTACGTGCGCATCCACAAATAAGCTGCGGAATGGATGTGCTGCAAGTGACCTTTACCCCTGAAAAATGGGGCTCATTTTTAGACGGTCACCATGAGCGTTGTTCCCACACAAGAAGTAGGATATAGATTAACGCTGATGCTGCTCAGGAATAAAAAGTTTGCGTTTATCTGCATCCAACAGGCTAAATTATTCAGGAAACTAGCCACGACGCAGCAGGAAAACCCCCACGCCAGCTAACAGGATGACAACAGCAGCACCAATCAAGAGCAACCCGCTAATGTTTCCTAGACCACCAGATTCTCCTTCAGGGGTAACGGCCGTTTCGCTAACATCACTTTTTTCAGCAGTAGCAGCAGGAGCGGCTTCCGCCATCTCTGCCACGGCACTGGCCTCAGCAGCCTCTTGCGGTGCTTCTTTCAAGCCAAAGGTTATAGGGATGATAACACCCTCAGAAATAGCAACGGCCCAACTCTCAGGGGTCGTTGCCTGGTAACCGGCTGGTGGGTAAATCTGAATTTGATACGTACCTGTCGCTAAATTTTCAAAGCAATAAGGCTCCTCCACCCCTGTTGTGACGTAAGACGCTATCGTCTTGCCATCTTGGAATAACGTAATGGCTGCATCTGCCAACAGAGTTTCATTTTCAATGAAGTAAACCGCATCTTCATCCGCATCTTCATAAGCAAGCACGCAAACACCATTAGGCGTTTGTGTATCGGTAACAGCTTCATCAACGGGCTGAGATGAAACTTCTTCTGCGGCTGGTGCTTCCGCCTCCGCTGTAGGCTCTTCAGCTGCCGCTTCACTTGCAGCTTCTTCAGGAGTAGGTTCTGGCGTCGGCTCAGCCGGTACCGTTTCCGAAGGAGGCACAATGATTAACTCATCACCTGGGTTAAAGAAGGTAGGATTATTATTTAATTCAGGCAGAGCAACTAACGCTTCTTCAGCAGACATGCCCATGGTTTCCGCGTATTGAATGGCAAGGCTCCAGAACGAATCGCCAGCTTGCACAATATGAATGACAGCGCCATCGGCACGAGGTGTTGCGGTTGGGGCTGGGGTTGATGTGGGACCAGCTGCCACAGGTTGAGAAGCCACAGTGTTGACTGAACTGCTCACAGAACCATCATATTCATCTAAAGCATACATCGCTGTCCCATCCAGGAAAAAGCCATTGTTGATGTATGGATCAATGGACCCCATTTCAATCCAAACCGTCATATTAGGTGATGTGGCGACGAAATCATGAATAAATACGGGGTAAGCAAGATAGAAAGGAGATATCGTGCCTGCTGTCCACCAGCCACTGTATTGAATGTTCGCTTCATCGCGCCAGCCAATCCCTGTTTCACCGGCGCCTAAACGAATTTGCCCGGAATCCAGTTTGCCTGGGGCACTTTTCCCGCTAGTGTAATCTTCAACAATATCAATGAAAATGGGAACAGCCATTCGATATTTCCGACCCACTTCCAGACCCGTGACATCTTGGGATAATGCCGCGTACACTGGAGCCCAGCCCTTAAACACCTTAAAGGCATAAGATCCATCTTTAAAATAAAGGGTTTGTTCGTTTAGTGGAGCATCTTTAATGTACCAGACAACTGTTTCTGGACGATGGGCAGTGCCATTAGATCCATTAAATGTTTGACCATCAAGCCAATGCATATGCCAACCATTGGGAACGGCAATTTCCGGGATGCCATCTTGATTATAATACCCATCTTCAAATCCAGGGTTGGTTAACAGATTTTCTTGAGCAATGACCTTTCCTTCTGTGATACTTAAAATTGAAAGAAGAACGCCTGCTAAAACGACAAGCAGCACAATTTGTTTAAATTTCATCCTTAATCATCCTCCATGCAACACAAATTCGATGTTCCATGTTTCCATTTTTTAACTATATCCCTTTTGCAAGGAGCCAAAAATATAGCGCAATTCAGGATTGCGCTAGTGACAATCTCAAATTGTAACATGCTGCTCATGAAACTACTATTTTCTTGAATTTTCCGAAATAGTGGGCACTGATCGCGGCGGCATCCTGCGGTGATGGTTTCTTGACGCGGTTTTTCGCATATGGTAGACTGCATTATGTTTACCAAAACTGCTTTACAATGGGTGTTTTCCCGGATTTATACAGACTGATTGAGGAGGATCTCCGTGAAACAAAAGACGCATACATCTTATTGGTTCTTAGCTGTTGTTTTGATTTTGTTGTTTGCCTTGGTGGCCTGCACCAGGCCGGCACCACAACCCGACCCTGATGAACTTGATACGCCGATTACACAGCCAACCCCAGAACAATTACCAACACCCGTTCCTTCATCGCCTACCCCGCTTCCTGCAGAACCTAATGCTGGTGATACCGCGGCAGAAACTGAGCCGCCCACCGCTGGTTCTACAGAACCTGTTGAGGAGGGCAATGCTGCCGAAACAGAGCCAACAACACCCGAACAAAACACAACACATATGGCTCAGACGGGTGAAACGTTAACGAGTATTTCCCAGCTGTATGGGGTGTCTGTGGAACAATTAGCAGTCGCCAATAATCTCACGATTTCTAGTGAACTGGTTGCTGGGCAGACGCTCATTATTCCTGCAGCTGACGCTGCAGCCACCGTGCCAGATGAACAGGCACCAGAAAAAACGGAATCTGGTGAAATCGTTCACATTGTGCAGCCTGGTGAGAACCTGTTCCGTATTTCGTTGCGCTATGGAAAGACTGTAGCTGAGGTTGCGGCTCATAATGGCATAGCAAATCCCCATTACATTTATCCTGGTCAAGAGATTCGGATCCCGTAAGGTTTCTGGTCTAAAATTGAATAATCTTAAGATGATGCATGGTGAACTTGCCGTGCATTATTTTTTTACCTCACAAAGGTTGGGTATGAAATGCAAGTTAAAGAATCGAAAATAGTGTGGGAAAGCACTTCCTGGCGCTTAAGAGTTGATACTTTAGTTACCGCCCAGGGGACAGAAATTGATAAGGGGATTATTGAACACCCGGGAGCTGTGGTGTTGATTCCTGTGCAAGAAACGGCCGTTTCCCCAGAAGTGTTGATGATTAGTCAATATCGTCATGCGTTAAACGCGCCCTTGCTAGAACTGCCCGCTGGCACGCGGGGCTGGGATGAGGAGTGGCTGGCATGTGCCCAACGTGAACTACGTGAAGAAACAGGCTTTCGTGCAGACAAAATCGTGTTGATGGGCGAGTTTTGGCCTTCTCCTGGGGTGTCTAATGAGTGGATGCATTTATATTTAGCCACTGGGTTACACCCTGATCCGTTACCGGGGGATATTGATGAGGAAATTGAGGTGAAACCTATTCCTTTTGCGCAGTTACTGGATATGGCAAAGAGTGGCCAGATAGTAGATGCCAAGTCTATTATTGGCATTCTAAAAGCAGCCGATTACCTCAATAGACCAGCGTAAGGATTGACGATGAAATAAAATAACGTGGCGAAACCTGAGTATCGGCTACAATTAGTAGCCTAACCGTCCTTGACGTTGGGCGTTTAACACGTAAAAACAGGGCAGCAGCTGGTGTGATTTAGCTGCCCGGAGATTTCATGAGTAAAAGCGACGAACTGAAACAACAAATACTCAAACTAGTACAAGAATATTATGAAGCAGAATTTGGGGACTCTTCTTTTATTCCTGGTGAAACGGCCGTTCCTGTGTCTGGTCGTTCCTTTGATGCAGATGAGCTGGTAAATCTGGTTGAGGCATCGTTAGATTTTTGGCTGACCACTGGACGTTTTGCGCTTCAGTTTGAGCAAGCATTTGCCCGATACCTGGGTGTTCGTCATGCGAGTTTGTGTAATTCTGGCTCTTCAGCCAATTTGCTGGCTCTGTCAGCGTTGACCTCCCCCACCCTTAAAGAGCGGCAGTTAAACCCGGGGGATGAGGTGATTACTGTGGCTGCTGGGTTCCCCACCACCGTGAACCCTATTTTGCAAAATGGGTTGAAGCCAGTTTTTTTGGACGTGGACATTCCTTCTTACAACATGTCTACCACATATTTGGAAGAAGCCATTTCGCCACAAACCAAAGCGATCATCGTTGCCCATACCTTAGGCAATCCCTTTGAGCTAGACACGGTGTTAGACATTGCCGACAGGCACAATCTTTGGCTTATTGAAGATAATTGTGATGCATTAGGAACCACGTATAACGGCCGTTTAACCGGAACCTTTGGCCATCTTGCCAGTGTCAGTTTTTACCCTGCTCATCACATTACCATGGGTGAAGGGGGCTGTGTTGTAACCAACAAGCCACGCTTAAAGAAACTGGTTGAGTCCTTTCGTGATTGGGGACGGGATTGTTGGTGTCCGCCGGGAGAAGCCAATACCTGCGGTACCCGCTTCAAGTGGCAGCTAGGCACACTGCCCTACGGCTACGATCACAAATACATTTACTCCCATATTGGCTACAATCTCAAAATGACCGATATGCAGGCGGCTGTCGGCGTGGCGCAATTAAAGAAACTGCCCCAGTTTATCGAGATTCGCAAGAAAAATTGGCAACATCTACGTCAGGGTTTAGCTGCTTTTGAAGAGTTTCTCATCTTGCCAGAACCCACTCCCCACAGCGATCCTAGCTGGTTTGGCTTTTTGCTTTCTGTGAATCCCGATGCTCCATTCACCCGCAACGAACTCATCAACTATCTGGAAACCAATCAAATCGCCACCCGGCTTTTATTTGGCGGCAACCTCATCCGTCAACCAGCGTATCAACACATTGATTACCGGGTTGTGGGAGATCTAACCAATACAGACCTGGTGATGAACCATACCTTTTGGATCGGCGTATACCCCTCGCTAACTCCAGAAATGCTTGATTATGTGCTAGACATATTCAGCAAATTCTTCGGCCAATATGCCTGACCTGCACGCCCGTGGTTGTATGCTGATCCGCACTATTTTCCGCCAATGTGCCATTATCATTGCGTTTCATGGAGGATTCAATGGCGAATGATCTAGTTGTTAACAAACAGGAAACAGTCCAATTTTACGATGATCAGGTGCCGACTGTGACAGTTGGTGAAACGGTGTATGTTCCCCTAAAACCGATATGTGAACAGTTGGGCGTAAATTGGTCTTCTCAAGCAAAAAGAGTAAAAAGAGACATCATTTTGAATGAGGTCAGTAAATCTGTGGTCATTACGACCATAGATTTAGATCCGAGCAAGCGCGGTCCTCGTTCTAGCAAGATGTTGGCTATTCCCTTGGATTATCTAAACGGCTTTTTATTTGGCATTCATGCAATCCGGGTCAAAGAGGAGATCCGCCCAAAAGTGTTGAGGTATCAGCGTGAATGTTATCGGGTCTTGTCGCGCCACTTCTTACAACAGAAACCAGCCTCCCCCACCCTGCTGACTGTGCGCAACCTTGGTATGGCCATCACGCAGTTAGCAGAAGAGCAAATTGCCTTTGACCGCCAATTGAAAGAGCAAACCGAGAAACTTGAGGAAACGGCCGTTGTGGTCACAGCCCATGAAAGCCGAATTGATGAGCTGGAGGGTGCTCTCGCGGCGGATGATGCTGTTGTTACCCCAGATGAAGCCATGCAAATTAGTCAGGCCGTTAAAGCAGTCGCCATTGCTGAAGGCAAGCGCAGTGGGCGCAATGAATTTGGCGCCACGTATGGTGAACTGTATCGGAAATATGGTGTGACCAGCTACAAACAGGTGCCAAGATCAAAGTTCAAAGACGTCATAAAATGGTTAAGCGAATGGTTCATCTCCATTTCGGATGATGATTGGCCCTTCTAGGGCGGGTTCGTAGTGGGCACTTCAGTGCGCCATTTTACGTGCTAAAACACACCAAAGTTCGTAGTGGGCACTTTAGTGCGCTGTTTTACGTGCCAAAGCACACCAAAGTTCGTAGTGGGCACTTTAGTGCGCCATTTTACGCGCCAAAGCACCTCCTACCAGCGAACCTCAGGCTTCCCTGCAAACCTAAGCAATGTGCCAGCCGCTGCCACAGGAAAATTGTCACCGGTTGACAGCCAAACTCTCTCTGGCAGTCCTATCCGAGGTATGATATAGTGAATGCCAATGAGGCAATATAAAGAGTCACACCTGTTTTTGCAGAAAAATTGAATCATTAGTCCGAGTGCAGGTCAAAGACCTGGTCGTTTGTTTTTGCTATGGAGTTGTTTCATGAATCAGTTTATTCTACCAGCGGATTTTGATGCCCATACCTTGGTAGAACTTCTAAAAAACGAAACGGCCGTTTCCCCCCAAGAATCCATAATTGAGCAGTGGAGCCTCTACGACACCTTCGACTGGCGTTTGTACAATAAATCATTGTCATTGCTCAGGGTGGGTCGTCGATTTACATTGCAGACTCTAGCCACAGGGACAACGGCCGTTCAGCTAGAACTAGACGAACCGCCCCAATTTGTGTGGGATATACCCCACAGCCCCCTGCGCACCAAACTGGCTCCCATTGTGTCCATGCGAGCCCTCATGCTCCTGGCAAACATCACCCAGAAAACAACCAACCATCGCATTCTCAATAAAGACGACAAGACAATTGCCTGGGTGAACTTGGCATCCTATCACACGCCACAAGAGTCAGACCTGCCCCTGCTGCAATTGGTTACGGTACAGCCCGTTCGCGGTTATAACAAAGCAGAAGCACGGCTCGCCGAGCAGTTTAAGGCACAACAATTCAAAGAAAATGATGGTGCAGTCATTCCGCTGCTTTTGCTGGCATGTGGCTACAATCCAGGTAGTTACTCAGCCAAACTCAATGTCGAATTAAAACCCGATATGCGAGCTGATACAGCCACCAACATGATTTTGCGCTATTTGCTGCAAATCATGAAAATGAATGAGCGTTATATCAAACAAGATGTTGACACCGAGTTTCTGCACGATTACCGGGTATCTGTGCGCCGCACTCGCTCCGCGCTCAGCCAAGTCAAAGCCGTTTTCCCAGAAGCCCAAACAGCCCGTTTCAAGCAAGATTTTAAATTCATTGGCCAACTCTCCAATCAGTTACGCGATTTAGACGTCTATTTGCTGGCTGAAAACGATTACAAAGCCAAATTGCCACGCTTCTTGCAAGACGACATCCAGCCACTGTTTGCTTATTTGCAGAGTAAACGTCAGGGTGCGTTACAAGCAGTGGTCGATGGATTAGAGTCGGCAGAATATAAACGTATTATGCAGGATTGGGAATTGTTTCTGGAAGAGCCAACGCAGGATGACGAAACGGCCGTTAATGCGGCCATGCCCATCCTCAAACTGGCGCAAAAACGCATTTACAAACGCCACCAACGCATCATCAAAAATGGCAGCGTCATCCTGGTCGATAATCGGGATGAACTGCTCCATGACCTGCGCCTTGAGTGTAAAAAACTACGTTATTTGATGGAATTCTTCGCCACACTCTTCCCCCCGGAAAAAGTCTCATTGCTTGTTCGCCAACTGAAGCAGTTGCAAGACAACTTAGGCGACTTCAATGATTATTGTGTGCAGGAAAAATACCTGCTCCACGTAGCCCGCGAAATGCCAATGCGCGGCAAAGCTTCACGCGATGCCCTCATCGCCATTGGCTGTCTCGTGGGCACCTTGCACCAACAACGCGAACAGGTAAAAAGCGAATTTGCCAATGCCTTCAACCAGTTTGCCTCACCCCCCAATGAAGCCCTGTTCACGGAGTTGTTTGCTCCGCAAAAGAACGGCAAAAAGAAGAAAGGAGGCCAGGCATGACCATCATCTCCCTCTACAGCAACAAAGGCGGCGTAGGCAAAACAGCAACGGCCGTTAATCTAGCCTATCTCGCCGCCCAATCCGGTGCCACCACCCTGCTGTGTGATTTAGACCCGCAAAGCTCTGCCACCTTCTACTTCCGCATCAAACCCAAGCTCAAGAAAAAGGCGCGTGGCTTCACCCGACCCGGCAAAGCCATCGAAGCCTCCATCAAAGGCAGCGATTACCCCCATTTAGACCTGCTTCCTGCTGATTTCTCCCATCGGAACTTAGATCTGAGCTTCTACGACCAGAAAAAACCTGTCAACCGCTTACGCAAAATACTCAACCCCCTGAGCAAAGAATACGACTATATCTTTCTCGACTGTCCCCCCACCATCAACGTCCTGGCCGAAAACATCTTCAACGCCTCCGATTATTTGTTGGTGCCGCTCATTCCCACCACGCTGTCTCTGCGCACTCATCTACAGCTACTCGATTTTCTCGAGGATAACGGCTACAAGAGCAAAAACATCTTCACCTTCTTGTCGATGGTAGACCGGCGTAAAAAACTACACAAGCAGCTAAGTATAGAGATGCCAAAGAGATTGAAACGCGCTTTGCCCGTTGCCATTCCCTATCAATCTGAGGTCGAAAAAATGGGCATTTACCGGGAGCCAGTGCCCGCCTATGCTCCCCAATGTAAGGCGGCACACGCCTATAAAGCGCTATGGCAAGAATTGCACCGCCGCCTCAAACAATAAGGATTGACGGTGAAATAAAACATGGAATTGCTTCGTCAAGTTCAAAGAACAGTGTTGACGTTAAGCCGGGCATACCCACGTGCCCGTACGCCCGAAATTGTAGGGGTCAATCCTGGATACCATAATTCCCATCGTGCCCGATAAAGAGAGGATTGGTTTCGTAATAGGTGAAAAAGGAAGGAACGATGAGCAACCAAAGTTATACCACTTGTCGCACTGGTCGGACGCCAGAAGCATTCAAACAGGCAATATTGGATAATTTGTATTTTTCGCGGGGAACAGCCATTCAGTCTGCCAGCACCCATGATGTGTATCGAGCCCTTGCCCACACCGTACGTGATCATCTGATGGAAGCGCGGCGCAAAACCACCGAAGTCGATTACGCTCACAATCCCCGCTTCGTCTACTATCTCTCTGCTGAATACCTGTTAGGCAAGCAGCTGGGACAGAATCTGTTATATTCCGACACTGTCGAGTTGGCTGAACAAGCCATCGCCGACACCGGCATTTCCATGCAGCAATTCCTAGACGAAGATATGGAACCCGGGTTGGGGAACGGCGGTTTGGGTCGTCTGGCTGCCTGTTTTCTTGATTCCCTCGCTACCCTGGACGTGCCCGCCGTAGGTTATGGCATTCGTTACCAGCATGGCATCTTCACACAAACATTCAAAGATGGCTGGCAGATAGAAAAGCCAGACAACTGGCTGCTGCTGGGTAACCCTTGGGAAACCGCGCAATCTGATAACATGATAGAAGTAGGCCAAAATGGGTACACCGAACGGTACACAGACGAAGATGGCCACGAGCGCGTACGCTGGGTGCCAGAATACACTGTTTTAGGTGAACCCTATACCATGCTCGTCCCCGGTTATAGGACGGAACGAGTCAACATTTTGCGTTTGTGGCATACCCGTGCTTCCAACAGTTTTGACTTCCAACTCTTTAACGAAGGTGACTTTGCGAAAGCTGTTGAGATGAAAGTCCATTCAGAAAATATCAGCAAGGTGCTTTATCCCAACGATTCCACTCCCCAAGGGCAAAAACTACGCCTCAAACAGCAATATTTCTTCGCCGCCTGCTCCCTCAAAGACATCATCCGCCGCTTCCACCTGAAAAACAACGATTGGTTTAAGTTCCCAGAAAAAGTTGTTATCCAGTTAAACGACACCCATCCCGTCATCGGCATTCCTGAATTGATGCGGATTCTTGTTGACGAGGAACGCATGGAATGGGATCATGCCTGGGATATTACCCGGCGCACCTTTGCCTACACCTGCCATACCCTGCTGCCAGAGGCGTTGGAGACATGGCCGGTAAGTCTGTTGGAACATTTACTGCCACGTCATCTGGAAATTATCTATGAAATCAACCACCGCTTTTTGCTTGAGGTCAAAGCCAAATATCCCGGCGACGATGACTGTCTGAGGCGCATGTCAATTATTGAAGAAAACCATGGGAAGCAGGTACGCATGGCGAACCTGGCTTGTGTGGGCAGTTTTGCCATCAACGGAGTGGCAGAGCTTCAATCAAAACTATTACGTGAAAGAACCCTGCGTGATTTTGCCCAGATGTGGCCTGAGAAGTTCCAAAACAAAACCAATGGTGTGACCCCGCGCCGTTTCATGAAGCTGGCAAATCCCAAATTGAGTGACCTGATTACCTCTAAAATTGGTGATGGTTGGCTCAACGATTTAGATCAACTGCGTGGTTTAGAAGACTATGTGGCAGATGCCGAGTTCCGCCAAGCGTGGCGTGAGGTGAAATACCATAATAAGCAACTCCTCATTCAAAAACTAAGCCAGACAACGGCCGTTTCCATTAACCCTGATTCTATTTTTGATGTCATCGTCAAACGGTTGCATGAATACAAACGGCAGCTGCTCAAAGCGTTGCACATCATTACCCTTTATCACCGTTTGAAGGATGATCCACAGCAAGACTTTGTGCCGCGCACCTTCATTTTTGGTGCGAAAGCAGCTCCCGGTTACGTCATGGCCAAACTTATCATTAAGCTCATCAATTCTGTGGCTAGCGTGGTCAACTTCGATCCAGATATAAACGGCCGTTTAACCGTCCTCTTCCCCCCCAACTTCAATGTTTCCCTGGCAGAACGCATTTACCCCGCTGCCGATATTTCCGAACAAATATCAATGGCCGGCAAGGAAGCGTCTGGCACAGGCAATATGAAATTTGCCTTGAACGGGGCGCTGACCGTGGGCACGCTGGATGGAGCCAACATAGAAATCCGTGATTTAGTGGGAGCAGAAAACTTCTTCCTCTTTGGCCTGACAAGCGAAGAGGTTTTTGCCACCAAAGCCAATGATTACAACCCGTACCACATCTACCAAAGCAATGCAGAATTGAAACGGGTCATCGACGCCATCGCCAACGGCCGTTTCTCCCACGGTGATCTCGAAATGTTCAAACCCATCGTCAATTCCCTGCTTTACGATGATCAATACTTGCTTTTAGCTGACTACCAAGCCTACATCGACACCTCCGAAGAGGCAGCCAGAGTCTACACCGATACCGAAACCTGGACACGCATGTCTATCCTCAACACAGCCCGTTGCGGCTTCTTCTCGTCAGATCGTTCCATGCAGCAGTACTGCGCCGACATCTGGCGGGTGAGCCCAGTTCCAGTAACAAACTCATCTGCTCGATAAAGAACAGAAATTAAATAATACGACCAAGTCGTTCCCTTACCGTTCCTTGAAGCTGACGATGAAATACAGAATTGCATCGTCAGTTTCAACCCTTGTTACCCCATTAGCGCTCATGCAAAAACCGAACCAAGCAATAGAATGATAGACAAAACCAGCAGTACCCCCGCCCAGCATCCACCACCGCTTGACAGGCATGTCCATCATCAAAGGATGCACATTCCCCGTTCCAGGCATACAATTCCCACGTTCAAACCAAAGATAGCAAAAACGAGGATTTATGATAGAAATTTTAGGTGGTCCCCAATTTGGTGTTGCCGGTGCTGGTGAATCTCATGGTCCAGCCATTTCCACTATCGTATTTGGCTGCCCGCCCGGATTAAAAATCTCACGCACCGCCGTGCAACATTACTTAGACCGTCGCCGACCGGGAAGCAACAAACACGGCACACCCCGCAACGAAAAAGACAAAGTTATCTTCCTGTCTGGCTTATACCAGGATGATCACAACGCCCTGACAGCTGGTTCTGTCATCCAAATTAAAGTTGACGGGAATCAATTTACCACAAACGGGTATGAAGAAGGCTACACCACTGGCGAACCCATCACTGCCCTTGTCTTGTCCACCACCAAAAAATCAGCCCATTACCAGCAATTTATGGGTCAAGCCGGGGCAGCACGTCCTGGACACACCGATCTGGTTAAATACCACCAATCCCAGGGATTTGTCGATGTGCGCGGTGGCGGCCGTTCCAGTTATCGCGCTACCATCAGCGATGTGATTGGCGGCTCGATTGCCCGCATCTACTTGCGTGAAACCTTTGGCACTGTATTTTTGTCCTCGATTAGCCAGGTAGGCGAGCTGCGCGCTGCCACCCGTTTAAGTGACCATTTTATGCAGTGGCTGGTGGCAAACAAGAGGACAACTGTGGCGCCCGCAGAAATTGAACGGGTGCAAGATCAAATGGCACGCGCAGAAATCCACACAATCGATGCTCAGTTTGCTCATGAAGCTGGCAAGTTGATTAAGCAAACGCGGCTTGCTGGCGATTCGATTGGCGCTGCGGTAGAAGTGGTAGCTCTCAATGTGCCCTCCCTGATAGGAACGCCGCTCTACAACAGCTTGAAAGTGCGCTTAATGGGCGTTTTGGGTGGCCTCAATGCTGCCCAAAGCTGTGAAGTAGGTGACGGGTTTGATGTGATTGCTCGTCGCGGCAGCGAAAACAATGATCCCATCCGGCAGACTGGTTACCAGGCCAACAGCCACGGCGGCCTAATTGGCGGCATCACCACAGGCATGCCTGTGGTATGCCGGGTTGGCTTCAAGCCCACGTCCACCATTGTCAAACCACAGCAGTCCGTGCGCAAGAATTTGGCAGAAATGGACTTTTTACTGGAGAAAGGGCGCCATGACCCGTGTGTTGGTGTGCGTGCTGGGGTGACGCTGGAGTCACGGATGGCGATTGAGGTGATGAACGCGGTGCTGACACAGCAGGCGCAGCATGTGGACAAGCGTCAATTCCGCCTGTTTGGCGCGTAATGATGCCTTGAGCAGTTTTCGGCTTTATGGGATCCCGCTTTGCTTAACGTATACGCTGTGGTACACTAGTATACTATGACTCGAATTATATCAATTTCATTATCCAAAGGTGGTGTCGGTAAAACCACAACGGCCGTTAATCTTTCAGCTGCCTTAGCCATTTCTGGCCGCCGCGTCTTATTGATTGATACAGACACCCAGGCACAAGCTGGCAAAGCTTTAGGATTCAGGCCAGAAACAGGATTAGCCGATTTTATACTTGGGCAAGTATCATTCGCAGAGGCCATCATTGAAGCCCGTCCTCATTTACATCTGCTAGCTGGCGGGCACCGCTTGGCCGCTATTAAACAAGTCATTGCAGAAGCTGATATGCGTCAGGAGGAAACATTATCAGCTGCCTTGACACCGCATATCAAAAATTACCATTACGTGATTCTTGACACCTCTCCCGGTTGGGACAATTTACAAATCAATGTTTTGTTTTTCGCCCAAGAGGTGTTAACCCCAGTCAATTTAGAAGTGTTGAGCCTTGATGGATTAGTTGAATTCTCACGGCGAATTGACGAAGTCCGCCGTTACCATGATTTAACACTCAGATACGTTTTGCCCACAGCGCTTGACAGGCGTGTTAAACAGTCCAGCGAAATTATGCCTCAACTGAAGCAGCACTTTGATGGTATCGTTTGTACTCCCATTCGTTATAACGTGCGCCTGAGTGAGGCACCCGCCCATGGGCAGCACATATTTGAATATGATCCGCAAAGCAACGGAGCTAAAGATTATGCGGCATTGACAAAAAGGATCGTTGAAGATGAGCAAACGTAAAGAAATCCCAGATGTCATGAGCCAATTACAGGGGTTAGGTTCTGTGCCCCCACCCTCCCCCCCGGCTTCAGTTGAAGAACCTGAGCCAACAAAGCCGGTTCTTGCTCCGCCACCAGTTCAAGAGAGGCCACAGCTTCGACGAAGCAAAAAGCGCACGCCTAAAAGCCGTTTGGTTGGCCGAGCAACCTATGATATTGGCCAGGATTTGAAAGAAGCCATTCACCGAGAGTCAGTAGATTTAGGCGTTCCAGCTTCTCAATTGGCTAAATACTTGCTTCTGTATGCGTGGGATTTCTATCTCAATGATGAGATTCCCGCCCCCCCTATGAGTCGCAGCGATTCGCCCAAATTCCGCAACCGTATCGATTTTTAATAGTATATCAGTGTATACGCTGTTGTAATTCGTGGATTACAGTGTATACGATAGTATATGTTACCTGATATTTAATTTTTCAGGTACCTCTTTGTCCTCTAGGGCGCTCCCCTCCCCCCTTCTTTTTTGGATCATTGCAGCGCAAACAGGTATCTGTTTCTCATAAACGCTCAAATATCAACTTTTGAATAGATATTTGGCGCCAAACAGGCATAAATTAACGTATAAACGGTGTTTGCTTGCGCTATAGGCTCGTTTCCCTCACAGGCATTTGTTTGAGCATGAGATGCTAGTATTTTGTATGAAGCTCATTTGTAATTCTGCCTCGATGAATTTATCAAGGCTCCCCCTCCCCTTTTGCCAGATCACAAACCGATAACGTTCCGTGTTCCTGTTGCACCTCTGTGTATACGATGGTATACGCTGTATGCTTCAGGGTATACGTTGATATACTTAGGGATACTTTGATGTTTATCTAAAGCATCAATCAGAATTACGCATCTACCACTAACCTTTCCCGTCTAGAAATAAATTCCCTTTTTACAGAGGGTCAGGTCACTTGAAGCGCATTATTCACCAATGCCGTAACTTATTCATGGATGCGCACTTAGCTTTGATGCAAAGAACCAAACAGTGATGCTGCATCTTGCACTCGAGTAAATGCCGTAATATGGTCACCAGATGCAAACAGTGTATCCCCGTGAGGAATAATCACATGGCCGTTTCGCTCAATCGAAATCAAAACGCAATCGTGGGGGAGCCGATCTGCTACAGATTGAACACTTTGTCCCACTACAGGGTCACTCTCATTGAGATAAATCTCCACAAACTTTGTGTTGTCTTGTTCCTTCAAATCCTGCATTCTCTGATTGCGTGCCTGAATTTCATTGCGGCGAGTCAGCGCCAAATCATAGGCGCGAATGATGTCCTGCCGTCGAATCAAGCCCAATAACTCGTAGGGGTCTTCTCGGGAGACGACAGGCAGCCTGCCTAAGCCACGGGTACTCATCCGCGCCAGGGCGTTCCCAATCGACTCGTCGGCAAAAACAATCTTCAGGTAAGGCCAGGTTGTGCCAAATTCAGAGATTGGCGTGTCCTTAGCTATCTCATCACTCCAGGCGCGTTCTACATCTGTAATGGTGACCACGCCCCATAATTTGCCTTGTTCATCTAGCACCGACAACCCGTGAGAATTAGAATGGTTAAATCTTTCTTTTAAGCGAGCGAGCGGCATGTTTACGGGCACAGTCTCGATATTATGCTTAGTCATGACCTCATGTACAAGAACACCATGCAAAACATCTTGATCCCAGCCACGCCCCCAGTTGATGTTCTTCATTTTCAATTTAAGCGTATAAATAGAGTCTGAAAACAAATGCTCTGCCAGCAATGTAGACAGCACCGTTGCCAGCATCAACGGCAAGATAAGCTTATAGTCACCGGACATTTCAAACACAATCAAAATAGCTGTGATAGGGGCACGCGCCGCACCAGCAAAAACGGCCGCCATCCCCACGATGGCATATGCCCCTGGATTAGCCACTACCTCAGGCCACAAACTGTGCCCTACCGTGCCCACCATACCGCCTAAAACCGCGCCCATAAACAGCGAGGGAGCAAACACGCCGCCTGAATTGCCAGCTCCTAAGGTAAACATAGTTGCCAGCAATTTTCCCACGAGAAGCAGCCCCATCATCGCTAAAGTCAAGTTGAAATCTTCAGCAATAGACTCGCCTATGAGTTCTAAGCCGGGGCCTAAAACTTGCTTGCCGGGGAGGATGAGTAGGGTGAGGCCAGTAAGGGCCATGCCCACGGCCGTTTTCACTGGCAGCGGCACCGACCAACGATCAAAGACATCTTCAGCTCCATACAGCAGTCGGATAAACAACACGGCCCACAGCGCCGCCAAAACACCCAGCAGCGCATAAATAGGAATCTCACCCAGATGGTTTAAGGGGTAGGTGGGTACTTGAAACGCATGCTTATCTCCGAGCAGCGACTGGCTCACCACACTTGCCGACACTGCACTCAGCACAATTGCCCCAAAATAACTGACCGTTAACCGCCCCAAAATCACTTCCAGCGCAAAAAGAGCGCCAGCAATGGGGGCATTAAACGTGGCAGCAATCCCGGCGGCCGCGCCACACGCCACCAGCATACGGATCCGTTCGTCAGAAAAGTGAAGCCATTGCCCTAGCGTCGAGCCAAGCGCCGACCCGACTTGCACAATCGGACCTTCACGCCCAGCAGACCCGCCAGCCCCAATGGTGATAGACGAAGCCAAAACCTTCATAGCGGCCACGCGGGCGCGGATGCGACCGCCACGCAGGGCAATCGCTTCCATAACCTCGGGCACACCATGTCCTTTGGCTTCACGAGCCCAGCGGTCAATAATGAACCCTACAATCAAACCAGCCAGCGCCATAAGGCCGACCAGTCCAATCACACCAAATGTAGATTCTGCCAGCAAGGCCAACTTGTTGATCTGAGCCAACAGCCAAATAAATAAAATGGCGGCCACGCCCGTCACGGCGCCAATCACCATGGCACTGCCGATCAAAACCAACTGACCTGGGTTTTGTTGTTTTTCAACAAAGGTTTGTATTCGATGCCACCAGTGCATCCAAAAAGATGTTGAACTTTGCACGCTTATTGCTCCAAATTTGTAACAAGAGATTCTCAGAAAAGACTTGTTAGGTTTTTCCTTGAGAAGACTCTCCTCACTTGAGTAAATTTGATTGATTTAGGTAAGTAGCTTTCCCAGTATAATACACACTTTTGCGCAATGTGCATCCTATCGGTTTGCCGAAACAAGAACTAGTCAATTGTTGGTAGTTGAGTAAGACACATAACGGCACTATCCTTTCCAAATTTACCACAAATGGCCGCCACCATTTCCTATAATCCGACAATTCCCACGCAGACAAACGCCCCGACAATTCACTAGAATGACGGGACTTACTTTGAAAACGACGGACTTCATTTGGGTTGGATAAGGTGATCATCATGGAATGGTTCACAATTCATTTCTGTTCAGACTGAACGATGATTTTTAACCGTTGGCCAAACAACAGCCGGCAGAAAAAAATCATGGCAGAATATAGCCCAAACTATTGTAGTTAAAACTATACTACACGAATTTTTACATATAATCGTTGAGCTATCACAACAATTAATTTGCAAAATATCTTGACTTTTCCCTTTAAACGATCTAGTATATTTATGGATATAATAGTTGGAACTATACAAAGTGGGTTTTTCGCTCCAATCGTTGACATTATACAACAATACTTTTGTTTTCTTCCAAAGATTATGCCATATCGTTATCTCAGAAGATTTAACTTGGTGATTAGTTACCTGGCACTTTACGATGTTAAAGAAGAACTTGGGCATAGATGAACCTCGGTGGCACTGCTTCTGTTGCCTCGCTTCGGAACGGAAATTAGATAATACGACACACTCATTTTCTTACCGTTCCTGGAAACAGACGATGTAATTCCATATTTCATTGTCACTCCTGATGGTTTTTATCGGCATTGCGCCGCTTTTATCCGTGTCCCATACAGAACAGTCAGGGAGCTAGACCTGGTTATGCAAGTTAGTATAGTAGAGACTAGGCTAGTTGATACTATGCTATTTGAGGAATGCCGTGTTCCGAACAGCTTTTGTAGGGCGCCGCAGAGAACTGGAAACATTAGATAGATTATGGGCTTCTTCGAGAGCGTCGCTGCTCATCCTATATGGAAGGCGGCGGGTGGGGAAGACACGCTTATTGGCGCAATGGTTGGAAACACACGCCGACGATGGCTTCTATTGGGTTGCTGAACCAGCCTCGCCACTGTCTCAACTGCGCTCATTCTCTCAAGCCTTGATGGCTTTCATGGATCCAGAAGTCGAAATTCCCCCAGATTTTACATTTGCGTCTTGGGAGTTGGCGTTACGTCAGTTATCAACCTTTTCTCAAAATCGGCGGGTGGCTTTATTTATCGACGAAATCACCTACCTTATCGATGCAGACTCTAAATTTGTTGGTTTGTTGCAAAAAGTGTGGGATCGTTGGTTAAGTGATTCCAATCTCATGTTGGCCATGGCCGGTTCACAAATGGGCATGATGCGCAAACATCTGCTTGACTATGATGCGCCTCTGTATGGTCGAGCAACTGCAACGATGGAGCTGCCTGCCTTGTCCTACGGCACCATGGGGGAATACTTCCCAGATTACTCTGCCAAAGAGCGCGTTTCGATATTTGCCATGTGGGGTGGGGTTCCTGCCTATTGGGAACGACTTGAGCCTCAGCAGCCTGTCATGGAAAATTTGCGCCAGAACATTCTCCCTGCCAATGCGTGGATGGTTGATGAATCTCGTATCTTGTTACAAGACTTTATCACAGATCTACATCATTATGTGGGGGTGATGCGTGCCATTTCTGACGGGCAACAAGCCATGAGTTACATCTCTAAGCGCACTGGGCTGCCAAGCAGTAAAGTAAGTTTTTACTTGAGTGTCTTGCGTGATACCGGTTTTGTGGTGCGTGAAGTGCCCGTGACCCAATTAGGCACAGATTCCCGTCGTGGTCGATACCGGGTGACAGACCCCTATCTACGCTTTTTCTATCGCTACATTTCCGCAAATCAATCTAAGCTGGCATTAGGACAATATGGCCCTGCCTTAGATTTAATTGGGGAAAGTTTGCCTAGATTTATTGAATCAAATACCTGGCAAGAACTTTGCCGCGAATGGGTATTGCGTGCCAGCGCAAATGGACAGATTCCAATACCTGTTGAAGATGTTGGCGGTGAATGGTCGCGCAACTTTGATGTTGATGTGGTCGGTTTGAGTAGGACAGAACATAGTATGGTGTTGGGTGATTGCTATTGGCGGGATACGCTGATGGGACCAGATGCCATTGAAGAGCTGGTACAAAATGTGAACAGCATCCTGCCCAAAACTGACGACATTTGGCAAGTTTATGTGACGATGTTTTCATCATCTGGATGGACGGATGAAGCGCAGGAGCAGGCGCGTGATTTGGTTTTAGCTGCTTCTGGGCGTGGCCGGCGGCGTTGGCGTTCTTCTGGAATTCGCTTGTTAGATTTAGCGACTGTTGATGCTGATTTGACTCAATGGTCGATATGATTGACGTTAGCAGAGACCTTATTTTATTTTGATTAAGGAGGTATTCCTTGAAACTGACGATGCAGTTCCGTGTTTTATTTCATCGTCAGTCCTAAGATTTAATAGGCGGGGATAAACAAAAAAGAAAACCCTTGTGCTTTATCGGGAAAATGGACACAAGGGTTTGGTTCATGTGATTGGTTATTAAAGCCAACCGATCTTCTTATAGCTTATCACGTAGCGGATCACGGCGTCAAGATAATCAATAAATTATGTAACCCTCTTCTTTTTTCCCCCTAATTTTTTATCAATCCAAAAAAAAAGGCCGGTGTTTGCGGCACCTAGCCTTTTTTGAATGACTTGGGAAAGTTACGGCTTTCTGGGAGATGCAATCCCTATTCTCTTGATTGGGGGACAGGTTTATTTGCCCCTGTAACTTTTCCTCAGTTTCACAAGGAGAATAGCACAGGCAGATCCCGGTGTCAATCGATCATGCGTTCGTTGCCTGAGATTGATCTGGCCTGCTTGTGTCTGAGATGAGTTCTCGTCCAGCACCCTCTGCTGCTTTGGCTGCCGCCAATCAGCAGCTCTACCAACTGCGTCGTCAGTGCGCCGCCACACAAGCTGCGGCT
>PDWJ01000755.1_pt1 | contig 44985 bp, 36 predicted proteins | sample 1430881 | NCBI WGS metagenome assembly PDWJ01 (sample SAMN01162460, study PRJNA174530) | Oral metagenome, whole genome shotgun sequencing project. | biome: Marine environment; feature: Marine mammal; material: Swab sample of the gingival sulcus; isolation source: swab sample of gingival sulcus...
CAGGACTGTGACGCCTCTTTTTCCCCATTCTGAAAGACTCCTTTCTCTCTTTGTTCCTGATCGAAGTCTCTCATAAAAACTGGACCGATTATAGGGGGGGGCAGGCCACGCATGTCCATGAACGGGGCGTGTTCCTGCCCCAAAATGCCTATCTTATGGTGACGGACACTCACACAGCCGGATATCAGGTCACGAATCTTGCCAGTGGCCGATACCTGGTTATAGCAGGGTGCTTCTCGAAAAAAGCATCATCATCCCTCCCTCTTATCCCCCGATGGGGAGGAGGATAAACGGGGCGGCGGCGGTTCCTGTCAATCACGAGAACCTGCGCTTCCGGTTCACTGTTTTTTCATTTTCCAACTCAGACTGTTTCTCAGCTTATGTAATCGTGGTCATATTTGGACGGGATTTACAGGTAATAAACAGGGAGACGCTACAATATTTTTATGCATGGCCGAGAAGCTGAGATGTTTTTTTGATGCACCCGTTCACCTTTCTGTAACCTTCTGAAAACATGAAACAAAAAAAGGAATTCATCTGGATGAAAAATATAACTAATAATATCAAAATATTATGGAAATATTTGTCAGAATGGGTTTGCAAGAAAGATAGAAAAAGCGTGTGGGACGCCGAATTTACGGGACCATTTTTTTCACCGGGAATTGATGGTGTCGCTGTCGCAACGTGCGTTCAAACTGTGCTTTACAGGGTATTTATTGGCGCTTCTGCCCCCGAGAACAGGTGGTATCAAGCAAGGACTTGCCGGGCAGCCATCTGTCCGGCAAGTCCCTGGTCAACGCAAAAATTGACATTGGTGATGGTCTAAGGAATGGAGGTAAAATGAAATTTCCGTTCCAGAGCCTAAACGGGATGGGAAAAGGTTTTGCGTCCACATCACCCAGGGTGGTAAAGGAACGCAAGGATTATTCGACAGGTCTCAGTTTGAGAATATTCTTGGCGCGTTCGATGAGCTGTTCTCCCTTGAATGGTTTAACGATGTAGTCCTTGACACCCATTTTCACGATCTGCATGACATTTTCCTTGCCCGATTCGGCGGTCAGCATAATCACCGGTATGTCTTTGAGTTCGCTCTCCGCCTTTAGTTTGCCAAGCATTTCGATGCCGGTCATCACCGGCATGGTTATATCGAGGATGATCAGATCAGGCATTTCCTTGGCTGCAATGGCCAGTCCTTCGACACCATTTTCACCTTCGAAAAGTTCACAATTGTATGGTTTAAAGGCCTTTTTGACGATCATCCGAATGGTTTTACTGTCGTCAACCGTAAGGATCTTGTACGCCATCGTTTACCTCCGGAATTGAAATGATAAATTGGGTAACAGCCACCTTCGAGATAGTAGTATCGGTCCTGGCGTTTGATTCTTTAGTAAATAAATACTCACGGTTCAGAATTGACAAACGCAAGGGGCTGTCATTTGCCGTAAAGCCCTTATTGCCTTACACCTCAGTTTCTGTCAAAAAAAACAGGAGCATAGGGTGCAGGTACATGGATTGCGGGTTTCCCGCCTCGGCACTTAGCACTCAGTACTCAGCACTTCATCCTCTATGGGTTGCGGGTTTCCCGCCTTAGATACTTGATTCAGAGCGTTTGGAAAAGCGCATTCACGCGTTCTGATTTCGCCCGGAATTCATTCATGACACGCTCCAGATCGGTCTCATTCAAACCCATGGCATGTGCCACACGCTCGTCATCAGGATAGGTCGGGTCATCCACACCCAATCCAATTTTCATTTTCCGGCGTATGGCGTTGGCCACATGAACAATGGCTGCTTCCGTAAAACACCCCTCCGCTTTGAAAGGCAGTTCGCAGTGCTGGATGATACATTGCAAGGTCAGCGGAAAATTCCATTTTTTTGCAATCATGACGCCCACCTGGCTGTGGTCAACACCGATGACCAGACGTTCGGCTTCGCTGAAAGCGATGGACTGGGTCTTGACGCGATGCATGATCTTGTCGATGGCATCCGCAACGTACTGGTTCAAGACGATTTTACCGATATCTCTCAGCAGGGCCCCGGTAAAAATGAGGTCATTTTGCCGCCGACCCTTTATTTCAGCCAGGTCCTTGGCCAAAATGGCTGTCGCGATGGCATTTTTCAACAGTTCTCCTTTTTCCAGACCGTAACCGGCATGTGATCCGGACAGGCTTCCGGCGCAACTCGCCAGCAGAACCAGATCGACCACCTGACGCATCCCCAGATACACGACGGCCTGTTTGACATCACTGAATTTTCCGGGGAGGCCATAATAAGCAGAATTGGCGAGCTTGAGCACATTAGTGGTCAAGGCGGGCTCATGGGCGATAATTGCGTACAGATCAGCCGTTCCCGCTTCTGGAGCTTCCAGCAATGACAATACTTTTCCGGCAATATTGGAAACTGGTTTGAGTTGATCGATTTCTTCTACAATGACATGGATGACCGGCATGGGTTGTGTTTTCACCTTTGCACCACATAATGGGATAAAATTTTTTTCAATTGGTCGTGATGATACGCACGAACCTCTGTAAAACGCACGGCCTTCACCGTGGTTTCATCCGTTTTCAAAGCCGCTTCAGAGTCCATGCGATGATTGACTGACGCGAACGGAATATCGTGAATGTAGATACCCTGCTCTGCCATCAACAGATCCAGCTTGAGTTCATCGGCATCTGCACGCATACCGGACGGTGCATGAAAGGCAACACCGCCGATGCTGACGTCTACCACCTGCCCCATTGTTTCGGGATTGGCCTTGTAAAGCACCATGGCGATCTCTCCAATCCCCATCTGCCCGTGATTGTGCAGGCCCTGGATGTCATCCCGGAAGATGGCAAATGTGCCGCGCGGCATTCGATAACGGTCGTGTTTACGTCGTTCTTTTACCATGTGTCCTCAGTTTTCGTGCCTGTTCACGGGGTAAACGGAGCCGCCACCATCGTGTAAAAGCACAGCCGGCAAGCGTTTTCCCAGGTGCCGCTGCAGATGCGCCTTCGGGCACGCAGACGTATAGGCCATACTTCAAGTGCCTGGCAGCAAAGCGGATGCGGTGGCCTGTGAACGTTTACCCGTTTTCATTGAATGGGGATCAGTCGTACGTTCAACGGTGTCGGCTCCTTTTCGTCAACCTGAAACCGTGCTTCCCATTCGTAATGGCCGGGCAGTGACAAACGGATCTCATAGCCGCCCGGTTTCAAAGGAATGTCCATCGGCGTGCTGCCTTTAAAGACCGAATCGATAAAAATCTGGGCACCGTCCGGTGTACTGGTAACCGTCAATAGCGATGTGGCGATTGGTACCGCAGGCGCATCGACCACCGCCGGCGGCGCACTGGAACGCTGCCGGTTCCAGGTGTAAACGCCGATGGCGACCATCGCACACAGGCAAACGAGGAGCCCGATTCCTATCATCTTTTTGGATTCTGGCGGCTTTGGGGGCCTTACCGTTTTTTCTGCCGACGGTTTCTGGTCTGCGTTGCACGATTTCAGCGCGTCCGCCATGGCCGCACCTGTCTGGAACCGATCCGGTGGATTCTTGGCAAGGCTTTTCAATATCAAATCGGCAAGCGGTCGATTATCGATGTAGCCGGCATCCATCGGATCAACGGGGGGGTCATGGGTAATGGACTGAAAAATCGCCGCGATATTGCCCCCGCCGAAAGGACGCTTGCCCACCACCATCTCATAAACAATGACACCCAGGGCATACAGATCCGTTCTTCCATCTGCCTTCTGCCCTTTTACCTGTTCGGGCGCCATGTACACGGGCGTCCCCAGAATATCACCGGCCTGTGTCTGCTGGGCGGTATTGGGATCTTCAATGCGGGCAATTCCGAAATCGGTCAGCTTGATCTGTTTTTCGGGCGTCAGGATGATGTTGGAGGGTTTGATATCCCGGTGGGTAATTCCTTTTGAATGGGCATATCCCAGGGCTTCAGCGACCTGCACACACATTTCGATGGTCGTATCCACCGGGATCTTACGGCCTTTGATAACCTTGTCCAGCGGGCGTCCTTCCAGGTATTCCATGGCGATGTAGATCGTTCCATGATCTTGCCCCACGTCATAAACGGTAACGATATTGGGATGTGATATTCGACCGATGGCCTTGGCCTCCCGCAGGAAGCGAACGACGAAATCCTTGCTGACGACGCGATCCGGACGCAGTATTTTAAGCGCCACCATCCGATCGATTTGAGGATCGTGGGCTTTGTATACCACCCCCATGGTGCCGCGACCCAGTTCGCTGATCAGTTTGTAGCGTCCGTATTTTTCCGGCTGATCCGATGCCGTCTCAGGTTGGGTCGATGGATTGACCACCTTTTGTCCCCCGTTGTTAATCCTGGATGTCATTTTTTGAAACGATTTTTGTCTTTGCCAGGTGATGCCGCCTGGTTGTTCAAAAAAGGTCACGGTCAATCGATAAGCGCCAATGCCACCGTAACATTGTCTTTTCCGCCGGCTTGTTTGGCCATTTGGATCAATGCCAGGGTCCGTTCATCAAGACTCGCATCGCGGTTCAGCGCGGACGCGATGGCATCTGTTTCGATCATGTCCGTCAAACCGTCACTGCACAAAAGGAAGAGGTCCTGGGAGCGTTTTTTACCCTTCAGGATGTCCAGGGCCACGGTATCGTTGACACCGACGGCTCTCAGAATCACGTTGCGCATGGCATGGCGCCGGGCTTCTTCAGGCGTGATCAATCCCTGGTCCAATTGTTCCTGCACCAGCGAGTGATCCCTGGTCAATTGCTTGAGCGAATGGTTCCGCAACCGATAGGTTCTGGAATCGCCCACATGGCCGATGATGAAGCTGCCCCCGGAAAAGGCCAGCAGTTCCGCGGTACACCCCATCCCCTGATATTTCGGGTTGCGTTCTACCTGTTTGAGAATCTTGTCGTTGGCCAGCTTGAATGTGGCTTGCACCCGGGCGATCGTATTTTCTTCGGATGTTCCATCATGGCCGGCAAATACCGCTTGAGCGGTTTCGGCGAAAATACCGGCGGCGACCTCACCGGCGGCGGCGCCTCCCATACCATCGGCGACCAGGCAATAGTGACAGGCTTGGTTGATAAAAAAGACATCTTCGTTGTTGGATCGTACATTGCCCACGTCTGTGGCACCGTAGTATTTGATTATCGGCGAATTTTGTGACACCGGTTCCGTACCTTTCGAATCGTCATGGTTTGTTGCGGACGCCGCCGATTTTCGGCAACTGCCATTGATCATTCAGCGCCCATTGGCTGTCTGTTACGGGTTCAGCCAAGGGCTCCCGATTCAGGCTCCTCAAAATTGGATCTCATGAACATGGCCAGATCTGAAGTATCGTAGGTAATTCCCAAATGATTTTTCAGTTTCAAGAGGTCGTCATGCAGTGCTTGCGCGGTCTGATAGCGTCTGGCCGTCGATTTTTCCAGGCATTTCATAACAATATCGTTCAATCCCGGGGGGATATCCGGCCTTTTGGTGATAAGCGGCGGTATCGTCATCTGTGGGATGGTGCGAATGGCCTCGATATCATTGGTGAACCGATAGAGGCGTTTCCCATACAGGATTTCATAAAAAACCAGGCCCAGGGCGTAAATATCGATTTGATGATTCACCTCCTGCCCCATCGCCTGTTCTGGTGACAGATAGGAAAGCTTGCCCTTGATGACGCCGGCCTGGGTCAGGGACGGTTCCGACGAGGCTTTGGAAATGCCGAAATCGCCGAGTTTGACTTCACCATTGCGTGAAATGAGGATATTCTGGGGACTGACATCCCGATGGATGATCTTCAAGGGTTTTCCGGATTTGTCGTCTTTACGGGAGTGGGAATAGTGCAGACCGTTGCTGATTTTCAGTACCAGGAAGACGGCCATGTCAACCGGCAGGCCTTTTTTCAGGCAGCCCATGATCTCTGACAGGTTTTTGCCATTCACATATTCCATGGCGATAAAATAGGCGTTCTGGATTTTCCCAAAATCGGCAATCTGGACCACATTGGGGTGTTGCAACAACGCCGCCAGGCGGGCCTCCCTGATGAACATGCCGATGAAATCGCGGTTGTCGGCCAAATGGGGGAGCACTTTTTTTACGGCCACCGTTTTTCTGAAACCGTCTTCGCGCAGGTAATCCGCCAGATAAAGCTCTGCCATGCCGCCCTGTGCAATTTTCCGGGTCAGCAGATAGGGTCCGATGCGGGTCATGTTCGCCATGGCCTTTTCCTGATCGCGTTTACGCTTGGCCATGGTCTTTTCCATGACAAACAGAATGCCGGCAATCAATATGGCACTGACCAAGAAAAATGCTGCTATGAACATATGGTGGCCGCTGATGGCAGAAGACAGCGCCCGCTTATTCCAACCGACCGTAATTTTACCGATTTTTACACCCGAAAAGGTGACGTCATTACTGAAAAGGACCACCGCCGAACCTACCGCGTTGCCAGATGAGACGGTGACGCCATCGATGATATCGATGACCGACGCATCGTCGATCGGGACCATCTGCTGATTGATTTTCGTGGGGTCGGAATGGGCAAGAATCTTGTTCTGGTGGTCAAGTATGGCGATAAATTGTATTTCCGAATTCTTCATCACTTCACGTATGGCGACATTCAGAGAAAGGATATCCGTGGACAAAATGGGGGAACTGCTCTTGTCGGCCAAGCCAAGGGTGACATCGGCGCCCTTGCGATAAAATTGTTTCTTATCGGAATCGATTTTGCTCTGAGAGACAAAAAAGACGACCAGATTGACCAGCAGCCACAGGGCAATGCCAATTACAATGTGCCTTTTTGTCGGGGAGCCGGACATAAACTCCTTGAAATTGACTTGAATCGTGTTGATCGTCGTTGTAGAAAGCTGTTTCATCCACATCATTGTTGTAGACGCCTTTTCATTGGCGGTCATCGCCACTCTCCTTGCCGTCCTTTAATCTCCAAAGTTGATGGTTTCGTAAAAAGGTCTTTTTTAGCGATTTTAGCCTGCGTAACTTGCTGAAATTATTAAGGTCGATTTTTCAATTTTTGACTTTTTACGGGACTGTCAAAGTTAAATCCGTTATCAATCACCGGCCAATGTTTTTATAATATCCGCGCAGCGGTGGATAATCTGTTTGCGGAGCCAACCCAAATCATCACGACGGGAAAGTTCCCGCAGATCGATCCCTTGGGAAAAGGCTGTTTGCGTACTGCCGTTTTGTGCGGTCGCCTGTCCCACTCGGGCATGACGGTCAGAACGGGGCGGCGTCATGACTGAACGGCCCAACGGTTTATTCTGACCGCAAAGCGGACAGATGACGTCACGCCCGTCGGAACGATCCGTCGCGCCGCCAATCCAGCGATGGATCTGATTCGAAACAGCGGTTTTGAGCGGACGCACCCCGTGAAATTCAATGATCAACAACGTAATCACGATCACCAGCAGGCTCACGAAGGCCAAAACAAGAAATACGGTTACCAGACCGTTCGATGAGTCGGCATCCATGGCCAGAAATACCTGACCGATTTTTGTCCCCGCATAAGTTATTTCCGTGGCGAAACAGATTGCGGGGGTGCCGGCGTAGCGATGGTGCCAGTAGGCGACACCGTCTTTATAGCGTACCGAAGTGAAAGGGATCGACAGCAATGGCTCCGGGTCGGAGAAAGCGATGATTTTGTTTTTATGGTCGATAATGGCGCAGCTGAGCACACCCTTTTGTTTGGCGGCATGCTGCATCAGTCGGGTAAGCGCCTGAACATCTCGCTCGAGCAGCGGCAGGCCGGCCTGATCGGCACTTTTCATGACCGTTTTAAGACCCGCCTGCATGACATCATCGGCATGATCGGTCCGGCTGGCGGCAATGAACATGTAAGAGAATACGGCCGCGACCCACCAAATGGACAGCCATGCGAGCCAGTGAATGATGGTTATTCGATTGCGTCCGTTACCGGATTTCACTTCAGCCTGTCCCCGCATATCCGCATGATGGTGAAAAAAATCCCTTATCGCTACAAAAAGAATCTGTATCTGCGGCACCGATATTGCGTACATCCAGAACCCTCACCGGCTATGCAAATACTTCAAAATTATTATGATACCAATGGATTGTCAAGCATCATCTCCGGTTGTGCAAATGATCGATATTGAATTGAACCCGTCTGTATGGTAAATTTCGAATCGACTTGCCCGTTTCTGCATGGATGCGATATAAAGTGGTATCGTATTCATGCATAACAGCCCGGGTTCAACGTCGAAAAGGACCCCGGCCATTGCAGACTTTCATTGTTGACCCTGGAGTGAGATCATGTTCCCCATCGGTGCCCGTAAAACCCGTTCGGCGGCAGCCTTATTGCTCATGGTATTGGCTGTGTACACCGGCTGCGCATCGCCACCTGTGCTGCCGCTTATTTCACGGCCCGATACGTTCCGTTCGGACGAGCGTGTCCTTCACTGTCTAAAATCGGGAGAATCACCGGAAACCTTAGCTGAAAAATATCTTGGCGGCGCCCAACAGGCCTGGATGGTGGAGGATGCCAATTCACCGGACGCTTTCCAGCCCGGCCGGTTCGTCGTCATTCCGCTTAAAATTGACAATCGGGCCGGTATCACCGCAGAAGGATATCAGACGGTCCCCATCCTGTGTTACCACCGGTTTGCCAAGTCATGCGATTCTCCGCTGTGCATGCCGGCCGATGTTTTTGAAGCGCAGGTCAAGTATTTGAAGGATCATGGATATCGCGCTATCGGGCCGGAAGCGCTGGAAGCTTTTTTGGATTACCGGCAGCCCCTTCCACAAAAAGCCGTTATGATTACTGTGGACGACGGATACCGCTCCGTATATAATGTGGCCTACCCGATTCTCAAGAAATATGGATTCACAGCGACCTTGTTCATTTATATCGATTATGTCGGTGTGTCAAAAAAGGCGATTACCTGGGATCAACTACGGGAATTGAAACGCGAAGGATTCTATATCGGGTCACATTCCGTGGCCCACAGCGATCTTTCCAAAAAGAAAAAAAGCGAGGATACCAACGCCTACCTGGCACGCCTGAAACGGGAGATATTCGAGTCGAAAAAAGTGATCGACCAAAAACTGAACCAGGATACGATCATTTTTTCATATCCGTTTGGAAGACGCAATCAATCGGTCATTTCATTGTCCCGTCAGGCGGGATATAAGATCGCCGTGACCGTAGATCGGGGAAGCAATTCTTTTTTTGAAGATCCATTTGTGCTGAAACGTGATCAAATATTGAAACGGGACATGAAGCGTTTTGTTTCCCGTTTGAAAACCTTTAACTTTACGCCGTTGAAATGAGACAATTATGATACATAGGCATCTATTTGTCGGATTGGGGTTGATCCTGTTGGTTACCGGCGGTTGTCAAACAGCTCAGGCACCACGTGAAAAGGATAAACAGGCCAACGCTTATCTTGAACAGGCTCAGGCATACGAATCTCAGGGCAATCTGGTCGAAGCGCTGGAGCAGTATAAACTGGCCAAGACCACCGAGCCAGATCAACCGGTCATCACCGAGCGTATCCAACGGCTGGAAGAAGAGCTTCGGAAACAGGCCGGCATCCATTACCATGCCGGTTTGCGGTTCAGAGACAAGGGCAAATGGCAACTGGCCAAGAAAGAATTTTTAAAGGCCCTGCGTTATTGGCCGGAACACGAAAAGGCCGCTGCCATGCTTCAGCAGCGCCAGCCCGAAGTGACCCGAAAATATGTGGTCCATCGGATCGGACCGGGGGAAAGCATCTCGAAAGTGGCCCTCAAATACTACGGTGACTACAAAAAATACCACCACATTGCCAATTTCAACAACATGACCGATGCGACCCGGGTCAGGGTCGGACAACGGATCATGGTCCCGGTGATAGACGGCGTCAGTCTCGACGATCTAAATCGTATCAATACCGCCGCCGAACCTGCCGCGTTGCCGACGGTGGCAGAAGGCGAATATACGCTCCACAAAATCAAGCCGGGGCAGAGCCTTTCCAAAATTGCCAAAATCTATTACGGGGATTTCACATTGTATAAGATGATTGCCGCATACAACGGCATCGACAACCCCACCAGCGTTAAGGTCGGACAGACAATCAAAGTGCCGCGACTCGATAAAACCGGAACTGCACCGGAAGCGGGCACACCTCATCCCCCTGAAACAGAGGAAACACCCGAAGCCGTAGAATCGAAGCCACAATTCAACACCCCTGACCCGGTGGTGGATGTTCCAGATCCGGAACCGCTGGAGCCTGTGGATCAGGTAGCCGATCACCGCCAGGCCGGCATTGATCTGTTCAATCAGCAAAAATACGACGAGTCCATCGTCGAACTTCAAAAAGTTCTGGGGGCGTCCCCGGATGATGGCCCGGCCATTCGATACATCTCCCGTGCTCACATCGAACTGGGCAAAGAACATCTTGCCGCCGGCAGACTTGAAGAAGCCAGGTCCGCATTGCAAACGGCCCTCGACCACGATGCCAACTGCCACGAGTGCCGGGACCTTCTGTCAAAAACACAGAACTCGGAAACGGATTCACTGAGGATAGAGGGGGAAACCTACCTTCGAAGCAACCAGTTCGACAAGGCCATCAATACGCTTGAGCGTGTCATCGCGCTTAACCCAGACGACGAAGCGGCCGTTGATCTGTTGTTCCAGACCCATTATCAGAAGGGGCTGATCCGTTACGACAAAAAAGATTACCTGGCGGCCAGGGATGCATTCGGCAATGCCAAAGCCGTTAAACCGGACTGTGCCGATTGTCAGCAATACATCGATGACAGCACCTCCGAATATCTGGAAATGCACTACAACGAAGGGATTGTTTTTTTTGGAAAGGAAAAGCTGAAAAAAGCGATCATCGCCTGGGAAAAAGTGTCTGCTGTGGATCCGGATTACAAGGATGTCCGTCAGAACTTGAAAAAAGCGACCCTGCTGAATGACAGGCTGGAACGGATAAAAAAGAGCAGCAAGGAATAGGTTTAAGTGTCGCAGGGTTCCGCATCGGCAGCACCTTGTCAACGCTTACGGGCCAAGATTACAACATATTGGCCGCTGCCATCTCGCGAACAGGTACGTTGTCCGAGTCTGCCGAAAACCACTTGACAGCACCAAGGTGTTTACAACTATAATTCTGTTTTACCCTTATACCTCCAACAGACAAGCAGGTGGGACACAATGCCCCAGATGCCCAATATCACCGTTCAGTTGGTCCATATCCAAGGCCCGCTGAAGGGACAAATTCAGGATTTTTCGGAATTTCCCGTGAACATCGGTCGTCATGCGTCATGCCAGGTTCGGTTTGAAAAGAATCTGACGACCATTTCCAGGAACCATGCCCGTATTGAACGGCAGGGTAACCGCTTCCGCATCGTGGATGCCAGTACCAACGGCACCTATGTCAATGGGAAACGGATTGCCGACGTATATCTACGGGATGGCGATGTGATCACCTTTTCCGAAAGCGGACCCAAGGCCAGCTTTTTGACGAAAATTGAGTCCGGAACCGTCCCCGTGCCGTCAGCGCGTTCGGCCGAATCCTTGCAACCGCCCCAACCCCAGCCGCCTGAACAACCGGCGTCAGCACCGCCGCCCAATGTCCCCTCCCCCGCAGCGCCGGAACTGACGCCGCCACCTGAACCTGCGGCCGGCGTTGCCCAAAACCAGCTCAGGGAGCCGGGGCTGACGGTCGGTCCCGATAAGGAACTGCCGGTTATCAGCGCAAGTGCTCCGCTGGTGATACAGTTCGGCCCGACCCTGCAATCTTACAACGTACTGCCGGTTACCATCGGATCCGATCCAGCATGCGATTTCGTGATTGCCGAAGAGCGCATTGCCGGACAGCATATCCAGATATTTTATGCGGACAAGGAATATTATGCCAAGGATTTGACCGGAAAGGATATGGTCTGCATAAATGGCCGGCCCATTGGCCTACAGACGGTGCTGGCACAGGGAGCGGAGCTGACTCTTTCCGGCAAGGGACCCACATTCAGGTTTCTGGGAGGCGGTCGCCTGGCCGAGGTTGCCGAACCGCAACCCGACGACTTGGCCCGGACCGAAGCCGTAGACATGACCGATGGCGGCGCCCCATCCGCTCCCAAGGAGAAAGCTGCCAAATCAGGATCTTTGTTCAAAAACTTCTTCAGATAACCCGGCTGATTTGATCGTTTATAAACAGACCCATTCAACTTCCTGGGTGCCGCGATTTGCTTTCCGGCGAGCCGCCTTGATCAATGGCGACAGCTCTATGGAACCCGGCCTGGATTCACACAGTTCTCGCAGTACGCCCAGGGCAAGCTCATGATCGGTGTTGAAGCGCCGGTCGTCATTGGTCTGGAATAATGATCGGGCCATTCAGCCCTCGTCTGTATGTGGGCCCACTTCCAGTCGCGTCGGATGCTTTGCCCGCAAGGTAAGAGGCACCTAAAGAGATAAGGGGAGCCACAAATGCGGCAGCTGCGTTCCAATTACCTCCCCCGGCATCATCACCTAACCCCCCCATCGCGGCCGCATTCATCAAGCCACTACGTATCGTATCAGCCGGTTGTCCTAGAGAAGGGAGTCGGGATAAAAGATGGTTAATTAGGGCCCCCGATAATGCACCGGCAATTGCCTGAATATTGGTAAGCTCTCCCCCAATCGCTCTTCCAGCAACTGCGGCTATCGCGTCGCCGGCCATGCCGATTGCTCCGGCAAGAAGATCTCCGACAGTAAAGGCGACATGTTTTGTACTTACTAATTGAAAACAAAGGGAAGTTGGTGCAACGAAGGGCCAACCGGAGATATCCTGACAGTTTTGTGTAGAAACTACCCAGGCAGGCGTAGAAACAGCAACAGGAGTATCATCTCCACCGGGGGCAGACCCGTCCGCCGGTTCGCGTACTGAAAATGAAGGGAGCCAGTATTTGGTCGATGAGGCAAGAATTGCAAGCACGATAGACGGTGAAGCAACTATCGGGGAAAGCGGAATATGTGCTTGCCCCGGCCCCCAGTTGTGCCCCCAAAGGATATTGCCTATGCCCTCAACCGTTACCCGTTGCCATGACCACTTTCCTGTCAACGCGAAACCCGATATCTGGTTTTTAATTACAACGATCCATGGGAAGGTTGGGATAATAGCTGGATTTGGTGGCGCCGGCGGCGGAGGTGGTATACTTGGCGGTGCCACTGAATGGCAATCCTCACCAATACCTCCTATGGGTGGGTACTTCGCGATTCGTGCTGTCATATTAAACCCTTTGTATATCAATTAAAATTGTTGACAATAAATCGTCTAATTGATTTTCGCCCATGGGCTTAGTGAGAATGCTCCGGGCTGACCATATTAAGGTTAATTTATGATGATTAAAATCAACGCAGACAAGCATAAGCTGCGCATTGGCTAGCGGTGATGCCATATTTGGATAGTTAAATATAAAATGGGGCTTTTCACATGGTAATTGGACTATATATTCAGGTGTATGTCTATCCATTCCGATAAGCTTGATTTTTTCGTTGCCCTCTAAAAACGGTAGCCATAGTCCCAGAGAGGCACAACGCCCGGCCATGGGATGAATCAGATTTTGCAGTTCGGCAGGTGGTGTGGAAAAGACATTTCCACGGCAATAATCTTTTGGGATCAATGCAAGCGACACTTCCGCCACTGGTTCCTGATTCAATGCGATAGCTGGCGGCAGTCCAATCATGGCCGATCGAGGAAAAGATTGAACATCGAGGTAATCGAACCCAACGGGGACAGGTTGTTTGTTCCAGACCAAGGGGTTTTTTACAATGAGCCGTTCAGGGGTAAGTCGATCATCAACACGCTCAAGATTTGGCAGTTCTCGACCCTCTATAGATTGGCGATTCCCCTCAATGACATAGCCTTTCCCATAACAATTGCGTGGATACACCAGTGGTGGGGAATTTTTTAAATAGGCTTCGGCCACAGGTTTTACTCGGCGGATATCATCTGATGACGCGCTGTTTTTTATTTCTGTCAATAATACCTTTTCAAAATATTGATCTCTTCCACCATAGGCATTCTCATACCGGAGATCCATTTTCTCGAAAGGCTCCGGTGGGGTAAATACGAGTTGTCCTTTAACATAGTCACAATAGCGCCGCCCAATGACGTCCGCAGTGTGTCGATAATTACCGACTTGTACACTAACCCTCATACTTCCAGTGGGATGCGTGGATTGAGCGCTGCCCTGCACCACAAGGTCAGTTCCATTTTTATACCCGACAATCTCGGGAAGAGACCTATACGAGGAAGGTTGAAGATCAGAGGTTGATGGATCGTCGTTATAGCGGATACCTTGTTCATCAAGTGGAATCTGCTCATCCGCAGGCACACTTGGGCGATCATGGGTGAAATCGTAGGTTCGTTTGTGGATAACGGTTAATTGCTCCACACCCTGGTTGGAGATGATCGTCAACCTGGTTTGGCCAGGTCGTTGTGGGCGCGAATTGGGAGGTGTCTCTGTCTGAGATATCTGATCAAAAGGCGTTGGCTGGGGAACCCTCACTTTATCAATATCAACCACAACGATCTCCTTGTGCGTTGGACAATCCATTCATTGGCCCGTCAAGCCATTCAAGTTTGATATGGCGCTTCTCCATCGGTCTAAAAAGATAGCGAAACAGGCATAAATAGCTGGCAATCAACACTTTTTCATCTGCTAGAAGAACAAGCGACGATAATTTGGAGGGAAAGCGGCTTTTCAATGAGCCCACAGTTACGAAAGATATTGGCCCGGTAGATGGTGGGGTAGGAAAAATAATATCTCCTGTGGCGGATAACCCGGATAATCGGATGTTCTCCCCGACGTGGTCGTCTTTTAGAACGAGTTCAGGTACGGTTTGGTTGAAAAAAGAATCAATCAGCGGAACGACCAAGTCCTCAGGCTTATCCGTTTCATTTCCATCAAAATATATTCCTTTGGGTTTGAACAAGCAAGCTGGACGGGGCTGGTCGGTCCATTTTTGGATCAGAGAATCCGGCCTTTCTAAATTTGGAAGCCGTTGGCCTGCAGCCGTGTCCTTAGACAAGTAAAAGCCACAGCCATCAGGGTTTACTGAATGAGCGAGTTTACTATCTTCCCATATTGCCATCCCCCCAAAAGCCCGATTGTTTGACAGATCCATTTCTAAAAACTGTTCCGGTTCGGAAGGGACGAGTTCACCCTTGGATTTCTGCCAGATGCGATCACCAAAAACATCAATTTGATAATTAACATCACCGCATTCTACCGCCACCGATACTTTTTTAACTGGTACCCTGTTTCGTGCCGTTGCCTTACCAAACACTATAATATCAATGCCTTGTTTTCGATAGTCCAGTTCTGGTGAAAAATTCACCCCTCTAAATACAAAAGGTTTTTCGAATATCGGCCAGCTCTCCTCGGGAGGAACGGGTATCAAAGCTCCCTGGTCGAGAAAATAAGTGATTTTTGTAACCACAATACCAAGCATTTCCGCTTCACCCATGGACCCGGCCAGAAAGCTTGCGGGGAACTTTGTAGAATTGAAAAAATCCATTAATTAACACCTAATCCACAAAATAATCAGGATGACCTACATGAGGAATTTCTTGTAACCGCTTATGATTTTTTATTACAGCAAATTCGATTAATTTTTGGGAGTGATTATTAAAATCCTCGTCGTCAGAAGTGGTATCATTTTCCGATTTTATTAATTTGCGTATACGAGGGTTGAAAAATTGTAACTTTAAATCTTTCATTACATTATTTTCGAGTGTATCCCAAAATTTTGGATCAGGTGGATTTCCAGATAACGCCAGGTTTAAATATTTTTCACGCAACAGCCCTAAATTGTCTTCTAAAAATAGAATTGCCGCCACATCTCGTATCGAATCCAGCATATCAATAGCCCCGATGTTTTTTTTGATTACGATGATCTGTTATGAAGACTTTTTCCATGAACCTAAGTGGTATATTTTCTGTTTCAACCAGACTTTTAGCAATTTAGACGAATCCGTTCTCCATCTAGCTTGACATCGTCGTTTGCTTTTATATCAATGTCACCAAGATCGGCGGTAATCAATTGAGCTTGTGCTTTACTATGTATACCGCCGGAAGCTTCGATATGAAAATTGCCCTCCGTTGTCAGCGCCATCTCTTTGCGACCATGAATCGATACACTTTCAGCATCAATTGCTAAATTCCCTTCAGTTGTAATCGTTAGTGCCCCTCCGCCAAGTTTCAACACCGGGCCATCTTCAGTAATTTGAATTGAAAGACTTATCTTGCCATTTGAATCGAGAATTTTAAGGACGTTGCTAGCTTGGTGGTCCTCAATCATCAGCTTTTGCTTGGCGACAAGCGTCACAATTTTTTTATCAGCTGTATTTGGTAGTGCTTGGCCTTTTTTCATAAATCATTCCAATCCTTAGGCATTGTGTTTTATCAGGGAAGCGGTTTCGGTAATTATTCCGCCCGTACTAATATTGACGCCGCTACCATCGGCTTTGGTCGTCGATCCACCACCCGAAAGAATAGATGTGGGGGCGTCTATTTTAGCCTCAGAGGGGCTCTTCATAAGTGCATTTGCATCCAAGGTTACACTGGAACCGCCACCCGCGCTGATTGTTATCTTGGCCGGTTCGATTGTAATGGCGCTACCGCCACACGTTAGCTTGATTTTACTGGGAGCCTGCACATTAACCTCGCTGGTCGCGTCGAGTTGATAATTCCCGGTAACATTTACTGTTCGATTTCCCGCTTCGACGGTCAGGCTGGTATCTCCCTTAACTGTTACAGATTGCGTTCCAGCTTGTACCGCTACCGTCCGGTTGCCGCCAACTACGCTTAGGCTGGTATCTCCCTGAACCGTTACAGATTGCGTTCCAGCTTGTACCGATACCGTCCGGTTGCCGCCAACCAAGGTGTGGTTTTCATCATTTTCGATAGTTGTATTCATATCCTTTTGGGCATGTAGCGTTACACCCTCGTTGCCTTTGGTATCATTCAGTGTGAATTCGTTATACCCGCCGCCCCCCGGTGTGCTGTTGGATTTCATGCCACTGAGGACTTTCTGGCCGGGGAGTCCGAAAGGTGGCATTAACTCGGCGTTATATACTCGGCCAGTAATGAGCGGGCGATCGGGATCTCCTTCCAGAAAACTTACAATGACTTCCTCGCCGATGCGTGGGATGTCAATCCCACCGAACCCCTTCCCGGCATGCACTTGGGAGACGCGTATCCAGCAGGAGCTGTTCTCGTCGAACTGTCCTTCCCGGTCCCAGTGGAATTGGACCTTGATCCGGCCGAGCGCGTCGGTATAGATCTCCTCGCCGGCGGGACCGGTGACGATGGCGGTCTGGGTACCCCGGATGGTGGGTTTGGGCGTGATCTGTTGGGGACGGTAGGGAACTTCCGCCGGCATGGCGGTGAAGGAACACTTGCACAGGTCTTCGGTCCCGCCCGAGGTTTCGTAATCGTGGGCCGTCAACTCGTAGTCGACGGACAGGATAAAATATTCCCGGTTCTGTCTGTCCTGGGGGTGCATGGTCAGATTGAACTTGTGCCCTGTGCTGATTCCCCGTGCGTCGGTCTTGCCGCTGCAGATTTCGTGGGGTTGGGCCAGGGCCTCCATGCGCATGGTGGCATATCGGTTACCATCGTCCGGCACCGTATGGTTTCCGGGGTAGTCGTACACTTCGTATTCGGCCTCGGCATGTTCCATCACATTTTCGGCCGTACTCATCAGCAATGTGCTGGGCGTTTCCTCAAAATAGTCGGTGTGGGCGAATCTTCCCGACATGATGCCAGCGGTGACCTTCCAGTCGTTGATCTTTTCCGCCAGCGACGATTGACGGGTAGCGGAAAAAGAGATTTCGTCGTACTCCCCGAACGTCTCATGGGCGCTGATGTCATCGGCGAGCACGAGATTGCATTTGTTTTCTTCGTGCACGAAATAGTAGTAGATGCCCTCGTGTTCCATCAAGCGGCTGACGAAGTCGAAATCCGTTTCCCGGTACTGGACACAGTAGGTCCATTCCCGATATTCACCGGAAAGCCGGTTGTCGATATCGCTGAATCCAAGGTCCTCGAAAATCGTCTGGATGATGTCGGGAACGGTTTGATTCTGGAAAATGCGGCAATCGGTCGTACGGGTCAGCATCCACAGCCACGGGACCATGATGGCGCGGTACTGGGCGTATTGTACGCTTTCCGATGCCTCTTGTCCGAATTGGCTGATATAACCGTTCCAATAGCGTGTACCACCGTTTTTCAATAACACGCGGATGGTCACGTTCTGGCCGACGATGTCATTGAATTCGATTTCATAATTCTCGCTGTACAGATCCAGGTGGATTTCGAACAGATGACTGACCTCCTCGTGAACGGTGAAGCCGCGCAGGATCAGTTCGTCTTCCCCCAAGGGAGTGGTCAGCGAGATTTGCCGGGAATCTTGAATAGAATTGGTCATGATGCCACTCGTTTGGTTTCGGGGCTTGACTTCCGGAGTTGGGACGCCGCGGCGCTCCAACTCCGGAAGTAATTTTCAGGCGGCTTGACTGGTGCCTGTTTCCGGATGGGTACTAGGTGGTGGATTCTTCCACCTTCCAGGTATAGGGCAGGTCACCCTTTTTCGTGCCGCTTGCGTCATATTCAGTGTAGGTCACCTTGATTTCCTCGAAGTTCAAGGTGAAATCTTCCATGGGGACCTGCTCACCCTGCCCAACGCCACTCACATTGTAACTGGTTACCATCACCTTTTTCATTTCATAGGCCAGATAGGTCTGCCGGCCTTCATCTGAGATGGATGCGGTCATTTCAATCTGTACTGTATCGAAGATTTTGCCGTTCAGGCATTTTTCCGCTATTTTGGGGCTGGCCTTGTCTAACTCTTTGCTGCAGACGAGATCCTCGGCAATGGCGTCGCCCCGGCGACGCGACTGACCGGTCATGCCGGCACCGGGTTTGGTAATTGCCTGGGAGAATGAGGCCAGATCGCTCCAGCCTTCGTGTTTCGCATCTTTGGCTTCGCCTTCAATGTCTGAAAATTTGATAAATGCGGCCATGATTACCTCCTTATTGGGTTGGATTGTTTCGAACGGTTTGATTGGGCTCAGACTCTGCCCAAGTATTTATGCACACCATGTGCCAATTTATAATCTGCTCTGTTTGCAGCATATTATACATTTGTTTGAGATGCCTTTACCGACTTGTTGCATCAAAACAGAGCGCCAGAAGAAGCAAAAAATGACATATCCAACTGTTTTTTAAAGAAAATATGTAAAATTGCATTAAAATACAGCAGTTTGGTCCATGCAGCGAATTGCAGCGATCAACTGCGTAGTTTCACGCAAAAAAATATTTGAACCCAGCATCTTTCACGCCAATATGGATGCGTTCCATCTCCTGGCCCTCCATCATACGCGAAAGAATCTCGCTGCTGATTTCAGGCAACAGCGTGTGGGACAAAATGGCATCCACCATCCGCGCACCGCTTTCCAATTCCGTGCAACGGCTTTGAATCAGTTCCACCACCTCATCGTCATAAGAGAACGGGATGTGGTGGTTTTCCACGATCCGTTTTTCAATCCGGCTCAGTTGCAGGCGTACAATCTTGCGGATCACTTCATCGCCGAGGGGGTAGAAAGGCACGACCATCAACCGCCCCAAAAATGCGGCCGGAAAGACTTTGAGCAGGGGGCCCCGCAATGCCTGGGCGATGCCCTCGGGATCCGGCATCAGCTCCGGATCCTTGCACATGTTCATGATCAGATCGCTGCCCACGTTGCTGGTCAGCAAAATAATCGTGTTCTTGAAGTCGATCATGCGGCCTTCACCGTCTTCCATGGTACCTTTGTCGAACACCTGGAAGAAGACTTCATGCACATCCTTGTGGGCTTTTTCCACTTCATCCAGCAAAACGATGCTATAGGGACGTCGCCGCACGGCTTCGGTCAGCACCCCCCCTTCCCCATAGCCCACATATCCCGGAGGGGCGCCTTTGAGGGTCGAAACCGTGTGAGCCTCCTGGAATTCGCTCATGTTGATGGTGATGACGTTTTGCTCGCCGCCGTACAGGGCTTCGGCCAATGCCAGGGCGGATTCCGTCTTGCCCACGCCGCTGGGGCCGGCGAACATGAAGACGCCGATGGGACGGCTGGGATTTTCCAGTTTGGCACGCGAGGTGCGCATGCGCATGGCGATGGTATCCAGGGCATGGCGCTGTCCGATAACCCTTTTCTCCAGGGTATCGCCCAGATTCATGATGGCTTCGATCTCATTTTTAACCATGCGTCCCACGGGCACACCGGTCCAGTCCGCAACCACGGAAGCCACGGCCTGTTCGTCGACGCTGGGCAGAATCAGCGGGGATTCTCCCTGGATGGTGCTCAACTGCTCCATGAGGTCCCTGAGTTCAGCGAGCATCTCCTCCCGTTCCTTCGCAGCCATGGAGGTTTCACCGTCGTCTGCTGCGATGGTATCTGTTTCGGCATCGGTTTCTTCGGTGGTTTCAGGTGCATGATCGACAGGGCCGCCATTCAGACTGTCGTCAATAAGCCCTCCGGCAGCGGATCGCAGGCGGCCGCGCAACTCCAGAATGCGGTCCACCAGCTTCTTTTCCTGCTCCCATTCGGATTCGAGTTTTTTCAGATCTTCGGTTTCCAGGGCGAGCTGCGCTTCAATCTGGCTGCGCCGTTCCTGGCGCTCCAGGCCGACGGCCGCTTCGCGCCCGAGAATGTCGTTTTCCGTTTTCAGGTAATCGATCCGTTTGCGGCAGGCTTCCACCTCGGGTGGGGTGGCATGCAGGCTGACGGCCACCCGGGCACAGGCGGTGTCCAGCAGGCTGACCGCCTTGTCCGGCAGTTGCCGGGCCGGAATGTAGCGATGGGAGAGTCCGACAGCAGCCACCAGGGCTTCATCCAGTATCTGCACACGATGGTGTTTCTCGCTGACGCCGGCCAGTGCACGCATCATGATGACGGCTTTTTCCTCGGAAGGTTCGTCAATCTTGACCACCTGGAATCTGCGGGTCAGTGCGGGATCTTTCTCGAAATATTTTTTGTATTCGGCCCAGGTCGTCGCCGCCACGGTGCGCAGGGTCCCCCTGGCAAGTGCCGGTTTGAGAAGGTTGGCCGCATCGCCGGAACCGGCGGCTCCGCCGGCTCCGATCAGGGTATGGGCTTCATCAATGAACAGAATAATCGGCTTGGGAGATGCCTGAACCTCTTCGATGACCTGCCGCAAGCGGTTTTCAAATTCACCTTTCATGCTCGCACCAGCCTGGAGAAGTCCCAGATCGAGCGTGCGAACGGTCACGTCGCGTAGCGGGGGCGGGACGTCACCGGCAACGATCTTCTGGGCAAACCCTTCCACCACGGCCGTTTTACCAACCCCGGCTTCACCGGTGAGAATGGGATTGTTCTGACGGCGCCGCATGAGAATATCGATAATCTGGCGGATTTCGTCGTCGCGTCCCAGAATCGGGTCCAGAGATCCCTTTCGGGCGGTTTCGGTCAAATCAACGGAAAATTGGGCCAGGGCCTCCTGTTTTCCCATGACTGCAGGCGCCACAGCCCCGCTGGCTTCGCCGGGAGACACGCCGCCGCCGACCTGGGTACCGTCCTGTGCCGCCAGGGCCGCTTCGGGTGAACCGTCGGTCACCGAAGAAAAATTTTCTGACAGATCGTCGACCTTTATTTTTTTGAATTCGGCTGATATGCCCGGGAGCACCGCTTTCAGGCCGGCCGTCTTCAACATGGCGACAACCATATGCCCGGTACGCACCTGGGATTCATTGAACAAGAGCGTGCTGTATACCCAGGCGCGTTCGACCGATTCTTCCAGGTGGGTGGAAAAATCGGAAATCGAGGTGGCGCCGCGCGGCAGGCTGTCCAGAAATGCAGTCATTTCCGACGCCAACCGGGACGCATTGAGATCGTAATGGCCGACAATCCGGTGCAGATCCGAATCCTGAAGCTGCAACACCATGTGAAGCCAATGCACCACTTCCACGTAGGGATTGCCCCGCATTTTGCAAAACACCGTGGCACTTTCCACTGATTTGTAAGCCAGACTGTTGAGTTTTCCAAATAGTGCTGTACGGCTGATATCGGCCATTTTCGTTTCCTTTGGTTGTTAAGTTGCTAAACACGCCGACGCCACAGTGCCGGTATGTTCGGCGGTGCCGGTACGCACCGCAAACGTTCGTACCGGCGGCGCACTCCCGTGTCAAACGGCTTCCGGTTCGATGATCATGTCGCCCACATCATCTTCAAAAGGCCGGCTGTTGAGCCATGTGGTCCATCCCAACCTGCCCGCCTCGCCAAGGCGGATCGCCGGTACCTCTTCTGCCTTGAGGATCAATTGCACATCCCAGCTTAGCGCATCGCCCACATAGTTGCGCACCCAGGCTTTCAGTTGTGAAAAGGCCCGGGTGCCGGGCAGTATGCGTTCGTAGTCAGCAAGGTTCGCCGGACCCATTACGATCCGGAATTTACTTTGGCAGTCCCAGACTCTGGAACCGACAACCGCATTGACCCCAAGGGTGGCATTGTCAGGCGAACCGCCCAGCCGGCATCGATAGGCATCGGGCAAGATGATCCACTGCCCGATAAACTCGCGTATGGCAGTGGCAATACCGAAAAAAGTCTCCAATATCCTGCGCAAACCGTAGGCGTTCCGGGTTTGACAGGCCAGATGACCGGCGTAATGCAATTTGGCTTTGTCGGGAACGGCATCGCGATTGCGCAAAGACGCATGGCCGATACCGAAAAGGCTGCCGACATAGGTGGAAAAACGATCCGTTTCCGGCCTGTCGTAGCTGACCGTTTGCCGGTTGCAGGCCCACGCCCGGTAAAAGAGGCTGATCATGCGGTGGTTGAAAATATCCAGAAATCGCGCCAGGGTCAGGTCGTCATGGTTCTGTATGCGGTCATGCACATAATCGGTAATATGCAGCGGCATGGGGCCGTGGGGACCCAACAGCCCCATGAAGTAAACCATGAGACGGGGTTTACCGGTCAATTTCTGACGTTCGAGACGGCTCAGCGTCGAGGGGGCAAATATGAGGGATGGCTCCTGGCAAAATTGAATGGGATCGTCCACCGAACGGGATGCAGTCCCGAGTCGCGGTCGATGCGATGCCTGGCACTCCACCCGGCGGGCTGCCTGAAAAAAGTTCAGTCCGATGGGATTTTCCAGGAATGCCAGATTCAAATCAGATGTTTGTTTCCCAGTTTGGTCGGCCATCGCATTATTTCTCCACGTTCGCGGGTTTTGATCACCGTTTCCGTGAACGAATTGATCGCCACATAATTTGAAAAGAAAATATTCATGACCGCCCCGAGGATGAAAACCCCGGTGCCGGCAAAAGCCAACTCTTCAAATTCGAGCGTTATTTCAAGGCCCCGTACAAAGGCGATCTGTCCGTGATCGCTTATTCGGCGCGTGATGGGCCGGCTGGATAGCGACAGGACGCCTTCAATCTGTTTACGGGTTTGCATGTCGCGATTGTCGCAATACAGCCGCAACATGCTGCGAATGGCAGCCGCCCCCTGGCCATCTCGGCCATCGATGAGAGACAGGTAGTTGAGGCTCAGATGACTGATGATCCGCCAGCTGATATCTCCCACCGCGTTTGATGGGCGTGGTGTTGTCGGGCCCGCCACGCAGCGCACCGATTCCACGGGAGAGCTGATATCCAGGTTGAAATCCGTTTTGCCTCGGCCCACAGCCATCTGAATGGGCAGATCACGATTGGTGCACAAGGTTTCAATGGCCAGCCTGCGCAAGTCGGAGCTGTAGGGTGCCGCTGCCGAATCGACGATGGAAATGAAAAGTTCGCTTCCACCATAGCTGGATCGCCTCCCCAGCCGTTTTTCCCGGTCTGACAGCATACGGGAAATCCGGTTGACAGTGAAATAGGCCCCGCCGGTTCCCTCATCCGCATCGGTGGCCGCGTAAAATGGCAGGAACTCCTGTTTATCTTCGGCACGCAAGCCGTAACCCGTCACCTTTTGCACCTGGTATACCTCGAAATCCAGGGGCCGCGTCCGGTTGGGAACCACGTGGTATTCGGCGAATTTATCGGACAGCTGAATCATGTCCGCACGCTTGGGAAACAGGTTGATCACGGGGGTGCAATTCAACAGGAAGTTGGTCTCGTCGACACGCCCCTCAAGCTCCGACTCCTCCTGGTCGAGAAGAATGACGATATCCATGCGATTGTGGGCGCATTGCTTTACCGCTTCTTGCAAGCCGGTGAGACGAAAAAACAGAAAGCGCTGTGGAAAAGCGAAATACTCCTGGAGCAGCCGATACCCCCTGAAGGTCCGGGCCACGGCCGGAAGCAGGGCTTCGTCGTCGGCAAATCCGACCGCCTGGATGTTCTCGGCCGGCAGCAGGGTTTGCCATTTCAGGGGTTTTTCCGCCGGCTGAACCAGTACCTGCGTTCCATGGGCGAAGATTTGCTCATAAATCTGCATGGGCAGTTCTTCCGACCCGCGCAGGTAAAATGTCAGCGAATCCAGTTGCAGGTCGCTGAGCGGCTGGTTTCCCGGGATTTCGAGGGTGATGCGGATCCCCGCCTTGGCCGGTCTGGCCGCGGGTGGCGGTTTGATCCCCTCGAGTTCACGAATTAGATATTCCCCACGAACCACGTTCAACGGCCATAACATGACTGGTTGACCGGAACGGTATTCGCACGCCGTCCGGTTTTCTTTACCAATAATCGAGCGAAGCACCGTGCCCCGGGGAATCGGAAAACCGTCTTCCAGACCGCCCTGCGCCTTTTCAAAATCCATGGACACCACCGCCATGGACGGTATCGGCGAGAGATAGTGCGGATAGACCGTCTCCAGCACCGATTGGGTAAACTGGGGGAATTCGTCTTCCAGTTTCAGTTGCACCCGGGCGCTCAGAAAGGCGAATCCCTCCAGCAACCGCTCTACGTACGGATCCCCACAGGCAAAGTCGTCCAGGGCGAGCCGGCTGGCAACCTTGGGGAATTCACGGGCGAAATCGCCGGCAGTTCCCCGAAGGTGCTGCAATTCCCGGTTATAATGGTTCAGCAGCCGTCTATCCATACTACCCCCTGCGCAGGCTGCATTTGCCTGTTTCAAGGTCCAAATCTGTACGGATGAACAGGGATTCGGGGACCGGTTGGGCCCACAGATCCCCGAGGATCTCGAACCTGATGGACCGGTTGCTCATCTCTTCCGGATCCACGATTATGCGAATGGAGACCGAGTTGGGAATGACCCGGGGTTCGAACCGTCTCAGGGCCTCGATGATTCGATATCGCATTTCATCCGAATCCAGGCTGGATGGCGTCATCCCCGCCACGTTTTGAACGCCGTAATTCAGGACAGATGAAGGGATTTCGGCAAATGCATCCAGCCCGGAGGTTTTGCTGTTCGCATGGGTGTTGAGCAGCCATGCGATGTCCCGCAGGACGGCCTGCCGGTATCGCTGCAGGCTCATTACGCGCTGGGCACGGCCTTCCTTGATATTGCCGGGTTCGTCGTCCGTGAGCCGGTCCAGCAGACACGGCTGTAATTTGTCCATTTGGGACAGCGCTACCATCGGACGCCACCTTGCCTTTCTATGTGTCGCCGGTCGTAAATTGTATTTCTCTGACTTCAAACAACGGAAACTCGCCTTGGTCGGTGGCCAGCATCCGTTGGCCAAGCCCCAGGAAGAAATCGCTTCCCGCATCCTGCCAATCGGTTTTGCGCCCCAAACGAAGCGCATTGTCCGAAGCGTTCTCGGAGCCGATGTAGCGGCTGGGAATCAGTCCCGCCGCTTGTCCGGCGTTTGACCAGGTGAATGCAGCCGGCGTCCAAATAACATCTCTCAGGTTCGCCGGCTTTTCGATTCGCAATTCCTGGATGCGTTCGAAAGGAATCCAATAATATTTCCCGTCTACGATGGCCTCCAGGAGCGGTCCGAGCCGGGTGTCCGCATCGGCCAGCCATTCGAAGGGCGCATCGTCGATTTTCCCCGCAATGGCGGGCGCGGCCTCGAAGGCACGATCCCTTAATTCGGCGGCCGCATCGGTTTTGCCGGCGGCCAAAAGTCCCGGTATCTGGGTAAGCCAACCCACCCATTCCAGCGGCTCGCCAAAAATCATGGGCGTACGTTTTCCCTGGAATACATCGGCACGCAGTGCTTCGCAGTTCAACGCCGCACGATAAACGGTCGCCATCATCAGGTTCTCCGCATCCATTTCAGCGGCCACATTGAGCTGGGTCATGGCCCGTTCCCACTGGCCCATCACACTGAGCAGCTGGAACATGAAAATCCTCAATTCGGCCTTGGACGGATTGCTGCGAATCTCGTCCGTAAGGGCGGCCAACGCTTCCTTCAGGTTTCCTGCTTGAAGGTGCTCTTCAGCTTTCATGAACCCTCGCATACCATTGGGTTAGTAAAATGAGAGGCAGTGGTTGCAGTCGTACCCCGATGAATCCGGACCGGTGGCTTAACGGCCAATGCCCCCTTCGATAAGACTGCGGTCCGTCGATTAACGGGGTAAATGCCGGATTGGCAGGGCATTCCCCCAATTGGCACCGCTTTCCGCTTTTACGATCCACCCTTTGCCGACGGCAGCTTGGAGACCAGGCGCAAGGAGACATTCAATCCTTCCAATTGGTAATGCGGACGCAGGAAAAATTTAGCATTGTAATACCCCGGGTTGCCTTCTATGTCTTCCACCACCACTTCTGCTCCGGCCAACGGATACTGGGCTTTTATTTCGTCCGAGGCACTGGAATCGGTTGTAACATAGTTGGTGATCCAATTATTGAGCCATTTTTGAACGTCATTGCGTTCGGCAAAGGAGCCGATTTTATCGCGTACGATGCATTTCAGATAGTGGGCGAAACGGCAGGTGGCAAACAGGTACGGCAGACGAGCGCCCAGATTGGCATTGGCCGTGGCATCGGGATCGTCGAACTCTGCGGGTTTGTGCAAAGATTGGGCACCAACAAAAACCGAGTAATCGGTATTTTTCCAATGAGACAGCGGCATCAACCCGTTTCGGGCCAGCTCGGCTTCACGGCGGTCGGTGATGGCGATTTCGGTGGGGCATTTCATGTCCACCCCGCCATCGTCCGTAGGGAAGGTATGGGTTGGCAGGCCTTCCACCATGCCACCACTTTCGGCACCGCGAATTTGTGAACACCATCCGTAAAGTTTGAAAGCCCGGTTGATGTTGGTTGCCATGGCATAGGCGGAGTTGGACCAGCAATATTTGCTGTGATCCGCGTCTTCGGTGTCTTCCTCGAAGTCGAATTCCTCCACCGGCTCGGTTTTGGCGCCGTACGGCAGACGTGACAGAAACCGCGGCATGGTCAGTCCGACATAGCGCGAGTCGTCCGATTCCCGAAGGGAACGCCAGGCCGCATACTCGGCGGTTTGCATGATCTTGGTCAAATCTCTCGGGTTGCCCAGCTCCTGCCAGGTATCCATGTTCAACAGCCCCGGATCGGAGGCAGCGATGAATGGCGCATGAGCCGCCGCTGCAATCTCGGACATGCCCCTGAGAATTTCGACGTTTTGAGGCGTGTGATCGAAGTAATAATCGCCGACCAGGCATCCATAGGGCTCGCCACCCGGGGTGCCGTATTCGTCTTCGTACAATTTCTTGAAAATCGGACTCTGATCCCAGGCGGTACCTTTGAACTTCTTGAGCGTTTTACCCAGGTCTTTTTTAGAGAGATTCATGACCCGGATTTTGAGATGCTCATCGGTCTCCGTATTGTTAACCAAATAATGCAGGCCGCGCCAACTTCCCTCCAACTGCTGAAAATCCGCATGGTGCATGATCAGGTTGATCTGATCGCTCAATTTTTTATCGATTTCGGCAATGATCGTTTCGATGGTTTGGACCGCATCGTCGGAGATCATGGCGGTCTGCTGAAGGGCCTCGGCCGCCAGGGTCTGTACGGCCTCATGAACGGCCTCGCTGGCCCGGTCCGTCTTGGGTTTGAACTCTTTATTCAGAAGCCCTTCGAACTCGCTCATCTCCATGGGTTGGGCTTCCGCCGCCTGTGCAGTGGTATCTTTTTCTTGTTCCGCCATAATCAACCCTCCCCTTCCGTTGTTTCCGATCCATCGTCAGCCTTGGGCGCTGCTGACAGTGCCTGCATCAGCGCCGGATCGTTGAGTAGTTTACCGACGAGTTCCTCTGCGCCGCCCTTGCCGTCCATGTAAGTAATCAAGTTGGCCAGCTGGGTGCGGGCCGTAAGCAGCTTGTTCAGTGCATCGACTTTTTTGGCCACAGCCGCCGGCGAGAAATCATCCATGCTTTCGAAGGTAAGGTCGACGCTGATGTTCCCTTCCCCGGTCAAGGAGTTGGGAACCTGGAAAGCGACTCTCGGTTTGGTCGATTTCATGCGTTCGTCAAAATTATCCACATCGATTTCCAAAAATTTTCGATCTGCAACGGCCGGCAGGGCCTCTTCGGGCTTTCCGGACAAATCCGCCATCACGCCCATTACAAAAGGCAGATTGATTGTCTGCTCCGCCCCGTAGGTCTCCAGGTCATACTCGATCTGGACCCGCGGTGCCCGATTACGGGCAATAAATTTCTGGCTGCTTGCTTTTCCTTTTGCCATGATCTTCTCCCTTCGTTAATAGCTCAGGTATTCCAAAGGCGATTTATTGTCGTTATTTGATCTTAACCGTTTGTTCCCGATATTACTCACCGGACGATTCCGTTTTTCCACTGACTTTTTGTATTTGGGACATGGCATCGGGAGAAAGGTCCAGGATAATATCTACAAAGCTTTTGCCCACAAGCCGTCTGGCACGGTTGATGATCAACGGCAAGGGACTTGAGGGCTCGTTTTGTTCGTAATAGGTGATGATCATATCCAGGGCCTTGAGGACATCCCGATCCGATACGATCTGACCGGAAAGCGCTTTGCGTTGGATGCCGCCGTGGCCGGCCGGTGTTTCTGCATCGCCATCAGGTCCGTCGGCATCTATTTTATGGGCGGTTGAAGACGACACTTCGGAATCGTACCCGCGACCTTGCAGGTAGGATTCGATTTTCGACTGCATCCTTTTCAGCATTTTCACGAGGTTTTCCAGATTGGGCGCGACGCCGGCCCCAACCCGTTCCGTCAGTTGCCCGTCAAGGGTGCCCAGCAATCCCGAGCATTCTCCCAGCAGACGGTCCGTGGCTCGCAAATGGTCGATATTCGCCTGCTCAAAGGCCGCATCGATGAGTTGTGCGTTCGGCAGGCTGCTGGTTTCTTCCTCGGAAACCGATAGTTCTCCGGAGGCAATCAGTATATGGCGCATATTCGGTTGGGGCAGGCGGGCGTCTTCCGGCTCGCAGAGCGGGGTTTCCATCAGGCCCGCAATGATCTTCAATGAGTCCTGGTCGCTCATCACGGATGCTGCCGGGGAGAGTGCACTGATGATATTGATGCGCTCTAATGGATCGTTGTCGTCTTCCGGATCCAGTTGCGGGTGCAGATGCTCCCAATACTGTTCCACGGTTCCTTGCAATAGAGCCAATCCGTCACGGAACCCCGGCAGGCCCTTCAGACGCAACGAGGATGCCGTCAGATAGAGAATTACGCGAAGATCGCGACTGCGTTCCAGCAGTTCCATACTCAACTGGCGAACCGCCTTCCAGTCCGGTCCGGCACCTTCCTGGATATGGTCTCCGATTTGGGTCTCGGCCGTTCCCTGGGCACGCCGTTCAAGTTCCATAAAGGCGGCGTCGTATGAAATATCTTCTCCGCAGGGTGCATCAGGTGAGATTTCCGCCAGGAATGAATCGATGTCAATGGTGGTCACGGCATACCTCAGTGTCTGAATTGTTGAATTTCGTTTGCACTGTGATCTGTTAATGGTGCGTGTAAAAGGACGGTGTATCGCCGATAAGAATCATGTTATCTCACCGAGATTCCAAGCAGAATATAAATATATCATTCAACTGTCGGGCTGTAAACAGATAATCCCGCCATTCAGGTGGTGGATGCCAAGTGAAGAAGGTGTCATAAATGCAATGCACCTCGGTTGGCTGCGGGGTGATTTGGTCTTTACAAACCTTAATCATCGTTCATCTAAAATAAGCGATTCGTTTTTAGCCTTTAGCGCTTAACTTTTGCGAATTGCTCAACTCAGGCTTCACTATCGTTGCAACAACGATTCGGGGCCGGTTATTCCAGCCAGAGTTCCGAAAAATCGCCGGGAGCCAAAGGCCGGGTGTACAGTGCCAACACGTTTTTTTCGGGCCGTCCTCCTATGAATACGGTATGGGGCGTTGGTGCACCGCAATTTTTAATGGCTATATGCCAGCCACAGGCGGTCTGAAACGGGTCACTGGAGGCCTCTCCATCCAGCGGCACCGTTAATCTTCCGTCCAATTCCAATTGCGTTACTTTCTCCTGTACATCGGACAAAATAATCTTGTTATGCCAGGGCCGAAGACCATCGGCGATGGCCAGTGGATCTGATCGCCGGGTTTGGTCCCAATGCCGGTAAGGGGATGGCATGCGCGAGAGTTGCGTTTCCAAATGCTCCAGACTTCTCAAACGGCGTGTAGAAGCGTACTCAATGGTTTCCCACGTCTGGCGCAGACCGTTGAGCATCAGGTGCCAAAATTTTTCCCACTTGTTCAATCCGCCTTCCCCGACAATCATCATTGGATAAGGACGGCCGATGCTGTCACTGCTGCTTTTACCCAGCCCGCATATAGCGGCTCCTTTGCTCTGCCCCTGTGCCCAAAAACGCCACGAGCAAACCGTTTCCCGTCTGGCGTCTTCGGACAGTCTCCGAAAACCGTTATCGACCCAGGAGGCGAAAGCAGTGGCCATGGGCGACCGCACATTGATCTGAAAATAATCCTTGGCCACGGGATGCTTGCCGAATGCCGCCCATTTCCAGTTCTGTTTCCCGATTAATTTGCCCAGCATTTAGCGATTTCCTGAGGTACATAGCTTGGTGATGACTGGAGAAAACGAAGCACCTTTCCATGCCCGGTGAATTGATACCGTGGTGTTATCTTTTTTATGCGCATCCGTTTCAATGCAGCGGCCTGTTCCGGAAAATCCCGCGGCCGAAAGGTTTTTTGACCGGTCTTAAAATCATTTAAAAAACGCGGAAAACCCAGATAGCCAGGGTAGGTTTTGGTTAAAACGAGATTTCCCACCTCTATGGTAAACGTCACATCACCGCAATTTTGAGCTGACCAGTTGAAGGTTTTTCGAATTGGATAATGGAGGTTTACAAGTCGATTGCGGGTATCGCCGCATTGTAATTCCAGCTTGGTCGCATGGGGTTTTACGGCCGCATCGTCATTGCTGTCCGTGGGATAGGCTTTGATGGTCACGTCATAATCGCTTTGCACCGGCTGGGTGACTTTCTTGATTTGAGAGAGAAAGGTGAAATAGTCGCGCCGGAACCCAACGGCCTTGCCATCGATTTTTTTGCCGTAATATTTCTTGGCCCGGCTGCGATCGATAAATGGCGCCGCCGGTCCTTTGAGAAATGCCGTGGCATATCCGTCTTCGCCCATGAGTAATTTATTGAGGTTCGTCCCCTGGGGTATATCCTGTACTTCCAAAACCACCTGTTTTTCCCAAATGCCTTGCAATTCGCATTGGGTCTCACGAATCACATAGTCATGGTAAAAATAAATGGGGCCGTTAACCAGTTCCCAGAAAAGAGCGTTTTTCTTGTTGCGCCGGCCCATCTCCTGACGCAGTTTTTTCTCCCCCCGTTTGGCCTTGAAGAACGGAGAGTCACCGGTCGCCGGATCTTCACCATACAGGTCGGAAGCCATCTTGAAAGCGGTCTTTCTGGAGTCAGCGGAGTCGCTCAGCGCATAGAGCGCATCCTCATACTGTTTGTATGCCTTGGCGGCTTCCACACGGGCTTCGAATTTGAAGGCATCCTGCGTTTTCGCACCGGTCTGGTGTTCAAGACGGTTGAGTTTACTTGTGATCTTTTGCTTGGCCCGTCGAATGATACTGCCTTCGGCCAGGCCGCCTCCCTTGCCAAGCGTTTTGGCCTGCATCCGGGTATCCCGGAAGCGGTAGACGAGATGGACCCACTCGGGCGCGTTTTCATGGTCCTTGACCGGTTCAAGCGACTCGGCCATGTGGGCCAACAGCTTGAAATAAGGTCCCGCATCGGTTGGTATCTCCGCGCCGGTCTGCTGCCACATGTCCCGATCACTCAATCGTTTGGGCCCTTGGGGGAAATAATTGGCAAAGGCCTCCCATTGGTCGATGTAGGCGTTGGCATACCAGGTCTGAAAATCGAGTTTTTGGGGTCCGATGGCCAGGGGTTCGAACAGGGCCGATTCTATCTCGGCGATATACCCGTCTATCACCTGTTTGCCCTCGGGTGTGAATGCCGGCTGGACAGCCACCTCATCCGGATCCGGGGACAGATTGTGCCAAAAGTCGGACATGTGCGCACCGGATAGTGCACCGTCTGCATTGGCCAATGCCACCACCCAGTTCAGATCGACCCCTTCGATGGTCAAGATATGCTTCAGCCAGGTTTGAAGATCCTTCAATTCCCTGTTGAGCACCCTCTCATCCAGGCGCCAAACCAGATAATACAGATAATGCCCGCTGATTTGATCGGTGATTTCTTCGATCAGTTCCCGATTCATCAGCTTGCCCGAATAGTCCGCCGGCGGTAGCGCCGACAATGCCTCCCGGTCGTTGTCTACCAACCTGGATTTGATCAGGTTGATGCGCCGTGCCAGATGCATGGCGTGGCTTCCAATCACATCGGGTGGTGTGGCCGCCGAAAAGCGGGTCATGCGTTCGCCCATCTGTTTATCGAAGTCGTCCAAAAAACCGGACTCGAAAAGATCACAATACTTGCGTTTCAGGCCGGACTCGACGCGGATGCTCTCATGCAACCCCAATCGGGGTATCCACCAGTTGGCGTTGCGCGATTCAACGGTGACGATCGCTTTTTTAAAGCGTTCCACGATAAGAGTGTCGGTGGTGATGTCGCCTTGCATGATCGGTGGACTGCTGAACTCCCTGGAAACATCCTTCAACGTCTTTAAATTTTTTACAAAGGAGAAGCTGAGCAATCCGCATGCGGCGATGACTAAGGCGACCCAGGCGGTCAGCCCCAGATTGCGGGTCAACCGGCTCCAGTCGATCGCCTTCTGGGATAATCTGAACAGTTCCCTGTCCGCCGGCAGAATGGTTGAGAAAAAATCGTGCAGAAAAAGTCCTCGGTTGGTTCCGGGCAGGACCTCTTTTTCGCCAATCAGGCCCATTTCACTGAGAAAATGCGAATAGGGGGTGCCCTCCTGGCGGCCGCTGCTGAAGTAGATTCCCCTGATGATAGGGGTCTCCTGAAAGGGGTTTTCCTGGAAAGCGCCGCGAATGAAGGCAGCCAGCCCGGGAGACATTTTTTCAAATTCCTGGGGAAAAAGAACCAGGGATGGATCCACCGAGCGGCCTGCCGCTCGAATTTCGTTAAAAATCAGCAATTGAATCTCTTTGAGGCGTTCGGAGACATCGTTCATGACTTCCTGGTTGAACGCGGCCATGTCGACGCGTTTCACGGTTTCCGGATTGATTTTGCCCATGGCCTGGTTCAAAACCGGTTCGTTCAATTGGTCGCAAAAACGCACTGCCCCTTGAACCAGATCACACTTGGTGACCATGATGTATACGGGAAAAACGGCGCCAAGAACGCGCATGAGTTCATCGATCCGCTGACGAATGCTTTTGCCGGCCGTTTCTAACTGTCCGGCATCCGCCCGAAGCAGCTGGTCCGCAGCAACGGTGACCACCAGGCCGTTGAGGGGCTCTTTTTTGCGGAAACGGGCCAGCAACGAGAGAAATTTTTGCCACTCGTCCTTGTCCCGGCCCTCATCGACTGGAATGGCGTAGCGTCCGGCGGTATCGATCAGGATGGCCTGCTCGAAGAACCACCAGTCGCAATTGCGCGTACCGGATATGCCCGACACACGATTGACTTCGGCAAATGGCGAAGAGAGGTCCGCCCCTTTGATGGCCGTGGTTTTACCGGAACCGCTTTCGCCTATAATCATGTACCAGGGCAGCACATACAGGGGGTTTCCGTGTTTTCTCAGGTGGGACTTTTTCAATGCATTGACCGCTTCTTTCCAGCGGTCCTGAAGTTCGCGGGAGTTGGCCTGTTGGCCTTTTTTCATTGATTTTATGCGGGATTCATCTTCGGCGATGACCTGCTGCACGAATTTTTGCTCGTTTTTACGGGCCAATAATTTTTTGATGAAGACGATAAATAGAAAAATTCCCAGAATCCCGAGGAGGACGAAAAATCCGACCCACCAAGGCCATCCGGCCATCAGCACAAGCCCGAAAACCAGCAGCAGCACCAGAATGGCAAGGAAAAGACAGAGCAGTACCTTGAACGTTTTGATGAGGATAGATTTCATTTACGGCACCCTGGTTAATTGATGAGTGACTTGCCGATGTTGCCCAAAATAAATTGGTAGACAAAAAAAAGTACGCCATAGAGCATCAGCGGTGCCACGATAAAGAAAAGGGTGAAAACAGAAAACCGCTTTTTCCGGGGAAGCATTGCACCTTCGGCATCCGGGTCCTTGTAGCCACCGGGAAACAGCGTCATTTTTTGTACATCCGGAACGCCCATGGAGCTTCCTGTGAGGAGTTTCAGGTTGGAAATCCTGAGTTGATCCAGCAGGTAGTCGTCCCCTTCGTGGCAATACTGGCCAACAAACCCCAGAGCGAGGCAGATGTAAAAAACCTCGCGCACCTCAATTTGATGCGCACCGATGGTATTGAGGCGCTCAAAAAACAGTTTACCGGCATCGGAGGTCTGGTAATAGTGTCGCTGCAACTGCTCCCCCAGCCAGCGGTTTTTACCTTCCCAGCCGGAAGCCAGTATGGTTTCGTCCACCCAGGCGAATACGGCAAAACGTGCCAGCTCGTAATCGGTCTGGTCGAAGCCCCCCTGCTTGCACAATGCTTCGCTGTCGGCAATCAGGCGCCGGATATTTGCGTTGACTTGATCGAATGAGGCCTGGCCGCTGCCGGCCGGCTGGACCGCCATGGTTGTGTAAGCCAACAGGTCGGTGAAACAATCGGCTAAACGCATCTTAGCTTCTCCCTACGATCATCAGTTCGGCTTTGATGTCACCCGGAGCCGTGTCCCAGTACATGGCCAGATTGTTGCCATTTTGAACCTGGTTCCATTGGTCATTGTGATGATCGATTTGAAAATAGAGCGTGTTGATACGACGCGGGAGCTCCTGGGGCGGTACCTGCAGATATTCCAACCGAATGCCGGGTAATGCACGGGCAATCAAGATCGGCAGGTATTCACGGGAACTGACTTTGGCGACCTGTTCGATGGACTGCAAAAGGGCCTGAGGATCGGATTCGGTTTCGATGGCCAGATAATAACGATTGCGCCCCTCGAACATGGCCGGTTGCAGATCGGCGGCGTAATATGTGCCGTCGTACAGCAGGGTAATCATGTATTCCGGACCGGCGGTAATCTCATCCAGAAGATGGGTTATCAGGCGCTGGGCCGACGAAAAGCACCACCACAATTGCTGATGATTGTATGGCGGCAGCAGAAGTTTGCCTTCCATGGTCTCCCCGGTGACCGATACCCTTTCGGAAAATGTGGACAACTCCCCCATGAGCTGGCGCAAAATGCCATAGGCCACCCATGGATGGACCTGCGCCGATTCGGTGATGTGAATCAACTGCGACACGTAACGATTCAATGATCGCAATGCCAGCAAAAACACCATGTCGCGGGATCCGAATTCAGCCGTATGAATACCGCGGTCACGCTTGTAGGACTCCAGCTGCCGGCAGCGTGATGAAATCTGGTCGCGCACTTCCCTGACCAACCGGTCCAGGGGATGAGCACCGCCAATCGTCAGACAGGGAGGTGCGAATTCCTCGCTGAGGATGACATCGTCACCGCTGCGTTCCAACACGGCCAAAGGGATCAGTTCATAGTCACCGGACTGGTCCAGTTCAAACTCCCAGATCAGCTTGAGGACCAGTTGCATGCGCCGGACCTGTGCAGTGGGTCCCTGGCTATGCATGTCCCGAATATCATCCGAATCGTCGGTTGTCACAAAGCGTGTGCGCACATCGGTAAGGTCGGACAGATGTTCGACAACGGTGACATTGTGGCTGGCAGGGTTGAATTTTTTGAGTCCAATATACACGTTGAAGGCCTGACCGCCATCTTCCCATGCCGTTTCGAACGAACGGGGCTGCAGCCGGGCGTTGTCATTGAGCCTGGCATAGGTGTTATCCGGAAACAAAAAGGTTCCCTGGGAAAGGCTGAAGGTCTGATTGCTCAGCGCTCCTGACTCCACCGTCATACTGTCCACACCCCAAAAATGGGGTTTGATTTTTTGGTGAAGCGGCTCCAACAGGGAATGGGTATAACGTTCCTGGAGTTGAAAGTGGTGGGGCTGAAGGAAAAGCCCCTGATGCCAGTATAGTGGTTTCTCCATAAACGATTATCCTTTTATGGTTTCTGCAAGAATGTTGGAAATATGTTGGGGACCGAGATGGACATCAAGGCGCAAAGGTGCCGGTCTGCGGGTGCTCTTCTTTTTAAAGAAACCTGTGGTTTCTATGATTTCAGGGATTTCGGCGACCTTCACCATCCGCTCTGCCTCCATGATGTAATAGCCTGCGGTAAGTGCCACGTATCGCGCCCCTTCGGCACGATCCAAGGTCATGCTGATATCTTGTCCCGGTTGAATGATCAACCGTTTGGAAGCTGCCGCCCCATCGCCGAACAGACTGCATTCCAGCAGGGTATAGAGTCCATCTTCATCATTGGACAGCTGGTTGAACGCGTTGGGATCTGAAAGCTGATAGACACAAAGCAGCAGCGTATGTGCCTCGTTCTCATAAAAATTGAGCTTGTGGTCTGCCCGGATATGTATTTGGATGGCCTCTTTTTCGAAGTTCCATTTGGTTGGCGGCGGCTGTGTGGCGGCACAAGCCATAAAAAGTAATGAGGCGACGGCAATCGTGATGGCAATAAATCGTTTCAAGGCATCCTCCTTTATTTCACGAATTTGGTTTGGCAGTTTTTCTCGAATTCCCGTAAAAAATCCTCCATGAATCGGCCGGAATTGAACCATTTCCGGATTTCTTCATAGCGTTGTTCATAGATATCGAACATTTCAGCTTTTTTCAGCGGTCCGAACTTGAGACCTTTTCCCATTTCGTCGGCAAGCGCTTTCGGATCAAGGACACTTAGCACCTGTTTGACTTTGGCATAGGCGGCTTCCTTGAAGGATTGCTGGGACGTTAAAAAAGCATTGCTGATCTGCCCAAGATAGGTTTCCAGCGACCTGCCCTGCCCTTCTCCGGCCAGTCGGAAGCTGATCACCTGGCGAATGGTCTGTTCCGATGATTCTTCGCCACTGAGGGTTATGTTGATGACACTGATCAACTGGTTGAGAGAGTTGAATATGGTGTTGAGCGATTCCGCCAGTTTTTCAAGCAATTCGCTCGAGTTCAGGTCATCGATGGAGACCGGACGGCCCAGCAGGAGGGAGCATACCTTGGTGAGGATGGCTTCATCGTTATCCCCCCGGGCTGCGGGGCGACAGGAATCGTTCTTTTTTTGCAGAATCGATTCAAGAACCGAGATGCGATCCGGCAGGTCGATACCTGCCAGTTGTTCGTCAAGATGGGCCTCGACCGCTTCGGCGTTGATTGGGGCGCGATTCGCAAATGCCTCGAAAAGGGTGCTGGTAATACGATTGGCTTGACTGCCGACGGACATCAATGGACCTATTCCTTTTTATTCGTTGATCCGATCATGATGGTCTGTTCCATCACATCATCGTCGAACGCATCATTTGAATCATGGGCACCTTCCATAGGCGGCGGCATTTCCTGAGATGGCAAGGTCGGCAATGGTGGTGGTGTCGGCGGCAATGGCGGCATTCCACTTTCGGGGGCAAACCCGCTGCGCGGTGTTTCGATCAGTGTTGCCTCCAGGTCGTCATCCGAAGGAATGGCTGGGACATGACCGCCTGGCGGCCCCGTGCGGTCGGCCGGATTGATCACCATCGTAGCCTCCAGGTCATCCTCCGGCGGCGATGCGGCCTGGAGCGGTTTTTCCGTTGGAGACGGCGGGCTCGGTGGCATGGCCGGCGGTTGGTTCGCCCCCTGGATCAAGGTGGCTGCCAAATCGCCATCATCGATCTGCGGATTTAGCGGTGGCGGTATCTGCGGGTCGGCTGCCGGGGCGGTGGGGTTGATAACCACCGTTGCCTCCAGATCATTTTCGAAGCCACCCGACGGGATAAACCCGGAGGGCATTTCAGGCACATCTGCAACCGGTGTCGGCGGTTGTTGGTGTCTGGGCGCCTCGATGTTCGCATCTTCCTTGGACAATACGGAACCGGCGGAAATGGATGCCGGCGAGGTGACGATCGTGGCATCCATATCTCTGGCAGGTGTACTAGCTTCTGGCAATGGGTCACCGGGCCGCCACACGACGGTTTGGTCCGCATCACTGTCCCACGACGCATCCGGCCGGCTTGCCGCAGAGATTTCATCCTGCGCGGTTGATGGCGTCGATGTCCGTATGGTCTGATTCAAAACGATGGTCTGATCGGGGTCCTGCCAGTCTGCCATCGGCCCTTCGGATTCCTGTAAGTCAATGATTGGCGCAGGCTGTGCCCTATTGGCCGATGGAGAGGGAACCACATCCTCTTGCACCATGGTTTCCGGCGGCAAAGTGGATTTGGGCTCAAGTGGCGGCGGTGCATCCCGTTGGCCGGCATCCACACCGAGCACATCATCATCTGATACAAGATGCCGGCTTTCAGTCGTCCTTGCCAGGTTTTTCCACTTGTCGAGGATTTCACCGAGTACGGCTCTCAGGTCAGCCGGCAGATGGACATCCGTTTTTTGAACGGCGGTCTCACCGGGTCTCGCGGTCAGGTTGTTTCTGACGTGTTCGCGCAAATCATCGAGCGTATTGATAAAATGGCCGGCGTCCCAGGCTTGCCCGGTTTTCAAGCCGGCGTTTAGCAAAGACAATCCCAAACGCAGCCCGTGAACCCACGCGTCTTGCCAGGCCGGTGGAAGTGCAAGGCTTTTGGGTTCCCAAAAAATCTGGCCGGCGGCCAATGGTCCATCGGGATCCGCAGTGTCTATGGGCAAGGACAACCCATCCGTGTCGGCCGGCCATGTTTCGATGATCCGGGCGATTTCGGGGAAAACGCTGTCGGCGTCCTGCACCGAGTTGACCAAAAGGGTGCGCATCCACACGGTTCCCAGGAAATGAAGACGGGGTGCAATGGGAACCACTGGCGCAAAAGGGCTGGGCTGATTACAGCCGACCAGGTTCAAAAATCGCACGTTAAATTGCCACAAACCGGGTAATCCCGTACCGGAGGGAGATAGATCAACACCAATGCTTTCCAGTGACAGGTCCATCTCTGGCCCATCTCCGGCCAGATACTGCCGACACAATTGTGACAGGAACGTTAGTTTCAGATACAATATCTCGAGAAACAACCGATCACGCCCTTCGAAGAAAAAACATTGGCCCACCGGATCGGCTGCCGGCCTTGAACAACCGGTTGTCGTAATATTCGAATCACCTGAAATCATTCGAATAAAATGATCGCCACGGCATGATGGAGCCGGTGTCATCAACATGAAAAACGGATAGAACGAGAAACAGTCGATCCTTTCACCGGCTTTCGAATCATTTTTCCAACAGACATCGATCTGGCTGCAACCTTCACATGGCAGGCCGTTTCCCGGAGGCAGTTTGCCGGCCAACAATTTCCATTGGGCCACAAGTTGATCTTTATCCAGTACCTGTTCCGGCATCCCTGGGTATTTACGCCGAACGTAAAGGAATGGCGAATCTGAAAGACCGACGCAGGCACGGCAGTACAAAAACCTGTCGTGAGAAGCCGAATAGGTGGGCACGCCTGACTTCTCGAGCAGGCTGTCATCCTGGCAGAGCGTCAACAACTGCCCACATTGCGGACAGGCAGGATGAAACCAGCGATCGGCGTGAGTACATCGAAACAACGGCTGATGGGGTTGCAATCGGCCGGTCTGATCGAACTGCTGTTTGAAAAACAAGGGCTGTTTCTCTGAGTCGTTGGACTGGTGAAAGGCAGCAGCTTGCTGCCATGCCTTTTCGATATGAGGGTTGTTGAGCGGTACCAGTGCATCAGAGATGTCGTAATCATCTCTTTGCATGACCAGCAGCACACGCTGGAGCACATTGTTGCCATCAGTTTTGATGTCCGCAGCGATGATCTTGGTGTAAGGCGCACGTTGGAGAACCGGCGGCTGCTGGACCGGCGGAGCTTCGGCAGGTATCGCATCCAGAAAAAATCCATGCGTCCCTTTTTCCAGACAGTTGATCAGGGATGGTTGGTTTTCAGTAGGTTCCAAGGTTTTGCCCCGGTTGTTTTTCCTTTTCGCACCCGCATGCGGTCTCATGGACGGCGAAAAGATCGTTGAGTGAAGGCAATACAGATGACCGAACTGTCTGCATCCGTGCAACGAGATCCCCGTCCAGGGGATTGGCTCAGGCGGTTGTGTGTCGCTTTTTTACTGATTTGCCTTTAAATTTTAAGCTATTACAAATTATTCAATATTTGGATGATTGTCAAGACGGATTTGCTCATCCGCCCCGGATAGACGATGATGACAAAGCACATTCGTAAGGGCCTGTCTACCAATCAAGATCAAACGCATCCGAACCCCCACTGGAATGTTTTTTCGCCGCCCATGGATTTTCCTAATGGTCTTGTAAATGCATCAAATTACAGTTATGTAACCAGAGTTGCCATCAACGGTTTCGGAACGTAAACGTGAGTGGTGTCCATCCGGAAATGGCCAATTGCGTTATACGAACATTTTTATCCCCGGCATATCAACCATATGCCTGCGGTAAAACCCGAGATGAAAATCAGGGCGAAAGCCTCAATCTCGAACCACTTTGCCTGTTTCTGGACGGACACCAAATAAAAAGACGGGAGGCCCCCCTTTGAATCCCCCTCTTTCTATTTATCACCAACAACTATCAAATCCGCAATGTGGGGTTCCTTGATTGCAGATTCTGGCCATAAATCCGATGCAATGGGGTTAAAGCGCCGACACATCGAACGGGTCGTTTTGGCTGTGATCGTACTTTTCGGCCTCTACCTCAGGCTGACGCTGCTTGCCGGGACCACGATTGACACACCTTTTAGGTCCGATGCGCGTCAATATACCGCCTATGCTTACAACCTTAAGCAACATGGCGTATACTCCAACAACTTCAACGCGATCAACAATCCGGACAAGACACCGGCTCCCGATGCGTTTCGTTCTCCGGGTTATCCGCTCTTTCTCTACCCGTTTACAAATGCAAAAAGCATGGTGCGCTTTGCAATCAATGTATTTTATGCGCAAGCGCTGCTCAGTGCCATGACCATCGCTGCGGTTTATGTTCTCAGTCGCATTATAATTGGTGGTATCGGGGGCTTGGTTGCAGCCTTTCTGACAGCCGCAAGTCCACACCTCATCAATCTGAACATCTACTTGTTGACGGAAACCGTATTTACTTTTTTCCTGGTTTCAGGAATTGTGGTCCTGATTCTAGCGGTCCAAACGGAAAATAAGTCCGCATTGATTTTGTCGGGACTAATTCTTGCCTTCGCTACGTTGGTCAAACCAACCCTTCAATACTATCTTATTTTTTTGATTGGCTTTTTTTTCATACAATCGGGGATTAAACACAGATTGTCCGTCTGCCTTCTGATTGTGGTCCCTTTCACAACGGTCTTTTCCATTTGGCTGATACGAAATATGATTACATTGGGCTATCCGACCGACCCATCCCTGGCAATTAACACCATACATCATGGAATGTATCCCCATTTCATGTTCAACGGCGACCCCCGTACGTTTGGATTTCCTTATCGTTTCGATCCGCATAGCAAAGAAATTGCCAGATCCATGGGCAGCGTCCTCTCGGCGACTTTCAATCGTTTTCTGACGCGACCGGCTGACCACATCGTCTGGTTTTTATCGAAACCGTTCTACCTTTTCCGGTGGGATATGATCCAGGGAATTGGCACCTTCATCTATCCGGTGCAGCAAACACCCTATCAAACATCAGTGTTTTTTGCCGTTGTCTATCAAACGATGCGCATAATCCATCCCATCTTGATTCTTTTGAGTTGGATTGGCGCATTGCTTTGCTGGTTGCCTGAAAAATGGCTAAAAATGGATCAGGCAGTTGTGATCCCTGTTCGACTGTTGTCATTGGTCTACCTGTATTTTGTCCTCGTACACGTTGCCGGTGCACCATTTCCGCGTTACTCGATACCATTGCGGCCGATAACCTATGTGCTTGCGATGACTCCATTTTTTTTATTCATAACCGGCTTGATGAAAAAAAATGATCAACATGATGCCAAACGTTTTGAAAAGGATTTCGGATCTCATCTTTGTATGAAGCTGATAAATGAAGGCAACGATGTGTTGTGCATCGACAACCTTAAATAGTGTCTGACCAGAAACCGGAATCACTTTGCGAATTGCTAAAAGCGAACGGCTAATGGCTCAACTCAAGTAAAAGAGAGCGCTGTCAATGAAACAAGAACAGCAATTGCCTGTTAAACTTTCCATTGTCATTCCCTGTTATGACGAAGAAGGCACACTCGTAAAGTGCGTGGATCGAGTGATGGCAATCCAGGACGACGACTTGTCAATTGAAATTATCATCGTCGATGATGCCTCCAAAGATAACAGTTTGAAAATCGCCAAGGCTCTTGAAAAAAAACATCAAGAAATCATCGTCTGTCGGCATGATGTCAATCAGGGCAAAGGTGCCGCATTGCGAACCGGTTTCAAACACGCCACCGGTGACTTTGTGGCCATTCAGGATGCAGACCTGGAATACAATCCCTATGAGTTCAAAACATTGATTCAACCTTTGAGAACCAATCGGGCCGACGTGGTCATCGGATCTCGTTTTTTATCATACGGTGCCCACCGCGTCCTATATTTCTGGCATTCGCTTGGCAACCGCTTCCTCACGTTGATGTCCAACATGTTCACGGACTTGAACCTGACCGACATGGAATCGTGTTACAAGATCTTCAAACGCGAAGTCATTCAGGGAATCGAACTTAAGGAAAATCGTTTCGGATTCGAGCCGGAAATTGTCGCCAAAGTGGCTCAGCAGCGATTACGTATTTATGAATTGGGGATTTCCTATTCCGGCCGGACCTATGAAGAAGGGAAAAAGATAGGCGTCAAAGATGGTTTTCGTGCGTTGTACTGCATCCTGAAATACAATGCGCACAAGGCGCCGCTGCCCATGCAGTTTATGATTTACCTGTTCATTGGGGGCGCGGCGGCCTTGTTCAACTTGCTATCTTTTCTTGGTTTGTATCACGCGGGCATCGAAGCAAGCATATCCGCGCCGGTTGCATTCATCGCTGCCGCTGTCCTTAACTACGTGCTCTGCATCCTGATTTTATTCAAACATCAGGCAAAATGGAATGCACCGCTGGAATGGCTCACCTATTCAATCGTTGTCATCCTGGGGGCCGGGGTCGATCTTCTCGTTACCAATTATTTTCTTGGGTTGGACACATCACCGACAACGGCCAAACTGACGGCGACAGCCATAGCGTTCATCTTGAATTTCTTAGGCAGACGTTTCCTCGTATTCCCAGAGAAAACGAGTGGGCCATGGCGTCCGCAAAGCCAATGATATCACACGGGTCTGACATGCAAATTCATAAAAATGCTCGTTCAAGGCATTAAAAAATGACCGACCGCAATTTTATAAAACTCAGCCTTTTTTCAATTTTTGTGGTATCCATTTTTATTCGAGGGCTCATTTTATATGAACTCATCGAAAATGACGAAAAGCTGATGTTTTCGAAGGGCGCTGACTCCGGGCATTATATCCATCTTGCAAAAAATCTGGCGCATAGGGGGCTTTATTCGCAGGATTCAATGCATTCAAGATACATTTCATTGCTCAGAACACCAGGGTATCCATTTTTTTATGCCATGTTCGAGGGTGGCAATTTGGCGCCAAAATATGTTCTGATCGCGCATGCCATCATCGGTTCTTTAATTCCCATCATTGCCGCTTTCCTTGTATATTCAATTTCCAGAAACCGGTTCTTGTTGGTTGCAACCGGACTTATGTGTGCGTTTTCGGCAACCAGCATCCTGATGACCCATGAAATCCAGGTGGATCTTCTGCTATCTTTCTTGTTCCTTTGCGGGTTCACAGTGCTTTACTTTGCATTATCTACAGGCAGATATCTGCTATTTCCTTTATCCGGACTGATTTTTGGGTTAAGCGCATTGGTAAAACCAACAATGTTTCTTTGGCCCTTCTACTCTATATTTGTATACTATCTGCTCTCAAAATTTAATAAAAAACCGGTTTTATTAAAACAATTATCTGCATTTTTACTCATTCAAATGGTTATAATTGGAAGTTGGTGCCAACGGAATTATATCGCCGAAAATGTTTTTACATTATCAGCAATCGGTGTTCATACCCTGCGAATCTATTTAGCTGCCGAAGTCGATTTAAGTAATCGCGATAAAAATGAGATAGGCGGCATTGAAGGAATAAAAAAATACCAGAATAATATTCGTAATCGCATCCATTCTGATTTAATCCAAAATATCCCCCCAAGAGATATTAATCAATGGTTGTTAAGCGAGAGCGTTTCCATTCTATCTGCGCATCCAAAAAAAACATACCAGATGTTTATCTCAAATATGATGGAAAAACTGAAAGGTCCAATGCCCTGGTGGGTATATCGTGATATATTTCCAAAGAATTCGGTGGCACATAAGGTCGTTCCAATCCTTATATCAACCTACACCTTGATATTAAAATTATTTGTAATTGTTTTCATTTCGGCTGTGGTTATTTCTATCATTATAAATATCCGCACCCAGAGGGCGCGGTTTTGATTAATCCCCCCATAGGGGGGACAAGGCCCTGCCCCCCCTACAGGGGGCGGGCCAGGAAAGTTGTGC